>Ga0187783_10000074_pt1 | contig 75300 bp, 64 predicted proteins | sample 1015_SJ02_MP02_2_FD_132471 | JGI IMG/M metagenome (GOLD analysis project Ga0187783, IMG submission 132471) | Tropical peat soil microbial communities from peatlands in Department of Meta, Colombia - 1015_SJ02_MP02_20_MG | ecosystem: Environmental > Terrestrial > Soil > Wetlands > Peat | place... | reverse complement strand
CGATTCACCGCTATCCGCAGCGCCAGAAACGTTTTTGTCGCGGGCTGCAGTTTCTGCCTTCCCCTTGCTTTGTGGACCCCTGCCACAACCGTTGCCAGGTGTTCGGTATCGCGAATCGGTCGCGCCCGTACAATCGCCCTGGCGATTCTGCGTGAATCCCGCTCCTCGGCCTTTTGATAGAGCAGGTCGGCCAGTTCCCTCTCCGACCAGTGATTCACAATCTCGTCCGCCCTCAGCGGCGCATCGGGGTTCATGCGCATATCGAGCGGCCCGGCCCAGCGAAAGGAAAATCCCCTTTCGGGGCTGTCCAGCTCGAGCGTGGAAACTCCCAGATCGGCGAGCACCCCGTCAAATAAAGGCATTTTCATCTCTCTCTGCAGCTCGCCGATTCTTGAAAACTCCCCGTGCACCAAAACCACCTTGTCTTCGTATGGCTTTAATCTCGCGCGCGCGATCTCGAGCGCCTTCGGATCGCGGTCGATCGCCAAAAGCTGCCCCGTTGTCAGCCGCCGGGCGATTTCCAGGGCATGGCCGCCCGTGCCCGCGGTCGCATCGGCATACGTTCCCTCCGGCCGTATGCGGAGCCATTCGATCGCCTCCGCGGCCAGAACGGGCGTATGCAAAAGGCTCAAAACCTACGCGCCCAATTCGTCAAACGCTTTGATGTCTTCCGCCGTAACCGGGCTACGGTTCAACTGCTCGAGGAATCGCGCATGATTCCAGACTTGCAGGTAGGTGAGATTTCCCTGCACGTCGACTTCTCCCTTCATCTCCGCAGAGTCGCGCAATATGGATGGAATTAGAATGCGCCCCTGTCCATCCATCTCGACCACTTGACCGTAATAGTTGGTTCGTGCCAGGAATTTTTGCCTGGCTGGGTTGTAGGATGACCGTTTCGCGAGCTTTTTCTCGATCTCCTCCCACACCTTCATGGGATAGATGCGCGCGTGATCGCCCGTTGCGCTGGTCACGTAGAACTTCTTGCCCAAACGCCGCAGTTCGGCCAAGAAGTCGGCAGGAATCTTCACCCGCCCCTTCTCGTCGACTGTCGCCAGATAGTTGCCGCGCAGCATGTGAGCCCTTCAGAAGCTTGGCCGGAGCGCCCGATTTCAGATCCACTCGCTTGCTCGCCTCACCCACTGCTTAACATCCTCTACCACTGGCTCCCACTTCATCCCACTTTGTGCCCCGATTGTAGGCAGCTTCTTCTGCTTGTCAAGCGGAATGTTGCAAGTTGAGAAAGTTTTTTTCGACCCAGCGCGGTTCGTCGCCCTCTGTCGCGGGCGGGCCCAGAACGGGGAAAAACCACAAGCACTAGTGGCACCGGGCGAGCGTCTCCGCGATCACTAGCGGTTAAGCGCCGCACCGACCGAAAATTGTTGTGTAAGAGTTAACAAGCCGGCACGATGAATTTCTCGACCGCGATTGGGGCGGCGCCCCCAAGGAGGCTACGGATGAGCAGGCGGCGGTGCCACGGGCGGATTTCGGAGCGAATTTAGGTCGCGCAGCATCGATTGTTCGTCCGGGCTAAGCCCCTCGACGAATCGCGGATCGTTCAACGCCGCCTGCTGGGTTGCCGGACTCATATTCCGCAACATCGCCAGATGGCGATTGATCACCTGCCGTCGGTCCTGCGGCATGGCCTGCCATTTGGGCAACAGAGTATTGCGAACGTATTGGCGCTGCTCTGGCGTCATCCGTTCAAGCACTTCTTCGCGGTTGATGGCATCCTGCTTCTGTTCCGGTGAGAGCTTGTTCCAGCGGTCGAGGTTTTGGCGAATCTGCGCCTGGCGCTCGGGAGCTAGCTGCCGGAACTTCGCGTTGTTTTCGAGAAAACGTTCCTGCTGCTCCGGCGGCATCTCTCGCAGTCTTTGAATCCAGACCGGCGGCAGGCCCTCCATCGCACGCACATTCGGCTGTCCCTTGGCGCCGCCACCGCTGCTCGCCACCCCGTTGCCTCGCGCCTGTCGGGCCGGCTGCCACCGCGCTTGCCAACCGCGCTCGGGCGCGTTCTGCGCAGACGCAGGCGGCGGGAAAAAACCTACGGCCAGCAGGGCCATGGCCAACAGTTTTGGAAATCGTCGCGGCAGCAAATGCGTTTCTCCGTTAGTCATTGCTTTCGGTCGGTTCGGCGTCCGGCTTTGCTGTTGGCTGATCGGCCGAAGGAATCAGTTCTGACAATGCATCCATCTTGGTAACGACGTCGTAGTTCTCAAGTACGCCCAGATCCTGGATCGCATTGAAATCCTGCTCAGTTGATGCCGCCATACCGGTGGTGCGCGGCGTCCCCGGACTGCTGGGTCGTTTGGCGACCCACACGGTAAGCGCGATCAGCAAGACCGCCGAAAACGCCAGACGCGCCTGGGGGGCAAACCAGGCGAACCAGCCGTGCCGGGGTTCGGCCGCCACACGCTGCCGCACACGCGCATCGAAACCAAACGAAGGCTCAATCACCGGCAGTTCATCCATCACGCTCCAGATCCGCCGGAATTCGTCTGCGCGCCCGCGACACGCCGCGCAACCTGCGAGATGGTCCTCGGTCTCGCGCCGCTCGGCCGCACTCATCCGGCCGTCCAGATACGAAATCAACTCCTGTGAAACCCTCTCACACGTCATGACGACCTTCCCTCTCCGGCGCGCTGGGGCGCTGGCGGATTCACCAGTGGCGCCAATTGCACGCGCAGGTTTTCGTAGGCGCGGAACAGCAGCGACTTCAGCGCCGCCTCCGTGCAACCCAAGATCTTTGCGATTTCGCCGTAATCCATCTCTTCGTACTTGTGAAGCAAAACAGCCGCCCGTTGTTTTTCCGGCAATGAGGCGATGGCCCGCTGTATGAATTCTACCCGGTCGCGCTCGAGCAAGTGCTCATCGATCCGCATTTCGCGTGCCGGCAACTCGCGGGGTACCGACTCCGGCTCGTCACCCTGCGGTGCGTCGAGCGACACCTGCATCCTTTGATGCCGGTTGTCCCGAACCGAGTTGAGCGCCGCGTTGGTGGCGATGCGGAAGAGCCAGGTCGTGAACTTCGCGCTGGGGATATACTCCTTCCGCGCCCGGTAGACCCGGAGAAAAACGTCCTGCGCCAAGTCTTCCGCCGTGGCCCGGTCCCGCACCATGCGATAGAGGAAGTTCACCAGCGGCGAGCGATACTTCACCAGCAAGAAGTCAAAGGACGAGTCGTCCCCGGCCTTCACGTCCAGCATCAATTGGACGTCGCTTCGTGCCATGGCCTGCACAGTTTATCTAACACCCTGTGTGGCATAAAGTTGCGGCGCGGGCCGATGCCCAACCGCATAATGGCGCTTCGGCAACGGAGCCGGCGGTCGAAAGCCCAGACGACGCGTAAGCGATTCAGAAATGGCTACCTTATCGATTCCTCTCCCTTCCCAGGAGCCCCGCCGGCACTAACGGCCGAACTGCCTCAGGTGATGGTCGGCGTGAAGGTAGCCCCAGCGGAGCCAGTCCCGTCGATTCATGGGGCCAAAGACGGGGTGCGTGGCCGCGTAGCTTGTGGACTCCCCGCAAAAGCGATGAAAAACTCGCAGCAGCGCCGCCCGATCCCGCTCAAACGCAATCGGCGGCGTGCCGCCCACACCCTGCTCGATCTCCGGTCGCGTCTTCACGCCGTGCGGCCATTTCACAGGCAGGCGCAGGGCGATCCACTTGAGGACGGAGCGCTGCAGAAATCCGCTGGCCGGCTGGAGGGCCTTGTCGCCCAGTGCGACCAGGTAGGAATCGCACAGATGGCAGACCATTTGGTCGACGGACATCCGGCCCCAAATCCTGCGATCGGTCACAGTGAGCGCGCCGATGCGCTCGGCGATCCAGTCGCGATTCGCTTTCGAACCGAGATCTTGCACCCTACCCCCGGCGATCTACACGTGGAACGCGGCCTTGAGGAGCAGCAGAATGGCGACACCCACGAAGACAAGCCCGGCCATACCCGGCCCCGGCTCACGGTTCACCTCGGGGATCAAGTCCGACGCGGCCACGTACAGCGTCACGCCGGCCGAGAACGGCAGCGCGTCCGCCACGGCGCTCTGAATGGCGAACATCAGTGCCATCCCGCCCAGGGTTGCTCCGCCTAAAATCGCCGACGAGGCGAGCGCAGTCTGTCGGCTCTGCCCACCCGCCAGCATGAGCGAAGAGACCGTAAATCCCTCCGGAATTTTATGCAGGAACACAGCAAGAAAGATCACCGCGCCCAGCCAGGTGGACACCAGCAATCCAGAGGCAATCGCCACGCCGTCAAAAAAGGTGTGAATGACAAGCCCGAGCAGTGCGGCGTAGCTCGCGTGCGCGCGCGCGAGTGCGTCGTGGTGCGTCTCTTCGCCGAAATGAAAATGGGGCGCCACCGTGTGTTCGAAAAAGTGCACCAGGAAATAGCCGGCCAGGACAAACACGAAAACCATGTTCGCGCTATGGAAGAAGATTGACGTGCCCTCACCCCGCAGTTTCACCGACTCTGGAATCATTTCCAGTATTGCCGTCGCCAGCATGAATCCGGCGCCCAGGGCGATGAAATATTTCAAGTACTGGCGCGACCACTGCCGCCGCGCGATCAGCAGCCCGCCGAAGACGTTCGCTCCCGCTGCCGTCAAGCCCAGAAGCAGCGCTTCGAATATCCGGATTGTTTCCGATGCTTTCAAAATGTAAGCCGCCCGGCCGGGTGGACGATCTTACGTGGGTCGCATCTCCGACCTTTGGATTTTTGCTTCCTCACCCGCTGTGACGGAATAGGATCACGTCCCCGTCGCGGACGATGTATTCCTTGCCTTCGAGCCGCACTTGCCCCTTTTCCCGTGCCGCAGCAAAACTTCCCGCCTGCAGGAGGTCCTTCCAGTTGACCACATCCGCCTTGATGAAATTCTTCTGGATGTCTGTGTGAATCACACCGGCGGCTTCCTGAGCAGTCATGCCCCGGCGTATGGTCCAGGCCCGGCACTCTGGTTCGCCGCAGGTAAGGAACGAAATCAAGCCGAGCAGGCGATAGCTCGCTTCGATCAAGCGATCACGTCCCGATTCCGCAAGACCATAGGCACGCATCATCTCGGCGGCCTCCCGCTCGTCCAGCTCCGCGAGTTCCGCTTCGATCTTCCCGCAAAAGGGCACAACGGCGGTCTCCGGCTTCGACGCCAGCTCTTCCAGGTGATGTTTCTTCACCGCGCGCTCAATCTCTGGAGCTTCCTCGTCACCGAGATTCAGTACATACAGCAGCGGCTTGCGCGTCAGAAACATGAAGCCCGCCAGCATTTTTTCCTCTTCGGGCTTCCAGTCCAGCTCGCGCAGAGGCATTTCCGCTTCGAGCGCCTGCCGGCAACTCTCTAAGAGGCGTAACTCGGTCTCGAGCAACGGATCTTTCTTCTTTTTCAAATCCTTCTCAACTCGTTCGATTCGTTTCGCTGCCTGCTCGAGATCGTTCAAAACCAATTCGATATCGACGCTTACGATATCGCGCAGCGCGTCGATCGACCCGGCCTCGTGCGGCACCGCCGGGTTTTCAAATAGACGCACGACGTGAGCCAATGCGTCTGCCTCCCGCAGAGGGACAAACGATGTCTTGTTTTTGGTCCGGTCTTTCTGCATGCCTCCGATGTCCACGTACTCGATCGTGGCGTAGGTGGTCTTTCTCGGCTTGAAAACTTCGGCGAGGTTGCGAACCCGCAGATCGGGCACCCGGGCAATCCCCAGGTGTGTTTCGGCCGGCGTGCTGTGCGTCTCCAGACGAGCCCGCGTCAGGATTCGAAAAAGACTCGTCTTCCCTGCCTGCGGTAGCCCAATAATTCCTGTCTGCATCAGCGCTTGATACTAGCACAGCCACTTGTACTGCCCGATGCGGACCCCGTGACCGTCGTCACAGAACTGAAATAACCGACGCGTAAAATTGCTTCGCGAGGCCTCCTGATGGCCGACCACGATCACTTTCAAACCGAAAAGTTGCTCCGGCAGCTGGCTTCTCTTCGTTCGGAGATGCTGGATTTGGAAGCTTCCGGGCAGATCGAATTTACCGGCGTGCACGCCGAACACCGCTCGAGCGCCGCGAATCTGCTTCACTATCTGGCCCTGCGCCGGCACGACATCCGTGAATTGCAAGGCCAGCTCGCGGCTCTCGGACTTTCCTCTCTGGGCCGCACCGAGCCTCACGTCATCAGCGCCCTCTATGCCGTCATGAACGCTCTTTATCGGCTTGCGGGGTCGCCTGAACGCGGCGGGGGCCTTCCGGACAGCGCTCCGGAGATCGGCGAAGGTGCAGCCTTGCTAGACAAGAATACCGAGGCTCTGCTCGGTCCGCCGCCGCGGGGCCGCAGCGTCCGCATTATGGTGACCATGCCATCGGAGGCAGCCACCGACTACGAGCTGATACGCGATCTGGTCCTTCACGGCATGGATTGCATGCGCATCAACTGCGCTCATGACGGACCAGATGCGTGGGCCCGCATGATCCGCAACCTCCGCCGCGCAGAAAAGGAAACGGGTAAGTTGTGCAAGGTTGCGATGGACGTGGCTGGCCCCAAGCTCCGCACCGGCCCCATCGAGCCTGGCCCGGCGGTGCTGAGATTCAAGCCACGGCGCGACGATTTGGGCCGCGTCACCCGACCGGCGCGCGTTTGGCTTACACCGGCCGTGCGAGCCGAGCACGCCCCAGCGTACGCCGACGCGTCCATTCCGGTTTCTGCCGATTGGCTTGCTCGGCTGAAAACCGGCGATCACGTTCGCTTCACCGACGCGCGCGGCTCATCGCGCTCACTGAGGATCACCGCGCGGAGCGGGCGAAGTCGATGGGCTGAATCCAACAAGACCTGCTATATCGTGCCTGGGACTGTGTTGGACGTCGCACCTGGCGCGAGAAAGGTGGCCGGCCGTAAGGCCGGCACGGCGGCGAGGCAGGGTCCATCGACGACGCGCGTCGGCCAGATCCCGCCCAAGGAACAGAAGATCTTGCTCAAAGTCCGAGATACCCTCGTCCTCACCCGATCGTACGAGCCCGGCCGCCCGGCGAATTACGATAAGCGCGACCAACTGGTCAGCCCCGCTCAGATCGGCGTCTCGCTGCCAGAATTCTTCGATCGTGTGCGCCCTGGCGAGCCGATCTCGCTCGATGATGGCAAAATCGGCGGCATCATCCGCGAGGTGGACCCAGAAGAAGTCCGTGTCGAAATCACCCAGGCTCGCCCATCCGGCGAAAGGCTCGGCGCCGAGAAAGGCATCAACGTTCCCGAAACCACGCTCTGCTTCCCATCGCTGACCGAGGACGATCTCGAAGCACTCCAGTTTATCGTCCAGCACGCCGACATCGTTTGCTATTCGTTTGTCCGCAAAGAAGAAGACGTTCACGAGCTGCAGAGGCGCCTGGCCGAGCTGGGCGGCGAGGATCTGGGCATCATTCTGAAGATCGAGACGCGCCAAGGCTTCGAGCAACTTCCTCGCCTGCTACTGGCCGCCATGCGCAGGCGCGCCATCGGTGTCATGATCGCGCGCGGCGATTTGGCGATCGAATGCGGCTACCAGCGCTTGGCCGAGGTGCAGGAGGAAATCCTTTGGATCTGCGAAGCCGCGCACCTGCCGGTGATTTGGGCAACACAAGTCCTCGAGTCGCTGGCAAAGACCGGCGTCCCCTCACGATCGGAAATCACCGATGCGGCGATGGGGGAGCGTGCCGAGTGCGTGATGCTGAATAAGGGTCCGTATATCGTCACTGCGGTGGGTATCCTGGACGACATTCTCCGTCGCATGCAGTCGCACCAGGAAAAAAAGCGTTCGATGCTTCGCAAGCTCAGCGTGGCCTCTGCCTTCCGTGCCGGTGCCAGCGCGTGACACCCCGCCGTGCCTAGCGACGCAGACGCTGCCTTCGCCGCGCCCCGAGCCAGGGCCGTGAAAGGGCCGTGGCCTTGCCTGGACCCGGAAATGCTGTATATCATTTCGGCTTCGCGACAGGAAGCTGAGGTGGTCGATGAAATATCTTTCACTTGTTCTGGTCCTTTTGGCGCTCGAGACGGTTTCCGCACAGGATTGGGCGCAAGCCGCCCTTCAGAAATCTCCGCGGCATCAAGAATGGGTGACGGTCAAGCACGACGGCCGCCCGGTCGAAACGTTCGTCGTCTATCCCGAGTCGAAGGACAAGCGCCCCGCCGTGATCGTCATCCACGAAATCTTTGGCATGACCGACTGGGTCGAAGATCTTGCGGACCAGTTGGCCGCGGCCGGCTACATCGCCGTGGCGCCTGACTTGCTCTCCGGCATGGGACCGAACGGCGGCCGCAGCTCCTCGCTCGAGCAAGCCAAGGCCATGGAGGCCGTCAGCCGCCTTGATCCGAACCAGGTAACGGCCGACCTTGCCGCCGCTGCCGACTACGCCAAGAAGCTGCCCGCTTCCACCGGGAAGCTGTTTGTCGTTGGCTTCTGTTGGGGCGGCGGCCAGAGCTTTCGCTTCGCAACCAATCGCCCCGATCTTTCCGCGGCGTTTGTCTTCTACGGCGGGCCACCGGATAAGGACGCGATGGCGCGCATCGTAGCGCCCGTTTACGGTTTCTACGCCGGCAATGACGCACGCGTGGATGCCACCATTCCCGATGCGACCGCCAACATGAAAGCAGCCGGTAAAGTCTACGAGCCGGTCACGTACGAGGGAGCGGGACACGGATTCATGCGCGCTGGCGAGGCGCCCGATGCCAGCGACGCAAACAAAAAAGCCCGCGCCGATTCCTGGGTGCTCCTGAAAGCTCTCCTCAATCAGAACTCACGGTGAACGCAGCGACGAGCTCGATCCCTTTGCCCTTCGACCAGGTGGAGGCGCGGGCCCACCTGTCGCGCATCGACAAGCGCCTGGCCGGCCTCATGAAGAGGGTCGGCCCATTCCAATTCAAGCTCGACGACTGCGACAGCGTCTACGAATCGCTGCTGGAAGCGATCATGCACCAGAGCATCGCCGGCAAGGCCGCACAAGCGATCTTTGCGCGCATTAAAGCTCTCGGCACGAAAGGGAACTGCCCCACGGCTGAGGAATTGCTTCGCGTGCCGAAGCGGACACTGCGCAAGTGCGGCCTCTCGAACGCGAAAGTTGCCGCGGTGCGCGACCTCGCTCAGAAGACCATCGATGGCGTCGTGCCAGCCCTTGCGCAAGCACAGAAAATGTCGGATCAGGAACTGGTGGATCGGCTGATTTCCGTCCGTGGCATCGGCGCCTGGACCGTCGAGATGTTCTTGATTTTTCGCCTCGGCCGCCCGGACGTTTTGCCGATTCACGATTACGGCGTGCAGAAAGGCTACGCCCTGACCTACCGGAAAAGAAAGATTCCGAGACCCAAAGAACTGCTGAAGTTCGGAGAGCGCTGGCGGCCGTATCGTACGGTGGCGAGCTGGTACATGTGGCGCGCCGTCCAGCTGGCCGGTTCCAGCGCCCGCAAAATCACCAAGGCGAAACGGAGCGCCAAGAGCACGCGCACCCTCGTAAAGAAACGCTAGAAACCGAACGCTTAGGCGGGCGATTGATCCTGGCGCACACGGAGGAACAAGGCGATCAACCCAATCACAAGCACGGCACCTTCTAGATCGACGGTGAGACTGTGCAACCGATCAAATTCCGTGCGACGCGGGTCGTTCAAGGGCGTCTTTGCGACCGAAACCATCTGGCTCCGCAGCGCCGCCATGCGCGGCATCACCTGATACTGCGACGCCATCGTCAAAAGCGCCATCACAATCACCCCGAGCGTGGCCGGGTCGATCCAGGCTTTCAGGCTTTTGGCAGCCGCCACCGATGCAATCACAAAGAGTGCCGCCAGAACCAGACCCATCCGGTGCAGTCCCCCGAGCGTGAACCCGACCAGCACCCCGGCCTCATCCGGACTGGCGAGAACCGCAAACCCTCCCGCTGTGACGACCGCCGCAAAATACACGATGGCCCCCAGCCACCCGCCGAGCGCGAGCACCCGTACGAATTTCAGCAACAGGCTCATTTCTGAGGGCGCCAGCCCTCTGAGGCCCTCATCCACTTCTTGGGCACATCTTTGCAAATCAGCATTTCAGGCAGCCTAACAACTGATGGCAGAATCCAATTTGAGGTATGGTGGGCGATCAAGGACTTGAACCTTGGACCTCTCCCGTGTGAGGGGAGCGCTCTAACCACTGAGCTAATCGCCCGTGGTGCCTATCTCCGCAGCTACGTTCTTGTAGCAGAAGGCCCAACGAATTGCAAACCGCCATCAACACAACCAGCGCCGATGCCAGCAACCGCCTCAGAGAGCTGCAGCGCTCGATCGCCCGGGTCATCAAAGGCAAAGAGGACGTCATCCATCTCGCGCTCACAGCGCTGCTGGCGCGCGGCCACCTGCTGATCGAAGACGTTCCGGGCGTTGGCAAAACAACTCTGGCTCAGGCCCTGGCGCGTTCGTTTCGCTGTTCCTTTCAGCGGATTCAGTTTACTTCCGACCTTCTGCCGAGCGACGTGATCGGGGTGAGCGTCTTCAATCCGGGCAAGCAGGAGTTCGAATTTAAGCCTGGCCCGATTTTCGCCAACATCATCGTCGCCGACGAAATCAACCGCACCACTCCGAAAACGCAGTCCGCGCTCCTGGAAGCCATGAATGAATCACAGATCACTGTCGACAACACCACGCGGCCACTGCCGCAGCCGTTTCTCGTGGTCGCCACGCAGAATCCGATCGAGCACCACGGCACCTACCCCCTGCCCGAATCACAGCTCGACCGCTTCCTGATGCGCATCCGGATGGGCTATCCCTCCCGGATGAGCGAAAAGGAGATCATCCGTAATAATTCCGCCGCGGGGCGTGCCGATCAGATCGCGCCGCTGATGGATGCAAACGATATTGTCGCAATGCAGCGGGCCATCTCACAGGTAAAGGTGGAGGAAAGCCTGCTCGACTACGCGCTCGAAATCGTCGAGCGAACCCGCGAGACAGAACAGTTGAGCCTCGGGGTCAGCTCGCGTGGCGCGGTGATGCTTCATCGCGCGGCCCAAGCCCACGCCTTCCTCGAAGGGCGCGACTATTGTTTACCGGACGATTTCAAGCGTCTCATCGTTCCTGTTTTCGCGCACCGTGTGGTGGTCAGCTCGCGTTACGTTTCGACGCAGAAGAAGTCGGAACAGGCGGAGGCGATTCTCCGCGAGATTCTGGACACGACGCGCGTCCCGCTTTAGCTAGTTTTGAGTATGCCCCCTACAAATGCATCGGCTGCGGCGCGTTGGTGGCGACGCCGTGATCACCCGGGTTGGCGTAATTTCGGGATCGCCATCCTCGCACTTTCCATCGCGCTCGTCATTGCGCTATTTTCCGCTGCGACTGCACAGGAGGGCCGCTTGTGGCTCGCCGCGGCGACGACGGCCATCGCGCTTTCCATCGCCGCATGGGTGGCAATCACCATCGTTCCGGCACTTGCAAGGCGAACGAGCCTGCGTTGGCTGGCGTACCAGGTCGATTACCGCCTCACGCGGGACGGAACGATTTACCTCGCCGTGGTCTTTATCCTGGTCCTCGCGGCGGTCAATACCGGCAACAATTTGCTTTTCCTGATTCTGGCCTGCCTGCTCGCTGGTATCCTGATCTCGGGCGTGCTTTCGCGGGTGGTGCTCACGGGCGTCGACCTGAAATTCGATCTCCCCGAACACATCTTCGCCGAGCAACCTGTGCTGGCCGAAATCGAACTGCGCAATGAAAAGCAGGGATGGCCTTCTTTTTCGCTGCTGGTTGCCGGTGGCAGAAAGAGTGCGCCGAGCGAAATCCTCAGCAGGCCAGTCTTCTTTCCTTACCTCCCGCGGATGAGCGCGACACGACAAAAAGTGGAGCTGCGCTTCCCACACCGTGGGGTCTATCGTCACGACGCTTTCGAAATCCGCACGCGATTTCCCTTCGGCTTCTTCGAAAAAACGCGCGAAATCAATTCGCGCATCGAGATGACGGTCTATCCGCGGATCGAGCCGACTGAGCAGTTCTACGAGGTTCTTCCTCTGTTGAGCGGAGAGGTGGCGAGTTTCTATCGGGGGCGCGGCCACGAATTGCATTCGCTGCGGGAATACCGGCCGACCGACAGCGCACGCTTCGTCGATTGGAAGGTCAGCGCAAGATCGGGACGCATGATGGTTCGGGAATTCGCGCGGGAAGACGAGCGACGCGTGATGCTGGTGCTCGATCCTTTCGTCGGCCCCGCACTTTGCCCGGAGCAGACAAAGCCACGCGCCACCAACGTGGGGGACGCAGAACCGGCTGGACGTTTCGAGCGCGCCGTTTCGCTCACAGCTTGCATCGCCTGGCACTTTTACGAAATTCAGTCCGTGATGCAGTTCCGAACGGACCGGTTCCAGACGCCCATGGCCCCGGCCACGCAGATCATCTACGACACACTGCGCGAGCTCGCGCTGATCGAACCCCAGGCTTCCGCCGTCGGTGGGGCATTTCTGGATGAACTGGGCACCGACCGTGAAATCTTCAAAATCATCGTGACCGCTCGGGCGCAACGCAGCATTCCGACCGCGCTGTGGTCGTCCTCCTACTTCCTGTTCATTGATCGCCTGTAGCGACGAACCGTTTAGGATTCGCCAAGCGCAGGCCCGTGCGCCAGCAGGTCGGCGGGGAATTCTCTCTTGCCGGGCTCGGCGTTCATGCGAAGATACCCGCCGATGTCGTCCAAGTTTTCGCCAACCATCCGTCGACGCCTTCAGCGCCGCCTGCTGACCTGGTTTCGCGAGCATCGACAGAACCTTCCCTGGCGCGCCAGCCGGGATCCCTACCGCATCTGGGTGGCCGAGATCATGCTCCAGCAAACCCGCATCGCCGCCGTCCTGCCCTACTACGACCGATTCCTCGAAAACTTCCCGACCGTCGAGTCGCTCGCCGCTGCCCGCCAGGAGAAGGTCCTGCGTTTGTGGTCCGGCCTCGGCTACTACAGCCGCGCGCGCAACCTCCATCGGGCCGCGCAAGACATCGTCGCCGGCTATGGCGGTAAGTTCCCGCGGACGCTCGAAACCGCCCTGGCTCTTCCCGGAATCGGCCGCTACACGGCTGCCGCCGTGCTCAGCATCGCCTATCATCTCCCTGTCGCGGCACTCGATGGCAATGTCGCGCGCGTCCTCGCGCGCCTGGGCGCGGTTCGCGGCGACCTGCGCGCGCCGCTCCGTTGGCGCCTGTTGGGCAAAACAGCCGAGCATCTGCTGGCCCGGCACGCACCGGGCGACTGGAACCAGGCCCTGATGGAGCTGGGTGAGATGATTTGCACTCCGCAGACTCCGCTCTGCGGGGACTGCCCCCTCTCGCGCTTCTGTCAGGCCCGCGCGCTAGGCCTCACCGGCGAGATTCCCGCGCCAAGGCGTAAGCCCGCCGTCGCCAGCATGTGCATCGCGGCAGCCGTTCTCTGCGACCCGAGCGGCCGCACCATCCTGGTGCGTGATCCCGCAGGATGCGAGGGCGTGCTCTTCTCGCGCCTGTGGCAGTTCCCCGCCGTCAAGGTTACCGGCGAGCCGCGCGTTGAACTGGAAAGCCATCTCCGCGAAATTCTGAAGCTCGACTCGGCCCCTCTCAGGTTGGAAGCCCTGCCTGCGGCACGGCACGCTGTAACCTTTCGGAACATCACGCTGCTTCCCTTCCTGGCCCGCGTAGCGAAACTGCCTCGCCTACCCCGCGCGCGCGCCCTTGCGTTCGATCACATCGTTCGGCTTCCCATCTCCAGCGCCACCCGAAAAATCGCCGCCGCCGCGCGGATCTCTCTGGTTACCACTCCGCCCCGCCACACCGAGCGGCAACCTGCCCAGTGCTAGCATCGTAGTGTCACCATGTCCAGCTTCGCGCCACCGATGGCGTCGCCGCGAACCGAGCCCTCCCCGGCCGACGCTCTGCCCGCCCTTCAACGCTATTTCCAAGTTTCGCTTTTCTTGCTCGTGTCGACCGGTATCCTCGCCATCGTCTCGACTGGCAAACTCGATCTCTTCTCGACACTGATTCCCCCGGTCGCGCTGATCTACAAAGGGGTGCGCGTGTTTCGTGGACGCGGCCCCGAGCTTTCCGCCCGCGTCGCGACATGGTTCGTTCTCACGTATTTTCTCTTCTTCCCGATCGATCTCTGGGCGCTGTCACGCGGTCTGGCGGAGGGTGCTCCCAATCCACCCCTCTATGCCGCGCTGCTTGCCGCGATCCACCTTCTACTGTTTGCCACACTGGTCCGCCTCTATTCCGCCCGTACGCACCGTGACTCCGCTTTTCTGGCGGTTCTCGCCGTCGCGTCCATGCTGTCCTGCGCAATCCTAACGGTGGAGACGAGCTTTCTCGTGGCCTTGGCGATTTTCCTGATTCTCTCGGTTTCCACATTCGTTGCGCTCGAGATGCGCCGCAGCGCTGCCGGAGCGGTTCTGCCTCCCTTCGAGCGGGGTTCACCCGCGTCGCGGCATCTAAACCGTGCCCTCGGACTCACGTCGGCGCTCGTGGCCCTAAGCGTGCTGGTGCTCGGCATGGTCATCTTTTTCGTCATCCCCCGCTTTACCACGGGCTATCTCAGCGCCCTCAATCTTCAGCCCGCACTGATGACCGGGTTTAGCGACAACGTCGTCCTCGGCGAAATCGGAAACATCCAGAAAAACAGCTCTGTGGTGATGCGCATCGCCGTCGAAGGCGATCCCGGCCGTGCGCAGAGTGTCCATTGGCGTGGAATCGCACTGACTACTTTCGACGGTGCGCGTTGGTTTACTCCAATGCGAGCTGAAAACGTCGTTCTGGCCAATTCCGAGGGAGACTACCCACTGGGGTTCGCAGGAATGTTTCGCGGAAAGTTCTACCCTCTGCACTACACCGTACTCATGGAACCGGTAGCGACGGACGCGATCTTCATTGCTCCACGCGCGGAGTCAGTTCGCGGCCACTTCGGCGAGGAGCCCACACGGTCGGATGGCCTTTTGCGCAGCCATTACCTGCTGGTCGATCAGACCGGCTCGCTGTTTAACGCCTCCCACAACGCCATGAAAATCCGCTACGAAGGCCGATCGCTCCTCCCGATCACGGCGGGGTCTGAACTGCGCAACGCCTCCTCCCTCTATCCGCCTGCACTGCGGGAAACGTATTTGCAGCTTCCGCCGCTTGATCCGCGCATCCGCGCGCTGGGGGAGAAAATCACCTCCGGCTCAAACAACGAATATGACAAAGCCGTGAGCCTCGAGCACTATCTGATCTCACACTACGTGTACACCCTGGACCTTACGGGCCCGCCCACCACGGATCCGCTCGCTCAGTTTCTGTTCGTCCGGCGCTCCGGCAACTGCGAGTATTTCGCCTCCGCGATGGCGGTGATGTTGCGCACGATCGGAGTTCCGGCACGCTACGTCACTGGATTCCTACCCGGCGAATACAATGATGTCGGTGGCGACTACATCGTTCGGGAAAGCGACGCGCACGCCTGGGTCGAAGTCTTTTTCCCCGATTACGGCTGGATCACCTTCGATCCCACGCCCCCGGGCAGCGACCAGCGTCATGGCCTGCTCGACAGGCTCAATCGCTACTGGGATTGGTTTCAGTTCGCCTGGGGCGAGTGGGTGATCAACTACGATTTCGCGCACCAGCTGACCCTCGGGCAGAACCTGCAAAAATCTTCCCGCAATTGGGGAGATTGGGCGCGCAGCATGTACCGCGAAAAGGAACGCGCCGCCATGGACCGACTCCTCGCCCTCGACCATCGGCTCGAGGCATCGAAGTATTCTCTCCCGGGCATGCTCATTTTCCTGCTTGCGACCCTGTTCGTTTTGCGCGGGCGCTCCCTGATCCATTACGCCGCCGCTGGTTGGAGCCTTCGTGCCCGGCGCAGCGGCAACGTGACCGCCGGCCTCGCCGCGCTCGAGTACCAGGAGATGCTGCGGTTGCTTGAAAAGGGTGGCTGGAAAAAATCGCCGTCTGAAACCGCGCTCGAATTCGTTTCTGCGATTCCCGAGGGAGCATTGTCGGAGCCCGTCGCGCAGCTCACCGAGCTGTACCAGGCGGCGCGCTTCGGCAACCATCCCGCCCGCATCGAGCAGATGTCTTCCCTGCTCCGCTTCATCCGCGACGGGCTTCGCTCTCAGAAGCCGGCGCTGCGATGAGCCGTTCGATCCACCGACCCATGCTAAAATCGCCTGTTTTGAAGCACAGGGAACGCTCAACCGTGGCGAAGGTTGGATTCGTAAGCCTGGGATGCCCGAAGAACCTCGTCGATAGCGAGGTGATGATGGGGATCCTTGTGCGCGCCGGCTACGAGATCACGCCGCGCGCCAACGAGGCCGACGTGCTGGTTGTCAATACGTGCAGCTTCATCACCCCCGCACAGCAGGAATCGGTGAACTCGATTCTCGAGATGGCCGAGTACAAGAAATTCGGCCGCGCGCGCAAGCTGATCGTCGCCGGCTGTCTGGTCGAGCGCTACCGTGACCAAATTCGCGCGCAAATCCCCGAAGTGGACGCCGTGATCGGCACGGGCGAAGTCGAGCGAATACTCCAGGCCTGCCGAGACGAAGGTCCTTTAGACGCGCCGGCAACGCCTCCCGCCTATCTTTATCACGATCTTACGCCCCGCATTGTCGCCACACCGCGACATACCGCATACATCAAAATCAACGAAGGTTGCGATCACCCCTGCGCTTTCTGCGTCATTCCACAGCTTCGCGGCAAGTTCCGCAGCCGACGGTTCGAGTCCGTCGTGCGGGAAGCGACAAACCTCGCCGCGGCGGGCGTCCGCGAAATCAGTCTTATCGGGCAGGACACGACGTATTACGGCGAAGACCTCGGTCTTCCCGACGGCCTGCCCACGCTGCTCGCGCGCCTGGCCCAGATCGAAGATCTCCACTGGGTTCGCTTCCTCTATTGCTACCCCAATCGCATCACTTCGCAATTGCTCGACACGATCGCAGCGCATCAACGCCTAGCGAAATATCTCGATATTCCTCTGCAGCACGCCAGCCGGAGCGTACTCGCGCGCATGAGGCGCGGCTCGAATGGAGACGCATTCTTGAAAATGCTGGAAAAAATCCGCGGGGCCATTCCGGGCGTTTCGATTCGGACCTCATTCATCGCTGGGTTCCCGGGCGAAACGGAAGCCGATTTTCGCGAGCTGTGCGATTTTGTCCGGGCCGCTGAATTCGATTGGATGGGGGTCTTCGCCTACTCGGACGAGGATGCGGCCAAGAGTTTTCAGCTGGCGGGAAAACTCGATGCTCAGACCATCGTGCGCCGCCGCGACCGGCTCATGTCCATCCAGAGGAGGATCTCCGCGAGCAAGATGCAGCGCCGGGTCGGCCAGCGCGTCGAAGTGATGCTCGAGGGACCCTCGAAGGACACCGATCTGATTTGGGAGGCCCGGCTCGAGGGCATGGCGCCTGAGATCGACGGCAAGGTCTACATCACCGAATTCGAGGGGTTGACCCATGCCGCGCAACTTCCTGCTCCCGGGACCCTGGCGACGCTCGAAGTAATTGAAGCGAAAGACTACGATCTCATCGGACGCGTCGTTGAATTCCCCACCACGCTCGTCGGGCGATGTTCCAAGCGGCCGGAGGATTTTTTCCCGATTCTTGCGTCGCGCTGAACAGATTATTTTGCGCGGGTCCCCTCCGGGGACGCCGGGTCGGTAGGGGATGAAACCTACACCACAAGGACCCACAGATGAGCATGCGGCTGGAACAAAACGCAGCAATCGTACCAGTGCCGGAGCCCAATCTGACTCCGGCTGAAATGATCGAGCGGGCGATCGCGCTTCAACCCAGGCTCCGCGCTGAACAAGACGAAACCGAACGCCGCGGAGTCTATTCAGGAGAAATCCACCGCCAATTTCAGAAAGCCGGCTTCTACCGCTGCTTGCAGCCGCGCCGCTTCGGCGGCTACGAGTTCGACTTGAAGACCTACTACCGCATCGCTATCGAGATCGCGCGCGGCGATCCTTCGGCGTCGTGGTGTTTGATCGTCGGAGCGGGGCACGCCCTGATGCTTGGTTCCTATTTCAGCGAACAGGCGCAGGCGGACGGTTTTGGACCCGCCGGCGACTTCTCCGCCCCGTCCGTGGCGGCTCCCACCGGGACCGCCACGGCTGTCGATGGCGGCTGGCTGGTCCAAGGGAAGTGGGGCTACGCTTCCGGCGCTCCCTATGCGACGCACTTCATGCCGAGCGTTCTAATTTCTGGCGAAGTGCCTGGCCCCCCTCGAGCGGGAATCGCGCTGGTCCCCCGCTCGCAGTGGAGGATGCTCGACGATTGGGGCGCGATCCTCGGCATGCGCGGCAGCGGGTCAAACTCCATCGTAATCGAGGGCGCGCGTGTTCCCAGCAGCCACGTGATCGAGCTGGACATGCTGAATGTCGATCTGACGGGCGGCACTCCCGGCTCGCGACTGCACCGCAATCCGATGTACGCAGGCCGCTGTTTGTCCTTCTTTCACGCCGAACTGGTCGGTGTGATGGTTGGCCTGGGCTACGCCGCGATTGACGAGTACGAACACCTCATTCGAACCAAAAACACGCCCTATCCGCCCCTGCAGCCGCGTTACCTCCACCACGATTATCAGCGCCACTTCGGTCTCGCCCTGGGCATGATGAATGCGGCGAAGCGGCTGGTGCTCAATGCCGGCGATGTGTACATGGAATATTGCCGCCGTGGCGCTGAGGGCGGAAATCCGTTTTCCATGGAAGAAGACCTGGAGCTTTTTGCGAGCCTCGAACATGGCGGACGGCTGGCGTGGGAAGCCGTCGAGAGGCTCGTTCGCACCTCCAGTTCGAGCGCCGCGAAAGATGGCGAGCGCATGCAAAGGTACTATCGCGACGCATCCATCTACCGAAGTCATCTGTCAGCACAGTACGAGATGCTCGCCGAGCGTCTCGCGCTCGCTCATCTCGGCCTCGACCACGCAATGTCGACCACGGCCCGGGGCGCGACGACAAAGAGCGATGCCAGCAAACCGTAGGAACAGTGGCGCATCCGCTCGCCTCGGCGACGCACCCCACAGGTCCAGGGCCTTTGCGGTATGCTGAAGCCATGAAGCGGCAACGCCCCATCTGTCGGAAGCCCATCTTCGAAAGCCGGCAGCGGGATGTGGCCGGTGCGGACGAGGAAGTCGAGTGAGCACCGAGCCGCCGTCATCGGAGCTGGCTGTCGGTTCGGCACCCACCTCGGATCCAGCCGGTCAGCCCGCCGCGGCGCCGAAACCGCGCTGCGCACTCTGGGTCGCCAGCGTTTGCGGCCTCGGCTACATCCCCATTGCCCCCGGCACGTTCGGCTCTCTGGCAGGCCTTATGCTTTTTGGCCTGGTGTTGTTTGCCTTGATGGGGGCGAGACGGATTTTGGGCCCATTCGCCGCGGGCGACATCATCGCGCCGGGCCGGACCATCGACACAATTCAGGTTGCGGTTGCGGTGATCACGGCCGTCCTGGGTGTGTGGTCGGCCAATCGCGCCGCCGCGTTCTGGCAGCAGAAGGATCCCCAGCGAGTTGTCATCGACGAGGTTTCGGGACAACACCTGGCGGTTGTGCTGGGCGTTGCCGCGCCGTTGTGGCGGAAACCGGCCCAGATCGTCTGGGGCAGCACATTCGGCCGAATTCCCCTCCCCTCGCTGCTTAGCTGGAAATATCTGGTCCTGGGTTTTATACTTTTTCGCGTATTCGACATCTGGAAGCCATTTCCGGTGCGGCAAGCGGAGTCGCTGCCAGGCGGCTGGGGAATCATGACGGACGATTGGGTGGCGGGCGCGTATGCGGCGATCGGTCTGTGGATCGCGCGAGCCGCAGGGCTGTGAGCCCTGGTTTTTGACTCCCTCTGACTTCTGATGGCAATGAACGGAGCACTGCGAATCGAAAGCGTGAAGCCCGGGGCGGCTCTGCCCGGCGGCGAGATCGCCATCCGAGGCAGCGGCTTTTCCGTGCGCAACCATACGCGGCCCCAGGTGCAGTTCGGAGCCGCTGACGCGAACGTGATGCTTGCGGCGGACGATCTGCTGATCGCCTGCGTTCCCGAGGGCGCGTCCGGCGGCGCCGTCCGCGTGCGCAGGAACGGTGTCGAAAGCGCACCGTTTCCGATTGCGCTCGGCCAGCAAGTCGCCGACAACCTGCATCCCGTCGGCAACCCCGCGGTGGACTCCGGCGGCAACACCTATGTCACCTTTAGCGGTCAGCGCGGGCAAAAGGTTCCCGTCTCGCTTTATCGGATCACGGCCAATCATACGGTGAAGCCGTTCATCACCGAACTCACGAATCCGACCGGCCTCGCCATCGATCGTGACGGCAATCTCTTTGTCTCTTGCCGCAACGATGGGACCGTGCATCGCGTTTCGCCCGACGGCCGCTCCATGCAGTGGATTGAAGGAATGGGCATCGCCACCGGTATCGCCTTCGATAAAGCGGGTAACCTTTATGTGGGCGATCGCAGCGGCACGATCTTCAAAATCGGACCCGATCGCCAGATCTTTGTGTTTGCAACCCTCGAGCCATCTCTCTCGGCCTACCACCTCGCCTTCAGTCCTACGGGCGACTTGTACGTTACCGGGCCGACGACTTCCAGTTACGAACGCGTCTACCGGATTTCGCCGGCCGGTGAAGTAAGCGTCTTTTTCCGCGGGCTCGGACGGCCGCAAGGCCTCGCCTTCGATCGCCAGGGAGATCTCTACGTGGCAGCATCGCTCGGCGGCAAGCGCGGCATCGTTCGGCTTACGCCGCAGGCGGAAGCCGAACTCGTGCTGGGCGGGAGCAACATCGTGGGAATGGCGCTGCTGCCGGTGCAGCGGGCCATGATCACGACCCACAATGCGCTCTATTCCCTCGACTGGAACGTCGAGGGCCTTCCTTTGAATGGCTGAGGCCGCCTTTTACGGGCAGCCTTTTGAAAACGGCTGCGACCACATAGCCTCCCTTGCGCTCAGCCGCAGGCATCGAGTAAAACTTCTAGAGCATGAACGCGGAAATTATTGCCGTGGGTTCGGAGCTGCTCACACCGTACCGGCTCGACACCAACTCGCTCTTCCTCACCGATCAGCTCAATCGGCTGGGCATCCGCGTCATTCACAAAGCGGTGGTTGGCGACGGACCCGAGGAGATGCGATCTTCTTTCCAGCACGCACTCGCGCGCGCCGACATTGTTGTCGCTTGTGGCGGCCTTGGACCTACCGATGACGATCGCACCCGCCAGACCGTGGCCGAATTGCTCGGGCGACGGCTGTTAGAAAACGTGGACGTGCTTCGCAAGCTGCAGGAACGGTTTCGCCGTTTCGGCCGCGCGATGCCGGAAATCAACGCGCGCCAGGCTCTGGTCATCGAGGGGGCCGAAGTGCTGCCCAATCCACGGGGCACCGCGCCGGGCCAATGGGTCGAGGCACGCGGGCATATTCTGGTTCTCCTGCCGGGCGTGCCGCAGGAGATGCGCGCACTCATGGAAACGGAGGTCGCGCCACGCCTGGCAAAGCTGGGTAGCCGAACGCGGCTCTACACGCGCGACCTGCGCATCGTCGGGCTTTTCGAATCCGAGGTGGAACAGCGAGTGTCACCGCTCTATGCGCAGTATGCGGATACAGAAACGACGATCCTCGCGACGGCGAACGGTATACAGCTTCATCCGCGGATCTGGTCGGACGATTCCGCCTATGCGGAATCGCGGCTTGGTGAACTGGTCGGACAGATGGCCCTGGTACTCGGCAAAAATCTCATCTCCACATGCGGGGAGACCATCGAAGAAGTCGTCGCGCGCATACTGACGGAAAGTCGTGCGACGATCGCCATCGCCGAAAGCTGCACGGGAGGATTGCTGGCCGAACGCCTCACCTGCCTCTCCGGCAGCTCGGCCTATTTTCTCGGTGGCGTGGTCTGCTACAGCAACCAACTCAAGACCCAACTTGTCGGCGTGCCGGAAGAGTTGATCGAGGCCAAGGGAGCGGTCAGCTCGGAAGTGGCGCTGGCACTCGCCGACGGCATTCGCAGACAAACCGGCGCAACGATTGGAGTGGGAATCACGGGCATCGCCGGGCCAACCGGTGGAACACCGGAAAAGCCGGTCGGGCTCGTGCACATCGGCATCGCCAACCAGCACGGGCCGCGCGAAAGGGCCTTCCGCTTTCCCGGCGACCGCGAGCGCATCCGTTTTTTTGCTACGCAGAATGCGCTGGATGGCGTGAGGCGGCTTTGTTTGTTTCCTCCGGTGCCGACAGAAACCTAGACGCTCGGGAGACCCCGGAGATCTCGCGCCGCGTTCGTGATGGCAAACAAAGGGGCGGCTGGGCGTGAGGCTCTTTGTAGCACTCGATTTTCCCGAAGCGACCCGCGATGCGATTCGACAATGGGTGGCCCGAATGAAGCCGCTGGCTAAAGATGCGCGTTGGGTGTCGGTCGAAGGAATGCACGTGACGCTAAAATTCATCGGCCATGTGGAAAGGAACCAATGCGAGCCCATTGCTTCCGCGCTCGCGGGCATCCATTCAAGCGCGCCGGTCGAGATGCGGCTCCGGGGCCTGGGATTTTTCCCATCCGAGCGGCGTCCCCGTGTGTTTTGGTGCGGAATCGACGCGTCACCCAATCTCGCAGAGCTCGCCGTGGGCATTGAACGTGCCTTGCTGCCGCTGGGAATTCCGACCGAACAGCGCGCGTTTCACCCGCACCTCACGCTGGCGCGATTCGATTCGCCGCATGGCTTTGGCCAACTCGTTCAAATGTCGCACGAAATCGAATCGCTCGATTTCGGCGAGACGCGCGAGGTGCAGTTTCATCTTTTTCAAAGCACCCTCAAACGATCGGGAGCCGAATATACCAAGCTCAGGAGCTTCGCGTTCGTGAGGAACCCCGCTTGAGCTCTCCCTGGTGGATTCCCGTCGCGGCCTATGCGCTCGGCTCGGTCCCCTTCGGGTTGCTGATCGTCAAAGCCCAGAGCGGCGAGGACATTCGCCTGGTCGGCAGCGGCAACATCGGTGCGGCGAACGTGACGCGCAGCGCCGGCGTACTGGCGGGCGCGCTGACCCTTTTGCTCGACGGAGGCAAGGGCTATCTCGCCGTCTGGATCGCGGAACGCTGGACCAACGGCAATGGCCGCTGGATGATGGCAGCCGCTGTCGCGGCGGTGGCGGGACACATCTTCCCCGTGTGGCTCGGAGGCAAGGGCGGCAAGGGAGTTGCGACTACATTTGGTGCCTTCCTGCCGATCGGCCCGTACGCCATGCTAGCGGCGGCGGCCTTTTGGATTCTGGTCGTGCTTTTCTGGCACTATTCGTCGCTCGGCTCGATAGTGGCCATGGCCACGCTGCCGGTTCTGCTCTACTTCTTCTACGCGCCGCGCCACGCCCCGCCAGACCACGTGTTATGGGGAAGCATCCTGGTTTCCGTGCTGGTGCTGTGGAAACACCGTGTGAACATGCGTCGGCTCCTGGCGGGTGAAGAGAACCGAATCGGCCGACGCCCGTAGGACCGTGGCGCGCCCCAATGTGCTGCTAACTGACACAAGCCATGTGGCTTATCCGCCAACCCCAGTACGAGAGTCCCCTTGTGTGGCCGGATTGGCTCGGATAGCATTTTCCAGCGGGCTTCAGAATGCTCAGCAATTCCCTAAGAAGGATTCCAACAACCAGACGCCTGCGCATCGTTTGGATCGTGCTGGGCGCGTTACTGTTGGTCAGCGTCACCCCCCTCTGGCTCTACCACCGCCAGGCGCTGCGCCTCAGCGAGGAAAAACTGCAGGACACCGAGCGCGTCCAGCAGAGCGAAATCACACGCTCGCTGGCAAACGAAACGCTTCAATTCCAGCAAGGATTGCGCCAGCAGCTTTTAAGCCAGCGTCAGGTGATGGCCATCACGGGTTGGATCCAGAACGTGGACGATCCCACGCGTGCGCCGCAGCTTTCGCGGCTCCTCCAAGACTTTGTCGAAAATAATCCGGACATTCTGTTTGTCACGGCGGTGAGCCGGGAGGCCAAAGGTCCGACAGCGGGAAGCGTCAGCGCCGACCGCGATCCCTTTATCGATGCCGCCCTGAAGCGCGCCTTCCAGGCGAGCTGCCAGGGATTTGACTCGATTAGCGAGCCGTTTGCAGAGGGGCAGAACAATCGGCCCGCGCTGGTGATGTCCGTGCCCTTGTTCGCCGACGGCCAGTTCTCGGGCATGCTCGCCGTGGTTGCTTCGCTTGAGCGCCTGCAGTCGCGCCTGCGCGATATGAGCGTGCGTGACCGCACCGTGTACATTGTGGACGGGCACGGCAAGATCGTCGCCTACCCGGACGGCCGCGCCATGGTTCCCGGTCAGAATGTGACATCGCTCTCGCCGCTCGCAAAACAGTTCGGCGAATTGCCGCAGGAACTGCGCGCCACCCAGACCACCGACTTCGTCGCATCCAGCCCGGACAAACGGCACAAGATCGAGATGATCGGCACCTACAGCACGATACCGGAGCTTCGCTGGGCGGTGATCGCGCAGCGCAGTCTGGATGACGCCCGCGTCGATGCCGGCGTCACCGAGTTGACTTCAGAGGTCCTGCAATTCGTCGTGGGGGTCACCTTTATTGCGTTGCTGCTCGGATATCTCCTCGCCGTTCGCATCACGCGCCCGATCCGCGGACTCGTCGAATCCACGCGCGCGATCAGTCGCGCCGAGTTCCACGAACGCGTGCCTGTCAGCGGCGCCGCCGAAATCAGCGAGCTCGCGGAGACGTTTAACCATATGGCCGGCGATATCGAAGAGTTCGTCGAGAAGCTGAAGGACGCCGCCGAAGAAAACCGCGAGCTGTTCATGGGCTCCATCCGTATGCTCGCCGCTGCGATCGATGAAAAGGACCCGTACACGCGAGGTCACTCCGGCCGCGTCGCAAAATATTCGATCATTCTCGGCGACGGCCTCGGTTTGAGCGCGGAAGATCTCGATCGCCTGCGGATCTCGGCGCTACTGCACGATGTCGGCAAAATCGGCGTTGACGACCGCGTGCTCAAAAAGCCCGGCAAGCTCACCGATGAGGAATTCGATCTAATGAAGCAGCACACCGTGAAAGGTGCGAATATTATGCGGCCGGTCGCGCAACTGAAGGACGTGCTGCCCGGCATCGAGCTGCATCACGAGCGCATGGACGGCCAGGGCTATCCCTATGGCCTGCAGGGCGAGCAGATTCCCATGATGGCCCGCATCATCGCCGTCGCCGACACGCTCGACGCGATCACCACCAACCGGCCGTATCAGTCGGCGATGCATCTCGATTACGCGCTTGAACGCATCCGCTCGCTGGCTGTCACGCGATTCGATTCGCAGGTGGTGGGTGCGCTGGAAGCGGCTGTCCGGGATGGCCGCTTGCGCCTCTCGGCGACACTGGTTGAAGTCTGACTCTTTGGCGTGGCTTTACACCTCGCTCGGGTCCTCCCCGCCCAGCCTTCTTTCTTCCCTACCAACTTCCACCGTTGGCCATTGCTCTCGCAGTCTGCTTCCACTTATCCCCTGCTTCATCATCTGCCCCGCCAGATTCAAAATGCGCGCCGCCGCGGATTGCGGGCCAAGCCCTCGCGCATGAATATTCGAGATCAGGTTGCGGTCGGCATCGGTGTGCAGAGGGCGGGGGCGATACGCCATGTACGCCGAAAGGCTGTCGGCCGTCGCCAGCCCTGGACGCTCCCCGATCAGTAGCACCACGACTTTCGGATCGAGCAGCTCGCCGATTTCGTTGAGCACAGCCACACGACAATGACGAATTACGAACAGACGGCCGATTTTCCATCCCCGCACCTGCGCGCCTTCCGACAGCCAGGGCATCAGCAAGGGCGTCTGCGTCTGGATAGCCGGCACCGACAGCCCATCCCCGATCACGATTTGAAGGTCGCTGCCGCCGGGACAGCGCTCTCGGACGTCCGCGCGTGATTGATCATCCAGACGCCTACCCAGATCCGGACGCAGCAGGTACTCATCCTTCGATTTGGCTTGCGTGCTCACCTCGAACGCTTGCCATCGCGCCAGGAAATCGGCGGCGAACATCCTGGAAAGATCGAGTTCGGTGCGCACGGCGTCGCGAGCCGCGGCGTGAGCCTCGCGCAGTTCGATCTGCGTTCCGGTGCGATAGGCGGCTCCGGCCCGCCCGGCCAGCAAACGGGCCGGCGTACGCGCACGAATCCGGCGCACCAGCTCAGGTAAATCGGAGGGAGCGAGGGGCGAATCGGACAGGGCCGCCATTCAGACCATCTTCTCCAGCGAAGATTCCAGTCCGGCCAGCAGCCGCCTCCGTGCGGACGCGTCGAGTAAGGCCGGCTCGGCGTCCGCGTAGATGCCCGTTGCTTCGAGCCACGTCAGAAATTCCGGCGCGGGCCGCAGCTTGAACAACCGCCGCACGGCCAGCGCGTCGTGATAGCTGGTGCTTTGATAATTCAGCATCACGTCATCTGCGCATGGCACACCCATAAAATAGTTGCAACCCGCCGCGCCGAGCAGCAGCAGCAAATTGTCGGCCGAGTTCTGGTCCGCTGCCGCATGGTTTGTATAACAGACGTCGCAACCCATCGGGAGTCCTAGCAGCTTACCCATGAAATGATCCTCCAGGCCGGCGCGAATGATCTGACGCTCGTCGGAGAGATACTCTGGTCCAATGAAGCCGACCACGCTGTTCACGAGGAATGGCTCGAATGCCCGTGCCACGCCGTACGCACGAGCTTCCAGAGTGAGCTGATCCACGCCGTGGTGCGCCTCGGCGGAGAGAGCGCTTCCCTGTCCGGTCTCAAAGTACATGGCCTGCCCGCCGGTCCACGCCACATCCCGTGCGCGATGATGCTCGAGAACTCTCTGACGGCCTTCCTCGAGCATTGCCAGGGAGATGCCGAAGCTGCGGTTGGCCTTTTCGGTCCCAGCGATCGATTGAAACAGCAGATCGATGGGGGCTCCACGCTCCATCGCCGCAAGCTGCGCTGTGATGTGCGCAAGGCAGCACGTCTGCGTTGGCACCTTGTACGTAGCGACGAGTCGATCAAGCGCTTCCAGAATGGCGCTCACCGTCTCGACGGAATCCGACGCAGGATTGACGCCGATGACTGCGTCGCCACACCCGTACAGGAGCCCCTCGAACGCCGCCAGCAAAATTCCCCCGATATCATCGACCGGGTGATTCGGCTGCACGCGAATTCCCAGCACACCACGTTCGCCCATGGTGTTGCGGCAGCGCGTCACGTTGCGAATTTTGGCCGCGGCCAAAACGAGATCCTTGTTGCTCATGATCTTGGCCAGCGCCGCAGCAATCTCGGGGATGATCGCTCGACGCAATTGCTTCAGTTCGGATTCCCCGGTGGCATCCTCAAGGATGTGCTCGCGCAGCTCGCCCACGGTCATGCCCTGGATGGCGCCAAAAGCGTCGCGATCGAATGCGTCCAGGATCAGGCGGCTGATTTCGTCGATGTCCTGGTCGATTACCGGCTGCCGGACAATTTCGACCAGTGGCAGATCGGCCAGCTGGCGCTTGGCCGACACGCGCTCCCGCTCGGACCGCGCCGCAATCCCCGCTAGCTGATCGCCAGACTTTTCCTCATTGGCCTTGGCCAGCAGCTCGCGGAGGTCGGAAAACACGAATCGCTCAGACATGGCACGCCCGGCGCAGGTTGGAACCTGACTTCCCTTCGGAAAATAGCATCAATAGCAGGGCAAGGAAAGCCATGGGCTAAACGGCGGTCTCCTGCCTGGTTCAAACGGCGGCCGGCAGAAGCGAGGAGCAGCTCCGTTGCACGCCAGAGCGAGTTGAATTCTTGGCTTTGCCGTGCCGGTAACGATCGCCTCGCCGGCGCCCGGGTCGGCCCCGAAGCGGTACGACGCCGTCGTCCGCGACAACAAACTCGAAGATTCGAAGGCGCCTTCGACCGACCTCCGCGCCCGGATTGGTTAGCCCGGAAGCGTGCCAGCGTCTGAGGTAGGGTCCTCTGCTAGAATAGCGTTCTTCGCATCATCGTGTAGAAACGGCATGATCTCGCTGTTCGGAAAACCCGAGCCCACGCTTCTGGAGCGTCTGAAAGCCTCCGTCGGCAAGACACGGACAGAACTCGCGGCACGGGTCGAGCAGCTGATGACGGGCAACCGGCCCGTTGATCCGGCCCTTTTGAAACAGCTGGAATCGGCGCTGCTTGGTGCGGACATCGGGGTACGCACGACGAAAGAAGTCCTGTTGGCGCTGCGCCAACAGGTAAATGAGCACAAGCTCGATTCCGCGGAGCAGCTCAGGCAGGAACTGAAACGCCAGATCCTGAAAATCCTCGAAGCACCGGTGACGACCGCGGATGGGAAAACGGTTCCGCCGCCCCGTGTGCTGTTTGTCGTCGGCGTCAACGGCACGGGAAAAACAACCACCATCGGCAAGCTTTCCCATCGACTGAAGAAGGATGGCGCGAGCGTCATCCTCTGTGCCGCGGACACTTTTCGCGCGGCGGCCATCGAGCAGCTCGAGGTTTGGGGGCGCCGCGCGGGTGTCGATGTGGTCAAGCAAAAATCGGGCGCCGACCCGGCCGCGGTGATTTTCGATGGCCTCTCCGCAGCGAAGGCACGCGCGATCGATGTGGTCATCGTGGACACCGCCGGTCGTCTTCACACGAAATCGAATCTCATGGCCGAGCTCGAAAAGATGAAGCGCACCGCCGCCAAAATCGTTCCAGACGCCCCCCATGATGTGCTGCTTGTCCTGGACGCGACCACGGGCCAAAATGGCCTCAACCAAGCGCGCGAATTTTGGAGCCACGCGGGCGTCACCGGAATCGTTCTGACGAAACTGGACGGCACGGCAAAGGGCGGCATCGTTATCGCCATCGCGCGGGAACTCAGTCTGCCCATTCGCTTTGTCGGCACGGGCGAACAGATCGATGATCTGGTGCCGTTCGACGCGCAAACCTATGTCAACTCTCTTTTCGACTGAAAGGCTGAGCCCCGCGAGCGGCGGTAGACGAGTGGGCAAATTGTGATGATGGGTTCAAGGGCGCTGCCAACCGATCACACCCTGATGCAACGTGCACTGGAACTGGCGCGCCGTGGCGTGGGACTTGCTCATCCCAATCCGCACGTAGGAGCCATCGTTGTAAGAGGTCATCAAAAACTCGGAGAAGGGTTTCACGAATACGCCAAACGAGACCACGCAGAAATCATCGCGCTCAAGCGGGCCGGCGAAAAAGCACGGGGCGCGACCCTATACGTGACCCTCGAACCCTGTTCGACGACGGGCCGCACCGGGCCCTGCACCGAAGCGATCGTAGCCGCCGGGATCAGTCGGGTGGTCGCACCCATGAAGGACCCGAACCCCGCCGTGGCAGGACGCGGTTTCGCCGAACTGAGGCGCGCCGGCATTGAGGTCCACCTTGGGCTCGATGAACAAGAGGCCCAGCGGCTAAACGAAGACTTCGCGAAATGGGTCCGCGCTGGTGTGCCGTTCGTCACTCTGAAAACCGCGCTGACGCTCGACGGCCAAATCGCCATGCGAGCGGGGCAGTCGACCTCGATTACCGGCGATGCGGCGCATCAGGCAGTACACCGCCTGCGCCATTCCGCCGACGCACTGCTGACGGGAATCGGCACGATCCTCACCGACGATCCGCTGCTGACAGACCGTACGGGGTGGCCGAGGCGCCGTCGTCTTCTTCGCGTGGTCCTCGATTCCGAGCTGCGAATTCCGCTCGGTTCGCGGATCGTCAAAACGGCTGAGCGCGATGTGCTGGTGTTCACCGCGAGAGCGGCGGATGCGCGAAAGGCGCAGGCATTAAGGCGGCTCGGCGTGGAAATTGTTCAGTTGGCAGCGACCGGGGGCCGCGTCGATCTCAACACCGTACTGCGGGAACTCGGCAAGCGTGAGATTCTGCACGTTCTGCTCGAGGCGGGAGCCGAGCTGAACGGGACCGCTCTCAAGGCCGGTCTTGTGGATAAGGTGGCCCTTTTCTATGCCCCCAAGATCATGGGAACCGGAGGTGTACCGATGGCAGAAATTCCCGCGGCGCAGTGGTTTTCAAAGGCGCCCGCGCTGACCCATCTCTCGGTGAATCGCTGCCATCCCGATTTCGTCGTTGAAGGGTATTTTCACGATGTTTACCGGAATCATCGAAGCCGTCGGACAAATTGACGCCCTCCGTTCGAGCGACAGCCAGGGCCGTCTCGACGTGAATCTGGCGAGCGCCCGAGAGATCGCAGCCCAGACAAAACCAGGCGACAGCATCGCCGTCAACGGGTGCTGCCTCACTGTCGTTGAGTGCGGCGCCGATTATTTTTCCGCCGATCTTTCCGGAGAAACTCTGCGGAGGACGGCCTTTGGCGAAATGAAGCCGGGCCGCTTTGTGAATCTGGAACGTCCGCTCGCCGCGGGCACGCGCCTCGGTGGCCATTTTGTGCAGGGCCACGTGGACGGCTTCGGCCGCGTCACGCGGCTCCTGTCGGAAGGCGAGAACTGGTGGCTTTCGGTCTGCGTGCCCGAAGGCCTGCGCCGCTACGTCGCCGAGAAAGGCTCCCTCGCGATCGATGGCATCAGCCTCACTGTCGCGTGCTGGCGGGACGGCATCGCCGACTTTGCGATCATTCCCTTCACCTACGCGCACACCAACCTTCGTACGCTCGTGCGGACCGACGCCGTGAATATCGAATGCGACATCCTCGCCAAATATGTTGAAAGCCTGCTCGAGGCGCGCAAAGGGCAGGCCACGTCGCCACTCACCGTGGCCCGCTTGACCGAGCAGGGATTCTAGCGAGAGGCGCTATCTCTCGGTGCACGGGTTTCCGGCCCCTCACTTCCCCTCTTTCAGGCCCCCTTGATCCATCCACGCTTCGATTTCTGCACGCGATACTCCTCCCACGTCAACCATACAACCATCGCGTCAAATAGTGTCAGGATGACCAGAGTGATCGAATGCGTATGACTGATCCTGTAAATCTGGTATACGCCGAACGCTGAAAACACTCCGATTGCCAGCGGATACGCCCAGAGTTCATTGAGCCACAGGGCCACGGCCAGTCCGACTTTGGCTAGGCCGTGGGACAGCAGAAAGATCGAGGGAAACAACGGATTGCTGTGGGCAAGTCTCTCCGACACAGGCAGCAGGTGGATGCCGATGAAGTCATGCGGATCGCGCGAAAGTTCGTGTAGGCTCAGCGCGCGCAGGGCACCGCTCATGGCCCGGGGCTTGATGAACCACAAAAGCACGCCACCGGTCACTTCGAGCAGGCCATCCACCCCCTTCATGGTGATGCCGGTGCGAAAAGCGTCGCGCAAAAGGTCTTTTGCAGTCATCCGTCGCTGCCGATCAGGCGCCTCCACCATTCAGTCCGCCGCCGCGTGGGCCACGTCGCGCGACTTTGCGCGCGCGCCGCGCGTATAGAGCGCAAGCCCCAGCAGGAAGGCCCCCAGCGTCCCCACCAGGAGCTTGATCTCGAACCCCACTCGGCTCGGCGCCTCGGCCGGTGGTATCAGCGACAGCACGATTCCACCCGTCACGACTACAAACCCGAGCAGTCCTGCCAGCCAGACTCCCAGTTTTCCGCCAGGAATCAACGCGGCGTCGGGATTGCTGGTCCGGTCGGCGCGATAAGCCAGCTTGATCGCCGCCGCGTACATATAAAGAAACGGAATGAAGTAAAGGATTGTTCCAGCGTCCACGAAAATCTGATAAGCGCTGTTCGCAGTCTCGTTGATCTGAATCAGCAGCAAAATGAGGCAGGAAATCCCCGCTTGCACGAGAATCGCAACCCAAGGCGTTTTCCATTTGGGATGAATCTTGCCGAACGCGGCGGGCATGTAGCGATCGATGCCGACGACAAATGGAATTCTCGCCACCCCCGCCACCGTCGTACCGACTCCGCCGGCGTTGCCAAAGAGCATGAAAACGGCCGCCAGAATCCCAAAATAGGCAATCCCCAGTGCCGCCGATCCAGCGGTCATCGCTTGAAACGCCCCGCTCTTGGGGTCCACGGTTTCTGCCGGCAAAATCGCGAGCAGCGCAAAGGTCCCCAGAATGTACGCCGCAGCTATCGCAAGCCCCGAGCCGAGCACGGCTCGCGGAAAGGTCTTGTGTGGCTCGCGGACCTCTTCGCTCATCGTCGAACACAGCTCGAGCGCCGTGAAGGCAAAGGCGATTTGCGGCCAAAAATTCACGGTGCCCCAATTCCACACCGGCATCATGTTCGACCAGGTGAAGTGGGTCGCCGAGCCGTGCACGCGCCAGAAGTAAGCTCCCATGCCGATCAGCATCAGCAATGGGACGTAGGTCCCGACGCCGCCCGCGTTCTGCAACCATTTGCCGATGTTGAGCCCGATGATATTGAGAAACATAGCCGCAAACAGCATGGCGAACGAGCCAATCAGTAAGAAGGTGCGGCTCTCGGCTAAGTGCGCTGCGCGGGCGCCCCCCACGTAGGCACCCATCGCCGCACTAGCCATGAGGAGCCCGGGAAAATAAAAGAAAGTGTAGACCCAATAGGTCCAGCCCGCGAGGAAGCCGTGAAATTCCCCGAAGGCCTCTTTGGCCCAGACGTACAGCCCTCCTTCGCTCGGAAATCGCGTGGAGAGCTCGACAATCACGAACGCGCCCGGGAGAAAAAATAGCGTCGCAGCCAGCACCCATAGGCTCATCGACGAGGTCCCGTTGTGCGCGGCCGCTGCGATCCAGCGCGGCCCCAGCACGGCGGCGACATTGAAAAGCAGCACGTCCCAAAAGCCCATCACACGGCGCAGCTGCTTCTTGGGATCGGCGGCGGAATCGCTCACAAGGTCGAATCCAGTGCAGGCACTAACTCATCCTGAAGCAAGAAATTGCGGAGGAAAGGATCGTTTGAAGCCTCCAGCGCGGACCACGAGCCGAAAAAGCCGACGTGCCCTTCGTGGAGAAAAATCACGCGGTCGGCAAGCTTTCTTCCCAAGTGCGTGTCGTGCGTCACCACAATCGAGGTCTTGTGCAGCGTCTGCTTGAGTTTCACGATCAGATCGCTGACGTGCGCCGCCATCAGCGGATCCACCATGGTCGTCGGCTCGTCGTAGAAAACAACGTCCGGATCTTCGGCGAGGGCCCTGGCGATGGCTACAGCACGTTTTGTGCCTGTGCTCAGGTCAGCCGGCAAACGATCCTTGAATTGCGCAACTTCGAGCATCTCGAGCAGCCCCTCGACGCGGCGTTCGATTTCATCGGGATCCTGCTGGATGCCGCGGCTCACCATCGGAAAGGCCACGTTCTCCGCCACCGTCAGCGAGTCGAAAAGTGCGCCGGATTGAAACACCATCGTCACCCGCCGGCGCAGCTCCTCAAATTGCTTTTCCGTCCAGTGCGTCACGTCCTGGCCTTCCACCAGAATCCTCCCCTCGTCGGCTGCCAGAAAGCCCATCAGCAGCTTGAGTGAAACGGACTTCCCCACGCCGCTCCGTCCCATAATCACACCGGTTTCGCCGCGGTCGATGTGAAAACTGACGTCCTTGAGCACAGCGTGGTCGTCGAAGGAAATCGAGACGTGCTGAAATTCGATGTAATGGTCGCTCATGTTCGCGCGATCAAACGCCTCGATCTAATTTCCTCTTTGCTTCCTCGTAATCCTCAGGTGAATTCATATTCTTGAACAGGAGACCTTCAGAATCAAAGGCTTTCCACTCGGGCGGCTCGATTCTCTCAACCCGCAGCTGCGTCAGACCATCGGTGACCTTCCGCACACCGCTGCTCAAGGCCGCCGAGACGGCCGCTTCGCCGCGTTTGTGATACATCGCGCAGAGTGGCTCGGCGCCGAGGGCATTCATCGGCAGGAGGGCCTCGGCCTCCGAAGCGAAGGCGCGCCGAACGAGAAACTCCAGCCAGTCACGCGTGAGATACGGCAAGTCGCACGCCAGAATCAGATTCCACGACGCATGGGAGGCGCGCAGCGCCGTTGCGATCCCGCCCAGGGGCCCTGCGCCAGGCCATTCGTCCTCGATCACCGGAAGCCCCAAGGCGGGGTAGTCCGCTGCGCGGCCGATCACCGTCGCAGTTCCAACGACCCACTCGATCAGCCGCGCCGTGCGCACCAACAGGGGTTCGCCGCCGATTTCCAGCAGCGCCTTCGCTCGCCCCATCCGCGAGCTTTCGCCCCCCGCCAGAATGTACCCTCCCACTCGGTCAACCTGCATCGCGGGCCTATTTCCCCGGCCTCTGAATTCCCAATTCGCGCAACTTCTCCTGCAGACTCTGGCGCTGCAACCCGATCTCCGTTGCGGTTTGCGAAACATTCCACTTATGCTCTTCGAGCTTCCGTTTCAGGTAGGCGATCTCGAACTTTCGCTTGGCCTCACGAAAGTCAACCTCGCTTAATAGGGCGTCCCCTGCTCGGCCCTCGAGCGGAGCGATGCTGGCCTGATTCTGCCGGATTTCCTCGGGCAAGTCTGCCGCTCCGATTTCGCTGCCCCGGCACAGCACCAGCGCGCGCTCGAGCGCGTTGCGCAGCTCGCGCACATTTCCCGGCCAATCGTAGCGCCGCAACAGCTGGATAGCTTCGGGGCTTAACCCGACGCCGCGCTCCAGTTGCGTTTGCGGACCGTGGCGGGCTCCGAGTTGGGCCAGGGACGCCTCGATCAGCAACGGCAGATCTTCCTTGTGCGTGCGAAGAGCAGGAATTTCAAGCGTCACCACGCGTAAGCGATAATATAAATCCTGTCGAAATCGTCCCGCTGAAATCTCCGCGGCGAGGTCTCGATGGGTCGCGCTGATGACTCGCACGTCGACATCGATCGACTGCGAGCTCCCGAGCCGCTCGATCTGCCGGTTTTCCAGTGCGCGCAACACCTTCGCCTGCGTCACCGAGTTCATGTCGCCAATTTCATCGAGAAACAGGGTGCCGCCCGATGCTAGCTCGAATCTGCCTTTGCGCAGCTGCGCCGCCCCGGTGAACGCGCCGCGTTCGTAACCGAACAATTCGGACTCAATCAAGTGCTCCGGCAGCGCGGCACAGTTCACGGCGACAAAAGCCTTTTCCGCCCGCGGCGACCGGTTGTGAATTTCCTGTGCCAGCAAATCCTTGCCGGTTCCGCTTTCTCCCAAAATCAACACGGTCGTGTCGGTCGGCGCCACGCGCTCGGCGATCTCGAATACGCGCCGCATCGCGGCGGATCCGCCGAGCATCCGCCCGAATTGGCCGTCCGCCACAAGCTCCCGCCGCAGTCTTTGATTTTCGACGTCGAGCTCGGCCAGCTGAACCAAGTTCGCGACGCGCTTTCGGAGCTCTTCGATATCGAAACCCTTCACGATGTAGTCGTTTGCGCCGTGCTGCAGGGCCTCGACCGCCGTGCCGGCCGTATCCAGAGCCGAAACAACCAACACCGGCGTCTCATCCCCACTCGCGCGCAGCGCGCGGAGAAAGCTGAGTCCGTCCTCATCCGGCATGATCAAATCGAGAAGGATCAGTGCAGGTGCCTCGCGGGAGCTCACTTCCCGGGCCTCACCGGCAGATCCTGCCTCGACGATCCGGAAGTTCCCTTCCAGAACCCGCCTCATCCCGTATCGCGCCGCCGGCTCGTCGTCGACAATCAATAGTGTCCGTGTCTTCACTTGAGTCCCCGATCGGTTCGACACCGCATTCGCCCGCGAAACCTCCCCTAGGTCTGCCGGCTCAGTCTTGCTTCCTCGGTTGCGACCATCGGCACGGTGACGCGAAATCGGCTGCCCTTCCCGGCGGCGATCGGGCTTTCGCAGGAAATGGTCCCAGCGATTTCATCCACCCGGCGCGCCACAATGGCCAGACCCAGTCCCGTGCCCGTCGCCTTCGATGTGAAGAACGGCTGGAAAATCCTCGAGCGCATCTCCGTGGAAATGCCAGGACCCTTGTCCTCGACGCAGATTTCCAGCCTTTCGCCCTTCTGCGTCAGGCCTACGCGAACACACCCTCCCTCCGGCTGCGCCTCGATCGCATTTACGACCAGGTTCGACAGCACCTCGCCGAGAGCCTCTTCGGAGGCCAGGACGGCAACCTCTTGGTCGGGCGGGTCGAATTCGATGACCACATTTCGACGCTCTGCGTCGTGCCGGAAAAGCGCAACGGTTTGATGGGTGAGCGCGACGGCTGGGGCGCGATCGCCGCTGGCCATGGGCTTTGCGAATTTCAGCAGTTGGTTCAGCTTTTGATTCATCCGGTTGATCTCATCCAGCACCAGCGCGCAATCATGCCGCACATCGGCGGGCAGATCGCGCTTCTCCAACTGTAGCTGCAAAATCGTCTTCATCGAGCTAAGCGGGTTGCGCAAATTGTGCGAGATGCTCGCCGCCAGTCGGCCGAGCATCGCCAGGCGTTCTCGCTCCGCCAGTTCGCGCTCCAGCCGAATTTTCTCTCCGATGAGCTCCGACAGATCCGCCATCGCCGGCAGTTGCTCCGCCAGAAATTCCAGCGCGGCGGTCGTCTCGCCGGTCAGAAACGCACCCGTGGTCGCCGCTTCGAGCAAGCCGATCTCCTTGCCATCCTTCACCAGCGGAATGTGCACCGCGTGGCCCAGACCTCCCGGCGCTTCCAGGGGCGGGAGGTCTGCGCGCGGGATCGACAGCCGCACCGCTGCAAGCCCAAATTCTCGTTGAATCAGCTCTTGGCTGCGGGCGATCAGCCTCGCCAGCCCGCCCTGTCGGGCTTCCTTCTGCAATTCGATGCTGAGCCTCTGGGTGCGGTCGATCCGCTCCCGCAGCGTGCGATGCAACGCCGGGCCAATGAGGCGTTCGAGTGGCTCAAAAAGAAAGATCAGCACAAACAGCAAGACGCTCGCCGTCGCCTCCGGTGGAAAAACAGGCGCCAGCCAACCGCTGATCCGGTGCACGAGCGCAAGATACAGCAGCGCCAGAAACGTCGCCGAAAGAGCGTAAACCAGATTTCTTTGGGCTCCGTACTCAAGAAGATTGTGTCGCAAGGCATAGTAGATAAGAAAAAAGCCGGGCAGAATTCCCAGCCCGAGGGCGGTGACGATCAAAACCTGCTTGGCGCTCCAGGAGAGACTTAGGAAAACTGTTTCGATGAACAGCGGAGCGGCCATCAGCCAGAGCGAAACGGAAAGGTTCTTGAGGAACCGGCGCGGCGGACCCGTTGACGATTTTGTCAGCAGCAGGCTTTCACAGGCGCCGAGCAAGGCGCTGAAAACAAATAGGCTGCCGATCCCGGCACGGTAGGATCCGACCAATGCCTGAAACCCGGGTGATCCGGACCTGCCGGCACGCACGATCGGTGAAAGAAACACTGCCAGCGGATAGCTGTAAAAGCCGGCCACCAAAGCGCGCTGCCATATCCGCACCGTCAGGGGCCGCAGCAGCCGGAAGTACTCCAGACCCGCCTGCACCATAAGCCCGGGTAGAAGCAAGGAACCGATCAGGAAAAGGCTCGTGTACAGCAAGCGGGTGGCCGTGGGGGGCGAAGGGTATTGAATCTGTGCATTGATTTCGAGCAGCCCGCCCGCATAGATCAAAAACAGGGCCAGCACGAGAAAGAAAAGCAGCCGCTCGAACAGGCGCGGCCTTCGATGACCGAGAATCAGCGCGAGCAAAAACAGGTAGACCAGCGTACCGGCCGTCAACCCAATCAGGCGCGCATAAAAGAGATAAACCACCAATTGCCTCTTGACACCGGATTCTAGCCCCGGCCTCGCGGCAACTCAACGACCAACTGTCGGGAAAATCGGACATATCCATATACTTGATAATATGTAGGTTAGAGGAGAATCGACGCGGTCCTGGAGAGAGACAGGATCGTTCGATTTCTCCTTGACAGTCGATTCGGATTTGCTATATTAGCACTCGCTTGTGAGGAGTGCTAATCTGGCTCCTCTCGAAGCTCACCTTAAGCAAACCTTCGGAGGAATCGCAAAAATGGCTGTTAACATTACGCCGCTCCACGACCGCGTGCTCGTGCGGCGACTGGAAGAAAAAGAGACCGTAAAGGGTGGCATCATCATCCCGGACACGGCCAAGGAGAAGCCGCAAGAGGGAGAGGTCATCGCCGTCGGCGCCGGCAAGCTCAACGAAAAGGGCGAGCGCATTGCGCTGGATGTTCGGCCCGGCGACCGCATTCTCTTCGGCAAGTACAGCGGAAACGACATCAAGATCGACGACGAGGAGTACATGATTCTCAAAGAAGACGAGATCCTCGCCAAGATCGGCGGCGCCGCCAAGGCGGCCGGCTCGAAGAAGTAGCAACCCCGGGCGGGTTCCTACCGCACGGATAACCCAATTTCAGCAATTCGAACAGGAGAAAATCGAAATGGCTAAGCAAATCGTGACTGGTGAGAATTCGCGCCAGTCAATCTTGCGCGGCGTCAATGCGCTGGCGGACGCGGTCAAGATCACGCTGGGACCCAAGGGGCGCAACGCGGTCATCGAGAAGAAGTTTGGTGCGCCGGTCATCACCAAGGACGGCGTTACCGTAGCGAAGGAAATCGAGCTGCAGGACTCGCTTGAAAATATGGGCGCGCAGATGGTCCGAGAAGTTGCTTCCAAGACGTCGGACGTCGCCGGTGACGGCACGACCACCGCCACCGTGCTCGCGCAAGCCATCTTCCGCGAAGGTGTCAAGACCGTCGCGGCGGGGGCTAGCCCGACCGCTCTCAAGCGCGGGATCGAGAAGGCCGTCGGTGTGGCCGTCGATGAGATCCAGAAGCTCCACAAGGACGTCAAGGGCGAGATGATCGCCCAAGTCGGCACGATCAGCGCGAACAATGATAAGCAGATCGGCAATATCATCGCCGAAGCAATGAAGAAGGTCGGCAAGGATGGCGTCATCACCGTCGAGGAATCGAAGACGATGGAGACGACGCTCGAGGTCGTGGAAGGCATGCAATTCGACCGCGGCTACCTCTCGGCCTACTTTGTCACAGACGCGGAGCGAATGGAGTGCGGGCTCGAAGACGTGCGCATTTTGATTCATGAGAAGAAGATCAGCTCGATGAAGGATCTGCTTCCCCTGCTCGAACAGCTGGCCAAGAGCGGCAAGCCGCTTTTGATCATTGCCGAGGACGTGGAAGGCGAAGCGCTCGCGACGCTGGTCGTGAACAAGCTGCGGGGCACCCTGCAGGTGGCTGCGGTAAAAGCTCCTGGCTTTGGCGACCGCCGCAAGGCCATGCTGGAAGATATCGCCATCCTTACCGGCGGCAAAGCCATCACCGAAGACCTGGGCATCAAACTCGAGAACGTGAAGCTCGAGGATCTGGGCCGCGCCAAGAAGGTGACCATCGATAAGGACAACACCACCATCGTGGAGGGCTCGGGCAAGGCCAGCGAGATCGAGGGCCGCGTGAAGCAGATCCGCCAGCAGATCGACATCACCACAAGCGACTACGACAAGGAGAAGCTCCAGGAGCGCCTGGCCAAGCTGGTCGGCGGCGTTGCGGTGATCAAGGTCGGCGCGGCAACCGAGACGGAGCTGAAGGAAAAGAAGGCTCGCGTCGAAGACGCCATGCACGCAACTCGTGCGGCGGTGGAGGAAGGCATCGTTCCCGGTGGCGGCGTCGCGTTGATTCGCTGCATCACGGCTCTCGAGAAACTGAAGCTTCAGGATGATGAGGCCATTGGCGTCAACATTGTGAAGCGTGCGCTCGAGGAACCGCTGCGCCAGATCGCTCTCAACGCAGGACAAGAGGGCGCTGTGATCGTCGGCCGCATCCGCGAGTCCAAGGACGACAACTTCGGCTTCAACGCCGAGACCGATGAGTTCGGCGACCTGGTCAAGGCGGGTGTCATCGACCCGGCCAAGGTCACGCGCCTGGCTCTGCAGAACGCCGCCTCCATCGCCGGCCTGATGCTCACGACCGAAGCATTGGTGGCGGACATCAAGGAAGAGGAGAAGAAGGCCGCCGGCGGTCCTCCCGGAGGCGGCGGCATGGGCGGTATGTACTAAACCCGCTTCGCCTCAACTCCACCGCTTCTCAAGGGCGGCCGGATGCCTTAGATCCGGCCGCCCTTGTCTTTCGTGGCGACACCTATGCAAACAGGCTCCGGGCTGCACTCGGTGCGGGCAACCTTGGAGGCAGCCAGCGAATCTGTGGATAGAACGATGCGAGGACAAGGACAGAACCTCGTATGAATAGCCGGCGTGGCTGGACCGCCCGGCCTGGTCGTGTGCTCGCGTTATTTTCAACACTCATGCTCGCGCTGACGGGGCTGGCTGCGCCTGCCGGCTCTGGCCCGCCGGCCCAACAAGCTCCCTCGGCTCCACCGAGCCAAAACCAGCCGTCTCCGACGCTGAAGGTTGAATCAAAGCTGGTCTATGTCAATGCGGTCGTGCGCGACAAAAAAGGAAAAATCGTGCCGACGCTAAACAAGGAAGATTTCGTACTGGATGAAGACGGACGCCCGCAGACGATTACAAATTTCATACGCGAAAGCGATCTGCCGTTGACCCTCGGGCTGCTGGTCGATACCAGTATGAGCCAGCGGCACGTCCTCGACAGCGAGCGCGACGCGAGCTATACATTCCTCGACCAGATGTTGCGGGTGGACAAGGACAAGGCTTTCGTGCTTCATTTTGACCGCGAAGTGGAGTTACTGCAGGACTTGACCGCAGACCGCGCGAAGCTGAAGTCCGCTCTCAAGCTCCTACAGACTGCCGACTACCAGCGCACCAGCAGCGATGACGGGGATAACCAGGGCCACGGGCATCGCCACGCCGGAACCCTCCTCTATGACGCCATTTATCTCGCGTCGAACGAACTCATGAAAAAACAGCAGGGACGCAAGGCGCTCTTCATTCTCTCCGATGGAGTCGATCGAGGCAGTAAGGAGTCGCTTGAGGACGCGATCGAGTCGGCACAACGCGCCGATACTGCGGTGTACTCGATTTTTTTCGCAGGCGAGGAAGGCGAGCCGAGCTACGCGCACCACGGGGGGTTGGGAACGGGCGGCCCCGGCATGGGAAGGCCGGGCGGATATCCGGGAGGCGGATACCCAGGAGGTGGTGGATACCCAGGGGGCGGAGGAGGAGGACAGCACACTCCTCGCGAAGAGCACGCCGATGGCAAGAAAGTGCTCGAGCGGATTTCAACGGAAACGGGTGGGCGATTCTTTCAAATCTCAAAGAAGCTGTCGATCAGCGACGTGTACGGCCAAGTGCAAGAAGAGTTAAGGAATCAATACACGCTGGGCTACACGCCCGACCGCGGCAATCAAGGAACGGGCTATCATAAAATTCACCTCACCACGAAGCAGACGGACCTGACCGTTCAGGCACGAGATGGGTACTATTCGGATTGAGACCCGTCGTGTTTGGCCCGCGCGAAGCAGCGCGGAGTGAGAGTGGAACTGCCTGCGTGGTGAATCGCCCGCCTCGACCCCTTTCCCTGTACTCCTCATAGAGTTTTCCGTTTACGTGTCGAGCCTTCTTCGGTAACACCCCCCTCGGGTAGAGGCCCTTCCGGGAGCGTCAGAGACCACCAGCAAAAGGTACCGATGACGGGTACTAGGGCGCAAAACAGAAATGCGTTGGCGTAGTGCTTCACATCGAACATATGACCGAGGCTCGGCAATACCGCGGCGACCATGGCCGACCATGAACCGGCGCCTATGCCCGCCACGAGACCGGTTTGCTCGCGAGGGTAGGCAAGAGCACTCGTCCGCAGCGCGGCGACGACAAACCCGGAAGCCACGAACATCGACCAGAACATCAATCCCAGCACAAACGCCGACTGGGTGGAGATCGGCACCGCCATCAGGGGCAGTCCCAGGAAGGCCAGCGCAAAAAACAACCCCGAAGGGCGGGGGTTGGCGCCGATGAAACGGTCCATGAACCAGCCCCAGGCGAAATAGCCAACTTCCCAGCCGAGGGGAGGAATCCAAAGGACGCGGCCGAGCTGGGCCTGCGTGAAGCCGAGAACCTGCGCCAGGTAGAGCGGCGCGAGATACAGAATCAAGCCAATCGGAAGCGCACCAAGCGCGTAGGCGGCCACGAGGCTCCAGAATCGGCGCTCCAAGGGATTCGGCAGTACGATGCGATTTGCCCGGTGAGCCGTGGGGGCCGCGGAAAAGTTTATGGTCCCTCGCCAAAGCAGCACCCAACCAAAACCGGCGATGCCTGTGACGATAAACGCGGCGCGCCAGCCCCAGGCAAGCGCGATGGGCGTCACGATCAGCGGGGTGACGATCGCGCCGAGCGAGCCGCCACTGTACGCCACGGCGATGCCGCGTGACTGCTGCCGGGTCGGTAGCCAATCCATCGCGACGCGCAGCCCGGCTGGAAACGTGGCGCCTTCGCCGAACCCGAGCGCGGCGCGTGCCATGGCAAAACCAAGAAATCCAAAAAGGAACGCGTGCGCGCCGGAGGCGACCGCCCAGAAGGCAACGGCGATCGTCATGCCCCGGCGCAGGCCGATTCGATCGAGCACGGCTCCCCATGCCGGATTGCCCAGCATGTAGGCCACGCTGAACGAGCTAAGGATTTCACCGTAGTGCTGGGCGTTGAGCTTGAGGTCGGAGAGGATCATCGGCGAGAGCACAGCGAGGATTTGGCGGTCCAGGTAGCTAAGAAATGAGCAGGCCAGCATCATGGTAACGGGCCACCAGGCATCAGACGGCGCAGGGTGGCTGCTGAGCTTGCGTGCGCCTCTGGGCGGCGCTCCAGTCGGTTGGCTCATCGTTGCGGCAGGGGCTAAGGGACGAGGGATAATAGCGCGAACCGGGTTAGAGCGCATGAAGGTTCGCTTGCATTTTTCGGAGCAAAGCGACAAGCTCGGCATCCGCAAATCCGGCACCGGGTCTCAGGCCCGACCCTGCCGTTAGGAAAGGAACAGGAATGACCGCCGATTTAAAGAAGATTCGCCGCATCGCGACCGAGGAGGCCTTCTCCATTCCCGAGGTTGCGGCGGGGCTGCGCGACGTTGCCCGCGCCCCCGGCCACAGCCTCGACCTGACGCTCGTGACGCGGATCTACGACGCGAAGCAGGACGACGTACCGTCGAGACTGCTGCCGCGCTTGCTCGATCTCGACCAGGAACGTCTGCGCGATATGGACCAAAACGGTGTCTCGATGCATCTGCTATCGCTGACCGCACCGGGCGTGCAGATGTTTGACGCCGACACGGCCACAGAGCTTGCCGCGCTCGCCAACGACCGGCTCGCAGAGGTCATTCGCAAGCACCCGACGCGATTCGCCGGGCTCGCGACGTTCGCCCCCCAGTCTCCCAAGCGCGCGGCGAGGGAAATGGAGCGGGGGATGAAAACGCTCAAACTGAACGGTTTCATCTTGAACTCGCACACGCACAACGAATATTTGGATAATCCGAAGTACTTTCCGATCCTCGAAGCGGCCGAAGCTCTTGACGGCTGCATTTACATTCATCCGCGCGCACCCTCGGATGGGATGGCGGAGCCGTTCCGCGAATACGGACTCGATAGCGCGCAGTGGGGCTACGGCATCGAGGTCTCCACCCATGCGGTGCGCATGATGGTGGCGGGCGTCTTCGACCGTTTTCCGAGGCTGAAGGTTTGCATCGGGCACATGGGGGAGGCGGTGCACTTCTGGTTGTGGCGGCTCGACTACATGAACAAGAACGCTCAGAATCGGGGAGCCGCGCCAAAGACGAAGCTGACACCTAGCGAATACTTCCGTCGGAATTTCGTGATCACGACGAGCGGGCAGGAGTCGCACCTCGCACTCGATTTCTCGATCAAGGCACTGGGAATCGACAACGTGCTGTGGGCGATCGATTATCCGTATCAGCCGACGGCGCCGGCCGTGGCCTTCATGGATTCGGCGCCCGTGTCGGAGGCGGAGAGAGAAAAACTCTATCACGGCAACGCCGAGAGGGTCTTTCATATTGCCGCGAGCGCGGCCGCCGAGGCCTAAACAGGAGCCGAAACGTAGCAGACGGTTAGTGGCAGCGAGGGAACGGTGGATCGGTTCCGCTCGCTGCACTTTCATTTTTCCCCGCCCTGGCCTCATCGGATACGTTGGGCGAAACGGCTAGACCTCGTCATCAAGCGGTTCCACGCGGCGACCACAAGCAGGATCGTGCCGAGTAGCAACAAAATGGAAACGGCGGTTGCACGAACCGGTCCGACCTCGGGTGGGCACCCTACGGAAAAATACGCGAGGCATAGGAGAAATCTCTCAGGCAAACCTCCCTAGCGGTAGCAACTCCGAAACAGACTTTATTGCAGTTGCACCCTCGGATCATCCGGGTAACACACTAGGTCCGGTGCGCGTAGGCGACTGTTCAGAAAAGGATCCGTATGGCAGCAAACATGCCCGATGGCACCCTCGTCCCGGCCCCTTCGAGAGGAGAAAGAATATGAGCTTGAAACGTAGACTATGGCTGTCCGTCTCAGCGGCCGGATTGCTACTGCTGGCGCCGACGCGCGGCTTGCTGGCCGAACAGCCGCCTCAATCTGAACAGCAAGCCGAGCGGACAAAGTCTATGTCTATTTCCGGCAAAGTGGCATCGATCGCGAGCGACAAGAAATCCATCACGTTGGAGGTCAGCGACGGCAACGACACGCATACGATGCAGTTTATTGTGAATCAAAACACACAGGTTACAGCGCGAGTCAGCACTGGTTCGCTGGCGACAGTGCAGTATCAGCCCACAACTGATAACCGATACTTAGCCCTGGTGATCAGTCCGCAGGACACTCAGTAGGGTGCAGGACCGGACCACAGGAGGTGGGGTGGCCATCCCGCCCGACCCACCTCCGCCCCTGCCTTCATCGGAAAACACCGGCTCCTTTCAATAACGCCAAAAGAAATATGCCGCCATGGCGAAACCGATGACAATCACAAGCCAACGCACGTGCTGCGGATTCATCTTCTGGGCCAGATAGGCACCGCCGTAGCCGCCTGCAGCCGCTCCCACGATCATCAGCAGGGCCTGTGGCCAGACGATCACACGCGCCCAAATAAAGGTCACAATGGCGACACCATTGGCGACGCTAACCAGCAGCGTCTTGAGGCCATTCATGGCGTGAATGTTTTCCATCCCAAGTAGCGCCAGTAGGGCGAGCACCAAAATGCCGGTGCCAGCTCCGAAGTATCCGACATACATGGCAATCACGAGCTGGAGGAACAGCCCAGCAAGAAATAGACCCTTGGGGAGCTTTTGATCTCCCGGCGCGTGACCCGCGCGGCTGCGAATCCATGTGGTCATTCGGCCACTGAAAACGAAAAGCAGCGTGGCCATCAGTAAAAGCCAGGGGACGAGATGCAGAAAGGTGACCGGTGGCGTCCGCAGCAGGATCAGGGCCCCCAGCACGCCACCGACAGTGCAAGCACTCAGAAGGGGTGGTAGCAGTGTGCGGCTGTCCGACGTGAACGTGCTGCGGTATGCGACCGCGCTGGCCGTCGTGCCCGGCCACAGCGCTACGGTGTTCGTGGCATTTGCCGATATGGGCGCCATGCCCGTAAAGAGCAGTGCGGGAAAGGATATAAAGCTGCCGCCGCCCGCAACAGAATTAACGGCTCCGCCTGTAAGCGCCGCAAGAAACAAGAAGATGGGATGATTGATCTCGGTCAGGTGCACGCGAAAGAATACCCCGTGCGGATGGCGATGTCATGCCCATCTGCTGCCGACGTTCTGTCTGGCCCTTCGACGACAGTGCCAGGCTCGAGCTTCTTCTCGCCACCGAGGGGCGTGCTAGAATGTGCTTTTCGGCGTGGCCTTTTTCCACAGGGAGACTGGAACTGCAAGTGAGCGTCGAGACCCCGCCTGCGACTGAGACCGCACCTTCCTTAATCCTTCCCGGTGCGCGCGCAAGCCACAGAGCAAACACGAGGGTATCGCTGGAAACGAAAGTCGCTATCGCGTTGGGTCTGGCCTTAGCCAGCATCCTTGCACTGGGTGCCTTGCAGTATCGCGTGGCGCGCCGACTGGTCGAAAACAACCGATGGGTGTCGCATACCCAGGAGGTGCTCCGCGAGCTCGAGGCCACGCAAAAGCGTCTGAATGACGCCGACGCTTGCGCCCAGAGCTTTGTTATATCCGGCGACGAGGCCAGTTTGGCCTCTTGCCAGCAAGCCAGCGAAAAGATTCACGAACATCTTCAAAATCTACGCACCTTCGTGGCGGACAATTCCTCCCAACTGCACAGACTTGCTAGCGTGGAAGCTCTGATGGGTGTTGCTCTTCGAGCGATTCAGCAAGAGATCGATTTGCGGAAATCGGGTGAACTCGGATCGGCGGGACTCGCGGCGCAGGAATCTTCGATCCGGAGATCGGTCGGCGCAGTGCACGCCGAGATCGCAGAGATGCAGGGGGTAGAACTGGACCTGCTCCGCCAACGGCAACAGGCCGCGGCCGAATCGGATCATCAGATTGACTGGCTGATCGTCTCCGCAACCCTCGCGGCATTCGTTCTCGTCGGCGTTTCGGGGGTCGCGCTTCACACCGACATGGCGGCTCGCCGGCGAGCCCAAGCGATCTTGGCGGAAAGCGAGGAGCGATTCCGGATGTTGGTGGAGACGGTGCAGGATTACGCGATCTTCCGGTTGGATCCGGAGGGTCGCGTGGTCACGTGGAACGCAGGAGCACAACGCATCAATGGATACAAGGCCTCGGAAATTCTCGGCGAACACTTCTCCCGCTTCTTTTCACCGGAAGACGTTCGGTCTGGAAAGCCACAGCGGGGGCTGGAAATTGCCGCAACAGAAGGAAGGTTCGAGGATGAGGATTGGCGCGTGCGCAAGGACGGATCGCGGTTTTGGGCCAACATCGTTGTCACGGCCCTTCGAGAGCAGACGGGGCGGCTGGTGGGATTTACGAAGATCACGCGCGATTTCACCGAGCGCATGCTTGCAGAAAGGTCCTTGCGGGAATCGCAGGGGAAATTGCAGGCTTCGGAAAAGTCGCTGCGTGAGCTGTCCCTGCGATTGTTAAGGATGCAGGAAGAGGAGCGCAGACAGATCGGCAGAGAGATGCACGACAGCCTCGGACAGTACCTCTCCGTGTTAAAAATGAAACTGGACTCGATCTGCCGCGACTCTCGAAGCGGCGGCGCGGCCGCAACCAAAAAGGAGATTGAGGAGTGCACTTCTCTGGTGGAGGAGTGCGTAAAGGAGGTCCGTACGATTTCCTATCTGCTGTACCCTCCCATGCTCGAAGAATTGGGCTTGAAATCGGCGATACCGTGGTACCTGGACGGGTTTTCCAAGCGCAGTGGAATCCGTACCACCTTCGAACTCGCCGAAGCTTTCGAGCGCTTGCCCCGCGACGCAGAGCTGATCCTGTTTAGGGTTCTGCAGGAGAGCTTGACGAACGTGCACAGACATTCCGGGAGTCCCACTGCGAACGTGCGTCTGTGGCGCACGGCGGAGTCCGTGGTCCTGGAAGTTTCAGATCAAGGCAAGGGAGTCCCAGCCGGCATACTGGAAGAGTCCACACGCGATTGGGTCGGCACCACCGGAGTCGGGCTACGGAGCATGAGTCATCGTGTGCGCCAATTCGGCGGGACGCTGGAATTGGCCTCGACGGGGACCGGAACGCAGTTGCGTGCGACGGTTCCCATCAGCACTTTCGTCGCCCAGGACCGCACCGTACAGACAGCCTCGGCAGGATAGACGACGTCTCATTCTGATCTGCCTGGTTTGACGCCCGCCCGCAGGACAGGGAAGGTCGGGCTCGTTTCACTCTCAAGCCACACCGAGCAGGGTTGTTGCTGGGCACAGGCGCATTCGGTATAGTCGAATCAAGGTGGGGAATGCCCATGGCTGAGAATCGAGTCTCGTTCGCGACCGTCGAGGAGGCAATCGAGGAGATACGGCAGGGGCGCATGATCGTCCTGGTCGATGATGAGGACCGCGAAAACGAAGGCGATCTGACCATGGCCGCGGAAAAAATCACGCCGGAAGCCGTCAACTTCATGACCAAGTACGGCCGCGGGCTGATCTGCCTTTCGCTAACCGAGCGGCGCTGCGAGGAGCTCGACCTGAAACCGATTTCGCCGCGGAACACCTCTGCCTTTGGCACGCCGTTCTGCGAGCCGATCGACGCGCGACGCGGTACGACCACGGGCACCAGCGCATGGGACCGCGCGACGACCATTCTTGTTGCCACCGACCCGCACACGAAGCCCGACGATTTGGCGCGGCCTGGGCATGTCTATACGCTGCGGGCTCGCAACGGAGGCGTTCTGGTGCGCGCGGGACAGACCGAGGCCTCCGTCGATCTGGCGCGCATTGCGGGGCTCGAGCCGTCGGGCGTGATCTGCGAAATCATGAACGACGACGGGACGATGGCGCGGACGCCGCAGCTCGCCGAATTCTGCCAAGTGCACGGGATGAAGCTGGTCACGGTCGCCGACCTGATCCGCTACCGGATGCAGCACGAGCGGAACGTTCGGCGTATTGCCGAATCAACCCTGTCGACGAAGTACGGGGACTTTCGGATGATCGCGTTCTCGAGCGACGTCGATCACGAGCTGCACGTCGCGTTGGTGCGTGGCGACATCTCCGATCGCCCCATTGGATTTGTGACGGAAAACAATCCGCCGCTGGTGCGCGTGCACTCGCATTGCCTCACCGGCGACGTGCTCGGTTCGACCGCATGCGATTGCCGCGACATGGTGGAAAGGTCACTTGAAGCCATCGCTGCGGAGAACCGCGGCGTATTCGTCTATCTGCATCACACGGGCCGCGGATTTCGAATCGATTCTAGGACAGAGGAAGGCGCCGCGCTGCCCCGCATCCTCCATCACCACCGCGAGCACGTCGAGCGTGATCCCAGTGCGCAGCGCGTGATCCAGCACGAGAGCGGGATCGGCGCACAGATCCTTAAAGACCTAGGGTTGCGGAGGATTCGCGTGCTGACAAATCTCCCGCGCAAGGTCGTGGCGCTCAAAGGCTATGGACTCGAAATCACCGACCAGGTTCCGCTCGCGATCAAACCAGCAGGCCAGGTCCATCAGCTGCTCTAGGACCTCGCCGCGAAAGCTTCGAAACCGGGTTTCCACCCTTCCACGCTTTAGCGGGCGAAAACCAAGACAACAAAGGAATCAGGCACGAGACTGGGACGCGGGTGCGGATTGTCCGGCGTCGGCGCAGGCGGCGCGAACTGCGCGGTAACGAGATAGACCTCGTGGGTTTTCGGGTCGAGTGCCATCGTTCGCGCACCCTGCTGCGTGGGAACATCTTCAAGCACACTGAAGTGATCCGGCGAGTCTTCGTGAACGACGGTCAGTGTGCCGCTGCCGTTGGATGCGAACGCCAATCCCGTTTCGGGATCGAACTGATTTGAGTCCACACCGGCGCCGATCGGTGGCGTGGCAATCACCTTGCCCGAATCAGCGTCGATCACGGCCATCATTTTGTTGGCGCAGCCGGCGAAGAGGCGACGGTGCTTCGCATCAATCGCCAGACCCGATGGATCCTTGCACGGATCCAGTGGCCAGTGGGCCATAACGGTCATGCCCTTGGAATCGAGCTCGACCTCTTCGCTCTTGCTCTCCACGTTGACGTACACGTGCCCCTGGCCATCGGCAACTGCAAACTCGAGCTTACCGCCTATGGGGATCGTCCCCACGACCATCCCGGTGGCGGCATCGACGACGGTGGCGCTGCCGCTTCGGCCGTTCATGGCGAAGACACGTTTTGTCGCCGAATCGTACGCGATCGCGTCCGGATTCATCTCGGCTTGCGCGTGGCCGATCACTTGCAGCGATTTGAGATCGAAGATCGAAATCGTGCCGGCCATGCCGTTAGATGTGAAGCCCCGGTCCGGCGCGAGCGCGATGCCGTGCACCCCCGGCGTATCGGGAATCTCACCAACAAGTTTTTCCGCGTCGACATCCAGAACCATCACTCTTGTGCCACGCGAAATGAAGAGCCGGCGCGTCGGCGAATCGAAGGCGAGGTAATCCCAGAAACCATCGCCGCCCATCTTGATCGTTTTGATCAGATGATAGCCAGAAGGGCCGACTGCGGTCGCCGTGGAGGCCACCGCCTTCCCCGAGCGGGCTGACATGCCGCTGCATGCCAGAACGGTCTCGAAAGCGACGATACACAAGAAAGATCTTCGGAGTGGTGAAAAACGCGAAAATGCCATCCGAATTCTCCTGGCGCGGCTGCACCGTCTTCGATGCCGTTTACGACGTAATGGTATGCGGCGTCGTGCGGACCGTCAAATAAAGCGCAGATTCCATTCCCTGCATCGTCGATTGGCAACCGCCGTTGGGCGGCGCCGGAATGACTCCACGCGGCGCTTCCTCAGGCAACGACACTCCCAGTGGGATCGTACTCGGTAACCGGACCGAACAGGCCAGCTTGTTCACGGATCTGGGCCGGATCTCCGACGACGACAATCTGGGCATTAGCGGAATCGAAATGGTGGCGGGCGGCGGCGATCACGTCGTCGGCAGTGAGCGTGCGAATTCTTTCGCGGTAGGTTTCAAGATAGTCCTCGGCTAACTCGTCGAGATACACCGTCGAGAGTTGACCGAGCAACCCGTTCTGCGTTGCCACACCGAGCGAGAAGACGCCCGTCAAGTACTGGCGCGCGCTATCAAGCTCATCGGGGTCGACCCGAAGCGAGCGCATACGGTCCATCTCGTAGAAAATCTCGTTGAGTGCGGCGGCGACGACATCGTTGCGGACGGCAGCGCGCACGGTGAAATAACCGTGCTGTCGCAAGGCGCTCACGCCGCTTCCGGGGCTGTAGGTGTACCCTTTTTGCTCGCGGATGTTGAGAACGAGCCGCGAGTGAAACGCACCGCCATAAATCGAATTGGCCAGCGTCAGACGGTACCAGTCAGGATCCCTACGGGTGATGGCCAGATTACCAACGAGCAGTTGGGTCTGGACCGTTCCCGGCATGCGGACCAGGTGAACGCGTCGGCCCGATTGGCGAGGTGGCGCAGGCCACGTCGGTAGCTCCGGTTTCGGTGCAGTCCAACTGCCGAAAACGCTTTCGACCTGATCGAGCATGGCGTCGATCGAAAAATCACCGACCACGAGCAGGAGCGAGCCCGCCGGAACGTAATGTTTACGATGGAATTCAACGAGTTGCCCACGGGCGAAAGCCGCCACCTGCTCCTCGGTCGGCGCGATGATGGCGTAGGGATGGTCGCCGAACAATACACGGCGCAGCCGCTCGTTGCCCAAAAAGCCGGGAGTCGCGCGCTCTATTTTCAGTTCTTCGAAGCGCTGACGCCGCTCGCGCTCGAATTCGCCTTCCGGGAACGAGGCGTTGCGCGCGAGATCGGCGATCAGCTTCAGGATAGCAGAAGAGAATTCTGCGAGACCCGAAGCGGAAATGGCGCTCGAGTCGGCTCCGGAACTGCTGCCCAGGCCGGCGCCCATGCGGCGCAGATCCTCTTCGATCTGGCGGTTCGACTGCGAAATCGTGCCGGTGCGGACGACCGTAGCCGTCATTTCGGCCAGGCCCGGCGCGCGATGCGCAACGACGGCATTGCCGCTGCGAAAATAAAGCTGCGTCGAGATCTTCGGAAAAGCACGCGATTCAGCAAGCACAACCTGTAGGCCGTTGGCCAGCGTGATCGCAGTTCGTTTGGGCCACGCCAGAGGACGCTCTGGCGCCAGGGCCGGAGGGGTGGTGCGGCGCGGAACAGAGGCGACCGGAGCGCTCAAAGACGTCATGGTGCACCTCCGAGATTCGCTGGACGCCGCAAGAGAACCGCGCGATTGCCGGGAGCCAAATACCTCTTGGCGACCGACTGAATTTGATCCGGCGTGACGTCGAGAAAACCATCCAGGACTGTATTGATGCGGTTGGGGTCGCCGTCAAAAAGGGTAAAGCAGGCCAGGTAGTGCATCAATCCGAATCGCGGCATGTAAGAGCCCATGCCCCCTTCGAGCATGGAATAATAGTCGGAGCGGAATTTCACCTTCACATCCTCGAGTTCATCTGCCGCGGTTCCCTGGTGCTGCAACTCTTCGATTACTTCATCGAAAACGGCGATCGTACCTTCGGAGGTGAACTCGGGCTTGTGGAAGATGCGTGTCACCATTTGCGTCGGACCGTTGGTATCGAGCAAATCGGCGCTGCCGTCGACGTCAACGGCGATCTGTTCTTCGAGCACTAGCTTGCGGTAGACGCGGCCTGCTCGGCCGCCGTGCAGCACCCGGTCGAGGATTGCAGCCGCGTACCAATCGGCTGTCTCGCGCTTCGGCATCGTGTAACCGACGGCGATGGCGGGCAGCGGGCCGAGTTTTTCAGTCACCTCGCCACGGCGCTCTTCGGTCTGCGGCGGCTCGGCGACATCGGCTCGCGGCGCGAGCGGCTGCACGGGAATGTCCTCAAAATATCTCCGCGTGAACGCCAAGGCCTCAGCAGCTTCCAGATCGCCGAGCAACACGAGGACGGCATTGTTCGGTGCGTAATAGGTGCGGAAGAACTGCTGCACGTCGGCAAGCGTCGCAGCATCTAGATCGGCAAAATCCCCGTAGAAATTGTGGGCGTTGGGCCAGTTGCGAAACGCGATGGGCGGCAGATCGAGCCATGGAAAACCGCCATAGGGTTGGTTGAGCACGTTGACGCGGACTTCTTCTTTGACGACGTCCCGTTGGTTGCGTAGATTTTCGTCATCGACCTTCAGGGCACGCATGCGATCGGCCTCCAGCCACAAGATACGCTCCAGAGCGTTGGACGGAACGGACTCGAAATAGTTGGTGACGTCGTAATGGGTGGTGCCATTCAGCAGGCCGCCCGAAGAGTTGACCAGGCGAATGTGCTCCATCTTGCCGGCGTTTTCCGAACCCTGAAACATCATGTGCTCGAACAGATGCGCAAAGCCACTGCGCCCTCGCGGCTCGAGACGGAAGCCGATCTGATAATAAACGCCGACGGTCACAAAGGGCGCGGAGCGGTCCGGCGAGGCAACTACACGCAAACCGTTGGCCAGCGTCGTATGTTCGACAGGAATCTGGAACTTCCTCGGCGTCGCCAGAATCAAAATGATTCCCCCTGTGATTTCCCGAGCGCCCGCTTGATCCGCCGAAGCGCCGCGGCGGTATCCACTGCCAAGACCCGGCCTGCCAGCAGCGCCAAGGCCGCGTAGGATTGCTGAACCTCGCGCGGATAGCGTCGAAGCGCCGCGATGTGCTTTTGGATCGTTGCGTAATCCCCCCGCGAAAGCGGTCCGGTCCAGGCGGCGCGCGAGCCGATCCGTTGAACATTATCGAGCATTTGCCGGGTTAAAGGTAAGAGGGTCTGGAAGGCCCGACGCCGCGAAAACCCGATGCTCACCAGCATCTGTACAGCTGTTTCGATCAGAGCAAAGCCGCTGCCTGCGGCCAGCACCGCCGTTGCGTGATACACGGGCTTGTCCCGCCCGGCGATCACGACAGGCATTCCACCAAGCGTTTTCGCCATGGTGCGTGCGATGCGCAGCGCCTTGGCCGTGCCTTCGATCGCGATCGTGATGCCGCGCAAATTGGGAATGATCTTGGCGCCGAACGTCTGCATGGGATGAAGCGATCCGGTGGCCGCGCCCAGACGTGCGAGCGGAGCGAGGACATTCGAATCGACCGCGCCGCTGGTGTGCAAGACGATCTTGCCGCGCCAAAGCCGGCTGCCGACTTTGGCCAGCGCGGCCGTGACAGCGGCGAGCGCATCGTCCGGCACCGCGACAAGGATTACATCGGCCGCGAGGACGCCATGCGCAAGGCCCGTGCTCGGCTGGCCTGCGCCGATGGCGCGGACGGCGGCCCGAGAAGTCACGGCGGAGCGGGTCACTACAGCCCGGATGGGCCACCCGCTTTCGCGGAGGCGTTTGCCGAGCGCGGTGCCTACACGGCCAGCGCCGACGATCGAGAGGGTGGGCTTCATGGAGCGTGCTAGCATAACTTGTAGAGTGTCCTTGCTGCGGGAGAAATTGCGTGCACACCTTCTGGAGCGTCGGGCTCGGCCTCGCGGCACTGTTTTGGATCATCGAAGCAATTGTACTCGCTCGAGGGGTATCGTCGATTCCGTCGATTCGGGATGCCGCGCCCGCTCGCGACCCAGATTGCCCGACGATCTCAGTTCTGTTTGCCGGCCGTGACGAAGCGGAAAAGCTGCCTGGCGCTCTGACGACAATGCTCTGGCTTGACTATCCGCAGTATGAAGTGATCGCCGTCGACGATCGCTCGAGCGACGCCACGGGCGCGATCCTAGAAGCCGCGGCGCGGAAGGATTCGCGACTGAGAACGCTGCGGGTCGACAGGCTTCCCCGAGGATGGCTCGGAAAGCCCTACGCGCTCGAGCGAGCATACGAAAATTCGAGCGGCGAATGGGTCGTTTTCACCGATGCGGACGTTCACTTTACGCCGGATGTGCTGCGGCGAGCGATCACACTGGCCAATCGCAGGCACTGGGCCCACCTGACCTTGCTGAGCGGGGTCAGGATGCACACGTTTGGCGAGAAGGTGGCGATGACGTTTTTCGGCACCGCCTTCATGATCGGCACGCGACCGTGGGCGGCCAGTAATCAACGGTCTCACGGGTACTCTGGCGTCGGCGCGTTTCAAATGATCCGGAGGAGCGCCTACGAAAAGATGGGCACGCATCGACGGCTGGCCATGGAAGTGGTCGATGACATGAAACTGGGCAAGCTCGTCAAGCAAGCCGGCGTATCCTCCGGGGTGGCGACGGCCGGAGATTGGGTGAACGTGCACTGGCACGCGGGCTTCGGCAACATGGTTCGCGGAACAACAAAGAATCTTTTTGCGGCGACCGGATACAGAGTGTGGGTTGCCGCCACCGGGATGATAGGCGTGCTGTGGCTGTGCGTACTCCCCCTTTTGGCGTTGCCGTTTGTGCATGGCTGGGCTCGCGTGTTTGCCGCCGTTGCTGTCGCTCTGCCCGTTTTCGCGACGGCGGGAGTGGCGTTCGAGCTGAGGGCTCCAGCCCTTTACGCTCTCACATTTCCGCTGGGCGCGCTCGTGTTCGCGTGGATGCTGGCTCGTTCCACGATTGTAACGCTCTGGCAGCGCGGGATCGTGTGGCGCGGGACGTTTTATCCGCTGGAGGAATTGAAACGGGGGTTGGTGTAAGGCGGGAATCTCGTACGCGACAAACCGAACGGCCGCGCCCCGCGCGGCCTCTGACTGTGCCTCCTTATGAGGAACGCCGAGGCCGCATCCGAGCGGCGACAGTGGTGCCCGCGACAGGGCGACCGGGGATGGCATCGGAATTCGGGGCGGCGGTTTCCTCGGCGGCGGGTGGTGTGACGGGCGGCACCTCGGTGGAGGTGATGACGCCCAGGTCGCGCTGCTTGAGGGCCCGGATACGATCGCGGAGGGCGGCGGCCTGTTCGAATTCGAAATTCTTTGCGGCTTGCCGCATCTGCGCTTCGAGCTGTGCGATGGTCTCGAGCAATTGCTCCTCGCTCGCGATGTCACCGATGGTTGCATCGTGGGACGGCACGGTGATGTAATCGGCGTCGATAATCCGCGCGAGCTGCATATCGACCGATTTCACGATCGACTGCGGCGTAATGTCGTGCTCGCGGTTGAAGGCTTCCTGTTTCGCGCGTCGGCGATTCGTCTCTCCGATGGCTTGGCGCATCGAGTCGGTCATCTGATCGGCGTAGAGAATCGCGCGGCCCTCGATGTGGCGGGCGCAGCGTCCCATGGTCTGAATCAGCGACGTCGCGCTACGCAAGTAGCCCTCTTTGTCCGCGTCGAGAATGGCAACCAGCGAAACCTCTGGCAAATCGAGCCCCTCGCGCAAAAGGTTGATGCCGATGAGCACATCGAACTCGCCGCGGCGTAGATCCCGCAAAATGCGGACGCGCTCCAGTGTCTCGACCTCAGAGTGCAGATAGCGGCAGCGCACGCCGACTTCTGTGAAGTATTCGGCGAGATCTTCCGCCATGCGCTTGGTGAGAGTGGTCACGAGGACGCGCTCGTTGCGAGCTGCGCGCCCGCGAATCTCTTCCAGCAGATCATCCACTTGCCCTTTCACCGGACGCACCTCAATTTCCGGATCGACCAGGCCTGTCGGGCGAATCACTTGCTCGACAAAAACGCCGCCGGACCGGGTCAGCTCGTAGGGGCCGGGGGTGGCGGACACGTAGATGACCTGATTGGTGCGGTGCTCGAACTCCTGAAAATTGAGCGGACGGTTATCGAGCGCCGACGGCAGCCGAAAGCCGTAATCGACCAGGGTCTGCTTGCGCGATCGATCGCCCGCATACATGCCACGGAGCTGGGGGATGGTTTGGTGCGATTCATCGACGAAGAGCAGATAGTCCGAAGGGACATAATCAAGCAGCGTCGGCGGCGCTTCACCCGGAAGACGCCCGGACATGTGGCGGGAATAATTTTCGATTCCGTGGCAGTAGCCAATCGTGCGCATCATCTCGATATCGAAGTGAGTGCGCTGCACGACGCGCTGCGATTCGATGATTTTACCCTGGCGTTCGAGCTCGCCCTTCCACCAGTCCAGCTCTTCGTAAATCGTCTGGATGGCCCGCTCGCGCTGCTCGGCGGGGAGAACGTAGTGCGATTTCGGATAGACGGGTAAACGCGTGAGCCCGCCTTCCCGCTCGCGGATCTCACCGGTGAGCGGATCGATTTTGCGAAGGGCTTCGATCTGGCTGCCCCATAGTTCCACGCGCAGCGCGAAATCCTCGTAGGGCGGATAGATTTCGATGATGTCGCCCCGCACACGGAACGTGCCGCGGCGGAGGTCTTCGGAGCGGTCGTACTGAATTCCGACGAGCCGGCGCAAGATCAACTCGCGCGCGATCGACTGGCCTTTCTCCAGCAGGAGCATCATACCGTAGTAAGCCTCGGGCGAGCCGATGCCATAAATGCAAGAAACGGACGCGACCACGATGACGTCGCGGCGCTCAAAGAGGGAGCGCGTAGCGCTCATGCGCAGCTTGTCGAGTTCGTCGTTGATCGTAGCTTCCTTCTCGATGAAGGTGTCGCTCGATGGCACGTAAGCCTCGGGCTGGTAATAATCGTAGTAGCTGACAAAATATTCGACGGCGTTCTGCGGGAAGAAGGATTTGAACTCGTGAAACAGCTGCGCGGCCAGAGTTTTGTTGTGCGCGAGGACGATCGCGGGACGGTTGGCCTGCTCGATCACCTTCGCCATGGTGAACGTCTTTCCGGAGCCCGTGACGCCGAGCAGGACCTGCTGGCGTTCGCCGTCGCGCACAGCGTGTAGGAGCTGGGCGATCGCGTCTGGCTGGTCGCCGCGGGGTTCGTAGTCACTGGCGAGCTTGAAATTCATGGAATGGTTGCCCGAGGCACGCAGCATGCCTGCGGCGTAATTGTTGATTATAGCGCAAGGTGGTTAGGGCTTCCGATGGACCCGCGGAATCAGAAGGCCAGGGTCTTGGAGGTGGTTGTGGCCAGCGGGCGAAGCAGAAGAATCCGGAGCTACGGGACCAGATCTAGCGGGGCACAACAGCCGGGAGAGACGGGGCAGAGACCAGGATCGTTTCCGACTGGAACCGGACATGACTTCGATTGTGAATGCTGGAGCCGTTCGCAGCACTGGTGATTTGGTAGTCCATCTGCTGGTCGCTCGTCTCGGTGGAGCGGATAAGGAGGCCACGAGAGAGAGAAATGGAATCGAGCCGCTCGCCCGACCCCGTCCACACGCCAAAGACGCGGAGGCCGTTGTGGAGATAGTCCTCCTGCGTCGCATCGGAATGAGCCGAGCCGCGCCGCGAAATGGTAAAGCGGGTCAGGATCACGGCGCAGGCTTCCCCGGTGGTGGCGGCTTGAGCGGTCACCGCGGCTTCGGAGGGACACGGTTCATCGCGCAGATAGGTGGATTCAGCATGCCAGACCAAATCGGAGAAAGGAGCGGCGTCGACTCGATGCTCGTGCTTCCATTTCTCCCCGATGGCGATGCCCGATTCGGGAAATCCGCTGTTGAAGCAGAGTGCGTCGAACCAAGAGAGCGCCGACTGTGCCGTGGCTCGGCTCGGGAAAATATCCTCGAGGCCCTCAAAGCGAGCAGGCCCGCCCGGTTCGGCCGTGAATTCGAGCGAGCGCCCCTCGAGTCGAGCGTATTCAGCCGAGGGAGAAGGTTGCGCAGGATCAAAGGCATCGCTTAGACGGTCGCCTCGGGACTCTTCGTAGGTTGCCCGGAATCGAGTGGATCCCGCGGCAGGGGCAGCCGGCGCGTCGAGCACGTCGAGGCGAACCAGGAGACGGATGGTGAGTGTGGATTGCGTGGCACCTTCCGGATTCACGATGGGCGTGGTGATTTTGCCCGACGTTGTGGTGCGAGACTCAACTCGGTAACGCAGGGTTTGGCCGGGGACGTATCTAGGGACGACGCGGATGCGCTTGCTGGCGCCACTCGACAGAGCGAGCACCGACACGAACAAGAACTCGCTGAGCCATTTGATGCGCGCCCTGAAGACCGAATTTCTCAGCACTCGGGAAACGCTAACACAGGCGTCCGGAAGGAGGCAAACCGGGGAAACCAAACGGTCGCCGAAAGGTGCGACAGCAAGGCCACCGATTTCGAGTGTGTGTGCCGGGAGAAGTTTCAGCGGGCGCGACGAGGAGCTGCGGGCGGGATTTGTGCGGCCTGAAGCGCGGGAAGTGTACCAGCCAGGTGCAGGGTTATGGCCAAAGGATTGCCGGGAGCCGAGGTCGCTTGGACCGTCTGCAAGCGCAGGTCCACCTGGCGGCTGAAATCGATCGTGCCGGAGCCTTCGGCCGTGCTGTCCAGATCCTGAAGCAAAACATGCTGAAACTGAATGCTGCGCTGGCCACACGAGAATTTTGCGGAGCCGCTGGAGAAGCGCAACACCGTTGCGAGCGGCGAGGACGCGTTCACGGACCCGGCGAAATGAACATTTTGTAGCTGTGGCCCTTCGAAGTGAGCCTCGCCCTGGCAGACGAGAGAATCGAGGAGATCTGCGCGCGTCGACCCGCGAGCATCGAACGAGATTCGCGCGGCGGCGGACTCCGCGGCGAAACCAGCAAGAGACGGAGCCGCGTCGATCAGCGCCGCGACGTCGACACGAGAGAAGTCGAGATTGGCATGATAGGAAGGCACGGGCTGGAGGTTGGCGTCGAACGATCCCCGAACTTGGCCGCCGTAAAATTGCGCCGCAGCATTCGAGAGAGTGATGTGCCGGCCATGGAGTTCGACCTCCGCCTCAAGGCCGGAAACCAGCAGGGGAGCAAGAGTGAAACGGGCGACAGTGAGACGCCCGGTTGCTTCGAGAGTTTCGGGCTCTACGCTCATTCCGGAGTGCGAATTCAAGAAAGGCAGCACGCGGTCGAGAAGGCTCTCGCGCCATCTCGGATTCAGCCAGCGGTCGAGATCGGCACTGGAAAGCTGGTCTGCCGTAAGAAGGAATCGCCACGGCGTCGACGGACTCTGGCGCTCGAACGTGCCCCCCCAACCCGCACCGAACGCCCGTGCGGAAACGAGTCTGGCCCGGTCGACCCCGGGCTTCAGATCGACCCGCACCTTGATTTGATCGACCGGGAGATTCAGGAAGGGAGCGCGCAGCACAGCACCATCGGATGCGTCAGCAGAGGCCCCGAACTCCATCCATCCGAGCGGCTGACGCAGTGTGTCGAGGAAACGGGCGCCAGGCCTAGGCTGCCACCTGAGATCGCAGGCAAAGGGTCCGGCCAGATCCCAGCCACGCGAAAGGTTCCAGCCAAACGCGCTGGCTCCGGCGATCAGATCGCGGATTTGATTTGTGGAACCGGAAATGTGCCAAATGGCAAGGGCCCGAGTTCCGGGCCTGGCCGCGTTCTCTACACGGAAGGAGCCGTCCGGGTGCCCGGGCGTCAAACCCCAGGAGACGCTAACCGGGCCAAACGAAGCAAGGCCGTCGCCGTCCCGGTTGGGGTTGTCGTAGCGAAGGCCGAAGTGTCCCAACCGAACAGGCTTGAAAAGCGTCGCGCCGGAGACATCCATTCCGCCGCTTGAAAGATCCGCGCGGACCAGGTGCGGCGGCCAGCCAGAAACAGTCGCATCGACGAAGGCCCGGCCGCGCACCGACAGACTGTCGGCAATGCCGGAATGAAATGCGCGAGCCCAAACCAGCAGGTCGCTCGCGTCGATCTGGTCGGACGAAAAGGCAATCTCGGGAGGAGGAACGGGGTGCTTGCCAGCCAACGCCTCGCGGCTCCCATAGAGGCTGCCACTGGCATGGAGGTTCGAATGTAGCCCTTCGATCGTTGCTTCGATCAGTTCCACATAGGGTAGAGACGGCCGCCAGGCCAGCTGCGCAATCACACGGAGCGAAGGATTGTCAGCACGGAGCGCCAGATCCCAGCGATGAAGGTGCTGCAACAGGGCGCGTGAATTCACCGTCCAGCCGTCGTCGGCATCGTCGGTGTGCGCTTCGATCGACAGGGACAAGGCGCCACGGAGACCGAAATCATCGTCGCGCACCAGGCGAAGCACATCGGGCAGAGAAACCCCCGTCCAGGTGACGTCAATCGCGGCGGGGCGCAGGCGCGACGAGGTGCCTCCCACATGGCCGGACACCTGCATGGTACCCGCTTGTTGAAGTGCCACTGCGGCGCGCCAGGGAGTGGCCTGAAGATTCAAGCGCCAGCTCCCGGGTCCGTTCATCTCCACCGAGCCCGCGACGCCGACGAACGCAAAGGGAAGTTTCTCGTCGGCCAACTTGAAATTGATGCGTCCGCCATCGATTTCGATACGATGGAACCGCGTTGGCGTGAAGGGCGCGATGGGACCGGCAAACCCGCGTGGCCGCGGCAATGCGCTCGGCCGCGGAAGCCACTCGGCGAGATTCCAGTCCCCACTGGAGTTTCGGACCAGATTCAAGCTCGGATGAGTGAGTGAAATCGTACCGAATTCCACCCGGCCGTGTAGCAGGCTCCGCCAGCGCAGGCGCACGGCCATTGAATCGGTGCGCAGGAAATACTCGGCGCCGAATCGGGGGTCCTCGCCCACGGTCACCGAGTGTGCCTGGACGACGGGGCCACCCCAAAAACTAAAATCGTAGCGGCCGACCTCAACCGGGCGGCCCATGACGGCTTCGAATCTTGCGGTGAGGATGCTGTGCAGCCGCGTGTACTGAAGAGCGAGGGAGATGCCTTCTGCGCCCATCCAGACAAAGATCAGCAGAAGCAGGATTCGCTTCGGCCAGCGGCCCCACGCGCGAGGACGCGACCGAGCCGGTTCATGCGATCCGGCGCTCGGAGTTGGTTCGACGTGGATCTCGGACATACTGAATGGCGGCGAAAGCCGCGCCAAGCATTCTAGCGGACCGCACGCAGCATCCTGTGCCAGCGGGTCTCGCTGGGAAGGTGGAGCAGCGTGCCGGTGATGCCGCGAAGCGAGCCCAGAAGGCTGCGGTCCGCGTAGTCGTCCGTCGTCGCTCGCACCGACCAGTAAACCAAGATGGGACGGCCTATGATGGCCCGGCGGTCAACAAAACCCCAGTAGCGGCTGTCGAGGCTGCTGTTTCGGTTGTCACCCATGACAAAGTAGTGATCCGGAGGCACCAGCAGCTCCCCATCGTGAAGATATTTTCCGATCTGACTGGCCCACTCGGGGCGCAGCCCCCTGGCGGCGAAATGGTCCGCGGGTGGAAAATTCTCACTCATGGCATCGTACGCTGCGAGATCGTGATATGCGTACGGTTCAGCGACGGGAGATCCATTGATGTACAGCTGCTGGCTCGAGATGCGGACGTGTTCGCCGGGCAGACCGATCACGCGTTTGACGTAGTGCGCGTGATCGTCGTACGGAAAGCGGAAGACAATGATGTCGCCGCGTTCGACGGGCCGGTAGGGCAAGAGTTTTTCGTACCAGGCGCCATTGCCCTCGAAAATAAACTTGTTGACGAGCAAATGATCGCCGACGAGCAGGGTCGGTTCCATGGACTGCGATGGAATCTTGAAGGCTTGGACGACAAACGTCGTCCCGAAAAGAACGAGAAGGATCGTAACGAGAAGGGACTCCAGGAAATCGACGAGCGAATCCCGGCGTGCCTCGCCCGCGACCGACGCGGGTGCGACGACCGCGGGAATCTCATGTGGTTCCGTGAGTGAAGAGTCTGTCGTCACCAACCTCACCTAGCCAATTTCGCCGATCACCGCAAGAACTTCCAGCGCCGAACGCGCCGCAAATTGTTCTGCTTCCTTCTTGCTGCGTCCCCGTGAGGAGGAAAGTCTTCGACCAGAATGCCAGACTTCAACCTCAAACATCTTTTGGTGCTGGGGGCCGGACTCGCCCCTGATTCGATACTCTACCGTGCCGAGGCCACGCCGTTGAAGCCATTCTTGCAGCGCGGACTTGTGGTCAGGCCGCTCGAGGCCTTCGAAGCCACTCTCCAAAGCGGGTATCAGAAGACTGCGGCGCAGAAAAGCGGCAGCAGCCGGAAGGCCGGCGTCGAGATAAATGGCGCCGACCACGGCTTCGTACGCGTCAGCCAACAATCTCAGTTTCTCGCGGCCGCCAGTCTTCTCCTCTCCCGGACCGAGCCGCAAGTGCCGGCCCAGCTTCAAACCCTGTGCCGCGAAGTAGATGGCAGAGGCGCTGACCAGCTTCGCCAGAGCCTTCGACAGCTTTCCGGCATCCCAGTTGGGAAATGACTCGAACAGCTGGTCGCTGGCGACCAACCCCAAAACGCGATCCCCCAGGAATTCAAGCCGCTCGTTGTCGATTCCCTCGGCTCCCTGCCGGTGTGACCGATGGGTGAGTGCGCGTTCGAGTCGGTCGGGATGTTCGAAGCGATAGCCGAGGACTGCCTCGATTTCCCCCCGCTCCTGTTCGGTCATGACGAAGCTGCCCCGCGCTACCTGGCCTGCTTCTTGGCTGCATCGGCGCTCTGCTTGCAACGATCCTGCAAGGCGCCTGGAATCTGACCGCAACGATTGAACGCGTCGGCTGCCTCTCCAAAGCGGTTCAGGCTCTGCAGGTCGAGACCCAAGACGAAAAGGTCCGTGGGATCGGGACTGGCGGAACCCTGGGTGGCCTGCTGCATCTCTTTGGCCGAATCCTCTGACTGCTGGCGGCGGAAATAGACGAGACCCAAACCGCTATGGGCCTGGGACAAGAGCATGGCCTTGGTTTGGCTAAACTGGTCGTCGGTCATATTCGGCGGCTTGGTCATCATGCCGATTACTTCAATGGCGTGCTTCTCGTACTTTTCAGCTCTGTCCAGATCGCTTGATGCATTCGGATCACTCGGATTGAGCGAGTGGGGAATTACCCAACCTACGATCACCAGCACCGAGGGATCGTCGGGGTTCAGAGCCAGAGCCTTGCTTCCGCTCGCGTAGAAATTTTTCCAGTCTTGCTTCGCATAGTAGGCGTGCGTGAGCCCGGCATAAACCGATTCATCGTACCGACTCATCGGGTATTTCTGGACGAAGGCTTCGCCGAGCTTGATTCTGGTGTCGGCATCCTGCGGATTCGAGTCGTAAAAAGCTTTGTAGGCAGCCTCCTCCTGCGGATCCACTTTGGACGCGGGGGTCTGGAGCGCGCGCTGCTCCATTTGCTGGTTGGTCTGCTGTTTTTTTTCTAGCTCCGGCACCAGATTTGGATCCGTACCTTGGGCGCGAGCCACTCGAGCCGACCCAGCCGGGCAGGCAAAAACCGCTCCCAGCACCAGGATTCGAGTCATCTTGAGTAGACGTTTCATGATTTCCTTTCCTTCAGGACCAGCTTATGCCCAACGCTAGCGGCTGGCGGCCTTCTTCACCTCATCCCCACTTTCCTTGCAACGGCCCTGTAAACTGCTCGGTATTGCGGCACAGCGACCGAAAACATCCGCCGCTTCGTTCGAGCGCCTCAAATTTTCCAAATCGACGCCGAGGACATACAGATCGGCGGGATCTGGGTTTGGGTTGTTTTGTATCGCCTGCTGAAGTTCCTTGGCGGAATCATCGTAGTCGTCGCGGCGGAAGTAAACCAAGCCGAGGGCGCTGTGAGCCTGCAGAAGTTTCTGCTCCTTTAGCGCGCTGAACTGTGCACCGCTGAGGCTATGCGGCTTGGGCATTGTCGTCAGAACCTCGAGGGCGTGCTTTTCATAGGTCTCGGCCTTGCTGAGCAGCGCATCCGCGTTGGGGTCAGCCGGATTATAGACGTGAGGAATGACCCACCCGACCGTCGTAAGGACATCGACATCGTCAGGCTTCAGCGCCAGCGCGCGATCGGCGGTAACATAAACGTCAGGCCAGTCCTGACGCTCGACGTACGCGTTCACAAGCTCCGCGTCCACGGCTTCTGTCAGCGCGCTCTTCGGATATTTTTGAAGGAACGCCTGGCCCAGCTGGATCTTCTTGGCGGGTTCCTGATTCTCCTTGTAAAACGTCTTATAGTCGGCGATCTCTTTGTTGTCGAGATGCTGACCCTGAGTCTGCACATCGGTGAGCGCGTGGAGTTCGGTCTGCTGTTGGTCCGTGGACGCGTTCGCAGGCGCAAGGGTCTGATTACCACCCTGGGCAAGGGTCAGCGAGGCGCGGACTCCAACAAGGGCAAAGGCAACGAACAGGGCACGAATCAGGCATGGGTCCGACCGCGATTTCATGTTGTTTCCTCCTTCCCTACACGGATCTGACCCCGCGGGCAGTTCATGGCTGTGGTTGCCGATTTTCCCCGGGGCGTTCAGGTGCTTTGTAAGCGGTCTCGATGCCGCTCTGCGCTGCCGCACGCGACGCCTCGGGCGCGCCCTCAACGCCGAGAGCGGCGCGATATTCGTTCACCGCCAGCTCACGTTCCTCTTCGAGGTCGTGCATCCGGCCAAGATATACGTGCGACCACGCGAGAATTCCGGGATCGATAGACTGGGCCGACCCCTGAGGAGCATGCGTCGGCGAGTTCTCAAGCGACACCAGCCGTTCGAAAAGACCCCGAGCTTCATCGGCCTTGCCAGAGAGAACCGCTGCGACCGCAAGTCCGTAGAGGCCGCGCGGTTCATCGGGATATTTGGCCAGCACGGCTTGAAATGTCGCCGTCGCAGCCGATGCGTTCTTGGTTGCGATTTCCCGATCGCCTTGCTTCAACAGGCGATCCAGCTCCGAAGGCTGCTCCGCGGTAGCTGTGATGCCGTGCTTGTCCGGAGCGGGCGTGGAATCGGCGGGAGCAAAAACGAAGTCCTTCAGCCGCTTCTGCTCGGCGTCGACGCTAACGCCGGCGACCAAATCGGGAAAGTAAAGGGACATCGCCGGCTGGTCCTTCTCGAATTTCTCTAGCTGCGTGACGAAGGGACGGACTAGGATGAAACCGGATTCATCCGCTTCCTTCATTGCCGCTTCGAGGCGGTCTGGCGGAAGATGCCGAAGCCTTAGCTCGACCGCCTTAATCAAGCATTCGTCGGTAAACGAAACGAAATCGCTGCGGTATTCTTCCGGCAGGAGCGGAGCGCGACCGGCCACGTTCAACAGGTCGCGGCGCATGTCCACGACCGGACGGTAGCGCAGGACCAGCGGATCCAGCTTGAAATGTAAGAACGCGTGCTGGATGGCCTCGACGCGCGCGTCGGGATCGGTGCCCACCACGATCGCGTACTTGTCGCCGAAATTGCGAAAGTTCGTGCGAGCTCCCACCAGCGGCTCCACATAGACGGCAAAGGTGCGCCCGGTAGAAGGCCGCTCAACTTCGCGCAGGTAGGCATTGGTGACGTTTACGACGCGGCGCACAGGAGGACGGTAACGCTCGACGAGCGGCTCGTACTCCGTCTGGATCCTTGCCCAACGAACATCCAGATGCGCCTCTCTGTAAAACGGCGCGAGGATACTCTCAAATCCCTCGATCGAAAGCACGTCCGGAGGAAGGAATTCTCGATCGGTATCCAAGTCGAAACTCGGCGGCGGGCCTGCGGCGAGCGCGAAGCTGATGTAACGGGAAAGGGTGTCCGCCGGGTTGGCCAAGGCATGATCGCGGTAGAACTGCCGGAGAGCGTCCGTAGCAGGTCCTTGCATTTTGAGAAGGTCGCCGCGGAGGGCAAGCCGCGCGGGCATCTCGGAGAGCGTGCTTTCATCGGCGCCGAACCCGGCGGCGTCGAGCGCGCACATGGTGGCGAAGATCTGCGGGTTTGCTTCGACCGTGATTCCGAATGCGTCGGTCTGCGCCTTGAGTAATGCCGCACCTGCGACAACAAACGTGAACAGGAGCGCGGCAGCGCGGCAGGCCCGCAGGAAGGTTCGAATCGACGGCATCGTCAAGGCATGTCCTGATTTCAGCCAGGCGCGCCCGAGCTCGAAAAGCAGGTGTCGGCCGAGCACTCCCCCCAAATTATACTCAAACTCTAGCGAGCGGGCCGAACGGAGTCAAGAATCGTGGAAACGCGTAGGCGGGAAGAACCCCTCAGCCGCGGACGCGAACCTCGCTGAAGTTCAGCAAGACCCGGCCACCGCCCATGGGACGTCCGAACTCCGATTGGGGGCGGAATCGAGAGAACAAAAGAACCTGGTCGATCTGTCGCTGGACCGCGGCGCTGGTCGGACCGGAAAGAATCTTGTAATAGACAACCTGCCCCTGTGCATCCAGGGTGGCTTCTAGTAGCAAAGCGCCCGCACTCGCGTGGCCATCCGTCTCGCCGATGTCCGCAATGGGGAAGGGAGCGAGGCTTTCGAGCTCGGCCGGCTGAACGAGGTTAAGCGGCAAATCATCGGCACCGGCGCTGACAGGCAGGCCCACCAGCATGCCCTGTGTAACAAACAGGAAAACGGCGATCGCCGTTAGGACGCCGCCCGTGGCCGGAAACGCCAGGGGCTTAAGAATATTCTGCGATATCAACCGCGTGCGAGCCCAAAAATCGCTCGCGACGGCGAACCACGAACGCTTCCGGGATACCTGCACGCGAATCCGCATCGCCAGATCAGCGGGCGCCATGATCGGCTCAACCTTGGCAAGATGGCTCGCAAGCAGGCGATAGCGCTCGAGTTCGCGTCGGCAACTCCCGCAAGAATCGAGATGCCGACGCAGGTGCACACGATCCCGCACCACAATGGCGCCGTCCATGTAACCGGCGAGGTAGTGTTGGGCTTCCCGGCAGTTCATTGATCGTTTCTCTGCACTTCTGTTGCTTCTGTCACTGCTGCCCGGGGCCCGGTGGCGACCCCGGCCGGCGGCACAAAATGAATCCTCTCATGCTGGCGTCGTGCGCTTCGCGCGGTGTCATTCGCCGTATCGTGAGAGTGAACATCCGAGGCGTGCAAGAGCGGATCGAGGATTTCCTTCAGCATACGCCGCCCACGCAGGATGCGCGACTTCACCGTGCCCACGGACACTTCGAGGACTTCAGCAACCTCTTCGTAGGACAGCCCCTCGAGATCGCGCAGAATGACGGCGCTACGGAAGACGGCAGGGACCTCGGCGAGTGCTCGCCGGACACTGGTTTCAATCTCGCGTGCGACGCACTGCTCAAACGGCGTAGCTTCCGAGTCCTCGAGCTCGCACGCGGCGCCATGCTCGGGCCCCGGTGCATCGATGGAAACCTGCTGCCGGTGGTGTCGCCACCACCAGCGGCGATGGTTCAGGGCCTGGCGCACTGAAACGCGATAGAGCCAAGTCTTTAGCGAGCTGCTGCGGCGGAAACCGTGAATGCCCCGAAAAACGCGAAGAAAAACTTCCTGTGTTACGTCGGCCGCGTCGGCAGCGTCCGACAGGATCCCATACACCAAATTGTAGACGCTGGAATGATAGTAAGTGACCAGGTAATCGAACGCCGAGTCCGAGCCTGCCTGCAGCTCGGCGACAAGCGCGGCTTCGTCGCGTACCCACGACAGACCTTGGGCTAGCTCCGCCATAGGTTCCATCGCACTCCTGGCCGTTCCGCTCTTATTCCACTTAGACACCAATCTGAGTGCCAATGTTTCTCACTATAGCAGAAAAACCACCCTCAGAGAGACATGACGAAAGTACCAGCAAGGCGCGTTTTTTGAAACTATCTTACTTATTTTCATTCACTTACTGAGAGGGTTTGCTGGAGCCCTTGAAACCAGCCTCATTCTCATGAGCGGCCTCAAGTGCTCGCGTCAGCTTGGGTTGGATCGCAAAAGGCGGTATCATTGCCGCCAGCAGTGGACACGGAAAGACAGTCCTTGCCAGACGTGCCCAGGCAGGTTATGAAAGTACGTCACAAAAGTTTGGCCCGAGTTGTCCGCCCAGAGACAGGTGATGTTGGTGCCATGCCCTGGAAGCCGCCGCGGGCAATATTTCTTTGAAATTTTTTTGAGGCTCGAAAAGCCCACCGAGCCACGATTCCAAGGCCGCAGCGTCGCCCGCCGGTACATCATCTAGTTGTCCGCGTTTATAGCGACTAAGCTCCAATCCCGTCAGTGCCGATTGCTCAGCAGGAAATAGCACTGCTAGTAGCCTTGCCCGCTCTCGCGCGGCGGCTATAATTTCAACATGCCCTGTCGTTTTTTCTTTGTTTCCTGAAGCAGCCGGCAGTAACCGCGGGATCGCGCCCGCTGGCAGGAGGAGTATCGATGTTCCGAAAGCGGCCTATCGCTTCGCTGACGGCTATCTGCAGCCGGCTCGCGCTGGCCGCAATTCTATCTGCCTCGGCGTTCTCTTCCCTGGAAGGCGCGCCGCGTGCTGCGCAGTCGCAGCAATCAGAGCAGGCCAGTTCCAAGTTTGTCGTTGACGACCTGCGAATTGACGGTGACGTTCACGATGTAGACGCTGTGCGGGCCCGAATTCTCAAGAATTTGGAAGTGCACGAATATGAGCGTCACCGCCGGGCGCTGGACGAAATCGGAGCCAAGATTCAGGCGGATTTCCAGGATCGCGGATACTTCAAGGTCGCACTTGACGATCTCCGGGGCCAGCCGCTCGACTCTGAAAAACATCGCATGCTAGTCGTTGTTCACATCGACGAGGGCGAACAGTATCAAACGGGGGACATCTCGATCGTGAGCGACGAACAAGCGCACTCCTTGTTGATTCCCGAGGAGGAATTGCGGCAACAGTTTCACCTCCACACCGGAGATTTGTTTAGTGCTCGTCAAGTTCGGAAGGGAGTTGAGGGAATGAGGCAACTCTACCTCGCTCACGGGTACTTGGACATGACGGCGACACCGGAGTTCTCGATCGACCCCAAAAACAGCTCGATTGCTAGCACGTGGCATGTGCATCAGGGAAATCAATACCACGTGGGAACCTTTGACGTACGCGGCCTGGACGGCAGGACCAAGGCGCTCTTGAAAGGAGAGATGCGACCCGGAAGCCCATTCAATCAAACGCTGACGAAACAGTTGTATGACCAAGGGAAGGCGGCCCTTGGCGCAAGCCTCGCCTTCGATTCCTTCGACGATGTCGTTAGTTTGACACCCCATACCGAGACGGGAACCGTGGACGTCCTGTTTGACTTTTCATCAGGTGCTCCAGTCTCGAATTGACGTTCCTTTCCACGAAGGGCCAAACGCTCATTAGCGACGTCGCAGCCTGAAATCCCTCACTTTGCGGATCCGTTGAGGAGTCTCCGCCGTCCAATTAATTCACCATGCCGATCGCGGGGAACGCCGGCAACGCAGCTCGGCACGGCCATTCCACCCTCGGAGTCACCGCTGACCCCGGGCGGCATCGGCGCCACCGAGGACGACGTGTCCGTGCTGTGGCTGAAAAAAGGCGCGAGCGTGATTGCCGCAGTCGAAAAGCTTGAAAAGAATGGGGCCGCCATTGAGCTTGGGCAGATCTACTACGGGCCGACACTGGCGCTGAACTACAACGTCGGAGGACTGGAGCCGGGTCAGGATCCGCGTTCGCCAGACATCATCGTGACCCCCAATGTGGGCGTGACCTACATTCCCCCCGGCTCAGCACTCGGAGATCACGGCGGCTTCGGCCATGACGATACCAATGTCATGTTGCTGGTAACGAATCCTCACTTTTGGCCACGGACCGTCTCCAATGCGACTACCACCACGCAGGTTGCGCCCACGATCCTGGAGGCCTTGGGCTTGGATCCGAAGGACCTCGATGCAGTGCGAATTGAAGGCACAGCGGTGCTCCCTGAGGTTGCTGCGCAGTTGGAAAAGTAGTCGACAACAAATCCCGCAAGTCGCTGAAAACATTGGTGGAGCCGAAGGGATTCGAACCCTCGACCTCCTCGATGCCATCGAGGCGCGCTCCCAACTGCGCCACGGCCCCACCGGCGGCAGGCTAAGTGCTTTTATAACATCCCCACGCGGGAAGCGTCAAACCAGCGGCCGGTAGGACTTGCGATCGACTGTAACCTGCGCGCAACCTAAACGTGAAAGAATCGGCTGGCTGTCGGAACTTTAACCGAGACAGGGGACCCTGATGAGCACGAAGAGCATACCACTCATCTCGCAACCAGCTGGGGCCGAGGCTTTGCCCGAGCTCGCTTCCCGGTACGGGTTAGCCCATGCCCACGTCGCCGGCGCTCTGCAGGGGCTCTACCAGCGTCACCTTTTGTCTGACCACGGGGTCGACCCCGCCATCACAAACGCCCGCGAGCATTATGAAGCTTTTGCCCGTTCCGTTCGCGACATTCTCTCTCAACGTTGGGTGCTGACGAATAACACCTACCGTCACGTCAATCCCAAGCGCGTTTACTACCTTTCGATGGAATTCCTCATTGGACGCTCGCTCGCCAACAATGTGACAAACCTCTTACTCGATCCCCTGCTGCAGGATGCGATCGATGAGAAAGATGTGGATTGGCTGGCCCTGCTTCAAAAAGAGCCCGATGCGGGTCTGGGAAATGGCGGCTTGGGCCGCCTGGCTGCCTGTTTTCTGGATTCCATGGCCACCATGCAGCTTCCGGCAATGGGTTATGGCCTTCGCTATGAATACGGAATGTTTCAGCAGACCATCCAAGACGGATGGCAGCTTGAAGTGCCGGATAATTGGCTGCGCCATCCCGACCCATGGGAGGTCGCTCGCCCGTACGCGCGTGTATCGATCAAACTGAACTGCTCGTTCATCCTCCAGGATGGCGCCTTACGCGCGATCGCAGGCCGCGATTCCCACCTCTACGGAATCCCGTACGACCGGCCCGTGGTCGGCTACGGCGGCAAAACCATCAATACGCTGCGCCTATGGGCGGCGGCGGCACCGGATTATTTTGATTTTCAAGAATTCAGCAGCGGGGATTTTGTGGGCGCTCTTGCAGAAACATTGGCGGCCGAATCGATTACCCGGGTGCTGTATCCGGATGATTCCACCAGCACGGGCCAGGCGCTGCGCTTCGTGCAGGAATACTTTCTCGTCGCCTGTTCCCTTGCCGACCTGGTTCGCCGTTTCCGCCACCTCAACCAAGATTGGAGAGCCTTCCCTGAAAAAATCGCCATCCAACTGAACGATACCCATCCCACGATGGCCGTTCCCGAATTGATGCGCATCCTGTTGGATGACGCCCGTCTCGGCTGGGATCAGGCTTGGGACATCACCCAAAGAACGCTCGCCTACACCAATCACACTCTGCTTCCGGAGGCGCTTGAAAAATGGCCGGTCGAGTGGTTCGCCATTGTCGCGCCACGTCACTTGGAGATCATCTATGAAATCAATCGGAGATTTCTCGACGACGTGCGCAGGAATTTCCCTCAAGATCCGGATCTTCCTTCTCGAGTGAGCTTGATCGAGGAAGTCCCGGTGCGCAAGGTACGCATGGCGAATCTCGCTATTGTTGGCTCGCACAGCACGAACGGCGTGGCCGCCATTCATTCTGAGCTTCTTCGCACGACAACCGTCAAGGACCTGGCAACCATATTTCCGGAGCGTTTCAATAACAAAACCAATGGTGTAACCCCGCGGCGCTGGCTGCGGCTGTGCAACGCGCCCTTGGCGCGGATCATCAGCGACGCCATCGGTGATCACTGGATTACCGATCTCAGCGAGCTTTCCCGGCTGAAACCGCTTGCGGACGACGCGAGCTTCCGCGCCGCCTTTCTGAGGGCTCAAAATGAATGCAAGACGCAGTTTGCCGACTGGCTGAAAGCGACGTCGGGCCTGACCGTCGATCCCCGGACGATCTTCGATTCCCAGGTAAAGCGCATCCACGAATACAAGCGGCAGCTGCTCAATGCTCTGCGCATCATCGTGCTTTACAACCGCCTTCGGGAAAACGCCGGGCTGGACATGCCCCCGCGTACCTTCTTCTTCGCCGGCAAGGCTGCACCTGCCTATCGACTCGCCAAACTGATCATCAAGTTCATTAATAATCTTGCGGGCACCATTGACGGCGACCCTGCCGTGAAGGGTCGACTGCGGGTCCTGTTTCTTCCCGACTACCGTGTTTCCCTGGCTGAGCGCCTCATCCCCGCAAGCGACGTTTCAAACCAGATTTCTACCGCCGGTTACGAGGCCAGCGGCACCAGCAACATGAAATTCATGATGAATGGTGCGCTGACAATCGGCACGCGCGACGGAGCCACCATCGAGATGGCAGAAGCGGCGGGTGAAGACAACCTCTTCCTCTTTGGCCTCACGGCCCAACAAGTCGCCGAAAGCCGAAGCTGGTACAGTCCGCGTTGGCACTACGAGAATGAACCAGAGACCCGCGCGGCCCTGGACCTGATTTGTTCTGATTACTTCAGCCGCCATGAGCCCGGTGTTTTTGCTCCCTTACGCGATACGCTGCTCACGCACGGGGACTTCTACATGCATCTGGCTGACCTCAGATCCTATCTGGAGGCCGACGGGCAGCTCTGCCACCTGTGGGCTGACCCCGATTCGTGGGCCCGCAAGACCATTCTGAACGTCGCTAGTTCGGGAAACTTCTCCAGCGATCGCACCATCGCCGAATATAATTCAGAGATCTGGAAAGTGGCCCCGTGCCCGGTACCCTAGCTGAGAGTCCGCGGCGAGGGCTATCGGGAGTGCAACCAGGCGCCAAGCCGTTCTGGGCGCCGGGCCGATACGTGCATTAAAATCGGGCCCATGGCCAAGATCACTTTTCTAGGTGCGGCCCGTACGGTTACCGGATCGAAATACCTGCTCGAGGCAGGGGGACGCAGCCTGCTGGTTGATTGCGGGCTATTTGAGGGATCAGAAGAGTTAAAGCAACGAAATTGGGAGAGGCTCGGCGTCGATCCTGCGACGATTGACTGGGTGCTGCTGACGCACGCCCACATCGATCACACGGGCTACCTGCCTCGACTCGTGCGGGACGGCTTTCGCGGGCCGATCTATTCAAACGCAGCTACCCACGAACTCTGCGCGCTGCTGCTTCCCGATTCTGCACATCTGCAGGAAGAAGACGCAGAATTCGCGGCGAAAAAGGGTTACAGCGAGCACAAGCCGCCCTTGCCGCTGTACACGGTGCCGGAGGCACAGACGGCCCTTGAAAGATTTCGCGTGATTTCCCGTCTCGAGCCGTTCACCATCAGCCCGCAGTTTTCCGTGCGCCCCCATGATGCGGGGCATATTCTCGGTTCTTCATGGCTCGAGCTTACGATCACGGAGAACGGCAAGCAAACGTTGGTCGTTTTTTCCGGCGACGTGGGACGCTACGACCAACCCATCCTGAAGGATCCGGAACCACCCAGGCACGCCGATTTCCTGCTCTGCGAAGCAACCTACGGGGACCGTGAGCATCCCGCCGGTTCCGTGGAAGATGAACTGGCCGACATCGTGAACCGCACGGCGCAGCGGGGAGGTGCGCTCGTGATCCCGGCGTTCGCGGTTGGGCGAACCCAGTTGTTGATGTACTACCTGCACAAGCTCGAAGAGCAACGGCGGATTCCGCACCTGCCAGTTTTCGTGGACAGCCCCATGGCCATCAATGTGACGGCGCTGTATGCGAGCCACCACGAAGATCATGACGCCGAGTTTAGCGCGCTGGAATTAACAGGGGACCATGACCCCCTGAATTGCCATGAAGTCCACATGACGCGGACCGTGGAACAATCCAAGGCGATCAACGACGTTGTCACGCCCTGCATCATCATTTCCGCCAGCGGGATGATCACCGGAGGGCGGATCAAGCACCATCTGGCCCGGCGACTACCGGATTCGCGCAACACCGTCCTACTGGTGGGATATCAAGCTGAGGGATCGGGCGGGCGATTGCTGTTGGAAGGCGCGAAGTATCTCCGCCTCCATCACGAGCAAATTCCGGTTCGTGCACAGATCGTCGAAATGGGGCAGCTTTCGGCTCACGCCGGAAAAAGTGAACTGTTGCGATGGCTTTCGCTCATACAGGTGAAGCCACGGCAAACGTTCCTGGTGCATGGCGAGCCCAACGCGTTGGATTCGTTGCGCACCGCTATCGCAACCGAATACCATTGGCCCGTCATAATCCCCGACTACCGGCAGTCTTTTGATTTGAGCGTGTAAGCGGATCGACAACGGCCCCGGCAGGCCGCTTGGCTCTCATCGACGGAGCTTGGCCAGGCGCTCGGCGGCCGCTTGAAATGTGGCTTCCTTCTTGCAAAAGGTGAAGCGGAGATGGGTGCGACCGTCAGCGGGACGGCGGTAGAAGCTGGAACCCGGTACCGCCGCCACGCCAATTTCCTTCACCAGATATCTCGCGAAGGCCACATCGTCCGGAAAACCGAAAGCGGAGATATCCGTCATAATGTAATAGGCGCCCCGTGGTCTAAAGCAGTGAAAGCCGGCGCTCGCGAGAATCCCGAGCAAACGGTCGCGTCGGACAAGATAGTCGCTCGCTAGCGTCTTGTAGTAGCTCGCGGGCATCTGAAGGGCGACGGTGCCAGCCTCTTGAAGCGGCGCCGCCGCTCCCACCGTAACGAAATCGTGCACTTTGCGGATGGCCGCAGTGACCTCCGGCACTGCAATCGCCCATCCCACTCGCCAGCCGGTTACGCTGTATGTCTTCGACAGCGCGTTGATGGTGATGGTGCGGTTGCGCATACCGTCGATGGTGGCGAGCGATATATGCCGCGCGCCGTCGTAGAGCATGTGCTCATAAATCTCATCGGTGATGGCAAATGTATTCCACTGGACGCAAAGGTCGCGAATTTTTTCGAGCTCCGATAGATCGAAAACCTTGCCCGTCGGATTATTGGGGGTGTTGAGAATGATGGCTTTGGTCGCCGGGCCGAATGCCGCGGCCAGTTCCACGGGATCGAACGTCCATTCGGGCGGATGCAGTTTGACGAAACGCGGCGTCGCACCCGACAGAATCGCGTCCGGGCCATAGTTCTCATAAAAGGGCTCGAAAACCACGACCTGGTCGCCCGGATTGATGATCGCCATCATGGTGGACAGCATCGCCTCGGTGGACCCGCAGCAGGCTGTGATTTCACGCTCAGGATCGACCGTAAGGCCCTGCGTGCGCTGGAAATTCACAGCGATGGCATCCCGAAACTTCTTGGCGCCCCACGTAACCGCATACTGGTTGATGTCCGCTCCGATCGCGTCTTGCGCGGCGCGCTTGATTTCGGCGGGCGCGGGAAAATCGGGAAAGCCTTGGGACAGATTGACGGCGCCGTATTGGATGGCGAGGCGCGTCATTTCGCGGATAACCGATTCGGTAAAACACTCGGCTTTCGCAGAAAGTCTTGGGCTAGTGGCCGCCACTGACGCGAGCGCCGCGGGAGTCGTTTTGAGGTTCATAGAGCCGACGATAAATCTCGGTATTGCGCGCGATGATTTGGACGTACTGTCGCGTCTCGGT
>Ga0187783_10000073_pt1 | contig 76196 bp, 66 predicted proteins | sample 1015_SJ02_MP02_2_FD_132471 | JGI IMG/M metagenome (GOLD analysis project Ga0187783, IMG submission 132471) | Tropical peat soil microbial communities from peatlands in Department of Meta, Colombia - 1015_SJ02_MP02_20_MG | ecosystem: Environmental > Terrestrial > Soil > Wetlands > Peat | place... | reverse complement strand
GTGCCGGATTTTCAGCAGGTCCTTTGCTGCTACTGCGGGGGCGGCGGCGCTTCGGAAGATTCGCGATGCGGATCAATTCCGAATCCAACCCTGCCGACATCGCCGCTGGTTTCCCGCAAAATACGCGAAAGTTCCTCGAATAGTTTTGAACAAGAGGCGCGCACCGCCTGATCAGTCGAGCGAGAGAGAGATTCAATCACTTCCTGGCCTTGCTCGTGCAGGCGGCGCGACGATGAAGCCAGCCAGGAATCCGCCGTGGAGTTCAGCCGTTCTTGAAGTTTTTCGGCGGCTTGCTCCGCGGCGCGATCGAGATTTTCTCCCCATTCCTTGTGGCGAGCCTCACGCTCGATGCGATAGTTCTCGAGTGCCGCGAGATTTTCGTCGTGCAGAGCCTTGCGCGCGCCGGCGATTCCAGCTTCCAGACGCGACTCCATCTGCGCGTGAAAGTTTTCGAGGGCGGTGCCGGCGTTCGATCCGAATTGCTGAAGCAAGTCCTTCGTGAAATTCTCGAATTGCTGGCGACGCTCCTCGGAAGCCGAGTGGCTCCGGTTGCTGAATTGCTCGATCTCGTTGTCGGAAATTCCGCGTAGCACTTGACCGAACGAGGCGGCGGCCGCTTCGGCTGCTTCATCGAGCCGCGAACGGGTGCCATTGACGGCCTCGCCGGATGCGTCGTTCACGGCTTGATCGATTCGCCGCTTGATTTCATCCAGCAGAACTGACGAGTGTTGTTCGAGCCGGGCCGCAAACGATTGCGCCGCTTCGGCCGTCTTGTCATCGAAGCTGCTGCCTGCGTTCGCGATGGCCTGCTCGATCAACACCTGAGTCCGCGCGCGCGCTTCCTGCTGAAACCACTCCGAAGAGCGTCCAATCGATTCGGCGACTCCTTGCGAAGCGCGTGCGGCAGCGGCGTCGAGTTCCTCGCTCCACTTCGCGATAGCATCTTTTCGCGCGGCCTCGAAATCGGTTTGAAGCGCGGACTGTGATGCGGAGATACGCGCCGAGATTTCGCGTTGGCTGTTTTCAGCTACTTGGCGGAGGCGCTCGCGATGCAGACGCAGGCTTTCTTCAGTTTCCGCCTCACGAGCGGTAATCTCGCGGAGCAGTTCCGGGACGCGCTCGACGCGAGGGGCAATCTTCGCGTCGATTTCGTTCAGCGTGCGCTCCACGAGTTGCTGGCTCATCTGATCGATGGTCGGCGCCAGGCGTCCGCGCAAACCCGAGACCAGCTCTTCGCCGCGGCGTTTCAGCTCCTCGGTCTGCGTCTCCAGCATGTTTTCGAGACGGCGATGCAATTCGTTGAGCGTCTCGTGGCTGGTGGTCTCGAGCTGCGCGGCGTAGTCCTTGATCCGAGTGGCAGCCTGCTCGATTTCCGCCAGCGAGGAACGCGCGTTCCACAGCTCCTCCTCGAGCTCTTTCTTGATCCCGGAAGAAACTTGCATCAGCGGCTGCCGAATTTCCGCCATGCGCTCGGAAACGGCCTGCTCGCTACTACGCAAGACTTCTTGCGAGAGCCCCGAGACTTGCTTGATGAGGCGCTCGATGCCGTTGTCCAGAGACGACTGGAGAAGCTCGCTCCACTGCGACTGCGCGACTTGCATTTCCGCTTCCATACGGTGGCGCCAAGTCGCAAGTTCCGAACGCGCTTCCGCTTGCTTCCGCTCGGCGTCATCGGCGGCTCGACGGATTTGTTCCACGGCCTGTGCCGAAGCGGTCCCGACGGAGCGGTTCAAATGCTGGTCAACTTGAGCTCTCCATTCGCGCAAAAGCGGGCTTTCGCTGATTGGGGCGGATTCTTCGGATGGGTTTTCGGGTGCGGGGGCCGAACCAAAGGATGTATTCATAGGAACTGGGATACCTTTCGTGAAGTGAGAAGAGGAGTCGGCAGGCGCGCCAGTTTCCCGAATCTCGTGAGACGAATGCTGATAAAGCGAATCCTCTGGCGCACCGAATGGATTTTCGCGTCCCACCCAATCCGCGGGCGGAGTTTCAATTCCCCAAATGTTCGCGGGACTCTCCAGTTCAACGGCTACCTGGAAGAGATCACGAATCGCTTGCGGCCTTTGAACGGACGCGACCCGAGCGCGCAGACTGTGAAATTCGCCGCCACGAGCCAGCTCCAGCGTTACCCAAGAATTTTTGGACAGGTGATGCCGAGAAGAATAGCGGCAACCGTGAAGGTTTACAGAAACCGTGGAAGTGCGCTCCTCGAAAGGCTGACCCAGAAGATCAGCGCCCCGGACAATTACGGTGAGGGACTTCGAAACTCGCTCGCTGCGACGACGCTGTGTGCTTGGCCTGCCTGAGGCGACTTCTTGCACCGGGGGTCCTCAAAAATAAAAATAACGACGAGAGAATAGCACTGTTGAACGAACGGGTCGAGAGGCGAAATTCGATTCGCAACGAAATTTTTTTGAAGTCGCCGAAGAAATTCGAAGCAGCGACGCGAGACTACTTCTTTTTCTTCTTGGGGACCTCGCCTACAGTGGTCGCTTGACCGCCGTTCATTTGCGCGATGCTGTCGAGCATCATCTTGCATTGCGCAGCGTACGGACCGTTGGGATCGGCATCGATGCACTTTTGGTAGGAGTCACTGGCACCGGGCGGGATGTTGTAAGTCATCTTGTCGCCTTCCTGCTTGGTCTCGATCGTGCCCATGTAAGCGCCGCCAAGCAAGTACCATGCCTGCGCATCCTTAGCGTCGGCGTTTGTGGACTTCTGCAATGGCGCGATGGCTTCCTTCAGGTCGCCTTTATTGCTGAGAAGAATGCCGATATTTTTCCAGCACTTAGCGGTGGTGGTCGGATCGATGGTGCCAGCCTTGTCACAGCTGGCCCCTGCGTCAGCGATTTTTGCGCTGACGGCGGCCGGATCGGTCAAGGCAGTGGCCTGGTGCGCCTGTGCAAGACTCAAATTTAGATAAACCCCCGCCTGTGGATTCAAGTCGGCGGATTTCTGGAAGTTGGCAGCCGCGTCGTCGTACTTCCCCGCATAGGACTGCGCCTGCGCCAGATTTGCCAACACAACCGCATGATTCTTCGTATCTTTTTCGCCAACCATCTTTTCGGCCGTGCTGAGTTCGGTGATCGCCGTTTGATAGTCGGTATTGAGCTTGTCCTGAATCGCGGATTTCTGGTCGGCAGGAGCAGTGGCAAGCTGCTTGCGAAGGGTATCGGCGTCCGACAAGGCGGCGACACCCGCATCGACGTGGGATTTCATTTCCTTGAACTGATTTGCGGCGGCTTCGTTCTTTTTCTGTTCTTCGGGATGCGCGGTTTGTTGCTGCGCTTGGACTTGCTGGAGATTAATGGAGTGGTCGGTTTGCTCGCCCGCGCTCACCTGGAACTGCTCGGCAAATGTAAGTCCCTTTTGCGGATCGCTCAATGTGATCGTATAGGCCCCGCCGGGCAGGCCGATCATTTGATAGTTTCCATTCTTGTCCGTCTTGGTCGAAAGAGTCTGGCCTGTGCCTGTGTTCTTGATCGTGACGCTGAGGTTAGCGTACGGCTTGCCCTGAAGGTCGAGGATTTGACCCTTCACCTGGCCCAACTGCGCCGACGCGGTGCCGGCGACCAGCAGAATGAATGCGAGAACTGCGCCAATCGAAAAGAGCCGTCTCATGAAGTGTCTCCTTCGCCCAGTCAAATATCTCAATTCGTGGCCAATTTCCAGTGATTATTATAGTTACAGCGCGACCTGAACGCGATAGGGGATAGGATCCGGGAGGCCAGCCTCCGCGAATGCCTTAAGCCGCAGCCTGCAACTGTCGCATGTCGCGCATGCTTCCTTTTCGCCCTGATAGCACGACCATGTGAGCTCAAGCGGCGCCCGCAACTCCGCGCCGCGTCGCACGATTTCGCTCTTTTGCATGTGGATCACGGGTGTAACGATTTCAATGTTGGTTTCCGGCCGTGTTCCCTCGCGAATCGCTTGCTGAAAAGCGCGGTAATACTCCGGACGGCAATCGGGATAGCCGGAACTGTCCTGAGCGACCGCGCCGATGAAGATTGCGGCGGCGCCGATCACTTCGGCCCAACTGACGGCGGCGGACAGAAAATGTGCGTTGCGGAAAGGCACGTAGGTGACCGGAATTCGGGCGCCGGGTTCGAGGGCCTCGCCTGATTCCGGTACGGCGATGTGTACATCCGTGAGGGCAGAGCCACCGATTTGGCGGAAGACGTCAAGGCGAATCATCAGGCGTTCGGGGGCACGGTAGAAATCCGCAATTTCGTGGAAGGCGCGCCGCTCGCGATCCTCTGTTAGCTGGCCATAGCTGGCGTGCAGAAGCGCGAGGCGATGGGTTTGGTTGGCGATCGCGGTCGTAACGCAGGAATCCATTCCGCCGCTGAGCAGCACGACCGCCTTGGGCCTCTCCTGCACCTGAATCAAACTCCTTTCATTGCCGGATCCCAAACAAATTTGTGCAACTGCAGGCCGAGCCGGACGGGCAGGCGGTCCGCAAGGATCCATTCGGCCAACTGCCGCGCATTCAATCCTTGCCAGCCGCCGGCAGGATCCTCAAACACCGGGGAAAACAGGACTTGATGGACGCGCGAGGCGAGCTGATGGCGATGCGTGAAATCGCGCGCGAAATCGTAGTCTCGGCGGCTGGAAATCACAAATTTGATTTCGTCCTTTTGACCGACGGCGTCGAGATTTGCAAGATTGAATGTGTCGCCCTCGCCGGAGCCGGGACACTTTACGTCGACGATTTTAATCACCTCTTGCGGGAGAACGCCAACGAAGCGTTCGCCGCTCGTTTCGATCATCACCGTATAGCCCGTGGACAATAGTTTTTGGCCGAGCTCCGGCGTTTCCGGCTGCAGCAGCGGCTCGCCTCCAGTGATCTCGACTAATGCGACGCGGCCGGGGCCATCACCCGAGAGATCGGCGACGTTTGCCAGGACTTCCGCAATCGTGCGCCTCGTGCCGCCGTGGAAGGCGTAGGCAGTGTCGCACCAGACGCAGCGCAGATTACAGCCCGTGAGCCGGACAAAGATGCACGGCAGACCTGCGCGTGTGCCTTCGCCTTGAATAGATTTGAAAATTTCCGTGATGACCATGCCGAAAGCCCTGAAGCCCCGCGCTAGGGTCGATAGGTTGCCGCGGTGATGTCTGATTCCCAGACGGTGATGCTCGCGACAGCCGCGCCGTTCGGCTCCTTGCGGAGCTGCTTGGAAGTCTCGTCGTAAATGTGGCGCGCAATATTTTCCGCCGAGGGATTGAGCCGGTCGAAGGGCGGCAGCTCGTTCAGGTATTTGTGGTCGAGCGAGCTGATGACGCCACGAATCACCTGCTTCAGGTGAACGAAATCGTAAAGCAAGCCGGTTGCGTCCAGCTCTTTGCCGGCCAGCACAACGCGAACCTTGTAATTGTGGCCGTGCAGATCCTCGCATTTTCCCTTGTAGTTGCGGAGGTTGTGCGCCGCGGCAAATGATTCGTCCACACTTACTTCGTACATGAGCCTTCTTTCGATGCGCGCTCAAATGGCGCGGTTTGCGCGCAATCGTCGGGCTATTCGGGATGATCTTCCATGAACCGCGCTACCGTCGCCAGGTCCTGCGTAACTGTGTATTCAGGCAGGGACTCGAGAAAAATCTTACCATATTGCATACGCTGGATGCGGTTATCGAGGATCGAGAGGATGCCGCGGTCGGTCTTCGAGCGGATCAACCGCCCGAAGCCCTGCTTGAGCGCGAGAACAGCTTCGGGCACTTGAAATTCGGCGAAGGCGTTGCGTCCGTCGTCCATCAAAGCGCGGACGCGCGCGGCAATAATCGGATCGCTTGGAACCGCGAAGGGCAGCTTGTCGATAATCACGCAAGAGAGTTGCGCGCCGGGGACGTCGACGCCCTGCCAAAAGCTCGAAGTCGCGAAGAGCACGGCATTTGGAGTGGTACGGAATCGATCCAGCAGAGTCGAACGTGGCGCCGTGCCCTGCAAGAGGAGCGGAAATGCCACGCGGCCCGAGACGCGTCCGTAGATTTCCTTCATCTGCGAATAGCTGGTGAAAAGGCAGAAGGCGCGGCCTCGCGAAATTTCAAGCAGCCTCGTGATTTCGTCGGCGGCTCTTTGCGCAAACGAGGGGTGACGGACGTCGGGCAGTGCGCCAGCGATGTAAAGCAGGGCTTGCGAGGAATAATCGAATTCCGGCGGAAGGACGCTTTCATTCGCGGGAACGACGCCGAGACGCTGCTTCATATATTCAAAACGTCCGCCGACAGCGAGAGTGGCTGAGGTCAGGATGACGGTATCGAATCGGTCGAAGAGCTTTTCCCGCAGAATTTGGCTTACGTCAATCGGAGTGGCAGCAAGGAAAACGCCGCGGCCGCGGCGCTCGTACCAGTAAACGTAACTTCTCTCTTCGCTTTCGATGAGAAACGTCAGCTCGCAGCGAAGTTCGGCGGCGCGACGCGCCATGGTGATCACTTCTTCGGGCTTGGGCGTGAGCGCCGAAAGCTCAGCTTCGACCCGCTTGATAGCCGAAACGAGATCATCGTAGGGCTCGCGATTCTGATCGAGGAATCCCGCACGTTCGGCCGCACCGAACGGATAGCGCCCTTCGCGCTCAGGGAAGCGTTCGAAAAACGCGCGGCTGCGCTCGCGAAGGCGCACGAGGAGCTTGCGAAGATCGGGCGAAGGGATCTGAAGCAGGCGGAGTACGTTCTCGGTATCGCGCGCCAACTCTTCAAATCGATAGCTCGATACCTGGCGACCGAAGTAGTCGCTGGCGACGTCCTCGATTTCGTGAGCCTCGTCGAAGACAACTGCGGAGTACTCCGGCAGAATCGATCCAAAATCGTCCTGGCGAATCGCGAGATCGGCGAAGAAGAGATGATGGTTGACGATGATCAAATCGGCTTCGGCGGCGCGTTGTTTCATAGCGGTGATAAAGCAGCGTTGAAACTCGGAGCACTTTTGTCCGGTGCAGAGGTCGCTGCGCGCGTCGATGCGATTCCATAGGTCGGCGTCATCGGGCAGAAATGTCAGCTCGCTGCGATCGCCGGTTTCCGTGAGTTTTTCCCAGTCTCGAATCTGCGTGAACCAATCGATTTCGTCGAGTCCTTTCAGAAATGCCTGCCCATCCATCTGATGGACTTTCTGACGACAGAGGAAATTGTTGCGGCCTTTCATCAGGGCGGCCTTCAGATTCGGGGCGAAGTGTTTTTGCAGAAACGGCACATCTTTCTGAAAGAGCTGCTCCTGCAGCGATTTCGTGGCTGTGGAAACGACGACGCAGCGGCCACTGCGAATCGCGGGAATGAGATACGCGAGCGTTTTTCCCGTGCCGGTGCCGGCCTCGATCATCACATGCTGATGTTTTTCGAAGGCCTCGTCAGCAATTTTTGCCATCGCGAGCTGCGAGGGACGGAATTCGTAGCCAGGATGGCGTTTTTCGAGCAGGCCGCCGGGGCCGAAGATGTCTTCGGAGGTGATTTCCTCGGGCTTTGTGGCTGTAGCTTTTTTCGGCATCGCTATCGCACGCAGTCTAACCGGCGAATCGGAAGACTAAAATAGCACGGCGCCCCAAAAGTGGCGGCAGAGGCCGCGGAAATCAGCGTGGTTTGGGTTTCGCAGACGAGGATTTATCCGCGGGCGCGGAAGTGGCTGCTTCGGCGGGCGGCTCATCGGGCGTCGATACGACTCCCGTCGGTTTGGCGCTGCGCGCCTGCGCTGCCGCGGCGTGACTTGCTTTCTGGAGAGTTTTTGCCCAGTGCGAAAGACGAGACAGCGAGGGGATATGCGTATGATCGAGCTGCAGCGGCGTGATCGACACGGCGGCATCACGAATCGCCGCATGATCGGTGTCTTCGTCGATTCCGTCCGTGAAAAGCTGCTCGCTGAGCCAATAATAGCGGCGGCCCCGAGGGTCGGTGCCGGGTTGGAGAACGTTGCGTGTAATTTTTGAGGACTGGCGCGTGAAGCGCACTTCGCCGGTCCAGTCCTGGGGCACGTTGACGTTGAGCATCACGCCCGGCGGAAGCCCTTCGCGCATTACGAGCGGCGCCAGCGCTCGCATGAACTCAGCGGCGGGCTCGAAATCGAACTCGCGGCCGCGGTAGGCGAGCGAGATCGCCACTGCGGGAACCCGGTTGATGGCGCCTTCCATGGCGCCGCCAACCGTGCCGGAGTAATAGACGTTCTCGCCGAGGTTTCCGCCGCGATTGATCCCGGAAAGAACAAGGTCAGGTTTTTCCTTCAGCAGGGCGTGAAACGCAAGGATCATCGCGTCGGCGGGCGTTCCTTCAATGGAGTATTCATTCTCGGCAATCTGATCGCAGAAAATTGGCTGGCGCAGGGTTAGCGATTGCGCAGCCGCGCTACGTTCGTGCGAGGGAGCGACAATCGTGACGTTGGCAAGGTCGCTCATTGCTTCAGCAAGCGCGCGGAGGCCCGGCGCGAGAATTCCGTCGTCGTTCGTGATCAGAATCTGCGGCATGTTCGGCATGAAAGATTTCAGCTGCGTCGAACGGTCATCGAAAACGCCTAAGGCGCGCGGTGCGAAGGGGCGAAGATGGTCGGGACGACTGGATTTGAACCAGCGACCTCACGCACCCCAAGCGTGCGCGCTACCAGGCTGCGCCACGTCCCGACGGTATGGCCTCACGATCGTATCCGAGATACGGACGCACGTATCGAGTACCTGAGGGCCGCTTTCGAGCGTATCACTCGCGTTTGAGAAGGGTCAAGATAGCGAGAAGCTCTTCGCGGAGACTGAGCAGCAGTTTTCGGTGGGCCTGCGAATAGGGTGACGCGCGCAGCGGCTGCGCTGGCGAGACCTGCGTTGCACTCGGCCGAACTTCGTCCATCGTGTGAACAGAGGCTGTCGAAACATTGCTCGCAACCGGCATCGCGCCGGAGGGAAGGGCCGAGCTGGTGGCGTGCCCATTCGCGCCATTTCGTTCCGCAAGGTGCTTTCGCGCGCCGGCGATCGTAAAGCCTTGCTCGTAAAGCAGGCGCTTGATCTCAAAAACGGTCTCGATGTCCTCGCGGCGATAAAGGCGATGGCCGCTGGGGCTTTTCACCGGCTGCAGCGACGGGAATTCCGATTCCCAATAGCGCAGGACGAACGTCTTCGTGTCCGTCAGCCGGCTGACTTCGCCGATGCGAAACAGAGTCTTATCCGGAATCTCTGGAGCTGGCTGTGCCGCACTTGCCATATCTTTGCCTTATCGTAGGCCGATTTCCGGGCGTGTCAACCCCTACTGCGAGGGGATGAAAATCAGCTCTGTGGCGGGCTTAACGTTCCGCGCGGTCGTGGTCGGGGTGCGAACGCTTCTCGCCGCGTCGTGATTCGCGCTTTTTGAGGCGCTGCGTGAAGCGAATCGGGGTGCCGGTGAAATCGAACGCCGCGCGCAGGCGATTCTCGAGAAATCGCTGGAAGCTGAAATGCAGCGGCTTGGTCTGATTCGTGAACAGCACGAATGTGGGCGGCGCAGCAGTGGCCTGAGTGATGTAGTAGATCTTCACCTGGCGGCTTGCAGGCGAGGTTCCTCGATCCAGATCCACTTCCTTGAGCCAGCGGTTCAGCTCGCCGGTGGAAATGCGCCGCTGGCGTGCTTCGGCGACGCGATCGATCAGCGCGTAAAGCTTTTCGGTGCGCTCGCCGGTGAGCGCCGAGAGAAATACAATCGGCGCATAGGAAAGAAATTTGAGTTTCTGGCGTACAATTGGTTCGTACTCCGAGAGCAGTTTGCTTGGACTCGGGCCACCTTTTCCGGCCGCTTTCTTTTCCTTGACGGCTTTCGCGCGCGCGGCTTCGAGTGCGAGGTCCCATTTATTCATCGCGATGATCACGGAGCGGCCTGACTGTTCGGCATAGCTCGCGATGGTCGCGTCATGCGAAGTGACGCCGACCGATGCGTCTACGACGATCACGGCCACATCAGCGCGTTCGAGATGACGCCTGGCCATGATCACGCTCAATTTTTCGGCGATCAGCTTGGTTTTTCCTTTGCGGCGAATTCCGGCGGTATCGAGGAAGCGATACTCCTTGCCATTGCGCTCGACGAGCGTATCGACCGTGTCGCGCGTCGTGCCGGCTTCGGGCGAGACGATCGAGCGCTCGGCGCCAACCAATCGATTCAGCAGTGTGGATTTTCCCACGTTGGGGCGGCCGATGATCGCAATGTTGACGTCCGGCTGCGTTTCGGTCTGCTCGCCACGCGGCAGATCGGGCGTCAAAGCGTCGAGCAGAGTATCGACTCCGAAGCCGTGTTCCGCGGAAATTGGAACGACTTCGTCGCTGAGCTCATAGAATTGCGCGGCAAGTTGCGATTGTTGCGCGGAATCAACTTTATTGACGGCGATAATGGGCGGCTTGCCGGCGCGGCGCAGTAGCTGCGCGAGCTCCGCATCGAGTGGCACCGGGCCCGTGCGCCCATCGACCACTTGCACGACTCGCGCGGCGTTTTCAATCGCAACGCGAGCCTGCCGGAGTATCTCGCCGGGGATGCCCGCCTTGTCCTCGGGCACAATGCCGCCTGTATCGACCACTTCGAAAGCGCGGCCGTCCCAGTGCGCAGTGCCGTAGATGCGATCGCGCGTGATTCCTGGCTCGTTGGTCACGATCGAGCGCCGCGTGCCAGTGAGGCGATTGAACAGAGTTGATTTGCCGACATTGGGCCGGCCGACAATTACGATCGAAGGGAGCTGCTGCGGCATCAGTGGATCGCCAACATTCTTTGCAGTTCGAGCCGGCGCGCCAGCAGACGCGCTAATTCGCGTGGGTCAGTGGGATTCGCTGTCGTTTCAATTTTTTCCTGCAATTCGCTCAGCTCTCGCTCGATCAGGCGGCTGCGCAGCACGGCCAGGCAGCTTTCCGCCTCGTCCCAAGTGGCTTCGGCGGATTCCTCGAAAAGGATCTCGAAAAGTAACCGGCGATCCTTCTCCTCGAGGGCAGCTCCCAGCGTGGTTGCGTCAACGCTTTCGCGCGACTCGTTGTGGGTAACGAGCATCTCGAAAATTTTCTCGGTCTCGAGACCGCGATGTAGCCCGCTGGGCGCGATTTCGTGCGCCAGCCGCTCGCGGAAACCCTCTGCTTCGACAAGCATCTGTATCAGGCGGCGTTCGGCTGGCGTTACCGGCGATGCGAGTAGCTCCGGTTTCGGTTTCACTTCGCTACGGCGTTCGATCGCGGCGCGCCGCAGAGCTTCCCGGAGCACCGGCTCGTCCACCCGCAATTCGGACGCGATCCTTGTGGCCCATTCGGATCGCAGCAGGCGATTGGGGAGTCGCTGCAGATAGGGCATCAGGAAATTGAGCGCGGCGACCTTTCCCGCTGCCGTCGTGCGGTCCATCTTCCGCGCACGTCCGATCAGGTAATCCAAATACGGCGGCGCTTGCGCGAGTAGTTTGCGGTACGCGTCCGCACCGTGCTCCTTGAGGAATTTGTCTGGATCGGTGCCGCCAGGGAGAGTGAGAACGCGGACGTCGAATTCCTTTTCGAGCAGCAGCGCAATCGACCGCTCGGTCGCGACTTGACCGGCAGTATCGGGATCGTAGTTCACGACGACACGGCGCGTGAATCGCATCAGCAACTTGATTTGCGGCTCTGCCAGGCTGGTTCCGCAACTCGCGACCACGTTGGCAATGTCCGCGCGCGCGACGGCGATCGCATCCATATAGCCTTCGACAAGAATCGCGAAATCGTTTTGCCGCAGCGCTTCTTTCGCGCGGTCCAGATGATAGAGGACGTTGCTTTTCGAATAAATCGGCGTCTCGGGCGAGTTCATGTACTTCGGCATTTCGTCGCCCATGGCGCGACCGCCGAAAGCGATCACTTTTCCTGAATCGTTGGCGATCGGGAACATGATGCGACGGCGAAAGCGGTCGTAAAGACGGCCGTTCTGGTCGCGTGAGAAAAGGCCGGAAATTTCGAGCAGCTTTTCGGGATATTTCTGCTTCAGCATACGCAAAAGCGCGTCGCCCGAAGCAGGCGCGAATCCAAGGCCGAAGCGCGCGATCGAATCACGATTCAGGCCACGATCTTCGAGGTAGGCCTCGGCAATTCTTCCTTCCGGCGAGTCGCGCAATTGCCGAGCGAAGAATGCACCCGCTTCGCGATGCATCTCAACGAGGGCCGAGCGTTGCTGATTCTCGCGGCGTTCTTCGGGCGAACGCTCGCGTGGTTTGGGAATCCCGATGCCGCACTTTTCCGCGACCGTGCGTACGGCTTCGGGAAACGCGCACTTGTCGAGCTCCATCACGAATTTGAAGACATCGCCGCCGGCGCCGCAGCCAAAGCAGTGATAAATCTGCCGCACCGGATGCACTGCAAACGACGGTGTTTTCTCCTGATGGAAGGGGCAAAGCCCGGTGAAATTCTGGCCGGTCTTCCTCAGACGTACGTAGTCGCCGATCACGCGGACGATGTCCGCCTGCTGCTTCACTTTTTCCGCGAATGATCCCGCCTCAGCCATTCGTGTCTTCTCTTAACACGCCGCCCTCACGATTTCAATTCAACTACTGTTATCGCATTTCCGCCACGATCTTCGGCTTCGGCGTGGATGCGGTCGACGAGCGGGTGCGCGGACAAAAATTCCGCGAGTCCGCGGCGCAACGCGCCGGTGCCGTGGCCATGAATGATGCGGACGCTGGGCTTGGCGGCCAATGCCGCTTCGTCGAGGAATTTATCGACGCGCTCGGTCGCCTGCTCGACGGTCGAGCCGATCACGTTGATTTCATCGCTGGCAGGCTCGTCGCTCGGTTGCGCGTGCACGCTGATGCCGCGGGCGCCACCGGCAGGCGAAGCTCCGGACCTGGTCCGCTTCGTTTCGTCCGCAATCCCTACAATATCGGTAAGAGCGACTTTCATTCGCAGCGCGCCCGCCTCCACTTCCGCGTTGTGTCCGTCGTGACGACGGAAGACGACTGGCTGCTTGAACCCCCTCACTTCCACTCTTCGTCCTGGCGCCAGCTCTTCAGGAGAGACGGGCACCCGCGCCGCTGCGGAGGCGACTCCGAGATCAGACTGCGAGTCGGCGAGAGCCTCGACGACGGCTGCATCGGCTGTAGCGCGCGCGTCCGACTCGATTCTGCCGAGACGGCGTCCGCTTTGCTTTTCGATCTGCGCGCGCACCGCTCGGTCCTTGATGCCGCCTGTGAGGCGCGCCACTTCCTCTTCAAGGCGCTTCTGCGTCTCGCGAAAATTCTTTTCGAGCTCCGCGATGCGCTTTCTCTGCCGCTCGACCCACTCGGTTTGCAAGGACCGGCGCTCGGCTTCAAGGTGGACAAGTTCCTCTCGCGCCTGTCCTTTCAGCTCTTCCATTTCATCACGGCTGCGATGGAGGTACGCGATCAGGTCGCGCGCTTCGCGCGATTCCGGCGAGAGGCTTGCTCGCGCGTGATCGACGACGCGAGGCGGCAGTCCGAGCCGGCGGGCGATTTCGATTCCGCTCGACGTGCCGGGCACGCCGGTCAGCAGCCGGTAAGTCGGACGCAAATTCGCCTCGTCGAATTCCATGGCCGCATTGACGATGCCGGATGTCGTCGATGCGTACGCCTTCAGGCGATCGTGATGCGTGGTCGCAATCGTCAGGGCGCGCCGGGCGCGAAATTCCTCGAGGAGCGCGACTGCGAGCGCAGCGCCTTCCTCGGGCGCAGTGCCCGTGCCCATTTCATCGACGAGAATCAGCGAACGCTCCGTAGCTACATCGAGCATCGATTTTAGGTTCAACATGTGCGCCGAAAACGTCGAAAGGTCAGCGGCAATGGACTGTTCGTCGCCGATGTCCGCCAGCACGCGATCGAAAATCGGCAGCTCGGCAAGTTCAGCCGCAACGGGAATCGCACATTGTGCGGAGAGAGCCGCGAGCCCGACCGTTTTCAGCGCCACGGTTTTGCCGCCCGTATTGGGTCCGCTGATCACCATCACGGTTGCCTGCCGCGAGGAATCTGAGTCGCCCCCACTGCCCAGCTCCAGCGATTGCGGCAAAACTTTTCGGCCCTGGGGTCGCAGCGTCGCTTCGAGCACCGGATTTCGCGCCGACACGAGGCGGAGAAAACTTCCCGGGTTGAACTTCGGAATCGCACAATCGAAGTCGCGAGCAAAGCGTGCTCGCGCGAAAATCGCATCGAGACGCGCGATCGTCTCGGCCGCTGCGGCCAGCGGGCCACGATCGAAGCGTAAGCGCTCGGTGAGCTCTTCAAGGATCCGGGCGATTTCCGCGGCCTCATCTTCCCCAAGCTGGACCAGGCGATTATTCAGATCGATGGCTTCGAGCGGCTCGAGAAAAATGGTCTGGCCGGTCGCGCTGGCGCCATGCACCACACCGGGTACGGCGCGCCTTTCCGAAGCGCGAACCGGAATCACGAAGCGGTCGTTTCGCAGAGTAATGTAATCTTCGCCGCGTTTTTCGCCGGAAGCTTGCTCGCGGGCACGCAGAATCGCCTCAAGCGAGCGTTGGATCTGCTCGCGCGAGCGCACGATGTCAGCGCGAATGCGTTTGAGCTGAGGCGAAGCGTCGTCGCTGATTTCGCCGTTCGGCAGGATCGCGCGCCGGATCGCGCCGGCGAGCGAGCGGAAATCCGCGAGGCCATTCGCGACGGCGGCCAGCCCCGTATGTTTCGCGTCCTCGCCCCTAAACGTTGCGCGGATGCCGGCGGCCGTTTCCATCAGCGAGGCCGAGTCGAGCAAGTCCGCAACTGAAAGCACCGAGGCAGGCATCCCCAACCGCGCGAGCCAGCCTTGGGGATCGGCGAGCGCGCCGAAACCAAGTTCCGAACCGCCGCGGAGATATGCGATCGCCTCCCGGATCAATTCGAATTCGGATTCGAGCGCCAGTACGTCTTGCTTTTGTGCGAGCGCGGCGATCGACCGGCGACCTGGCGCACACGTCGTGTAGCCGGCAACAATTTCCTTCAGCCGGTCGAATTCGAGGAGTTGTTCTGCGGGACGGGACACGGGCGCCTCGATCAGAATTGTAGCTTGATTGGCTGTGGGAAATCGTCGCCGAACGCACGATTCGCGATCCGTCGACGAATGAATTCAGAAAAGACGAGCAGTTATCGCTACTTTTTGCCGGTGGGTTCTTTTTTTCGCGATTTCTGCCGCTCCAAATGCGCAGCAAGATACTCTGCTGCTTCGACGGGAGAGGCTGCCGCCTGAATCAACGGCGCGTCGCGCTCGCCCCATGCCGACGGGTGGCCAAGCTCCACTTCGCGCACTCGCTCGATCACAGGGCGCCAGAAATCTCCCAGAATTACTATTGGCTTTCGTTCCATCACGCCCTTGTTCAGCATTTCCCAGACGACTGCAAGCTCCACGAGTGTTCCCGTGCCGCCGATGCACGCGACGTACCCGTCGCCCTGGCGGATCAGTTCAAACAAGCGATCCTGCCAGGTGTCGACGCGAATTTCCTCGCTCACCCATTGATTTGCGCGCGACTTAAAGAATCTCGCCGTGACTGCCAGTGCCCGCCCGCCGGCCTCGCGCGCGCCGTGCGAGACGGCTTCCATCACGCCGGCATACCCGCCGGTGCAAACCGCAAAACCGCGTTCAGCGAGCGACCGGCCCAGCGCGAGCGCCTCTTCGTAGTGCGGATCGCCGGCGCGCGGCCGTGAACTTCCGAATACGGTGACGATTTTTTCATCTCGCTTCATTTCTTCTTTCTTGCGGTGCGCTGCGGGCCGAGCGTCTGCACCATCGCTTCAGCAATTGAATCGATCGCCAAGTCGCCGTCGTGCGGCTTCTGGGGATTGTTGCCCGAATAGATGGCAAACGCGAGGTATTCGCCGCCCGCTGTGGTGGCATACCCGGCCAGGCCGTAGTCGTGCTCGATCGTGCCTGTTTTCGCCTGAATCAAGCCTGCCGCCGGCGTGTTCTTCATGCGGTCCTGCAGAGTGCCATCAGTGCCTGAAACAGGCAGCGTCGAAAGAAACTGCGCGCCCCAAGGCTGTTGCGCCGCGTATCGCAGCAGAGCCACCACTGCGCGTGGCGTCACGAGGTCGTCGCGCGCGAGACCGGAGCCGTCGGACAAGATCACCTCGTCATCTGCGATTCCCGCTGCGCGCAGAAAATCACGCTCGACTTTCAGGCCCGCGGCCGTTGAACCAAGTCCGAATTTTTCGCGCCCGACCGTCCTAAGCAGGATCTCCGCGTGCAGATTCTGGCTGACTTTGTTGGTTAGCCGGAGATCATCGATCAGCCGCGGCGATTGGCGTTCCGCCAACACCGCGGGATTGGGCAGCGGCAGCACGGGCGTGTTTGGCACCATCACGGGATCGCCCGAGGCAGTCGTCACCGGCGGCGGACTGTGCTGCACACGCACTTGGCCCGTCACCCGCACGCCGCGCGATTCGAGCAACTGCTTTAGCGCGAGCCCGGCAGTTTCGGCTGGTTGCGTCATGGCAAGATTCACTCTCGCGGGCGCGTGCCCCAGCGGAATCGTGCCGCGCAAAAGGACGAAATCCAATCCCGGCTGGCGCACGACTGCGAACTGCGGTTGCCCGCCTGAGCCGACGGTCAGCACGTCATGGCTGAATGATTCCAATGCGGCTGCGGGCTCGCTCTCGATTCTTGCGGGATCGCTTTCTCGGCTGCCCGGTTCGACCACGACCGTTACGACATTTTCGTTGAACGTGAGCGCGTTGATGGGGCCCGCGTATTCGAAGAAAAGATCTCCGATCGTCCATTTCGCGGGATAAGGATCGTACGGAAAATAGGAATCATCCGCGACGATGTCTCCATCGACCTCGCGCAGTCCTTTCGCAACAACGGCGTCCGCCAAATCCGCGAGCCCCTTTTCCGATGGGCCGTCGCGCTCAACTCTTCCGGCGAACGGAAATTTCACGTTTGAAAGATCGGGATCCCCGCGTCCGACAAGGATCAGATCGCTCGCAAGCCGTCCTGAACTGTCGATCGCATTCTTCGCTTCTAAAGTCGTGCGAAAACGATAATCGGGGCCGAGCGTCCCGAGCGACAGCGCGGTGACGAAAATTTTGGCGGTCGACGCGGGCGCGAAGAACCGTTGCGAGTTCAAATCGTACAAAATTTCGCCGGTATCGCGATCGGTGATAAGGACCCCCCAGTTGGCCCTGCTCGCGTGCTGCTGCGCGAGAATGGCGTCAAGCTGCGCGCGGAATCGCGCCACGTCCGCTCGAGTCTGCTGTGCTCGGTTTGGCGATGAATGCGAAAGGTGGGCGACTGAAGGTTGCACGACAGCCAGCGAGAGCGCCAAAACTATGCCCGCAAGCGGCGCAAATCTTGCGCCATCGAGCCAGAATCGGACACGAGGGGCCCGCTCGGGAACGGTAACATTCAGATGTTTCAACGCACTCGATTATATGGCACCATGCTTCGGGTGCCAGCTGCGTCACGGCTGCCCGTTGTCGAAAAAACTGCCAGGTCGTAGGTCCCCCTAATCACGGATTTGCAGTCATAAGCGTTTCCCGGAGGCACCACATGAAAAAAGTTCTGTTGCTGCTCGTCGCTGCTGCGCTTATTGGTGTTCCAGTGGTTCTGACCTCGGCAACTGTCAAAGCCGACGACAAATCGGACACGACCAAAGACCAGGATCGCCTGCAAAATGCGGGCCAGGTTATGAAGGAAATCCTGGACATTCCCGACGACATTCCACAGAGCCTGATCGACAAGGCGGATTGCGTCATCGTGCTACCTTCCGTATTGAAAGCCGCGTTTATCTTCGGCGGCAGCTACGGCCGCGGCGCGATGACCTGCCGGAGCGGCGACAACTTTCAGGGCCCGTGGGGCGCGCCAACAATGATGGCACTCGAGGGTGGCAGCTTTGGACTCCAGATCGGTGGGCAAGCAACGGACTTCGTGCTGCTCGTCATGAATCCCAGGGGCGCGAGCTCGATTCTCAACAGCAAAGTGAAATTGGGTGCGGATGCTTCCGCCGCGGCGGGACCGAAAGGAAGGACTGCCGAGGCGGCCACGGACGTCACGCTGCGCGCTGAGGTTCTCACCTACTCACGCTCGCGCGGTCTTTTTGCCGGCATTTCGCTCAATGGTTCGACGTTGCGCCCGGACAATGACGCCAATGAGCGCATCTACGGTAAGAAGATCCCGGCGAAAGAGATCGCACTTCATGGCGCCGTGCCCATACCGCCGTCAGCGCGACTGTTGATTCAAACTCTCAACCAGCACAGCCCGAAGAACCTTTCGAAATAACCACTCACGCCTTCCCGCCGCGACACAACGCTGGAGAAGGGGTGTGTCACCCGGAACCTCAGTCTTTTCATTGACTTGATTACCACCCAAATGTGACCTATAGTCAAATACGGTTATTGGTCATCAAAGTCTTCATGGCTTCTTCACTTCAACCGGCGCGCACTGTATCCACGCATCGCGGCGGGCGTCGCGAACGCCGGCGGCGGGAGATTCGCGATCGCCTCTACCGAGCCGCTCTCGCGTTGTTTGCCGAGCGCGGTTTCGGCGCAACCACAGTCGAGGACATCACCGAGTCGGCAGACGTCGGTAAAGGAACCTTCTTTAATTATTTCCCCTCGAAGGAGCACGTTCTCGCGACCTTCGGCTCCGAGCGCATCGCCTTCATTGAAACCGCCCTGCAAGAAGCGAAAAAGGGGCCGGTGCTGCCGGTGCTGCGGAAAATGACTGCGGACCTCGCAACTCATTGCGCGGAAAGCCCAGCTCTGTTGCGCGCGATTTATGCCGCGCATTCCACTTGCGAACCCGTGCGGGCGGAATTGCGAAAGCGTCTTCTGATCTCGCGCAGCCTGATGACAGAAATTTTCTCGCTAGCCCGGAGTCGGGGTGAAGTCCGCCGCGACATTCCTGCTGCGGACCTGGCGCGCGTTATGCAGCTTGTACTGTTCGGCGTCGCTCTGGCCTGGGCCATCAACCCCGAGGGATCTGCGCGCGACGCAACAATGGAAGTCTGGGACCTGTTCTCTTCGAGTTTCAGTGCCGATCAGAAACGTGGACGTGCAATCAGGTCCGCCAGCGATACGAATCCAAAGAGTTCCCGGCGGAAACGATGAGTCCTCAGATATCTCAGTCTCATCCAAGCTACGAGCCCAAGCGGAGGGGATCTTAGTGACTCGCGGTGCAGGGCGTTTCCTGATTTTGATTGCTATTTTCGCGGTGCTCGCATCGCGGGGCGTGCACGCGCAAGCCCCGCCCCCCGGACTCATAGGGACCAGCGGAGCTCCGACTAGCTCGAGTTCCGGCAGTGGCAATTCGAGCGCACAATCCGGCCCGTCCACTCCAATGCCTCAATCGCAGGGTAATTTTTCCGGCAGCGTGCCGTCGCAACCCGTTCCCGGAGTCCTGCCTCTTTCATTGCAGGACGCGATCGCCCGCGGGCTGAAGCAGAACTTGGGCCTTTTGCTTTCGAATGAAGACGTCCGTTCCGCTCGCGCGCAGCGCTGGCAGCAACTCAGTTCGCTGCTGCCGCACTTGACGACATCGACCTATATCGACGACTCCAAGGTCGATCTCGCGGAGTTTGGTTTTACATTCAAATTTCCCGGCATCACGATTCCGGCAGTTGTCGGCCCGTTTGCCTATTTCGACACCCGCGCCTATGTCACTCAGTCCGTTTTTGATTGGAAGGCAATCAACAACACGCGCTCCGCGACTCAGAGCTGGCAGTCCGCGCAGCACACCTATCAAGACGCGCGCGACCTCGTAATTCTAGCGGTTGGATACGCCTACTTGCAGGGGATTGCCGACGAAGCGCGCGTGGATACTGCCGACGCACAGGTAAAAACGGCACAAGCCGTTTACGACCAGGCAGCGGACCAGGTGAAAGCCGGCACGTCGCCCGCGATCGACGGTCTTCGCGCTCACGTGGAATTGCAGACGCGCCAGCAGGGACTGATTCAGGCTCGAAACGATTTCGCCATCCAAAAGCTCACGCTCGCGCGCGTGATCGGCTTGGCCCCCGGCCAGCAATTCGACCTCACCGACAAGTCGCCATATCAGCCGCTGGAGCTAATCACTGTGGATGATGCCCTGAAGCGCGCCTACGCTAATCGTTCAGACTTTCAGGCGGCCGAAGCCGATGTGCGGGCGGCGGAGTATTCGAAAAAGGCTGCGGAAGCTGGCTATTATCCGTCGTTGTCGTTCAACGCCGATTACGGCCTGGCGGGAACGTATCCCAATGTGAGCACGCACGGCGTCTTCGACGTCCGCGGCACTCTGACGATTCCGATTTTTCAAGGCGGCAGCGTTCACGCCGACGTCCTCGCCGCGGACGCCCGCCTTACGCAGAGCCGCGAGGACCTCGATAATCTTCGCGGGCAGATCGACTCCGACGTTCGCACCGCCCTCCTGAATCTTGAATCCGCTTCCGAGCAGGTGGATGTAGCCCAGAGCAATATCGATCTCGCCGAGCAAACTCTCACGCAATCGCGCGATCGATTCCGGGCCGGTGTCACGGATACGGTCGAAGTTGTTCAGGCACAAGAGCAAGTTGCCAGCGCCCACGAAAATTACATCTCCAGTCTTTATTCCTACAACTACGCCAAGATTTCCCTGGCTCGCGCGTTGGGCCAGGCAGAGGAAGGCGTGAAGGAATACTTCAAAGGAAAATAGTTATGGCACAAAGAACCGATACGGACGTTGAGATTTCGCCCGCTCCGCCGAGCGCGCCGCCGGAAGGCACGCTGATCTCCGAGACTCATTCTGCGCAGCCACCCTCGCGCCCGCGCGGTTTTTTTCGCGCGAACCCACGCGCGCGCATGTTCTTGATCATCGCGGTGATCGTCGTTGCCGTTGGAGTCTTTTTCGCCTGGCGCTATTTTTCCAGCTACGAATCGACGGACGATGCGCAAGTCGACGGGCACTTGATGCCGCTCAGCAGCCGCATTTCCGGATACATCAGCAAAGTGAACGTGGACGACAACCAATACGTCACAGCCGGCACTGTGCTCGTCGAAATCGATCCCAAGGACTACCAGGTCGCCGTCGACCAGGCGCGCGCCGCACTGGAGGATGCGCAGGCGCAGGCCGCCTCGTTGAATATCAACGTTCCGATCACGTCTGTGAGCACCACGAGCCAAATCTCTTCGTCCCAAGCGGAAGTACTCAGTGCTCAGGCAGGGATTGCAGCGGCCCAGCGCCAGTACGACGCCGCCAAGGCCCAGCTCGAGCAAGAGCAAGCCAACGATGTGCGTGCGCAAGACGATCTCGTGCGCTACAAACAGCTCGTTGACAAGTTGGAAGTCTCCCAGCAGACATACGACCAAGCTCTTGCAACTGCCAAGTCGAGCAGCGCCGCGGTGGCGGCTGCTCGCGCGTCGGCGTCAGCGGCCGAGCAGCAAGTCGCGCAGGCTCAGGCCAAGTTGGCTTCCGCCCAGGCCGATCTGCGCAATTCGCAGACAGGGCCGCGTCAGGTCGCGGCCACTCGCTCCCGCGCGCTTTCCGCCGATGCGACCGTGAAGCAAAAACAAGCGGCTCTCGATGCCGCGGAATTGAATCTGCAATACACGAAAATCATCGCGCCGGTGAATGGCGTCGTGACCAAGAGTGTCGAAGTCGGAATGAACGTCCAGCCGGGGCAGCAATTGCTGACGATCGTGCCGCTGGACGACGTCTGGTTCACCGCCAATTTCAAGGAGACTCAACTGAAATACATGAAGCCCGGCCAGCGCGCGGAAATCAAAGTCGACGCCAACGGTCGCGAGTATAAGGGCTACGTTGACAGCATCGCTTCATCCAGCGGCGCGCGCACCAGCCTGCTTCCGCCGGAAAACGCCACGGGCAACTACGTGAAAGTCGTTCAGCGCATTCCCGTAAAAATCGTCCTCGATTCCGGCCAGAATAGCGATCATTACCTTCGCCTCGGCATGTCGGTGGAGCCCAAAGTCTTTTTGCAGTGAACTGAGGATCGCGATCGCGCCGTCTTGATTCGCCACTGCTTCGGCTCGCATGATCACGCTAAGGACAGAACGGCTGATTCTAAGGCGTTGGAGATATTCCGACCGCGAACCCTATGCTCGCCTTAACGCCGACGCGCGTGTGACGGAGTTTTTTCCGCGTCCGCTGTCCCCCGCCGAAAGCGACGCTCTAATCGATCGGATCGAAAAGCATTTTCGGCTGCACGGATTTGGCCGATGCGCCGCAGAATTGGCTCGCGACGGATGCCTGATCGGCTCGATTGGAATTACCGTGCCTAGTTTCACCGCCCCGTTCACTCCCTGCATCGAAATTGGCTGGCGCCTCTTGCCCGAGCACTGGGGGATCGGTCTCGCGACGGAAGGCGCCGGCGAAGTGGTCCGCTACGCTTTCGAAGTTCTCAGACTCGAGTCACTGGTCGCGTATACCGTCCCTGCCAATGTCCGCTCGCTCCGCGTCATAGAAAAACTCGGCATGGCTCGCGACCCAGCCGGAGATTTTGATCATCCGAACATTCCGGACGGCCACCCTCTGCGCCGCCATGTCCTCTATCGCCTGCGTCGGTCCGACTGGCTCGCAGCCCAGCGCCAGCGAAGCAAATCACCTTCGGCTTAAAAGCATTCGCCCCGGCCCAACCGCTTGCTGCCGCGAAAATCTTCCCGTACTCTGGAGTTTTGAAATTTCGCCGATTCATCTCACAGGAGGAGTCTTGGCGAGTTGTGCGATTTGTGGGAAGCGTCCGCCGAAGCGTTTCTGCCCGGCGAAGGGCGAAAAAATCTGCGCCGTCTGCTGCGGTCGTGAGCGCGAGGTGACGATCGATTGCCTCCCCGACTGCGCCCACCTGATCGCGGCGCATCGCTGGGAAGTGGAACACCGCAAACCTCTCTCGGCGGAGGACATTCCCTATCGAGAGATTTCCGTCTCGCCGGATTTCGTCTACGAGCGCTGGAATTTCATCTCCTCCTTTTCCGGCATGATCCTGGCGGTCCAGATCGAGCAGAAGGACCTGACCGACGATGCCGCCATCGCTGCTATCGAGGCGCTCGCTGAAACCTACCGAACCCTGGGAAGCGGAATCTACTACGAGCGGCCGCCCGTCGCACCGTTGGCTCGCGCGTTGTATGGTCAGCTCGCCAAGTTTGTGCAGGAATTTCGCAACGAGAGCGCGCGCACAGGCGTCGCTGCGCTGAAGGAATCCGAGATTTTCCCGTTGCTGGTGTTTTTGCTGCGAATCGCAAAGCAAGAAATGAACGGGCGCCCGCGTTCACGCGCGTTTTTGGGCTTTCTGCGCGCGCGTTTCCCTCTTCCAGCTCACGCTGCGCAGGATGCCCCGCGTATCATCATCCCGTGAAGCGAAGGCGCCCGTCCTTGGGCGACTTCTGAAAGTGTCTCTGACGAATTCCCTTCCTGACTCTCGTTGAACCCCTGCGCACGTCGGGGTTTTGTTGATTTGCGCTGCCTCGGACATCATTTCGCGCCGGCTGGGGAGTCGCTGCCATTGGCGCTCGGCCCGCCCAAAATGCCGCCAGGCAGACCAGCGCAAAAAGCATCATAAGCCTGGATGCCGTCTTCAGTTTCAGACCGCGAACCGGTCGCGGCGGCGTAGGCACTACAAACGGAATCGCCAGTTGCTGAACTGCTGCCTGCGCCCGGCTCTTCTTCAAGCTGCGTGGCTTAGCCATCATCCGGCCTTTTTCTCGAGGCCTAGCTCCATCTGCGGTGAGCGCCACAAGTGAGGTTCGGGGCGCTCCGGCCGCGACCCCAGTCCGTATTTTTTTCGCAAGCCTTCCACTCGAGCGGTGATCTGCTTCCGGTAGCTCTCCGGCGCCTCGCCATAGCCGCGATACCAGTCGAGGTAGCGCTGCTCCAGTTTCGGGAATTTCTCCTTGATGAAGCCGAAGAACGTCTTCCACGAAGACGGCATCAGGAACAACACGTTCGCCGCGAAGTATTGCGCGCCTGCATCACGGGCTGCCCTTGCAAGCGCATCCAGGTCTTCTTCGCTGTCCGTCAGACCCGGCAGCACCGGCATGGCAAACACTCCCGCTCGAATTCTAGCTTCGCGCAACTTGCGAACTGCCTCCAGCCGCAGGTCCGGGCGCGGCGCTCTTGGCTCCAGCAGTCTCGCAAGCCGCGTTCGCAGCGTCGTGATGGTCATATTCACGCTCATCGCCGACCGCTCCGAGATCCGCTGCAGCAAGTCGATATCGCGCACAACTTGATTGGATTTGGTGGTGATCGAAAGGCTCAGCCCTTCGCGCTGAGCCATCTTTTCGAGTATGGCGCGCGTCGCTCCAAATTCTCGCTCGGCTGGCTGATAAGGATCCGTCGCGGTGCCGATTGCAATGTGCTCGCCCCAGATTTTCTTGCTCGCGAGGTCGCGCTCGGCCAGTTCGCCGGCCGATCTCTTGGCATAGATCTTCGATTCGAAATCCGAGCCGTCCAGTTCCATGTACTCGTGCGTGTACCGCGCGTAACAGTAGCGGCAACCGAACTCGCATCCTCGATACGGGTTCACGGTCCAGCGAAAGGGTACGCGTTCCGAATGGACCTCATTCAGGATCGACCGTACCGGAAGCACGAAGTATTCGGTCCCCCGCTTGGCTTCGGCGCGAGGGGAGGAGGCGGCGAGGCGGGCAATGCCGACCAGTTCCGTTTCGGGCTTCGCGCTCCGGTCCGGTGCCGGAGGGGGCGTGGAAGCCTCGCTTAACGACTCACAATTGCCGTGGCGAGCGGCTTGGGGGAATAAGGTGAGACTGGTCTGCTCCGGGCACTTCCGGCGGCGACGAATCGTCGCCGGAAACGCTCGGAGGATGGGAGAAGTGGCCATTGCTTGCCTCGCCGCACGCAAATCACTCTATTCGCCTTTTGTTCGCTTTGTCAAGCGAAAACTTTCGCCTTCTATTCGCCTGTACGCTCGCACAATTGCGCCCTGGAACTGTATCGATTCCCCTGTGATCCCGATACCTCGACCGGCCGATATACTGTTCGAGTCACCCCCGGGAGCCCGCAAGTGCCCGAAATCGGAGTCCTCATCGTCGACGACGACATCGCCAGCCAGCGGGCCCTCAGAAACGTCCTCGATTCTGAGGGTTGGAGAGTTCGGATTGTTCCCCGCGCGGATCAGGCCATGTCTGAACTCGCCACCGGAAGCTGGAATCTGGTGATTGCCAACGTCGCGATCGCCACGCCGCAAAGCGCTCTGTATGCGACTCTTGCCGAACTAGTTCGCGCCGCCGAACAGCGGAATGACGCGCAGTCCGATCAGCCTCGGCCCCGCATCGGGGTGCTTTTTCTCGTGCCGCCGGTCGCGCTGAAGACAGTCCAGCCAGTCCTCGAGCGCGAGGCCCTTCCGTATTCGGTCAAGCCTTATCACCTGAACGATTTTCTCGAACGAGTCAGCGAAATTCTCGTGGAAACCGGCACAATCGCCGAGCCGATACGCGCCATCGGAGGATTCGCTGCGCAGCGACGCCGTGCGCGCAATCCGCAACACCAGCACGACGCACGTCGCACCGCCATGTTCGCTTCTCGCGACGACTACCAGATGACCGAGGAGGAAATGGCTGAATTCGAGCGCCAGGAACAAGAGGAAGCTCGCAAGAAGCGCGAGAAACAGCAGAGAGATCGCCTGCACCGGTGAACGCTCCGCTCGCCGGCCCTCACTTTTCTGCGCCAGCCGAAGAGTCGTACCGCCGCACTTCACTTTGATCCGGTGTCAGCGCCAGAAGCTCCGCAATCGTCTTTTTGAACACGGGATGCCGCAGGTCCGGCGCAATCTCCGCCAACGGCACTAGCACGAATCGCCGCTCCGTCATTCTCGGGTGCGGAATTTTCAACTCAGGCGATCGCACACTGTTGTTCCCGTATAGCAGGATGTCGATGTCAATCAATCGCGGCCCCTTCGGGATTCGCCGCTCACGTCCCATCGATCGCTCAATCTCCAGCAAGAGGCGCATTAATACTTCCGGCGCCAGTTCCGTCTCGATTTCGGCCGCCGCATTCAGGAACCAGCCCTGATCCAGGAAATCCACCGGCTCCGTCTCGTACAGCGACGACTGCCGCACTACCCGCACGCCTCGCTTTCGCAAACAATCGATCGCACGCGCTATGTTCGCGGCTCGATCGCCAACATTCGATCCGAGTGATAGATAAGCTGTCGCCATTTCTATTCGGCTTGTTGCGTCGGAGTGCCCGTCTCGCCGCGCGTGATTCTACCTTAGGAACAAACGCGAACCGCGGTTGAACTGGAGGACTCAGCCTGTCCAAACAGTTGTTGGCGAAGCTGGCGGGATCCGAGAAGTACTCCTACCGCTACTTCCGCTACTGCTGCTGCTGTTGTTGTTGCTGCGCGGGCTGCTGCGCACGCTCGACCACCGAGGCCGGCGGGGGCGCCCCGGCCGTGATGTGGCCGAGCAGTTCGCTGCCCGCATCATCAATCGCCGGTCGCACACGCACATCCACCGACAGCGTCTGCCCCGCGAGTCCTTTATAGACCCCGCGCACCGGCGCCACGTCGCCGTAATCGCGTCCCACCGCCAGCCGCACGTGTCGCAGCCCGACCGGCTTGCCGAGCGTGGGATCGAGCGGCACCCACGTGTCGTCCGACATCAACACTTCCGCCCACGCGTGCGAAGCCTGTCCGCCAATCACCTCTTCTTGCTTTGCGTCTGGCGAAGCGGCATCGCCCGGCACCAGATAACCCGACACGTACCGCGCCGGAATCCCCCGCATGCGCGTGACTCCCAGAAGAAGGTGCGCGAAATCCTGGCAGACTCCCGCTCCAATCGAAAGCGAATCCGCGATTGACGAATGTACGTGCGTGGCGCCCTTGACGTAACGAAAACGTCCGTGAATCAGATCCGACGCAGTTTCGGCGAACCCTGGCATCGTTCCATCGCAAGCGCTCTCGGCGGCAGCGACCAGCTCGTCGAGTGCCGGCAGCTGCGGAACGTAGCCTGTGGGCGCGAGAAAATCGAAATGCTCCGCGGCAATGTCTTCGCTCCGCTTGTCGTAATCATCGAGAGACACGCGCTCCCCAGGCGCTTTCGCCACCTCATGTGCCAGCACTACCGACTCCGCTTCGATCCGCAGATGGTGATGCTCGGGCAGCACGTTGAACTGGTGCACCCAGTTCCCATATCCGTCTCGATAAGCGGTGCCGCGCGAGCTCGGGTTTGTAATCAGCCGAAACGAAACGCAGCTCTGTCGTTCGTCGTGAATGGGCCGCAAGCGGACTTCGTTGTAGCTTTCCGAGACCGGCGCTTCGTAGATAAATTCCGTTGTGTGAACGAGTCGGTATCGATTCATTTGGTCACCGCTCATGCCACCACCGCATAATGGAAGTACGTCCGTGTGATGCCCTCGCCGATTGCATTGCACACTCTGGCGACTTCATACAGATAGCTATGCAGTCCTTGTTTAAAGATTTCATCGATCCTGTCGTAGCGCAGCCGTTCAACGAGCCTCCCCGCGAGTCGCTCCGCTTCGTTGGCGTACGAACCCGACGAGGTGCCGCTGACTGCCCGTAAACCGGCTTGCACCTCCGTGGCGCTGAAGCGAATCGATCGCGGGTGCAGCGGATGCAGGATCAGCAGTTCTGCCACTTTTTCCGGCTCAATAATCGGGTGATATTGGCGGTGGTACGCTTCATACGCGCCGACTGATCGCAGCACCGCCATCCATTGATGGTTATCTGGCGCGCCCACGGAAGAAAGCGACTCGAGCAAATTGTGATACTGGACGTCAACCAACCGCGCCGTCATTTCCGCGCGTTCGAGCGACCAGCCGACGCGCAGAAATTCCCAGCCTTCATCGTGTGGCAGCGTCGCATCCGTCACTCCATGAAACCTGTGCGCGCCAAACTTGATTTTGTCGCAAAAACGGTGTGGTCCGGCCGCCATCTCGTCGCGCGGATTGAAGCCGAGCACCGTGTAATAGAGCCCGTTGATGTCTTCCCACATTTCCCGCGAGATGCAGTCGCGAATCGTTCGCGCGTTTTCGCGCGCCTTCGAGATGCACTGCACGATCGAGCTCGGATTCTCGGGCCGAAAGGCAAGAAATTCGAAGACGTTCTGCCCGTTCACTTGCTCGTAGTGCTTTCGGTAAAGCCGCTCCTCGCCCGCCATGATCACCAGCGGTTCCCATCGCAAATGGTAAGACTCCGCCGATTCCTCCAGCAGCATGTGATAGTTCACGTCGAGAATACGCGCGGTGTCTTCGGCTCGCTCGATATAGCGCGCCAGCCAGAAAAGCGATTCCGCAATACGCGAGAGCATCAGTTCTCTCCCCGCAGCACCCACGTGTCTTTGCTGCCGCCGCCCTGCGAAGAATTCACTACCAACGACCCGCGCTGCAGTGCCACGCGCGTCAAGCCGCCTGGAACGATCGTCACTTTCTGCCCGTCGTAGAGACAGTACGGCCGCAGGTCCACGTGCCGACCGGCCACATTGCCCGTTGCGGGATCGTACGAAGGCACCCGCGAAAGCGCGATCACCGGCTGCGCGATGTAGTTTCGTGGATTCGCGCGGATGCGCTCGCGAAACTCCGCGATCTTCGCGCGATCGGACTCTGGTCCGATCAGCATGCCGTACCCGCCTGATTCACCCACAGCCTTTACGACGAGATCGGACAAATTATCGAGCACGTACGACAAATCTTTCGGGCGCGCGCACAGATACGTCTCGACCGTGCGCAGAATCGGCTCCTCGCCGAGATAGTAGCGAATGAACCGTGGCACGAACGAATAGATCGCTTTGTCGTCCGCCACGCCGTTTCCGACCGCGTTCGCCAGCGCCACGTTGCCCGCCCGATACGCGCCCATCAGTCCGGGCACGCCCAGCAGCGAGTCCCGCCGGAACGTAAGCGGATCGAGGAAGTCATCGTCCACGCGCCGGTAAATCACATCCACTCGCTTGAGACCGCGAATCGTCTTCATGAACACCACGCCGCCATCGACGATCAGGTCGCGGCCTTCCACAAGCTCGACTCCCATCTGCTGCGCCAGGAAGCTGTGCTCGAAATACGCGCTGTTGTGAATTCCGGGAGTGAGCAGCGCAATCTGCGCCTCTTCCGCCCCTCGCGGCGAAAGGCTGCGCAATATCCGGCTAAGCTCGACGGGATAATGATTCACGGGAAGCACTTCGTAGGAATGGAACGCATCGGGGAAAGTGCGTGTCATCACCAGCCGGTTCTCGAGCACGTAGGAAATTCCGCTCGGGGTGCGTACGTTATCTTCGAGTACGCAAAACTCGCCCGTCTTTGAATCGCGCACCAGGTCGATGCCGCAGATATGGGTGTGAATCCCCAGCGGAACTTCCACGCCGATCACTTCGCGCCGGAAATGCGGACACGAGTAGACCAGCGACCGTGGAATCTCTCCATCTCGCAGGATCGATTGCTTGCCGTAAACATCCTGCAGGAAGAGATTCAGCGCAACGACGCGCTGGGAAAGCCCGCGATCGATTCTGTCCCATTCCGAATGCGACAGAATGCGCGGGATCAAATCGAACGGAAACAATCGCTCGGTGCCCTTCCCATCGCTGTAAACCGTGAACGTGATGCCCTGGATCAGGAAGGAGAGGTCGGCCAGCCGGCGCCGCTCTTCAAACTGCGTGGGCGCCATTGCCGCGAGGTTCTGAAAGAGCTTATTGTATTCCGGGCGCGGTTGACCCGGGCCGGAGAACATCTCATCATATAAGCCCCCGGTGTCGTAGCCCTCGAATAATCCGGGCTTTAGGATCTGGGACGCGGCCAAAGACATTGGCCTAGTCTATTCAATGGGCCAAAGCCCAACCTGATGAAAGAATCTATCGAACTCATCAGCAATTCAGGGGTGAGTACGATCAGGGCGAAACGGGTGCGTGGCCGCAAACATTCGTCTTTCAAGCGAGTTGCGAACTCACTGAGGATCTACCCCCAGGGCCGGTCCACGGCCGAAAAACGCAGCCGACACGAAACCCCATCGTCAGATCCTCATCCAATCCTCTGACTGAGAGGCATTTCGAAATAAGGAGCCGTTCATGAGCCCGAAGAACGATAAGAACGACAAGCGCGAAGCGAAGTATGCCGATCTCGACGAAGGGACAAAGCTGGCCCGCCCGATCGAGCATCAGCACGCCCGGGAAATCCAGCCCTATGGCAAAATCGCACAACTGCCCATCGCGCTCGACGAGGTTGTCTGCTCGAAAAGCGTTGAAAATCTGAATCAGGTTCTCGCCGACACGATCACTCTCCGCGATATGTACAAGAAGCACCACTGGCAGGTTGCAGGCCACACGTTCTACCAGCTCCACCTGCTTTTCGATAAGCACTACGGCGAACAGAACGAGCTCGTCGACGACATCGCCGAGCGCATCCAGTCCCTGGGCGGCATCAGCATCGCCATGGCGCCCGACGTAGCCGAGACTACGATCATTCCGCGTCCGCCCCGCGGCCGGGAAGAAGTCCCCGTGCAGCTCTCGCGCCTGCTCGAAGCCCACGAATTCATTCTCAAGGAAGTTCGCACCATGGCTAGACAGGCTGCCGACGCGGGCGACGATGGCACGAACGATCTGCTCGTCAGCCAGGTGCTGCGCACCAACGAGCTCCAGGTCTGGTTCTTGGCCGAGCATCTGGTTGACGTGCCGGTCGTGCGCGCCCAGGCGAAAGCTGCCGGCTCCGGCCGCTAATCAGGCAGGTTCGACTAACCTCGAAGCAACATCAAATAGCCTGGCGTGTTTGTGTTCTGACGTGGCGCGCTTGGCACGAGGGCTCAGCGACCGTCGACGGGGCTTGCCTGCACGCGAGCCTGAATTTCCTGGGGGCCCGATGGACGACAAGACCATCCGCGACTACATCACGCGCTATCTCGACTGGCACGAAGCGCACGCCCATTGGGGCGATGTATTTAGGGGCGTCCCGCAAAAAGCGCAGGGAACGCGCCCGAAGGGCGGGCCGCATTCGCCGTGGGAAATACTCGAGCACATCCGTCTCGCACAGCACGACATTCTGGATTTCTCTCGAAATCCCGACTACGCCGAAAAGGACTGGCCCGCCGATTATTGGCCGGCGAAGCCTGCGCCGCCCAGCCCTGATGCCTGGGAGAAGAGCGTCAAAGCCTTCGAGAAAGATTTGAAAGAGATGCAGAAATTGGTTGCCGACCCGAAGACCGACCTCGAGAAGCCCATCCCGCACGGATCGGGCCAGACCATCATGCGCGAGGCTCTGCTCGTCGCGGACCATAACGCTTATCACCTCGGCGAGCTCGTCTTGGTCCGGCGCCTGCTCGGTTGCTGGAAGGAAACGTAGTCCGCACTTCGCCCCACGACTCTCCCGCGCCGCGGAATATCATGAGTGCTCGCGCGAAACGAGCAATCTGAGCGAAAATAGGAGTTACGAAAAGAGAGAATCGCAAGGAAGCGCGTTTAGAGGAAACGCAATGACACGGGAACAAGCAGTCGCGGAATCGGTCGGGTCTGGCTCCAAAGAATCGCACGAAAGCATCTGGGACGCATTTCGCCGCTGGGGCTACCTGCAAGCCGATCTCGACCCGCTGAATGATCTGGAGCCGGTCGCCATTCCCGAACTCGCCGTCACCGGACCCAGTGCTGACGCCGCGCGCCAATTCTATTGCGGCAGCATCGGCGTTGAGTTCATGCATATCCCGGACCGCGAGCGCCGCCAATGGATTCAGGAGCGCATGGAATCCGAAAGCCCCGAGCCGGCTCGCACCCGCATTCTCGATCTGCTGGTTCGCGCCGAAGTCTTTGAGCAGGTATTGCAGGCTCGCTATCTCGGCACGAAACGCTACTCCCTCGAGGGCGAGACAGCGCTGCTTCCGCTGCTGGATTCCATTCTGAATGCCGCCTCCGATCTCGGCGCCGAAAAGGCCATGGTAGCGATGAGCCATCGCGGCCGGTTGAATGTGATGGTACATACCGTCGGACGCCCCTCCGCCGAAGTCTTCGCGCGATTTGAAGATGTCGACCCGCGGAGCATTCTCGGCAGCGGCGATGTGAAATACCACATGGGCGCCACCGGCGATTTTCATGCCACAAACGGCCGTGATATTGGCATGCACCTCGTATCGAATCCGAGCCATCTGGAAGCCGTCGATCCCGTGATGATTGGCCGCACCCGCGCCAAGCAGAAGCGCATCGGCGACGACGGCCGCCGTAAAGTTCTATCAATCATGATGCACGGCGATGCCGCCTTTGCAGGCCAGGGCATCTGCGCCGAAACCCTCAACATGGCGTCGCTCCCCGGGTTCACCGTTGGCGGCACGCTCAGCATCATCGTTAACAATCTCATCGGATTCACCACGACACCGCGTGAGGTAGGCTCCACGCGATTTTCCTCCGATCTCGCGAAGCGCCTTCCGATTCCGATCTTCCATGTCAACGCGGAAGATCCCGAGGCCGTTGTTCGCGTCGGCAAAATCGCGCTCGATTATCGCTACGCCTTTGGCTCATCCGTCCTGATCGATTTGATTGGCTACCGCCGCCACGGCCATAGCGAAGTCGACGACCCCACCGTCACGCAGCCGATTCGGTATCGCAAAATCGACGCGCATCCGCCGCTCTGGCAAATCTACGCTGAAAAAATCGGCGCGGATGCCCAGCCCCTCGTGCAGAAAGCGCGAGAGGATTTGGACGCGGCGCAGGAAGAAGCGCGCGAAATCGAGAAGCGCCCGATGATGCGGCGTCTGCCGCGCTATTGGAACGCCTATCGCGGCGGCCGCTACAGCGCTTCTTACGAGGTTGATACGACGGTATCCGAGCAGACCTTGGCTGAAATTGGCGAGGGCTTGACGCGCTTCCCCCAAGGCTTTCACATCCACCCGAAGGTTCAGAAGCTGCTCGAGCAGCGGCGCGAAATGGCCAACGGCAAGCGCCCGATCGACTATGGCATGGCCGAAGCTCTCGCCTTCGGTTCGCTGCTCACCGAAGGAGTTCCTGTTCGTCTTTCGGGGCAGGATTCGCGCCGCGGCACCTTCAATCAACGCCACGCCGCGCTGATCGACATCGAGAACGAAGAAGAGTACGTCCCGCTCGAGCATCTCGCGCCCGGCCAGGCTTGGTGCGAGATCTGGAATTCGCCGCTGTCGGAAGCAGCGGTCGTCGGTTTCGAATACGGTTTCAGCCGCGATTATCCCGAAGCGCTCGTTTTGTGGGAAGCGCAATTCGGGGATTTCGCCAACGGCGCGCAGATCATGATTGACCAGTTCATTGCCGCAAGCGAAGACAAGTGGAATTTGCTATCCGGCCTTGTGATGCTGCTCCCCCACGGCTATGAAGGTCAGGGCCCGGAACATTCGAGCGCGCGTATCGAGCGCTTCCTGCAGCTCGCCGCTCGGGACAACATTCAAATCTGCCAGCCCTCCAATGCTGCACAATATTTCCACATGCTGCGTCGCCAGGTTCTGCGCATCTGGCGCAAGCCGCTCGTCGTATTCACGCCGAAGAGCATGTTGCGCCATCCCGCTGCATCATCTTCGATCTCTGCGTTCTCGACCGGTCGATTTCAAACCGTCATTCCCGATAGCGGCGACGGCTCGGCAGAACGCGTCTTGCTTTGCACAGGCAAAATCGGCCACGAACTCATCGCCGAGCGCAAGCGCCATCCCGAAAGCGCACCCGCGATTGTTTTCGTCGAGCAGCTCTATCCCTTCCCTGAAAAGGACTTGGCGGCGGAGATGGATCGCCACGCGAACGCTCGCGAGTTTGTCTGGGTCCAGGAAGAGCCTGGCAACATGGGCGCGCGCGCCTTCATGATTCCGCCCCTCGAGCGGCTCGCTCGCGGCCGCGCCGTCCTGTCCGTCCACCGCTCATCGAGCGCTAGCCCCGCCACCGGCTCCGGCAAGGCGCACGAGATGGAGCAAAAGACCCTCCTCACGATGGCCCTCGCCGCCCCCGAGCAGTAGCGGTCGGCTCTGGGACTAGCCCGTCGCCCCACCCCCTTCGTGCCAGTCAAGCTGCATTTTCGTCGCTTTGTTTGCGGGCGTTTTAAGGGGTCCAAAATTCGCACACCTTAGTTACTTTTGCTTCGAATTCGACGGTCTCTTTGTGTCGAATTCAAACTCCGGAAATGAGCACGCTTTGCCCGCTCGGCGCGCGGTGCAGCTCGTTCGAAGAGAATCCCGCGTTCTGTAGCATCCGCTGATATTCCGAAAATGTGTAGGCGTCCCCGGCGGGCGTCGCGGGCACCATCGTCATGCTGAACGCGCCCGCACAAGGCGGCGTAAGCCGGTCCCTCCTCGGGAACAAAATCCACCGTGACCACGCGGCCTGCCAGCGCGAGCATGGTCCGTGGCAACTTGGGATCGGCGCGGAGCATCGATCCCGTCGTTACATCAGGACCAAGCTGACACTCTCGAAGGGTGAAAATTGTGCTGTTGCGCGATACACTCATGTCGCCGGGATCATCCTTCTCGCCCGGGCGTCAGACAAGCTGCGATAGAAGAGTCGGTTGAAGCGGCGGACGAATCGTCTGTACGGTCGTGGAGCAATCGATGAAGCGAATCTTGATCGCGGCCAGCGATCCTGCGGCGCGCGAATCGCTCGAACAAACGCTGCGCGCTCAGAAATACGAGGTCGAGACAGCTTCTGACGGACGCGCGGCACTGAAGAAAATCAAACGCGCAAAGTTTGACCTTGTTCTGGTGGATGCGCACCTTCCTCATCTGAATGGCCTGACGGCGGCTGCCAAGCAAAAAAATGCGCAGCATCCGAAACTGATTGTTCTCACGCCGGACGAGTCTCCCGATACCCTGCTTGCGGCCCTCAAAGAGCATGCCTCGCTGTGCCTCGTAAAGAGCGGCAAGCGAGACGACCTGATGGAGGCAGTGCAAGACTCGTTGGGGAAAAAAGCCTGCTCGGAACCGATCGAGGTCATTTCTGCCCGCCCGGAATGGCTCGAACTCGAAGTTCCCTGTTCGCTTGACGCGGCGAGTCAATTGGAAGCGCTGATTACCCGCCTCGACAGCAGTCTGCCAGAAAGCGCGCGCAATGCGGTGGCCCACGCTTTCCATGAATTGTTGATGAACGCGATCGAATGGGGCGGCAAGCTGAACCCGCATCGAAAGGTACATGTTTCATTTTTGCGCGCGAAACGCATGATTCTTTGTCGAATCGCGGACCCAGGACGCGGATTCAAATTTGCCGATCTAAAACATGCCGCCATTTCCCACAACGGCGAACCCATGATGCATCGTCCTTTTCGCGACGAAAAAGGCCTGCGGCCGGGCGGGTTTGGATTGGTGCTCGTGCGGGCAAACGTCGACGAACTGCTGTACAACGAGGCCCAAAACGAGGTCGTATTCGTAAAGTATCTGGACTAACTCCTTCCTGTGCCGATGTCCCTCCGAACAGCTTCCTGATCGTGATTTCAAACGGGCACCGCCCCTAGTACGGTTGATCTATTGTCGCGGTCTTTCTGCAAAGCTACTTTTGTTCCCGACAATACGGAGCGCCCCTGACTGAGTGACCTGGGCCGACGGATGGAACAGGTCAAAAGCAGGGTACGGCGGCAAAAGTAGGGGTGTGCACTTTTTCGACACACACCAATAATTCTCTTGCCGCGAAGGCACCAGACCGCATAGACTCCCCGGCGTAGTTTCCCTGCTCGGAGGAGTCAGATGAGTAAGCGGCTGCTAGGCCTTGCCTTAGCTGCATGCGCTCTGCTTGTTGGTGCGTCGGGTATTGTTCATGCCCCGCCGCCACCGGGGTTGTCGGCGATCGTTCACGCGCCGCCGCCACCGGGGGTGATGGGGATCGTTCATGCCCCGCCGCCACCAGGGTTGAGCCTCTAGGCTAGACCGGCAGTATCAACGGGAGCCAGACAGGCCAGCCCTCGGGGACGAGAGGCTAAGTGATGATAGGCCCGTTTGGCTACGCCATCTGGTTAGCAGGCTTCCTCGCAGAAGCCGCCGTGGTGGTTTGCGCGCTTTACCGCCGTGAGTTCACTCGCTACCTCGCGCTAAACCTCTACGTTGCCCTGAACGGGATCGCGGACTGCTGCCTCTATTTTTGCTTCCAAAGGTACGGCTTCGATTCGCAGCAGTATTTCTTTGCCTACTATTCTACCGACCTTCTCCTCTGCCTGATCATGTACCTGCTGATCGTCGGTCTCTACAGGCAGGTATTCGACGGAGCCAACATAACCCGGTACCTTCGCCTGGCTGCGAGCGGCCTCCTGGTGGCCACAGCCGTTTTCTCCTACTTCACGGCCCGGGGCCACGAGCACATGACCCAGAAATTTGCGGTGGAACTCGAGCAGAACCTGAACTTCATCGGAGTGATCTTGACGTACTTGCTGGCCGGCTCTGTTTTGAAAATGCGCGAGAAGCGCGCCAGGCTGGCACAGATTGTCTTCGCGCTCGGTATCTACTTCAGCGCGACCGCAGGCACATACGCGCTGCGAAATCTTTTCCCGGCACTGGCGCCAGCCCTGTTGAAGTGGGCGCCAGTCGTGATCGCGACATGGCTGCCGGTGGCCTGGGCGTACAGCTTCATCCGAGTTCCGGACGAGGGCTTGAGGATGACTCCGTTGGCGGTGAGTGCGCAATGATGGCCTCACTCATCTGCGCGTTTTCGGTGGGAGCTTTCCTGCAATTCCTCGTTTCCTATTGCAGGTCGCTGGTGCTCTCCACTCGCCAGGTCCAGGTTTCAGACCAGGTGTTTGAGGTTGCCCACCTGAAGAGCCACGCAGTAGCCGCAAATGATTTCGAGCGCTTCCTCCCGCTCGCGCGATTGTGCGGAAGCTACAAGCAGGATCGGATGCGGCTGCGGGTGGTGGGCGCTTACTATGCGGCGCTGAATGTGATCAGCCGCCTTGGCGCCATGGTTCCGAGCATCGCGACGTGGACCGAGCACGAGCGACAGCATTGTTCGTATTTCGCGGCGGTAGCGCTCGATCGCAGGATCGCCTACAGCCGGGAACTCTGCCTGCAGCAAGCAAGCAACGCCCTCTAAACAGAGACGCCCACCAGTCCGCCGCTTGGCGACCCAAGCATCTTGTTCCGTTTCGCATCTTCCGCCTCACAGGGCGCCTCTCAGGTCGCCTCTCAAGCTCGACCGAAACTTGGAGGGCTGGTAACATAGGCTCAGCGGTTACCTCAGAAACGCTTGCGCGTTGAATTTTCCTTACTGCCTTGATCGTGAAATCGATCGCGAAATCGCTCAGCCAGCGCGTCCGAACAACAATTCGCGACGCCGGAATGCTGGCACCCGGGGACCGCATCGGGGTCGCCGTCTCAGGGGGTTCGGACTCGGTTGCACTGCTTAATCTGCTTCTAGAACTGCGCGGGATGCTTGGAATCACGCTCGTCGTGCTTCACTTTGACCACATGCTGCGCGCCGCCGAATCCGATAAAGATATGCAGTTCGTGGCCGAGTTGACTCGCCGCAATCGACTAGAACTCATCCAGGAGCGCGCGGACGTTGCCGCCGAAGCCAAAAAACACCGATGGAATATCGAAGACGCAGGAAGACGTTTGCGGTATGCATTCTTTGAGCGCATGATTTCAGAAGGCAAAGCCATGCGCGTTGCGGTGGCACATACGGCGGATGATCAGGCAGAGACGGTCCTCATGCACATGCTGCAAGGAACGGGCCTGACGGGCCTCGCTGGAATCCATCCGCTGACGGGCTTCGGTGGGGCAGGGGCATCGAAGAAACAGTCGATCGTCCGCCCGCTGCTCGACATCCGTCGCGAGGAATTGCGGGAGTATTTGCGCGCCAAAAGGGAATCGTGGCGGGAAGATTCGAGCAATCGCGATGTGCGACGATTCCGCGCGCGTATTCGACGGGACCTGATTCCGCTGCTCGAACGCGAATTCAGCGCCCAGACGGTTACGCGACTCTGCCGGCTAGCGCGTCTCGCCCGAGAGGATGAAGAATTCTGGGGAACGCTCGTCGATGCCGAATTCAGAAACCTGGTGAGCGAGAAGGAAGGGCGGCTCAGGATCGGCGTTCGTGATTTATTGGCGCCTCTGGGATCGCACGCAAACCTGACAATCAGTCATGAGCTGATGCCACCGCCGGCGGAGAATGCGCCGTGGCGCGCCCTAACGGAACGGCTTATTCGCCGTCTGTATGAAGGTGTGCGCGGCGACTTGCGGGGCTTGACGGCGAAGCACGTCGACCAGGTGATTCACCTCGCAAAGGAGTCCGAGAGTGGGCGGCGATTGGAACTCCCAGGCGGAGTGTTGGTCGAGCGAAGCTTTCGCGAACTGGTCTTTAGTCGTACGGCAAAAAGGGGTGGACGTCGCTCCAGTGCTGGGGAAACCGATGGGAGCCGTACTGCGTTTCACTATGTAGTGGAGCTGCCGGAACGCGGCGCGACGGTGATTCCGGTGCCAGAACTTAAGCGTCGCTTCCGCCTGAAAGTGATTGACTGGCCCGCCGGACGGCGCGACACTAAAAGTGATTATCCAGCCCTAGATGCCGATCTGCTTTGTCCGCCCTTGGTCCTCAGAAATTGGCGACCAGGAGATGCATATCGGCCTCAGGGACGACGGAACGTACAGAAACTAAAGAGGCTTTTCCTGGCGGGGAGAGTGCCCAGTCCGGAAAGGGCTCAGTGGCCGGTGCTGGAAAGTAAGGGTCGCGTGGCGTGGGTTCGGGGGATGCCTCCTGCCGATGATTTTTGCGCCAATGCGAAAACCAGGTCTGGGGTAACAATCGAGGAAGACCAGATCTAAGAGCAGGATGGGAGGCCCGGCGCCGAGCTTCTTTTTCAGGACCATTCGGCGCGATCCAAGCCTGAGTACACAGTCTCTATTGCCGCATCTAAAAGGGCAGGCGGTACAGTTTGAGCGCCAAGAAACTGGGGACTTGAGGTCTCAGGCGGGTGCAAGAAGAGAGGTAAAGACGTGAACTCAACCGTTCGGACGATTTTGTTCTGGGTGTTGATGATTGGTCTGGCAGTGGGCTTGTGGCAGATGGCATCAAAGGGCGGCCCGGCGTCGCACGAGGAGGAGTCGACCTACAGCAATTTCCTGGCAAAGGTTGAGAGCGGAAGCGTCAAAGATGTGACGATCTATCTGTCTCCGAACAGCGCCGAGGTGCAGGGCGAGTACCGGGACGGAGGGAAATTCCGCGGCGTGACAATCGCCAACTCCGCGATCCCCGATGTTACCAAGGAGCTTCAGGACAAGGGTGTTGTCTTCAACTACAAGGAAGTGAAAGACGGCAACTGGCTCAACCTGCTGATCAATCTTTCCCCGTTCATCATAATCGGCGTGATCTGGATCTTTTTCATGCGGCAAATGCAGGCCGGCGGGAACAAAGCCCTGAGTTTCGGGAAGTCGCGCGCGCGATTGCTGACCGCGCAGCAGAAAAAAGCGACCTTTAAAGATGTAGCGGGAATCGATGAGGCCAAGGAAGAGCTCTACGAGATCATCGATTTCCTGAAAGACCCGCAGAAATTCCAGAAGCTGGGCGGGCGCATTCCCAAAGGCGTGTTACTCGTGGGGCCTCCGGGAACTGGTAAGACCTTGCTTGCGCGCGCCATCGCTGGCGAAGCGAATGTGCCGTTCTTTTCGATTTCAGGCTCAGACTTCGTGGAGATGTTTGTAGGTGTCGGCGCGAGCCGCGTGCGCGATCTTTTTGAGCAGGGCAAGAAGAACGCACCTTGCATCATTTTCATTGATGAAATCGACGCTGTGGGCCGTCACCGTGGCGCAGGCTTGGGTGGCGGGCACGACGAGCGCGAGCAGACGCTGAACGCGCTGCTCGTGGAAATGGACGGCTTTGAATCGAACGAAGGCGTTATTTTGATCGCGGCAACGAACCGGCCCGATGTGCTCGATCCGGCGCTGCTGCGGCCAGGACGTTTCGACCGGCGCGTGGTAGTGCCGCGGCCGGATGTGAAGGGGCGCGAGGAAATATTGCGAGTTCACACGCGCAAAGTGCCTCTGGCCGAAGACGTGGAGCTTTCCGTGATCGCCCGTGGCACGCCGGGATTTTCGGGCGCGGACGTGGCGAATCTCGTGAACGAAGCGGCGTTGTGGGCCGCGAGGCAAAACCGGAAATTCGTGACGATGGCGGACTTCGAGATGTCCAAGGACAAAGTCCTGATGGGCGTCGAGCGCAAGTCCATGATTCTGTCGGACGAGGAGAAGCGCAACACCGCGTACCACGAAGCGGGGCACGCGCTGGTGGCGGCGATGACTCCGGGCGCCGATCCCCTGCACAAGGTGACGATCATTCCGCGCGGCATGGCGCTCGGCGTGACGATGCAGCTTCCCATCGACGACAAGCATACGTACACGAAGGAATTCCTCGAATCGCAGCTTGCGGTGCTGATGGGCGGGCGCGCGGCCGAGGAAATCTTCCTGAATCACATCACCACGGGCGCAGGCAACGACATCGAACGCGCCACTGAAATTGCGCGGCAGATGGTCTGCGAGTGGGGCATGAGCCCGCTTGGTCCGCTGACCTTCGGCAAGAAGGAAGAGCAGATCTTCCTGGGACGCGAAATCGCGCAGCATCGCGACTACTCCGAAGACACGGCGATCAAGATCGATGCGGAAGTGCGCAACATCGTTAACCTCGGCTACACGCGGGCGCGCAGTATTCTCGAGACGTATCGCGACGCGCTGGAGCGCATCGCGCAGGCGCTGCTCGATCGCGAAGTGCTCGATGCCAACGAGCTGAAGCTCCTCATGGAAGGCAAGCCGCTGCCCGACAAGCAGTCGCCGCCGCCTCCCGCGGCGCCGCCGGTACCGGCCAAGGAACCGCAGCTCACGCTGCGGCCCGATCCTCGGCCGATCCCAGGTTTGGCGAAAGGCGAAAAGCCGGCGCCGGCCTGAACCGCTGTTTCTTCAGGCGTGGCTGACTTCAACGCGCGGGGTCGCGGAATCTTCTTTTCGCTTTTTTCCACTTCATACCAACCACGCATCGCTGTCTCGTCGCACCAAACGAGCGTAGAATGGCGCCATGGCAAAGAAATCTGAGCCCGTTTTTGAGGTCGACTGCCCGTGCTGCCAGGCGAAGCTGACGATCGATCGCGCGCTGGGCGTGGTTCTCTCGCATGTTCCGCCGCCGAAGGCACCTCCTGGAGTCGATCTTGACGACACGGCGCGCATGTTGCGCGAGCAGGCAGACGCGGTGGAAGCGAAGTTCCGCGCGTCCGTCGAAGCGGAGCGAACCAAGGAAGACGTACTCGCGCGAAAATTCGCCGAGAATCTGAAGAAGGCGAAAGACGCGCCGATCGAAAAGCCGCTCCGGGATTTCGACCTCGACTGAATTTCCCATGCGCGCGCGATTCGCTTCGCTCGCATCGTCCATCGCAGCAGTTCTGCTGATTTTTTCTTCCGGCAGTTTCTCGTCACCGCAACACAGCCAGAGCAACTCGTTGCACAAGCAAGTGCGATTGCCGCCGGCGCGGCAACTCGACAAAGGGATTCGCTGGCAGCGCGATTCGTCAACCGGGGAACTTAGCATCGTTGTCGCGGGCGAAAATGGGATCACGGGCGCGGCCCCTGACAGTGCGCCCGCGGCGGCGCTGAAGGCGACCACCCAAATGGTGCCGGTGACGTGTATCGTCTCAACTGCGCAAGGCGAGCCAGTTCCCGGCTTGCGCCGCGAGGACTTCAAGCTCTACGAAGACAGCGCCCCGCAGCCGATCGCGTATTTCGACGCGTCCACGCAGCCCGCGAGCGTGGCACTAGTGATTGACGCGAGCCCCAGCGTGCTGCGCGATTCCGCTGCGATGCAGAAAGCGGCAGAAGCGCTGATCGATTCGCTCGCGCCGCTCGACCAAGCCGCCGTAGTCGATTTTTCCGCGCACACGTATCTACAGATCCCGTTTTCAGATCAGCGCGAACTCGTGCACCGCGCAGTGGCACGCGTGGATCCGCGCGAGCTGCTCGCGGACACAGGTGGCTCGAATATCTACCGGGCGGTCTATCTGGCAGCGCGCGAGCTTTTTCCCGGTGGCACCGGGCGGAAGGCGATCGTGCTGCTTACCGACGGGCAGGATAGCGGTCTTGGACTCACACTCGATCCCTCGACCATGTCGCCACAGCGCGGCGAGTCCGCGAATCGCCTGACGTTCGACGATGTGGCGCGACTGCTGGCGCAGCAGGATATTCAGCTGTTCGCCGTTTCCACCGAAAACCGGCCGAAGATCATGACGCCCGATTGGCTCGTGAGTCATGAGGACGCGACGCTGGTGAACGCAAGCGCGCGAACAAACGGCATTCCTCCGTATACGCTTTTTCTCGCGGAGCTCGTCCGGCGCGCGGGAGGGCAGCTCTATTTTCTTAACGAGACTGATACGGCCGCCGACACGTTTCGCCAGATTGCCGAGAAGATTCGCGCGCAGTACACGCTCGGTTTCTATCCCGGCGGCGAAGCAGCGCGCCCCGGGTGGCACTCGCTGCGCGTCGTTTTGGTGGTGCAGCCCGGCGCGCGCGCGTCGCATCGCGCCGCTTATTACGTTCCCGCCGCACAATGATGGCCGTTTCGCGGTGCCCCGATGCCGCTCTCGTCTTCACCTGCTTATCGTTTGGCGCAATCCGTGATTGAATAGGCGTCCGTGTTCAGACGCAAGAAATACAAGCTGCGGCTGCCATCGCGCACGCTCGTGCTGGGCAAGCGCACGCTGATCATGGGCGTACTCAACGTGACGCCGGACAGCTTCTCGGATGGCGGCCTCTTTCTCGATCCAGACGCCGCCGCGACGCGTGCCTTCGAGATCGAAACTGCCGGAGCGGACATTCTCGATATCGGCGGCGAATCGACCCGCCCCGGCTCCGAGGGAATCTCCGCCGAAGAGGAACTGCGGCGCGTAATTCCAGTGCTCGAGCGGCTGCGCACGCGCCTGCAAATTCCCATCTCGATCGATACGAGCAAATCCGAAGTGGCAATCGCCGCAGCCCATGCTGGCGCCGAGATCATCAACGATGTGACGGCCCTGAGCATCGATCCCCGCCTGGCGGAGGTGGCGCGACAGCGGAAGCTGCCGCTGATCCTGATGCACATGCGCGGCGAACCGAGCACGATGCAGAAAAAGCCGTTCGCGCGCAACGTGGTCCGCGAAGTGACAACAAGCCTGCGCCGCGCAGCCGCGACGGCCGCAAGCAGAGGCGTTCCCAAATCGCAAATCGTGATCGATCCGGGCATCGGCTTCGGCAAGAGCTGGGCGCAAAACTGCGAATTGATCGAGCGGCTGCCCGATCTCGCGCGCCTTGGCTATCCGCTGCTGGTGGGTCCTTCGCGGAAGACGTTCATCGGCCAGACGCTCGGCGGCGCCACGAAGGACGCGCGCGCATGGGGCACCGCCGCGGCGGTGACCGCAAGTATCCTGGGCGGGGCGCACATCGTGCGCGTGCACGACGTGGCGGAAATGGTCCAGGTGGCGCGCGTGGCGGACGCGATCGCCGATCCTGCGCTGCGCCCGCGCGGTCCATCCGTGAAACCGGCAGGCACCACTCGGTCGCTATGAGCTTCGCCGCGCAACCCGCCTCCGCGTCCAGCAGCGCTACCCGGGCCGAGCGCGCTAATTCCCGCAATGCCGTGGTCGCGAGCTTTCTTGGCTGGACGCTCGATGCCTTCGATTACTTCATCCTCACTTACGTCCTCGCGCAGGTCGGCGCTGAGTTCCACAAATCCGTGCCGGAGATGGCGCTCACGCTGACTGGCAGCCTGATGATGCGCCCGATCGGCGCGATTCTGTTCGGGCTGATGGCGGACCGCTACGGCCGCAAGCTGCCGTTGATGCTGGACGTGATCTTCTACTCGGTGGTGGAAGTGCTTTCGGGATTTGCGCCCACATACGGCACTTTTCTTGCGTTGCGCCTGCTCTACGGCGTGGCCATGGGCGGCGAATGGGGCGTGGGCGCGTCGCTGGCGATGGAATCCGTTCCAGCGAAGTGGCGCGGAATTCTTTCGGGCATCCTGCAGGAAGGCTACGCGCTCGGCAATCTGCTTGCGGCGGTTGCGTTCTGGACGATTTTTCCGCGCTGGGGATGGCGCCCGATGTTTTTCATCGGCGGCTTGCCTGCACTGCTCACGATTTTTATTCGCGCCAAGGTGAAAGAGAGCGAGGCCTGGAAATCGCACGCCGTGGCGAAAACGAACTGGCGACAGTATTTTCGACTGGTGGCGGCGAACTGGAAGCGCTTCGTCTATCTCACTGTGCTGATCACGATGATGAATTTCATGTCGCACGGCACGCAGGATTTGTATCCGACGATGCTGCAGAAGCAGCATCACTTCAATCCGCAAGATACGGCAATCATCAACCTGATCTCAATGATTGGCGCCATTTTGGGCGGAATCTTGATCGGATTGCTCTCGGATCGCTTCGGCAGGCGGCGGGCAATGATAGCTGCGGCGTTGATGGGACTGCTGCTCGTGCCGCTTTGGGCCTTTTCGTCGGGCATGGCGATCATTGCGCTGGGCGCGTTTCTCATGCAGTTCATGGTGCAAGGGGGATGGGGAGTAATTCCCGTGCACTTGAACGAGCTGTCGCCCGGGCCCTTGCGTGGCTTTTTCCCCGGGCTCGCGTATCAGCTTGGCGTTCTGTTCGCTTCGGGCGCGTCGACATTCGAGGCGCTGATGACTCATCATCTTACTTATGCGGAAGCGATGGGCTTGGTCGCGGCGCTGGCATTCGCGATTGGCACGGTCGTGATCGCGGCGGGGCCTGAGGCCCACCGCGTCCCTTTCACGCCAGGCGCTTCCGAATCGGGTTAGCCGGAGCGCGTCGTTTCTAGCTCTGAGTTTCGCCGTGTAGGATTGTCCAGGACGCTGACCCGAGCAAAGGAGGACCGTGGGAGGGATCATCCCGCTGGCGGACGCGTCGCGGCGGCCGCGAAGCTTTCCCGTCGTTACGATCGCGATCATTGTGGTGAACGTGATCGTTTTCCTGCTCGAGCTGGCGGGGGGCGACGCCTTCGTGACGCAGTGGTCGCTGATTCCGTCCGAGGTGGTCGCGGGCCATCGCTGGATTACGATCCTGACGTCGATGTTCATGCACGCCAGCTGGTCGCACATTCTCGGAAACATGATTTTCCTCTACGCGTTTGGCCCCGAAATCGAAGACGCGATGAATCCGATTCGCTACGTGATCTTCTATTTGCTCGGCGGGCTGGTGGCGATGGGGGCGCAGGTGGCGGCGAGCCCCTCCTCGAACGTCCCGAATCTGGGCGCGAGCGGTGCCATCGCCGCCGTGATGGGTGCGTTCCTGGTGACGTATCCGCGGGACAAGATTCGTTCGGTTCTATTCATCGGCTGGTTCGCGCGGATCACATTCGTTCCGGCGGCGCTGCTGATCGGTTTTTGGTTCTTGATTCAACTGGTGAGCTTCGGGGTGATCGCCAACGCGAATACCGGAGGTGTCGCCTATCTGGCACACATTGGCGGCATCATTTTCGGTGCGGTCACGGCGCGACTGTTCGAGGATTCCTCGCGCATCGGCGGCATCGTGACCGGCGACGAATAGAGGAGTGGCGAGCTAAATGCTGTGGTCGCAGCGGTATCTGGAAGCTGAAATAGCACGGCGATTCGCCAAGCGTATAGCTTATTCTGGAAGCCTATGACCGCGTCGCTGCGCAATATCGCCATCATCGCCCACGTGGACCACGGCAAGACCACGCTGGTGGATGCCATGCTGCACCAGAGCGGAATTTTTCGAGCCAATCAAGAAGTCGTCCGGCGCGTGATGGATTCGAACGAGCTGGAGCGCGAGCGAGGCATCACGATCCTCGCGAAGAACACAGCGATCACTTACCGCGAAACGAAGATCAATATCGTCGACACGCCGGGTCACAGCGATTTCGGCGGCGAAGTGGAGCGCGCGCTGCGCATGGTGGATGGCGTGCTGCTGCTGGTGGACGCGAGCGAAGGGCCGCTGCCGCAGACGCGTTACGTGCTGCAAAAGGCATTGCAAGCGAAGCTGCCGCCGATCGTGGTGTTGAACAAGATCGACCGGCCGGACGCGCGGCCTGCGCCGGTGCTGGATGAAATCTACGACCTTTTCATCGATCTCGATGCGACGGAGGACCAACTCGGCTTTCCGGTGCTCTACACAAACGCGAAAACCGGCGTGGCGCATCGCGCCATCGGCGATGCATCGACGAATCTCGAGCCGCTGTTCGAGACGATTGTCGATGCCATTCCGGCGCCGTCAGGCGATCCCGCGGCCGCGCTGCAGATCCAGGTGACCAACCTCGATTACAGCGACTATCTCGGGCGCATCGCCATCGCGCGCGTCTTTCAGGGCACGCTCCGGCGCGGCTCGGAAATTGGAATCGCGAAACTTTCGGGAGCGATTCAGCCGGCGAAAATCACGAAGCTGTTCACGTTCCGCGGCCTCGAACGCGACGAGGCAGAGGAGGTTTCCGCGGGAGATATCGTCGCGATCGCTGGCGTGGAGGGAATTCAGATCGGCGAGACGGTAACCAATCTGGAAAATCCAGCGCCGCTCGAGCCGCTGACGATCGACGAGCCCACGCTGACGATGTTGTTCACGGTGAGCACGTCGCCATTCGCGGGGCGCGAGGGGCAGTTCGTGACCTCGCGCGACCTGCGTGAGCGGCTCGACAAGGAGTTGCTGACGAATGTTTCGCTGCGCGTAGAAAACACCGACAGCACCGATACATTCCGCGTGCTTGGCCGCGGCGAATTGCAGCTTGCGATCCTGATCGAAACAATGCGCCGCGAAGGATACGAGCTGATGGTCGGCAAACCGGAAATTGTCGTACGCGAGGAAAACGGCCGGCGGCTCGAGCCGCTCGAACTGCTCGTGGTCGATTGCCCGGAGACGTTCACCGGCGTCGTGATCGAGACGCTGGGGCGGCGGCGCGGCGAAATGACGAAGATGGTGAATCATCACACGGGGCGCGTACGGATCGAGTTCCGCATTCCGTCGCGCGGGCTGATTGGATTGCGGGGGCAACTGCTTACCGACACGCGCGGCACGGCGCTGATTCATTCGCTGCTGGAAGGCTGGACGGAATATGCGGGGGATATGGCGTCGCGGCCGACGGGAGCGCTGGTAGCGGACCGCTCCGGCGTTTCAACGGCGTACGCGATTTGGGGAATTCAGGAGCGGGGCGAAATGTTCATCGCTCCGACCGTGGAAGTATACGAAGGAATGATCGTCGGCGAAAATTCGCGCGAAGACGACATGAACGTGAACATCACGAAGGAAAAGAAGCTGACGAACATGCGGTCGTCGACCGCCGACGAGGCGATTCGGCTGGTCCCGCCCCGCGAGCTGACACTCGAAAACGCGATCGAATTCATCGCCGACGATGAATTTGTCGAAGTGACACCGAAATCGATCCGGCTGCGCAAAAAAGTTCTCGACGCAAAGAAGCGCCCGAAGCGCTGGCAGGAAATTCGCGCGAGCGCGGAAACCAGTGGCTAGGGGCGAGAAAGCAGTAGCGAGTGGCTAGAGAGCCTGTGCGCGCTACTAGCTGACGATGGCGTCTGCCTCGATTTCGACCAACATTTCGGGTGAAATGAGCTTGCTCACTTCGATCATTGCCGTCGCGGGGCGAATCTTCCCGAAGACTTCGCCATGGGCGCGTCCGATCTTCTCCCAATCCGCGATGTTGGTTACGTAGAGCCGGGTGCGCACGACATCGGTGAGTTTCGCGCCTGCTTTTGCGAGCGCCGATTCGATGTTGCGCAGCGTCTGTATTGTTTGCGCGTACGGATCGCCAACGCCGACGATTTTGCCGTCAGTTCCGGTGGCGGTGGTTCCCGAGACGCAGACGTTCGAGCCGACGCGTACCGCCCGCGAGTAGCCGACGATTGGTTCCCATTGCGTTCCCGACGAGATGTTCTGCCGTTCCATGATTCCTCCAATTTGAATAGCTGATTAAGGGTCGAACCGCACGCGCAGTTCTGGCGGGACGACTGGACACAGGTCGTCGCGTGTGCCGAAGACGCGATAGCGGACGCGCGCGATAAAGTTGTAGGCTGCATCGCGCAGCGGACGCGGAATCACGGCGAGCACACCAGCCAGCCCGCGCCAGAAACCGCCAAACCGGCGAAGAATGTGCACAATCGCGTCCGAGCGCACGAGCAATGATTTGTCCTGCGTGAGGACGACGATGCTGTCCGGCACTGATCTTCTCGCCTCCGCCGGCACGAGCTTTTGAAATGTTTCACCCTGCAAGGGCGCGAAACGAAAAGCCGCGCCTGCGCGGTCGTGCCGGAGCACGAATTTGACCGTGCCGTGACAGAGGGCGCAGTGGCCGTCATAAAAGAGCATCTCAGGATTTCTGGCAGCGTCGGGCAAGATGCAAAAGCATAGCACGCCTGCGCAGCCGATCATTTTCCACGCGACTCAGTGGAGCGAAGAAACTGCCGCTGGACAGAGTTTCGCTAACTCTCTAAGCTAAACGCGTCGAAAAAAGCTGGAGGAGATTTTTTCATGAAGTGCCAGAACATCCTTGAGGCGATCGGGCGCACGCCGCTGGTGCGTTTGAACCGCGTGGCCAAGGATGTTCCAGCGGAAGTTTATGTGAAGGCGGATTACCTTAATCCCGGTGGGTCGGTGAAAGACCGCATCGCGGTGCGAATGATCGATGAAGCCGAGCGCAAAGGATCGTTGCGGCCGGGCGGCACCATTGTCGAGGCGACTTCCGGAAACACCGGAGCCGGGCTTGCACTGGTCGCCGCAGTGCGCGGATACAAAATGGTTTTCACGATTACCGACAAGCAGTCGCGTGAGAAAATCAACCTGCTGAAGGCATTTGGAGCCGAAGTGATCGTGTGCCCGACGGCGGTGGAGCCGGAGGATCCACGCAGCTACTATTCGGTGGCGAAAAAACTGTCGCGCGAAATTCCAAATTCGTTTTACCCAAATCAGTATGAAAATCCGGGGAACCCCGACGCACACTATCGCACGACTGGACCTGAAATTTGGGAAGACACCGAAGGAAAAATTACGCATTTCGTGAGCGGACTGGGAACCGGGGGCACGGTCAGCGGCTGCGGGCGTTATCTGAAGGAGAGAAATCCCAACGTCAAAGTGATTGGAGTTGATCCGTACGGATCGCTCTACTATGAATACGCAAAAACGGGCAACATCGGCGAGGCGCGAACGTACGTGGTCGAAGGAATCGGCGAAGACATTTTGCCGGCGACGATGGATTTCAGCGTGCTCGACGACGTGTTGCAAGTGAGCGACGAGGAATGTTTTCTCTGGGCACGGCGACTGGTGAAGCGCGAAGGAATTTTCACGGGAGGCTCGGGGGGCGGGTGCGTTTCGGCAGCGCTGCGCGTGGCAAAAGAATGCAAGAAAGGGGACCTGGTGGTTGCGTTCCTGCCGGACACAGGCGACCGCTACTTGAGCAAGATCTACAACGACAGCTGGATGCGGGAACTCGGATACGCGGACGCGGAAGTGACGCTGACCGCGGCGGACGTGATCCGCGTGAAGCGGCAGAATGGCAAGACGCGGGACTTGATCGTCGTCGGGCCGAATCGCAGTGTCTTTCAGGCGCTGCAAACGATGCAACAGCAAGATATTTCGCAGCTCCCCGTGTTCGAAGACGAGCGGTCGATCGGCACAGTGTTTGAGGATCAGATCTTGAATCTCGCGCTGCAAGGCAAGGATCTGCGTAAGCTGATCGTACGCGAAGTGATGGGCGCGCCGCTGCCGCAGGTGGCCGCGAACGCGCCGGTAGAGCGCGTGACGCACGTGATGAGCCACGAAAGCCCGGCGGTTTTTGTTGAAATGGAAAGCGGAAAGCTCGAAGTTCTCACCAAATTCGATCTGATGGACACGATCGCCGGGCTTGTCGGAAAAAAGCGATGAGCCGATGAGTGCCGCGTTCTACCGCACGGATGATCTTCGAATCAAATGGACGAAAGTCGTCCTGCCTCCTGTTTTTCTTGAAGAGGAACTGCCGGAAACCGACAAGGCTTCAGCGACGATCTATCACACTCGGCAGCAGATCTGCGACATTCTCGCGGGAAAAGATCAGAGGCTGTTGGTAGTCGCGGGGCCGTGCTCGATTCACGACACAAAGGCTGCGCGCGAATATGCGGGATTGCTGAAGGGCGCAATCGAGGAGCTCTCGACAGAGCTCCTCATTGTGATGCGCGTCTATTTCGAAAAGCCGCGCACGACGGTCGGCTGGAAGGGATTGCTGAACGATCCCTATCTCGATCAGTCGTTCAGAATCAACGATGGCTTGCGGCTCGCGCGGCATCTACTGCTGGACTTGGCAGAGATGGGCGTGCCCGCAGGCACCGAATTTCTGGACATGATTTCGCCTCAGTACGTCGCGGGGCTGGTGAGCTGGGGCGCGATTGGGGCGCGCACGACCGAGAGCCAGGTTCATCGACAGCTTGTCTCAGGGTTGTCGTGCCCGGTCGGATTCAAGAATGCCACCTCCGGCGACGTGAAGGTTGCAATCGAGGCGGTTTTGTCGGCGGCGCAGCCCCACACGTTTCTCGGTCATACGAAGAACGGACAGTCAGCGATTTTCGTGACCACAGGAAATCGTGACTGCCACGTGATTCTGCGCGGCGGAAGAAAATCGGTGAATTACACGGCCGAGTCGGTCGAGCAGGTTTGCAAGCAACTTGAGGAGGCGGGACTTCCGGCGCGCGTGATGATCGATTGCAGCCATGCGAACAGCAACAAGGATTACAAGAGGCAAGCGATCGCCTGCCGAGACGTTGCCGCGCAAGTCGCCCAGAACGAACGGCGGATCATCGGCGCAATGCTCGAGAGCAATCTAGTCGAGGGCTCGCAGGAGCTCGTCCCCGGCAAGCCGCTCGTCTACGGGCAGAGCATCACCGACGCGTGCATCAGTTGGGATGAAACGCTGCCGCTGCTGCGCGAGCTTGCCACAGCGGTTCGGTCGCGCGCCAAATTGTTTCGCCCCGCTTACGGCGCTGTGTGAGGAAAGCGCTCTACGCTGCTTGATACGTTGAGGCGCGAAGCAGACTCATACACTCTCGCTTAAGTTTTACAAATTCAGAACTGACCGTCGTGTCGGCACACCGGGGACGTTGGAGTGGAACTATGACCTCGGCCTTGATCGAGGCGGGGCGATTACTCATCACGACAATTCGGTCTCCGAGGAGAATCGCTTCATCCACATCGTGAGTTACGAATACTGTGGTCATCCGGAACTCGTCCCAGATGGATAGCAACAGCTCTTGCATCTGCATCCTCGTCTGCGCATCCAGGGCACCAAATGGCTCATCCATTAACAAAACCGACGGTTTGTTGACCAGTACGCGCGCCAGTTCGACTCGCTGCTGCATTCCGCCCGAGAGTTGCCCCGGAAAGTGATGTTCGAATCCAGTCAGCCCAATATGCTGAATGATCTCCCGCACTACGCTGACGCGCTGTTCGCGGGGCATTCCACGCATGCGAAGTCCAAATTCAATGTTTTCCTGGATCGTACGCCACGGCAGCAGCGCGTGTTGCTGAAAGACCATGCCACGGTCGGCGCCCGGCCGGGAAATGACTGTTCCATTTACGGTTAACGAGCCCGCAGAAATGGGGCGAATCCCCGCGATCGCAGTCAGAATGGTCGATTTGCCGCATCCGGAAGGGCCGAGCACACAAACAAATTCCCCCTCTCGAACTTCCATCGACAGGTCCCTGACAGCTTCCACCGTGCTCCTGCGATACTCGAAGGTTACGCCCACATTTTGCAGGCAAATGGCCGGTCTCGGAAATGCAACTTCGGAAATCATTTGTGTTCCCCGCTGATTTGCGTCCATGGAGTCATATATCGCCCTACCGCGCGAATAATGGCGCTGCTTCCCATTCCCAGCAGGCCAATCGCGACCATGCCAACTACAATTTCCGGATATTTTTGGAGGTTGTAGGATTCCCAGGTGTAATACCCGATGCCGAACTGCCCGGAAATCATTTCAGCCGTCACTAGAGAAAACCATGACGTGCCCATTCCGATGCTGAGACCATTGATGATCGAAGGCAGCGCGCCAGGAAGTATGACCTCTCTGAAAATTGCTCTGTTGCCAGCACCAAGACACCGCGCGGCTGTGATCAGACGCTTATCGACTCTCTCCACACCATGAATCGTGCTCAACAAAATAGGAAAGAAGGCCCCGATGAACGTGATGTAGACCATGCTGCTTTCGGCCGATGCGAACATCAGCGTGGCCAACGGAACCCAAGCCACAGCGGGGATTGGACGCAGCACTTCCAACGGCGTAAGAACGATGTCCTCAGCGAATCTTGAAACGCCGATTACCAAGCCCAAAACAATTCCGAGCAGCGCCGCCACACTAAAGCCTGCTAACACTCGAACAATGCTGAACCACGCGTCCTTTGCGATTCTCGGAGCATGTAAGAGCTTCAAGAAGGCTAATGCTGTCTCCGATGGAGACGGAACATTGGTGAAATCGATCGGCCATTTCAGATGGTGAATCGAAGCCAGTTGCCACAGGGCGAGAAACGATACGATCGACATGCCGCGGAGCAGGATACGAATGCCCGGGAAGCGCCAATCGCGCCAGCTGTGCTTTGCGAGTGAGAATCTCGCGGATGCTGGAAAAGTTTTACTGGCCATCGCCGTGCGTACTCCCAAACCTCGCTACAGTGGCATCTTGTTTCGCCTGATCGAAAGCCAGAACTGTGCCGCCATGTTTCCGAGCGTATTCTTCAGCAGAGTCCTTGAGCAGGAAAGCCGTGACATCAGAACGGTCCTTAACGTACCAGGCGAATTTGGCAAACAACTTCAACCCATTGTTGTGATCATGAAGGAAGGCCACGCGCACCGGGGTGTTTGAAGCTTCCAGACTGCGCAACGCAGTCAAAGTAGCAGCAGGCGAACCGTACAGCCTTAATTTGGACTCACCCTGTACCCAGATCTGGCCAACCGAACTGGCAGCTCCTATCCGCTTGTGCGTTACGTAATCGGTTCCCGTGATGGGCAGCGGTGAATAGTTGTGAAGGGCCGAATCATAATCCAGCCCCGACTGACGAAAGGCTTCGCGGATATATTTATCCTCAGCCATGCTGCCCGGATCGAAAGAGGGGTCCACTTTTTTCAGGACCTTCAGGGTGTCTGCGGCGTAGACAAGCGACTGACGAAACTCCGGCTTTAGGGTGAAGTCGCGCGTCTGAATTCCGCTGGGACCGTGAAATGCGTAGACAACTTCAGCGTCGATCCCGGTCCACTTTTGCAAGTTTTCGCTCATGCCCTCCGGATCCTGGCGGAGGAGGCGATCCGCCTCCAAGGCGGCCCTGAGGTATGCGACCACCAATTCGGGATACTTTTCTGCGAAATCCGACCGAATCACCACGCCGTGTGTGGTCGTGACACCCGTAGAGATGCCATCCAGAATCTTCCGGGCAAAACCGCGAAACGGAAACAATTCACCGAACGGGACAAAATCGGCGTGAGCATCGATCTGATGAGACTTGAGAGCGCTGCCGCCTACCTCCGGGGCCTGCGTGGTTATTTCCACATCCGTGTTTGGATCCCACCCCTGATTCTGAATCGCGCGCAATAGCATTGCATGAGCGGTAGAGCCGAACGGAACGGAAATACGTTTGCCGCGAAGCTCGCGCACCGATTGAATCGGGGAATCGATAGGAACGACGATCGCGTTGCCCGCGCCCTTTATGCTCCCTTCCAGGTTCGAGATGTACACGATGCGCACACCATTGTGCGCATGCGCGAAGGAGTCGGCCGTCAGAACCGCCGGAAAGTCAGCCATCTGGCCAATATCCAGGCGATTGGCGAACATTTCGTTGCCTAACGGAGCGCCCGCGGTAAAGTTCCGCCAGATGACGTCGTAGTGCACATCTTTGTAGCGTCCGGTGTGAGGCAGAAACTTATCCAGCAAGTTCAGCTCGCGAATAATGGCTCCGCCAGCCGCACAATTGATCGTCGTATCCTGAGTCCCAATTCCGATACGAATCGTTTCTTGCGCCTGGGAGCAGAAGGCGGCGGCACATACCAGCGCAACAGGAATAAAGTTTCGTAGCGCCTTCCTCATGACGAAGTCCTAGTTGCCGAGGTGATCTGTTCGAGTGCTCTTCGCGCGGCCTTCTGCACACCGGTATCCTGGTCTTCCAGCAGCGGTTTGAGATCGCCGATGCACTCAGCGGCGCCAATCTCGCCGAGAGCAGTCGCAGAAGCAATCCGCACATCTGCGACGGCATGAGAGAGGTAAGGGCGAATATGATGGGGGACCCTGGCTTTTGCTTTTCCAAGGCTCTGAATAGCTTCTTTTGAGACCTGCCAATATTCGTCTTCCAAAGCTCGGACCAGCAGGGCAGTTGCGTCATCTGAGTGAAAGCGCGAAAGAGCGATGGCGACTTCTCTACGCACCTGCCAGTCAGAATCACCCAACGTGCCCGATAGCTCCGATGCCGGCACGAGATCTGGAAAAAAGCCCACGACTCCCACTGCGATGCGACGAACGTCGGCGTTCGGATCCTTCAACAGCGGCCAAATTGCGCCGAGATGATCGGCATCGCGCAGGTACGCGAGTGCAATCAGAGCCTCGCGCCGAACCAAGGAACTTTCGTCTTTCAATGCGCTGCGCAGCGCTTCTGCTGCTCGAGCATTGCGAAACTCGCGTAAGGCCACAATGACTGCCGCGCGCGTTGCAGCATTGCTGTGGGTCAAGCCGGTTAGCAGAAACGGGAGCGCTTCCGCAGTGCGAAATTCACGCAGCGCTGTCCGGGCCGCCTCAGCGACCGCCGTGTTTTCATCATCGGTTGCCTTAATTAGTTCCGAAAGAGCTTCCGCGTCTCCGAAGTCTTCCAGCAATCCGACCGTGAGACGCCGGACCACAGCGTCTTCGTCGCGCAATAGCGGCAAGAGCTCCTTCACCGGGATCTCGTAGAAGCCTTCGCTCGCCTCCGCGAGAGCGAACCTGCGCTCAGCGGCATCCTCACTCCGAAGGCTGCTAATCAGCGATTCAATTTTCAGTTCCGGCACAGACCCCCTCTTTATCGAATAAAAAACGGAATCTTCACCGTAATGGCGTTCGTGGGGCAATCGACCTCACAAGCCAGGCAATACCAGCATTCGTCATATTTCATGTGCGCTTTGCCGGTGATTGGGCTGATAGCCAGGCAATCAACGGGGCAGGATTCGATACAGATGTGACAGCCCTTAATGCATTGCGTAGTGTCTACAATGACGGGGACATCGAACGCTTTAACCGCTTGCTCGTTCGGCAGACGCCGGCCCGCCTCGGCCGCGTCCAGTTCGGAATCGAATTTCAGTTTTCCCGCAATGTCTTTGGGCGAAAGCGGTTTGTCATGTTTTTGCGTATCTGAAATCATCGGTAGACCTGGTTTTTACTGCTCTAAAGCTCCTACTTGCACTGAAGGTTCACTTCCTCGCTTTGCGTCGTCGACTCGCAACGTGTGGTACGTGCTCAATTCCTTTTCATCCACGGCGAGCACGTAGGGCTCGACCGGGCGTTTAAACAATTCCATTTCCCCGTCTTTGCCTTTGCCCAAATTCACATGAACAAACCAGTTCTCGTTGTCCATTCCGGGGTAGTCCTGCCGGTAGTGATAGAGTCCCCAGCGGCTTTCTGTTCTGAAAAGCGAAGCGCGGGCTGCCATCTCGGCACAGTCGCGAATGAAGTGGCATTCCATCGCCCGCATCAGGTCGTGCGGATCTTCGACGCCCAGCTGCTCAAGCTCCTCTTTCGCGCGAACGAAATAGTTCAACCCACGTTCCAGTCGATACGCCGTTTTCGGCGGCTGAAGGTAATCATTCACATGGCGGCGAATCTTGTATTCGAGTTGGTGGGGAGGAATACCTTTAGACTGAGTCAGAGGTTTGAAGAGGCGCTGCCGTTCCGTCTTGATCTGGTCCTGATCAAGCTCTGCTGTGGAGACGTTGGATATGAATTCCACGGCAGCCCGCCCGCAGATCTTTCCGTATGTGAATGCCCCGAGCATGTAGTTATGCGGAACACTTGCCATGTCTCCGGCGGCATATAGACCGGCAACGGTCGTTTCACCCCGTTCACTGACCCAAACTCCCGACGCACTGTGTCCGCTGCATAAGCCGATCTCAGACACCGACATCTCCACCCCTTGTTCTCCGTAACTCACTCCTCGACCGGCGTGGAAACGCCCTCGACTAGGCCGTTCCGTCGTGTGCAGGATTCTTTCGATTTCCGTGACCGTCTCGGGAGCAAGATGATGCATCTTCAGGAACACGGGCCCATTTGCGCTATTCAGCTCCCGATAGAACTCCATCATCATCTGACCGCTCCAGTAATCAGAAAGAATGAAGCGGTTTCCTTTCGCATTCACGGTGTGCCCGCCATAGGGTCCACTCACGTAGGCGCACGCAGGCCCGTTGTAGTCCTTAATGAGGGGATTGATCTGAAAACATTCGATATTTGTCAGTTCAGCGCCGGCGTGATAGGCCATCGAATAACCGTCGCCGGCATTTGACGGATTCTCATACGTTCCCATGAGATACCCGGAAGCTGGCAGGCCGAGTCTTCCCGCTGCGCCACAGCAAAGGATGACGGCCTTTGCCTGAATCACAACGAATTGCCCAGTTCGCGTATTGAATCCCAGAACACCTGCCGCCCGATTGCCATCCCTCAGAATGCGGGTGGCCATCACCCGGTTCTCCACCTTGACGCCTGTTCGGCGCAAGACGCGTGTAAGGATCTTCTTGATGTCGTAACCTTCCGGCATCGGCAGAACATAGCTGCCTTTGTGGTGGACCTTCTTGACATCGTAATCGCCGGTGGTTGTTTTCTGGAATTTCACTCCCCACGATTCGAGCTCCTGGATCATCGGAAAACTTTCGCGAGCGTACGCGAAGAGCGCTTTCTGATTCACGATTCCGTCGTTCGCGACCGTGATCTCTTTGACGTAGTCCTCCGGCGTGGAATGGCCGGGCACGACAGCATTGTTGACGCCGTCCATACCCATGGCGATGGCCCCGCTGCGCTTGACGTTTGCTTTTTCGAGCAGCAGGACGAGACCGTCGGGGCGCTGCTTCTTCGCTTCGATGGCAGCCACACAGCCTGCAGTGCCGCCACCGATAACGACCACGTCAGCGGCGAGAATCAACGGCTCTTCGTTCAAGGATCCCTCGTCCTTCACTTTCTGGTGCCCGGCGAAAAAACTCTGACATTTTACCATTAGTATTATCATGTCTACCAAAATAATAGATTATTTAGGATTCATCGAGATTTTCGGTAGAGAGGCCCTCCTTAATGGGCCCTACTTGACAAACTATACTAGTTTAGTAGGATTTATACGGGCAGGGCGGGCCCACAACTTTTCATGCGAATTTCTCAGAGAGGACTCTATGCTTTGCAGGCTTTGACGGTGCTGGCACAGCGATATCCGGCAGGGGTTATGAAAATACGCGACATCGCGGCTGAGGAACAGCTACCCGAGAAGTTCCTGGAGGCGATTCTATTGGACCTCAAGCGTGCACGAATCGTGGTCAGCGCCCGCGGCGCGAATGGCGGCTACCAGCTGAAGCGGCCGCCGAAGGATATCTCATTGGGCGAAGTGATTCGCAGGATTGACGGGCCGCTCGCCCCGTTCGAGGACGCGGAATCGTTGCGCCGGCGCGTAAGCAGTGATCCCAAGCATCGCCCGTTGTTCCGGATTCTTTTAGATGTTCGCAATGCCACCGCGAATATCGTCGACCATACCTCTCTTGCTGATCTCTGTTGTCGTAGCCGCAATTAGTTTCGCGCCGCAGCAAATCGGTTTTATTCCGAACAAAGAAAGCAGTTCAGAATTTCTTTCCCGCGAGAGGTTGCAACACTTTTAATGGCTCAGAGGAGAAACAAATGAACACCGCCACATCGACAGATTGGGAGCAGGGATTGTCCACGGCTGAAAGAGAATTGCTGCGCGAAGTCGCGCTCGCGCTGCGCAGCATTCGCTACGGCTCTGTCGTGCTGACCGTGCACGATGGCCGCATCGTCGAATTAAACAAGACCGAGCGCATTCGCAAGACTTCTGCCTGAAGGTCCCGGGGGCGCCGCAAGATTTTCCCGACCGACGACGGGAGAGAAATAAGATTCCCAAACTAGGGAATCCAAAGCGTTCGATAAAGCCCGGACCATGCCAGCCAGGGAAAGCCGAAGGTTGGAATCGCGGCAAGGCGAAAGCGAAAAAATGGGGTAATCGCGGAACTCTAGGGAGAACCAAATGAAATTAGACTGGAAGATTTTAGTGCTGGCGATTCTGGCTGTCACACTGCTCGGGGCTTCCGAAACGGTGCACGGTCAAGGGGCCACTCTGCTGAATGTTTCTTACGACCCAACTCGCGAGCTGTATCAAGACTACAACGCTGTTTTCGCGAAATATTGGAAGGCGAAGACTGGGCAGACTGTGACGATTCAGCAGTCGCACGGCGGGTCGGGTGCACAAGCTCGATCGGTCATCGACGGGCTGCAGGCGGACGTCGTGACGCTCGCCTTGGCGTACGACATCGATTCGATTTCCGAGAAGGCGCACTTGCTTTCGGCCAACTGGCAGTCACGGCTGCCAAACAACAGCACACCGTACACGTCGACCATAGTTTTTCTTGTTCGCAAAGGAAACCCGAAAAACATCAAGGATTGGGATGACGTGGTGAGGCCCGGGGTATCTGTGATCACTCCGAATCCAAAAACCTCGGGCGGGGCGCGATGGGCCTATCTGGCTGCGTGGGGATACGCGTATCTGAAGGGCGGCAAAAGTGATGCCGCCGCGAAGGAGTTCGTAACAAAGCTCTACCGAAACGTTCCGGTTCTTGATTCAGGGGCGCGCGGCGCAACGAACACCTTCGTCGAGCGCGGCCTCGGAGACGTGTTGTTGGCTTGGGAGAACGAAGCGCTGCTCTCGGTCAAAACGTTGGGACCCGGTAAATTTGAAATTGTCGTTCCTTCGCAAAGTATTTTGGCGGAGCCTCCGGTAGCAGTGGTCGACCAGGTGGTGGACAAGAAAGGAACGCGAGCGGTTGCCGAAGAATACCTGAAATACCTCTATTCGCCGGAAGGACAGGAAGTAGCGGCCAGGAATTTTTACCGGCCGAGACTGGACTCTGTCGCCAAGAAATACGCTTCGGCTTTTCCAAAGGTGAAGCTGTTCACGCTGGCGGAGGTGGTTGGCGATTGGCATAAGGCGCAGACCGTGCATTTTGCGGACGGAGGGGTATTCGACCAGATCTATCAACCGAGTCAATAGTGCCGGGAGATCAGGACCCGTCTAATGAGCATTCGATTCAAGCAACGCAGCATCATGCCAGGTTTCGGTCTGTCATTCGGCTACACGTTGTTTTACTTGTGCCTGATCGTACTGATTCCTCTTTCGGCCGCGTTTTTGAAGGCCTCCAAGCTGAGTTGGCACCAGTTCTGGCACATCGTACTGTCGCCGCGCGCGCTTGCCTCGTACCGTCTGAGTTTTGGAGCATCGCTGGTTGGTGCCGCAATTAATTTGGTCTTTGGAATCCTAGTCGCTTGGGTGCTGGTGCGGTACGAGTTTCCGGGCAAGCGTGTGTTTGATTCGCTCGTCGATCTTCCGTTTGCTCTACCGACCGCCGTCGCTGGCATTTCATTAACGACCATTTACGCGCCTAATGGCTGGCTGGGAAAACCGCTCGCGGCAGTGGGAATCAAGGCCGCTTACACATGGGTCGGTGTCGCGATTGCGTTGACCTTCATCGGTCTGCCCTTCGTCGTGCGTACGGTCCAGCCGGTGCTCGAGGACCTCGACAAAGAACTCGAGGAAGCCGCTGCGAGCCTGGGTGCGGGGCGGTTCCAAACCTTCGCGCGGGTGTTGCTACCCACGATTCTGCCTGCGGCAATCACGGGCTTCAGCATGGCCTTCGCCAGAGCTGTCGGTGAGTACGGCTCCGTGATTTTCATCGCCGGAAACATGCCAATGCGCACCGAAATTACGCCGCTCCTGATCATCACGAAATTGCAGGAATACGACTATGCGGGCGCGACGGCAATCGCGGTCGCAATGCTCGTTGTGTCATTCGCGCTGCTGCTCCCCATCAATCTGCTGCAGAGCTGGAGCAGTCGCCGCGAAGGAAAGGAATTTTCGCCGGATGCGCCTGCCGCCGTTTCGCTGGAACCGCTGTACAGCGCCACCGAATCGCGTTAGGGCCCTCCACCGGCTCTGAAAATCATGTCTGCCTCGGCGCCATCCCGAATCGGCCAAGCGCAAGCAACGAGCGCGATCACCAGAGCAATATCCGAACCGGCCGAAGTGCGCTGGATTCTCATCAGCATTGCAGTTTTCTTTCTCGTTGTTTTTCTGTTTCTTCCGCTTGGTGTTATCTTTTCGACGGCACTCGCCGATGGAATTCGTGTTTACCTTCGAACTTTCCGCGATCCGGACACCATATCAGCGGTTCGATTGACGCTGCTCACGGCTGCGATCGCGGTCCCGATGAATTTGATTTTCGGCGTGGCGGCGGCATGGGCCATCGGCAAATTCGAGTTTGTCGGCAAAAGTCTGCTCGTTACCCTCATCGACCTGCCGTTCTCAGTTTCGCCCGTAGTCTCGGGACTGATCTACGTTCTTCTGTTTGGATTGCAAGGATTGCTCGGGCCTTGGCTGATCGCACATGGAATACGGATCATCTTCGCCGTGCCCGGAATCGTGCTCGCAACCATTTTTGTGACGTTTCCGTTCGTCGCGCGCGAACTACTGCCGATGGTCCAGGCGCAAGGAAATGAAGAGGAAGAAGCGGCGCTGACCCTCGGCGGGAGTGGCTGGCAGACATTCCTCCGCGTAACGCTGCCCAATGTCAAATGGGCGCTGCTTTACGGCGTGATTCTGTGTAATGCGCGCGCCATGGGAGAGTTCGGCGCGGTTTCGGTCGTTTCGGGCCACATTCGTGGACTCACCGACACGATGCCATTGCATATCGAGGTCCTCTACAACGATTACCAATTTGTTCCGGCGTTTGCGGTTGCATCGCTGTTAGCGCTTTTGGCTCTCGTAACTCTGATCCTCAAGAGCGTGATCGAGTGGAAAGCGGCGCAACAGGTAGGTGGCGACTTCAGTGGGGAAACGAACCCGTGAGCATCCGTGTGCGAGGAATCAGCAAGAACTTTGGACGCTTCCAGGCGCTGAAAAACGTCGACCTTGAAATTCCGGCTGGCCAGCTAGTCGCCCTGCTGGGGCCTTCGGGTTCCGGTAAAACGACACTGCTGCGCATCATCGCCGGACTCGAATTCGCGGATTCAGGTGTAGTCGAATTTGAAGGGAAGGACATCACCGACAAGAGCGCTCGTGAGCGTCATGTGGGTTTTGTTTTTCAGCATTACGCGCTATTCCGCCACATGACGGTCTTCGAGAATATCGCGTTCGGCCTGCGCGTTCGGCCGCGCCGATTCCGTCCCTCGAACGATGCGATCCGCAAGAAGGTGAACGATCTACTCCATCTCATACAGCTCCAGAATCAGGCCGGACGCTATCCTTCACAGCTTTCCGGCGGACAGCGACAACGCGTGGCACTGGCGCGCGCCCTGGCCGTCGAGCCCCGTGTGCTGCTGCTGGATGAGCCGTTCGGAGCGCTCGATGCGAAGGTCCGCCAGGAACTCCGGCGATGGTTGCGACATCTGCATGATGAGGTTCACATCACCAGCGTTTTCGTAACGCATGATCAAGAAGAGGCGCTCGAACTCGCCGATCTCGTCGCAGTGATGAACGAAGGACGCATCGAGCAGGTTGGCAGCCCCGACGACGTCTATCATCACGCTCTGACACCTTTCGTTTACAACTTTCTCGGCAACGTGAATCTGTTTCACGGTCGCGTCGACAACGGGGAGGCATACATCGATGATCAATCGACCGACAAGACCGGGAATCTTGTTTTCGTCCGGCCACACCTGCTCGAAATCACCCGCCAACCAAACGGCGCGAATCATTTTCGTGCCACCACGAAACACATCAACTCCGCCGGTCCGTTAGTGAAGGTGGAGGTCGTGACGAAAACGGGCGCGGTGGTGCACGTCGAGATGTCCCAGGAAAAATTCCAGAAGCTCGCCCTCACCAAGGACGAGGAAGTCTTCATCACCCCGAAAGACATCGCCGTATTTCAGAAGCAATAGAAATCCGCCAGTTCGTCAGAGTTCCACGGAGATAAAAAAAGAGGGAGGCGATTCGCCTCCCTCTTTTCTTGCTGCTGATGCTTGCTTCGGTTACGGCAGGTAATAACGGAAGGAAGTGAACACCATGTTCTCGTCCGAGTGCGGTTGGCCGCTGGCGCTGATGCTTCCAGCCGCTCCTCCCACGCCGCGCCACGCATTGCGCACGTAGTTGGAGTACTGCACGCCGTACTGCACCGTGCCGCGATCGCCCTTGTAGAAGCGATACCAGAAACCCAGCGTGCCTTCGATCAGGTTCCGTGTATCCCCCGTGCAATTGTTCAAGGGGCCGGGTATAAACCCGGTCGTTCCGCCAACGCCGGTTGGAACGCCGAGGTTCGTGGTAGTGGACGGACCGGTGAGAGGCAAGATTTCCGTCCAGCAGCCAGAATTGTTTTCGCTCACGTATCCGTATCCTTCGTTCGGTGTGGCGCCGCTCTTGATGTACTGCGTGCGGGCGTCATACTCGCCGCCCACATACATGTAAACATCCAGTTTTGGCGTGGGGTGAAGAATCAATGTGCCCAAAGATTGGAAATTGTGGATTGGAACGATCGTACCATTCGGGCGAACTGTTACATCGGAGAGGCCGCCTGAGCCGTAGCGTCCAATACCGTCTCCACCCAAAAAGTGGATGCCGAGATCGACGTGCTTGGCGAAGAGACCCCAGCGTGCGTTAGCGCCGATTCCTCCTCCCCCGGCGGCATTATTGTTTGCCCCGAGAGCGGAACTTGCGGAGGGGCAACCGGCGGGCGCCACGGTGCCAGTGATAGGAACGCACGGGAAGGTCCGGTCGCGGAACTCAGAAAACAGACCGAAGATTTCATAGTGGCCGAATCCTGGCTCTGCGACTGCCTTCACGACGATATCGGGAGCCGGGTTAAACGCATAGTTTCCGATCGGATTGTAGGTGCCGCTGGTGTTCCCGAATACGCCGAGCAGGAAATTGGTGTATGTCGTGGGGTTGATCGTTGTGGTGCCGGCCGTGCCAGTGCAAGCGGTGGTGACGCAAACGACGGTCCCGCCAGAGGTGATGGTGGGATTCCCGTGAACCGTAAGGGTCGCTTGCGACTCCTCGACCGCCAGACCGAGCCAGAACTTGTTGCCGAAGTCCTTGGTGAAGCGGAATCCGAACTGACGAGCCCAACTGGTGCCGATGTGCTGTTGCGCGTCGATCGTCACCGGGGGCAGTTCGGTGAGATTGTCCATTCCGTGGGCCGTCTCCTGGATCAAGCTCCACTGCTGGCCGGCCGTAACCGTGAAGCCGTTGTTGAAAGCCGCCTGGGCCCAAAATTGACGGACGCGCGGCGAATAGCTGTTGGACTGGTTGTTGTTGGCGGTGACGCCAGCGCCGAGAAAATCCATCTCGTAGTAGCCGCCGATTTTTACGCTGGAAAGCTCCCCTTGGACACGCATCGTGATACGAGACGCACGGGCGCTAGCGTTGAATTCACCCATGCTGGCGTTGGACGAGCCGTTATACGGGGCAGAGTTAAAGGGAGTGTTGACGTCTGCACCGAGAGCCTTCTGCCGCCACACCGTCTCTCCCGCCATAAAGCCGCCCGGTGTCAGAGTGACGCCTTTGAATCTGATGCTGAGCGGTGGCGGATTATTGTCTTGCGATCCGGCGTTCGTGGCCGAGTTGCTGACTGCGGCCGTCGCCGGGGCTACCGCGGCCGGGGCGGAGACCGGAATTTCCACGGCTGCCGAGTCCGCGGATGAAGTTGCGGCTGCGCTGTCGTGCGCAGCGTCGGATTTCTCGAGCTCCTTCTCAAGCAAGTCCATCTTCTTCTGCTGCTCTTGAAGTTGCTTGGCCTGGGCTTCGAGGAGTTCGCGCATCTGCTGCAGTTCGCTTTCCATGGCCGACGATGCAGATGCTGGCTGGGCCGCGTTCGCCGCAGGCGCCGGTGAGTTCGGGGCGCTTGCAGCTGCGCTGGAAGCCGCGTTCGCGGAGGAAGTATCGCCTCCGCCCGTTCCATTTCCTGCCGCTATTGCTGGCATCGCACTCAGGCCCAACACTAGCGCGCAAAACCATGACGCAAGTACTCGCATTCTTCCTCCTTAAGGATTTTTTCTGAACCGGCTCAGAAAAACGCCCGCTGTAACAACGGGGTACATGTCAGATTGGGCCCGGCCGTTTGCCGACTGCACTACGGCGGCTAGTTTTCTTGATCGCGCAGTGAACCACACCCCAAGCGCCCACCCGTTTGTGGCGATTCAGGCAGTTTCACTACGTTCGGTGACTTCTTGGCGCCGCCCCGCGTATGCGACTTTTCTGCGGCAAGAGACAAGTCGCCGCGCGAGAAGGTATTCATTCTTTTTGAATCGCATGTCACCGGAACGTGAATACTCCGTTACGCGGCGGTCCGCGGAACGGCCGAGGAAAACAGTGGGATGAGCATGCTTCGCTTCAATAAATGCGAAGTACACTCCCCCTCCCCACCGAAGGTCGATTCCAATCGATGAGCCCAATTACGAGACGGCCGCCGGTCGTTCGAGGAATAGAGTCAAGTGAACCCGGACGAGAAAGTCCGCCGTACAGCGAAGCGAGCAGGAAGGACACCGCAACCGGGCCCTTGATGCTGCAGCTCGAAAGGCAGGTGATACACGTCCGCGAGTTTTATCGTGTACGGGGACAAGGGGGCGGAGGATATTACTGGCGGTTGAACGCAGTGTTACGCAAATATTAATGGTATGTTACATCGCCAGCCTGGCATGAACGCAAGCACCACTCAATCAGGTGCAAAACGCCGATCCGTTACTAACTTGCATTGTGCAAGTGATATTTGATAGCCTCTCGCGCCGTGACCTCGAAAGCAAGCCGGGCACGGCGTTCAGGCTGCCCCGTAAGCATCTCGCTTGAAGTGTTTGGCGACCGATGGTCGCTCCTGATCGTCCGTGATTTGATGGTTCGCGGCTATCGAACCTTCAAGGAATTTCATGAATCCGGCGAAGGAATCGCAACGAACACTCTGTCGAATCGCCTGCAAAGGTTGGAGCGGGCCGGCATCATCCAGGCCGAGCCTGACGAAAACGATAGGAGAAAGTTTAATTACCGCCTCACTGAAAAAGGGATCGATCTCGCGCCGGTCATGTTGGAGCTGTTGGTCTGGGCCGCGCGGCATGAACACACCGAAGCGCCGTGTGCAGCGATTGAAAACATGGCGGCCAACCGCGAAGCGGTTCTCGCGGAAACGCGCCGGCGATGGCTGGAGCGCGACCCGACTCCACTGCTGCCGAGGTTCCGGAGCGCGAAGCCGAAACGCAGCGCGAATGCGAGACGCTGAGGCAGGGCAAGCCGCCCAACTACAAAAGATTCGTCGGAGGAGAAACGAATGAGCAAGGTACGAGTTCTCGTGGGCACCCGCAAAGGCGCGTTCATTTTGACCGCCGACGGAAAGCGCGATAACTGGGATGTGAGCGGGCCTTTTTTTACAGGCTGGGAGATTTATCATTTGAAAGGTTCGCCGGCTGATCCCAACCGCCTCTATGCGTCGCAATCAAGCGGCTGGTTCGGGCAGGTAATCCAGCGATCGAGCGACGGCGGCAAGACATGGGAAACGCCGGGTGGCGGGGTGCAGCAAGGCCCCGGCCCCATGCCGGCGGGTGAGAGCAATAAATTCGTTTACGACACGTCCGCGGAGCACGGCAAGCCCCTGACTACCCATCAGTGGTACGACGGCACACAGCACCCTTGGGAGTTCAAACGCGTCTGGCATCTCGAGCCTTCATTCAATGATCCCGACACGGTGTACGCGGGAGTGGAAGACGCGGCCTTGTTTCGCTCGAGCGATGGCGCGCACAGCTGGCAAGAACTCCCCGGCCTGCGTGGCCACGGTACCGGTCCTAAGTGGCAGCCGGGGGCGGGTGGAATGTGCCTTCACACCATTATTCTCGACCGCAACAATCCCCAGCGGATCTACATCGCCATATCCGCCGCGGGCGCTTTTCGCAGTGATGACGGCGGCCAGAGCTGGAAACCGATTAACCGTGGCCTGAAATCACAGTACATCCCCGATCCGAACGCAGAGGTTGGCCATTGCGTCCATCACATCGCGATGCATCAGTCCCGCCCGGGCCTGCTCTACATGCAAAAACACTGGGACGTGATGCGCAGCGACAATGCCGGAGATTTGTGGACAGAAGTGAGCGGCAACTTGCCGACCGATTTCGGTTTCGTGATCGACGTTCACGCTCACGATCCCGAGACGATCTACGTGGTGCCGATCAAGAGCGATTCCGAGCATTTCCCGATGGACGGCAAGTTGCGCGTGTATCGTAGCCGTACGGGTGGAAACGATTGGAAACCGTTGACGAAAGGCCTGCCGCAGAGCAATTGTTACGTCAACGTATTGCGCGATGCGATGGCGGTCGATTCGCTCGATTCCTGCGGCGTATATTTCGGGACGACGGGCGGACAGGTTTACGCGTCGCCTGATGCAGGGGATACTTGGGCTCCCATTGTTCGTGATCTTCCGCCCGTGCTATCTGTGGAGGTTCAAACGTTGCAATGATCCAAGTGGTGCTTCCAGCGCATCTCCGAAAGCTGGCCGGCGTGGATGGCGACGTGAAGCTGGAGATAGAGGGGCCTGTAACGCTGCGGTCCGTGCTGGACACGCTCGAATACCACTACCCGATGCTTCGGGGAACGATTCGCGATCACGTGACAAAACAGCGGCGGCCTTTTCTACGATTTTTCGCCTGTCAGGAGGATTTGTCGCACCAATCGCCCGATACGCCTTTGCCGGAGGCGGTTGCATCCGGCACCGAGCCCTTCCTGATCATCGGCGCGATTGCCGGAGGTTAGCTCCTGGACTCTCGATCTGTTCGCTTCGCGCTTTTTGATGCGCCATCTCTAAATAGTCCCAGCGGATTGGGACACACCTTATAGTGGACTGCCTTCGGCGATCGCAGACGCCGGTGATACAGTAATGCCCTCAATGAAGACCGCTGCGAAATCGGTTGATTGGGGCTCATGAATTGGAAGCGAATCCGATAGTTTTTCGCGATCTCACTTACATATTCCTGGCCGCACTTGGCGGCGGGCTCCTCGCTTGGTGGCTGCGCCTGCCGCTGATCATCGGATTTGTTCTCGGCGGCATCGTCATCAGTCCATTCACGCCTGGTCCGCAGCTGCATGACGTACATACATTCGAAGTTTTCGCCGAAGTTGGCGTGGTCCTGCTGATGTTTTCTGCCGGCGTGGAGTTCTCGGTCCGTGATTTGATGCGCGTCAAATGGGTTGCGCTGGTCGGCGCGCCACTGGGAATTCTGGTCATGGTTGGCGCTACCGTTGCAGCCATGCGGCTTGCGGGATTCTCGATAAAAGAAGGCGTGGTCGTGGGCGCGGCAGCTTCAGTCGCAAGCACAATGGTGCTGATCCGGCTGTTGACTGATAGCGGGAAGATTACGGCAACTTATGGTCGCGTGATGATTGGTATCACGCTCGTAGAAGATCTTGCAGTCATTTGCATGACCGTAGTCATCCCCATGTTGGCAGGTTCGGGAGAAGGTCTTCTTGCAAAAGCCGCCTGGACCCTCGGCAAAGCTTTCATCCTTCTCATTCCTCTGGTTTTTTTCGCTATCAAAGTTATCCCCCCGATCTTGCGACGGGTCAAACGGACGTGTAACCAGGAACTGCTTCTCATGGTCGCGCTTGCGGTGTGCCTGGGGACTGCCGCGCTCGCCGAAGCGGTCGGATTTTCCGTTGCGCTGGGCGCCTTCCTAGCAGGTCTATCCGTGAGCGGTTCCGAGGACCTTCACGATATTGAGAAGCCGCTTGTGCCTCTACGCGATTCTTTCGTGGCACTGTTTTTTGTCTCACTTGGGACGCTTATCGACCCGAAAGCGCTCGTGAAGAACTTGCCGCTTTTAGGCCTGATGGTCCTGCTAATCGTCGTCGTGAAATTCTTTGTTTGGGTGACGATCGTTTTGACTTTCCGCTATCAGCTGTCGACTGCGATAGCCGTAGGCGCCGGCCTGACGCAGATTGGTGAACTTTCGTTCGTCGTTGTGCAGGTTGCTTGGCATTCGGAGTTAGTCACTCAGGACGTCTTCAACGCTGTGATCGCCGCTTCGCTGGTTTCTATTCTGCTGAACACTTTCATTGTGAGGGGCGCTTTCGCGTGGCTCGATCGAAAATTTCCGGCGCCTCGCACGCTTTCACCAGAGCAAAGTTAGTCAGCAGCTGCGCATGGCTGCGGAGCTGCTCCCATTCTCGTCTGCCGCCAGATCCGCGCGCTTGAAGCGCCGCCCGCGGCGCCTTTCTCATTGACTGGGTCCATTTAGATTTCCGGTCCGGCGAATTTGCAGTGCGACCACTGCTGTGCTGCCGTCGCAAGGAATATTCGTGAGGAAGCGCAGTGTGCCGGCGCTGTCCTCAAATGCCAGCCCGGATTGCGCGGAGCCGCCTCGGTACGTTCCCCAGGATCTCGGGACGGAGGCGACGCAACCGGGCGTCCATACCTGTGCGCCGGCCGCTTTTGGTGTCCCACCATATAGCTTCCACGAGACGAATGCCACGGTCGCGAGCAAAACAAAAAGCGAATTTCTAGCCAGCTTTTTCATGAGTCCTCCTCTCCCTTTTGGGCGGCCATGATAGCACCGCGCAAACTCCAACCAGTCAGCGGCGCGAAGACGGCGACTAACAGAGATGTGCTACATTCCTTGCCTCGCAGCTCACTAGCACCGCTCGCCGCAACCCGGCACAGGAAGTGTTCGCCATGCAGAAGATGTTGCATCCTTCCGATCCTTGGTCGACAGTCGTAATTGTCCTAACGTTCGTCCTGTTTTTCATTGCCCTGTTTCTTCACGGATTCACGAGCGACCTCCTTTTGGAGACGGGCATCTTCCTCGTGTCTCTTAAACTGATCCGCATGGGGAGAAGCAATGCTCAAATCGCGCGACAACTGGACGAGCACTTGACGGATATCGAGAACCTGTTGAGGCCAAGGGACGATACAAGTCCGAACGCCCAAAAGTCTTAGCTTCGTCGCGCACACGGCGTTTCACATCGCGAGATGCGAAGTCTCTAGGGCTATTGGTTTCCCTCTGGTAACCATAAGCTCAGAAGTGCCAACCAGGCGCGAGTTCTGCCATGCAAAACAAGGTTGACGAGCCCGCCTAAAGTTGTGTGTTGACACAACGTCCAACTTGACTAGGCTTAGGTGGTCTAAGGGGCAGCCAGAAATGGCGATTCGGCCGTATTTCATTGGCGCAGTGGTGTGTTGTTTTTTGCTGGCAATGGCCACCGTTGTGTCCGCTCGGCAAGGCGCCGCGACACAACCGGAGACTCTGACGCTCGAACGCGCTCTGGCGCTGGCCCAAGAAAACAATCTTCAGATAAAAATCGCCGTGAAGGAGGTGGAAAAAGCGCGAGATCAGCTACTCGCGTTGCGCACGAACCGCCTGCCGCAGTTTGACTTTTACTTCCTCGGTTCGTATCTACTCACACCGATTAGCATAGAGTTCAATCAGGGCGCCTTTGGATACGTGGATGGCACCCCGGTGCCACCTGAGAACAAAACCATCACCACGAATCCGAAGCCGAGCGCCACAATCATCGCGCAGGTCAAACAGCCGCTATCCCAGCTTTACCGCATCAACCTCGGCATCGGCGAACAGGCGGTGAGCCTAAAGCTTCAGCAGGAAATTCTCCGCTCGCAAAAACAGTCGGTGACAAATTCGGTGAAACAAACGTATTACTCGCTGGTGCAAACGGGAAGTGGTATCGAGGCCATGCAGGAAAATGTAACGGCACTCGAGGAATTGGATCGCACGACGGATCAGTACTTGGCCCAAAAGGCGGTGCTTTCCTATCAAAGCCTTGGCGTAAAGGTGCAACTGGCGCAGGCGCAGGCACAGCTTGTGACCTTGCAAGACACGTTTGCTACCCAGGAGGAGAGCCTCAACAGCGTTTTGAACCGCGATGTTAGGACTGAGTTCAACGTAACGGCGGTCCCGGATGAATTGCCTGAGGAATCGGATATCTCGGCAGCGAGAACCGCAGCCTTACAGAACAGAACCGAAATACGTCAGGCGATGCTCAAAATCGATCAGGCGAACTATGACGCTCGCGCGGAAAAAGCTCTGTACATCCCGGAGGTAAGCGCCGCCTTCAACTATTTCTCCCCATTCACGATTGAAGGCTTCCCGAAGAACATCGCCTCGGCGGGCTTTCTCGTGCAGTGGGACGTTTTCGACTGGGGTTACAAGCGTCACATCCTCGAGCAGAAGCGGCGCACCGTGGACGAGACGCGTCTCAACCTCGATCAAACGCAGTCCCAGGTTATCGTCGACGTGGATAACCAGTACCGAAAATTGCGGGAAGCAAGAGCCAATCTGCGCGTGGCCCAGCTGCAGCGCGACGCCGAAAAAGAAAAACTGCGCGTCGTGCTCGAAGAATACCAGCAGAAGGCCGCGCTTTTGAGCACGGCGCAACAAGAGCAAGCTACATGGGCCCAAACCTCGGCGCAGTACAGCCAGGCGCTCGCCGCATTTTGGACCGCGCGAGCCAATTTCGAGAAATCGATGGGCCAGGACTAGAGGATCAGCATGATGAGGGCTTCAGCGAACTTGATTTGCTGTCTCGCAATCAGCGTGTTGCTCGCCGGATGCGAAAGCTCCAAGCCGCCCGCGGCGCCTTCGACGCCCGTGCAGGTCGCGCGAGTGGAAGCGTATTCGGGAGAACAAGGAGTCCGTTATTCGGCGAGCATCGTGCCCTACACACAAGTCGCTCTCGCCTTCAAGTCGGCTGGCTACGTCGTGAATATTCTCCAGCGCCCGAATATCGGTGGCGGAACGCGCAACGTGCAGCTGGGCGACTACGTACAATCCGGCACTGTCCTGGCCACGGTTCGCCAAGACGACTACATGCACGCGGTGCAGCAATATAAAGGACAGCTCGAGCAAGCCAATGCGGTTCTGCTGAAAGCAAAAAGTGACTTCACGCGTGCGCAGGCTTTGATGGGCGCGCAAGCGCTCACTCAGCCAGACTACGATGCCGCCAAAGCTCAGTACGATTCAGCCCAAGGATCCGTAACGACGGCGCAAGCCGCCGTGAGCCAGGCCCAACAAGCGCTCGACGATTGCGAGCTGCGCGCGCCGATCAGCGCTTGGGTGTTGGCACGCAATGTGGACGTCGGCGACTTTGTCGGGACGGGCAGCGTGGGATTTTCATTGGGCGACACGAAACGTATCAAAGCTGTTTTTGGTGTGCCCGACACCCTGCTCTCGAGCGTTCGCCTCGGTAAAACGCAGGGAGTGTTCACCGAATCGCTTCCCGATGAATTTCAGGGCCGCATCACGGCGATTTCTCCCAGCGCCGACCAAAAGAGCCGTACGTTTCAAGTGGAAGTCACAATTCCAAATCCCAAAGACGAATTGAAAGCCGGAATGGTGGCCACGCTTGATATGGGCGGCGCGCGGCCCGCAAACGGCGTGATCGTCGTCCCGCTCAGTGCCGTGATTTCCTCGGGAAACGGAAGCAAGGATTTCGCCGTATTTGTTGTGTCGAGTGAGGCCGGCCAGGATGTAGCGCATCGCCGCGCCGTCCAACTCGGTCCCGTTTATGGCAATCAGGTAGCCGTGCCCCAGGGTCTTGCGCTGGGTGATCGCGTAATTTCCAACGGCGCCACAATCGTCACGGACGGACAAGTAGTGCGAGTGATTCCTTAGTTTTTCGCAAACTATGCCGCATCGTTCTGATACCGACTACATTGAGCACGAGCGAAATACTGCCCGCTTCTTCGTCGAAAACCGCCAAATTTCCTGGGTGCTGCTGATCTTCACCATCGCCGCCGGCATTTATGGCTACTCCAAAATGCCCAAGCGAAAAGACCCGGACATCCCCGTCCGTGTTGCGTCCGTGCTCTGTGCGTATCCCGGAGCCACCGCCGAGCAGGTCGAGCAGTTGGTCACGCGCCCAATCGAGGAGACCCTCGCGGAGAGCCAGTACATCAAGGCGCCGATCGGTGCGGATTTCGGCATCAAGTCGCTGTCGCTGCCGAGCCTCACAATCATTCAGGTCCAGTTGGTGGATACGCTCAAGGACACCAAGCGTGAATTTTCCGACATCAATCTGAAACTGAACGCACTCAATAACAGCCTGCCGCAAGGCGCCGGGCCGATTCAATTCAACAGCGATTTCGGCGATACGGCCGCTCTGATGCTCACCGTAGCGAGCCCGCTCGAGGATCCCACTGCGATTGCCGTCCGCGCGAATGGGATTGAGGCGTCGATGGAAAGGGTTCGCGCGGAACGCCGCGCGGTGCGAGGCCCGGGATCGCCGGCAACGATTGTCTATTGCTTTCCGCCGTCAGTCGCCACCGGCGAGGTGATGCGCTTATTCGTACTGTTCCTACAGCAAGCCGAAGCCGGCGGCTACCTCCGCGATCCTCGAATTATTCAAGGACCCGGCTTCGTAGGCGCAGATGTCATAACCACCAAAGATGACGCCGCCATATACGCGACAGGCAACGAATTCCTGCAAACCAAAATCCACGAGTCCGAGATTCATCCCGACGCCTGGCCGCCTGCGATCATTCGCGATCCAAAACAGGCGTACGCAGTGCTGGCGGCGCATCCTGGCAACAAATACACCTACCACCAGCTCGACGAGTTTACGGATCTGCTGTCGCGCACGATCCAGGGTGCGGCGGCAGTATCGCGCGTTGATCGGAACGGCGTGTTGGCTGAGCAGATATTTCTGAACTATTCCCAGGAGCGGCTCGCTTCCACCGGATTGCAGTTGAATGACCTGAAATCCATTCTGCAAGCGCGCAATATCACCCTGCCTGGAGGCATTCTCGAAGCCGACACGAAGAATATCGTCATCGACCCGTCCGGCGAATTTCAGGCGCCCAGAGAAATCGGCGACACAATTGTTGCCTCTTCCAATTTTGGCGCGCCTGTCTACTTGCGCGACCTCGTGGACATCAGCTCCGGTTATCAAACCCCGCCTCGGTATCTCAACTTCTACTCCTGGAAAGATGCCCAAGGGAATTGGCAGCGCACGCGAGCCGTCACGGTCGCCGTTCAGATGCGGCCCGGCGGTCAGATTGGAAACTTCGCGGCTGGCGTGCAAGCGAAGCTCGACGCATCGCGAGAGCTGCTGCCAAAAGATCTCATCATCGCCACAACGTCGGATCAACCGCGCCAGGTTAAGGAGAACGTCGATCTCTTCATGGACGCGCTGTACGAAGCGATCGGCCTGGTTGTACTGGTTTCGCTGATCGGCTTCTGGGAATGGCGATCGGCGGTGCTGATGGCCGTAGCCATTCCGATCACGCTGGCCATGACCTTCGGCTTTTCCTACCTACTCGGCATCGATATCCAGCAGGTTTCGGTTGCCACGCTCATCATCGCTCTCGGACTGCTCGTCGACGATCCCGTTGTCGCCGGAGATTCGATCAAGCGCATGCTGGCGGAAGGCCATCCTCCCGTGATCGCTTCCTGGCTCGGGCCGACCAAGCTCGCGCACGCCATCATGTTCGCCACCATCACCAATATTGTAGCCTATTTGCCATTTTTGCTGTTGACCGGGTCGACCGGAGAATTTCTCTTCAGCCTGCCCGTCGTCATGACCTGCGCGCTCGTTGCTTCGCGCCTCGTCTCCATGACTTTCATTCCACTGCTCGGTTACTACCTACTGCGGGAGCCCAAAAGGAAAGAACCGACAATGGAGGACCGGCGCTCGCGAGGCTTTTCGGGAATGTATTACCGGGTCGGACGCGCAGCGATCGAACATCGCTGGCTCGTGTTCGCGTGCTCGCTGCTTCTGCTCGTGGCCGGCTGGTTCTTCGGGCATCAACTCAAATCTCAATTTTTCCCCGAAGACGTTCAGTACATGTCTTACATAGACGTGTGGCTGCCCAACGACGCCCCGGTATATGTCACCAATCAGGCTACGATTCAGGTTGAAAACGTAGTTCGCGCCACCGTCGATAAATTCGAGCGTGAGCACCCCGAAAAGGGTGCCGAAGCAGGTCACCTGCTCAAACAGATGACCACGTTCGTCGGGGGCGGCGGCCCGCGATTCTGGTTCTCGGTCACGCCGCAATTGCAGCAACTCAATTACGCGCAGGTTTTGATCGAGGTGACGGACAAAGACGCCACTCCGCAACTTGTCGGTCTCCTGCAGCAGGCGCTTTCAACCGGAGTGCCCGGCGTGCGCGCGGACGTGCGCCAGCTCCAGACCAATCCCGTTGAATATCCGGTGGAATTCCGAGTAACCGGCGCGGCCGACGTCAGTCCAGCCGACGAACAAAAAGACATCAACGTGCTTCGATCCATCACCGACCAAGTTGAAAACATCTTGCGCGCCACACCGAATTCGTTGCGCGTTCGCGACGATTGGGGTGAGCCGGGCTTCCAGGTGACGCTGCGAGTCGATCCCGACCGCGCCAATTTGGCCGGAGTCACCAATTCCGACGTCGCATCCTCCTCCACCTCCGCCATGAACGGCTGGCAAGTCACGTCGCTGCGCCGCGGCGACCAGCAAATCCCGGTGATGGCGCGCCTGCGTGCCGACGAACGTGCCCAGCTGTCCGATGTCGAGAGCCTTTACGTCTACGGCTCCTCAACCAATACGAAGGTCCCTTTGCTGCAAGTGTCCTCGCTCGATAATCAAATGCAGACGCTTCGCATTCGTCATCTCGAGCACTTCCGGACCATCTCCATCCAATCCTTCCCGGCGGCTGGCGTTTTGGCTTCGCAGGTCTACGCCGCCGCGCTGCCGAAAATCAACGAACTCCGCTCCACCCTGCCGCCCGGCTATCGCATCGACACCAGCGGTGAAGCAGCCAAAACGCAACAGGGATTCACGAACCTCGCGATCGTGATGCTGATTTCCGTTTTCATGATCTTCTTGGCGCTGGCCTTTCAATTCAAGCACGCGGTCAAACCTTTCCTCGTCTTCGCGGCCACGCCCTACGGAATCTGTGGCTCGCTTTTCGCTCTATGGCTGGCAGGCTCTCCTTTCGGCTTCATGGCGTTTCTGGGCATTGCCAGCTTGATCGGCGTGATCGTCAGCCATGTGATCGTCCTTTTCGATTTCATCGAGGAAATGCACGAAAAAGGTGAGCCTCTGGAACAGGCCCTGCTCGATGCGGGCATCGTCCGCCTGCGGCCCGTGATGATTACCGTCGGCGCCACCGTACTCGCGCTGTTTCCGCTCGCGGTTCACGGCGGCCCGCTGTGGCAGCCGCTCTGTTTCGCGCAAATCGGCGGACTTGCCTTCGCCACATTCGTGACGCTCCTGCTGGTTCCCGTCCTCTACTCGATTTTCGTCATGGATCTCAAGATCGTCGAATGGATTGGCCCAAAGGAAATGCCCCAGCCCGTCACCGCCGCGAAATAGTCTCCTCCCGCGGAGTTCGACAACCAGAAATGTGCGAGGGGGCGCTGTGGGTGGTGGGCGAAAGTGCGCCCCCTCGATGGGCACCCATACACCCGATGTTACGAATGCAGCTCAGGAAAAGTTTCCAATTTCTGCCGGTTCACACCAAAGACCCCCGCTTCGCCGCAAGCAATATCCGAGCATTACAGGCCCGGCACCTAACTGCTTCGGGCCTTTTGCTTCTAGGGGATCTCGCGACCCGCAAGCCGACCCGGAGAGGAATAGCGGTCGGCGAACCGAAGCCTTTGGCGGAATTTCGACAGAGCGGCTGGTGGACGTGGCCGGGATCGAACCGGCGACCCCCTGCTTGCAAAGCAGCGCGCCCACTCCTCGTAAGGCATTTCCATTCACCAGCTCGATAGAAAACAATTCACTTAAACCATCTGCGTGGATGTGGCAGGCTGTGCGCGGGTGGGGGCGCCTGCTCGCTCGGTCACTACAAAAGTCACTACAGTTCCCGAATTTTCCGAATCTCGGAAGCGGATGTGCCGCGTGATCCCATCCGCCTACTTCGAGCGAAGCGATACGCCCGCGGAGAACTCGCCCGTCGGCAAACTCATGCAGAAGATTCATGCCGCATTCCCCGACATGGACCTTCAGGTAATTCGAGCGGAAGCGCCAGAGTCGCTGTGCGGTGTGGGCGGCGTAAATCGCATTCAAGTCGCGTTTAATCTCTTCCTGCGCGCGAGGAAACTCGATAAGGCGCGACGCACGACGCGCGGCGAGGCTATCCCCGCGGCTCAGGGGCCAGAAACGCCCGTTTTCCCGCTTTCTCGGTTGCAATCGACGGCTCGGTGAGCATGCGAACAAAGGCGGCTCCGATCGGAGATCATCTGCTCACCTTGCGCGAGGCCGCAGAAGTGCTGCGTCTCAGCCCGAGAACCGTCCGGAAGTACGTCAACAACCGAGAGATCAAGGGCAGAATCAT
>Ga0187783_10000072_pt1 | contig 76545 bp, 63 predicted proteins | sample 1015_SJ02_MP02_2_FD_132471 | JGI IMG/M metagenome (GOLD analysis project Ga0187783, IMG submission 132471) | Tropical peat soil microbial communities from peatlands in Department of Meta, Colombia - 1015_SJ02_MP02_20_MG | ecosystem: Environmental > Terrestrial > Soil > Wetlands > Peat | place... | reverse complement strand
GGCGGCTTCCATGGTGGCGGCGGCTTCGGCGGTGGCGGGGGTTCCCACGCCAGCGCAGCGCCTTCGAGCAACGCTCACCCGTCTGGAGGCGGCGCCCCCCGCGGCGGTTCTCCTGGGCCATCCGCCAATCGTAGCAGCGGTCCCAGTCCCTACGCCCGCGGCGGAGCCCCTGGTTTTCGAGGCGGATCGAACTACTCAAACCGACCTGGGGCCACGCCTCCATCGAGCGCCCATTTTGGGCGCCCAGCTATCGCTGACGGCCAGTGGCATGGCTTCGGCAAATCGCCAAGTGGCGCAACAAACGCCTCAGCAGCGCGTGGGGGCGCACCAGCCTCGTGGAACTCCTTCGGCAGTGCTTCCACAGCGCGCGGAGGCGCGTTGGCTTCAAACGCCTCGCGAGGGTCGACCTCCGGTATGGTTTCCTCCCGGGCAGCGGCCGGCTCGACCTTTTCGTCTTCGCACGCGCTCGCGAGCTTCTCCAACCGCGCTACGTCCCTCAACAACACTTCTTCTGGACGATCGAGTCTGACGAGCAACATGTTCACCGGCTCGCGCCTGGGCGCCGGAGCAGCTAGCACCTCGCGGTTCAGCAATTTGACGCTCGGTCACACTTCATTTTCCACCACAAGCAACCTCCGCGCCGGGTTTGGGACCGCAGGGCTTCGTCCCGGCATCGGCTACGGCGGCTATTACGGCAATCGCTTCGGGTACTATGGCGGATGGGGCTGGGGTGGTTGGGGATTTGGGCTCGGTTTTGGTTGGGGTTGGGGCTGGGGCCTCGGTTTCGGCTGGGGCTGGTACGATCCCTTCTGGTACAACCCATACTGGCCTAACGCGTGGGGATGGCCGGGTTATGGCTACTACGCTCCCTACGGGTATGCGCCTCCGGACAATCAGTCGAACTTCCCTCCACCATACGGTCCGGGCGAGAGCAACTCAAACTCGAGCGGCGCAACCCAGAATGATATTCAGCCCGACATTGAGCCACAGATCGAGTCGTCGCAGCCGGACGACAACCCGAATCCCAATACCGGTAACGTGGCGGAATCCGCGCCCACCGTCCTCCTCTACATGAAGGACGGCACGACGCTTCCTGCCACCGATTACTGGGTCGCGGACGGCAGGTTCCACTACCGCGTCGCATATGGCAATGAAGATGTAATCGACATGAGCCAGCTCGATCTGCAGCGCACGGTTGATGAGAACGCGAAGCGTGGAGTGCGTTTTACGCTGAAGCCGCAGCCAGTGCCGTCGACACCGCCGGCTCCCGCGGCTGCAACCACAACCAGCACCACTACCTGAACTCAAGGGTCAGGTCAAGCAGCCGGGCGACTCGACCATCCTCGCTCTTCTGTGTGTGTCTCCTTAGAATCCTGCGGGCTATCTGCATCCGTTTTCCGAATGACACATATCGCAACTTTCGTTCCCACTCCTTCGCTTCCGAATGCCATCCTGACTCATCAAATATAGGAACCTGTACCCAGTGCAGCTACATACGGACATTTGCTTATCATTACGACTAAACAACTTACGAAGAAGGAAGTTTGCGCGCATGAGTGAAAAACCACTAAAGCACTACCTGTTCGCCAGCGACTTCGATCAGACGCTGACCTTCAACGACTCGGGCTACGTGCTGAGCGAGATCATCGGGATTCCACCAGAAGAGTTCAAGCGTCGCGTCACCGGCATGGCGAAAATCAATCTCGTCCAGCAGGGTGCGGAGCTAGCCTATTTGCTGCTGCACGATCCCGAATTTCGCAGCCGGGTTCGCCGCGAGCACCTTTACCAAACCGGGAAGAAAATCCGTCTGAAGGACAACATCGGCCTGCTCTACGACATTTTGGACCACGGAATTGACGGCTATCACTTCGACTTTTCGATTGTCTCAGCGGCGCCGATTGAGGTGATTCAGTCCGCACTCGAAGGCATCGTTCCCGCGGACCGGATTTACGGCACGCAGTTTCAATACAACGCCGGCGGCGAAATCGAGACCATCATTCGCGCCACCGCGGGCTACGGCAAAGTGGCCGTGCTCGATGAATTGCAGGCCAGCCTGCAAATTGGCCCCGACCACATCGTCTATGCGGGCGACGGCAGCTCTGACATCAATGTGATGCTGCACGTCAACGCGCGCGACGGCTTCACTATCGCGGTCTCCGAGACGAAGCAGGTCGCGCATGTTGCCAGCCGAACCGTGCTGGGCAACAGCGCCGTCGTCGTGCTCGCGCCAATCCTCGAAAATATCGTGGGATGGACTCGCCCGCGCATTCGCGAATTCCTCGAATCCTACGGCTTCCTAATTCAGGAATGGGATACTGTGCGCACCGACTGGCTCACGCTGCGCGCCATCGACGAACCACGCGCGGAGGCCAACTCAACTTCCCGCCCAGAGCCCACCCTTCGCATCGCCTAGCTTTGCGCCTGGGCTCCGTCACGCGCTCTTGCACAAACCGCAAGGACATGGCACCCACTTGCGTGATGCTCGGCCCAGCGTTCTGTTGGAGCTCTCCAGCGACGTTGAGAGCAGCCTAGTGTCCGATTAGGTTTGGGCTGGAGGGTGTGCCAGCGTTTCAGCTTCGCTCGTCATCTCCATAACGGTGCTATATTTCATCGATGATGATCCTAGAACACCAATTGACCGTCCTTTATCACGGCCTTTCCGTCGATCTCCACGGTCGCATTGGTGACCGGAAATGAGAAGCCGCCCGGCTGCGAATTCTTGCCTCCGTAAATCTCATTGTTGCCGAAATAAATCCAAACCATTCCAGCGGCGGCCCCCGGCCGATAGTCCTCACTGATCTTAAAAGCGGGGTTCAGGCCAATCGACACCGAGCCGAGCATGTCCTTCGGACCGCTGTATCCAGCCATAGTTTCCCGGTAGCAATCCCCACCGCTTTCTGCCTTAAAGTTCGCGATCTTTCCATCTTGAACGTCGAACGAGGCGTCGATCAGCTGGATATCGGGACGACAGCGCTCCCTGATCGAAAAAACTTTGCCACTTCCGGACGTTTCGAGAGGCGCGAAGGTCACGCTTCCGCCGGGAAGTGTTACAGCGCGGTTCCCGAAGAACTTTGCACGGGATTTTTCTTCGGTCACGATTCCGGCGTCAACAGACACTGGCCGCCCACCGAGGGTAAACGTCAGGTCTGTGCCCTTTGCGGAAGTGATTCGGACCTTCTTGGAGTTTTCCAACATCTGCTTGAGGCTGTTCCCTTTTTCGGAGATTTGCCGATAGTCTGCGTTCACTGCATCCCAGTGCATTTTTTCCAGTTCCGGATACGGAATGTGATAAAGAACTGCATCGGACTTGGTGGGGAAGTTTATGCTCAGAACCTTCAGCTTGCTGCTGTTGAGGGCGCTGGCCACCACCTCGCCGGCTTTATCCAGATCGGCCAGCCGCTGCGCCGGGACTCCTGCAACTACGGCCGCCGAGTCTTCGAGGTCGGGAAGGCCGATCCAAACGTCGACGTCCTTGATCCAATCCACAAAATACCGAGGCTCCTGTTTGAGATATGGCTCGGGGACCTCCATATTAACCGCCCGAGCGAACCTGTCCGTGTTCAAGAATATTTGGACCATGCCGCCGGCTTTGGCGACTTCAATGGCAATATCTTCCATGAGTGGGATTGTGTTTTGGCCCCCGGAGACGACGACAACATTCCCAGGCTTCACGTTGACCGAAGTGTTGACGACCTGCTTGGCCAGTGCTGGAAATTGGCTGTCCTGCGCGCTTGCTGCGCCTGCAAAAAGCAATACGAGAGGGAGGAGAAAGCTTGAGCTCCTCACGATATCATTCTTCATTGTCTTACCTCCTGAAGAAACAGATTCCGGAGTGGGAGAATTTCAGGGCCGTAAATCAGCCAACGCTCTTTGTAATTATGGAAAGGGACAATCAGGGAAATATGCGGAGCAAATTCTGTCGCCAGCCGCGTTTATTGTCAAGGGCAACAATACTTCGAGAAAGCTGGCGCCCGCGCGCCGGTGCCAACCCTGCGTCGCCCCGAGCCCGCGACCTTCCGCGTCTGAGCCGGTAGATACTTCGCGACTCACAGTAGCCGCGAGTATACTTAGCGCAACAGCCTCGCCTGAGAGGTGCACATGCCGCGTGTTCTTTGCGCCGCCGCCCTTTTGCTTGGGTTCTCAACGACGGCCGGTTCTGCGCTGGGCCAGACTTCAAACCCATCCTCCTCGCCCACGCACCAAGGCCAGTTGCTGCAGGTCGAACTAACCAACACTGTTCGGGCGAGGAGTGCAAAGGTGGGGGACCCCATAAAGGCTCGCACCGTGACGGCACTTATCCTGACCGACCAAACAGTTATCGCAGAGGGTTCAAAAGTTGTAGGACGCGTGGTGCGCGTGGACCGCCCGCCAACCAGCTCTGAGGACGTGGTGCTCTCAATCGCCTTCGATCAATTCCAACTGAAGCACGGGCGCACCCTGTCCGTGAATCTATCGATTCGAGCGGCAGCCTTTCTCCGGGCGACGGTTCACCGGTCCGACGACGAATTGGTCGGAGTCGACTCTCCTTCATCGTCCTGGTCGCCTTCGATCCCGCCGCGCAAGAACCTATCGCTGCCGCCGTCGGGCCCAAGAAACCCGAACTCTCAGGCTGACTCTTCGGCGCAGCCTGAGACTACTCAGGTTGACTACAATCGAAGGGATTTGAGGTCGGCGTCGGAGGGTGCGCTCATTGGCATGCCGGGCGTGACTTTCCGTATCGACAGAGACGCGGGCACAGCGACCTTTCAATCGTCCAGCCGAAAACTGGAGCTCAAGAGCGGTCTCCAGTTGGTACTGCGTGTTGGTTCCCGAACGGGTCCCAAGAGCTGAACGATCGAGAGTTGGGGTGCGTCCCGACCCGTGGTAAGGCGCCAGGGTTACGAGGCTTCCAGAAGGAATCCGAGCGCAGTAAACGGGAAATACTCTACGCAAATTCTGCAATCATTTGGGATTTGAGAAGAATGATTGGCGGCGGTAAGTGCTTTGATTTCCGGTATCACGACGTGGGCAGCGGTCGTGCTCGCGTTCATCTTGGGCCGTTTTTGTGGGCAGACTTACCACGGCGCGAAGGGGGAATCTAGCCGATGCCAAAATCCTTGTGGATCACTGCAGTACTGTTACTCCTTGTCGCTATCGGCGCACCTAGCGTCCAGGCAAGCTCGTTCACCTATTCGTACACCATCGTCATTAATGACGAGTTTTCGCTCGGCTGGACTACATCACCGGGGCCAGCCGTCACGACAAACACCTCCATCACGGCAGGGTCGCTCGCGTCCTCGAGCGTCAGCGGCGCCTTGAGCGGGCAGACTCTCAATTCCGTTGATCTGGATCCCGCGTCCACGCCCATCACCGGTTGCCCCACCGGGGATTGCGTAGCATCCTTTCTTTCCGGCACATCCGGGACCACGGAAGTCCTGTTTTCAAACTTGACCGCGACCGACTTCGACAGTCCCGGCACCTATACGTTTACCGGCACCACATACCCCCTAGTAGAGACTTTCGTTGTTAAGGAGATCACCACCGCGATGCCCGAGCCGCCTACCTACGGTCTCACGCTGACCGGAATCGGACTGGTGTTGGCGATGCGGCGACGTATAGGTCAAGGTCTGCCACAAGCCGGTTAAAGATGTCGCTCGCTGTCAGTGTTCCTGTGCTGGTTCCAATTGATGCCACAGAAGCATAAACACCGTTGATTCTGGAAACGGCCTCCTCACAACTCGAGGATTAGTCGCCGGAGCTTCAAAATCGAAACCGAGGACCACCCGCCTGCGATTGCCCGACCACTACGTTAATCAGGCACATTGATCACTTTGCGAGTCTGCCCTTTGGCATCGCTACATAGACTCGCTCGGGAACAAATAGTGAATCGTGCCGCGATGGTAGTTGGTCCTGAATCTCGAGGATTCTTATCACGGAGCCGGCACCCCCGTTTTTGGTTCACAATCTAACGAGAAGGCACAAACGAAACCATCAGTATCTGAGCGCGACCAAGGGGAGAATGCATCCGTGACAAACCGCAAAACGAGTGAAGTAGACAGATACATTGCAAAATGTCCGAGAGAGGCGCAAAGCGGTTTGGTGAAGATCAGGGCCGCGATACGAGCGGCCGCGCCTGGCGCCACGGAACGCACCGATTATTTCCAATGGCCTGGATATTCCTATCCTGGATTTGATTATGACGGGATGTTTGCCTGGTTCAGCTTCAAGAAACCACACATACGTCTACATGTACGTCCTCCGGTGATACAGGAACATAGAAAGGAACTCGCAGGTTATCCCACAACGAAAGCCGTCGTTGGCTTCCCAATGGATAGGCCGATACCAGTCACATTGGTGAAGAAGTTGGTGAAAGGAAGTATCAAAGCAATGAAGGATAAGTCCAAATAGACTTCGACATCGGATTAGTTTTCCTGCTTAAAGACAACCTTTCCCCCCGTCCGAACCAGATATGCGTGTGAGAATCGGAGATCGCCGGAATTACCGTGCGCCCCTGAAGATCGATGACATGTGTCTTCGCGTCCCGTCGTGCCAGGACCTCTTCGTCGGTTCCAACCGCATCGATGCGTGTTCCCGTTATCGCCAGAGCCGAAGCCCAAGGAGCTTTGGGATTGCCCGTATAGATGTGCCCGTGTACCAGCAGGATGTCGCTACCGAACGCCGCCGACGGCAACGCAGTTGCTGCCAGAACGGCGCACAGTCCCGCTATTTGCCGAAACGACTTCATTCTCGGCACTCCCTACTTTCGCACTCGGATTTCTGAGCATCTATTCCACGCTGAAATCGGCGGCGCGCCAGGCGCTGATATCTCCGGCGGAATCCTGGGCGCGCACTTCCAGCCGGTATGCCCCCTTGGGAAGTTGACGAATAGGAATGGTACGCGCGATGCGAAATACGCCGCTGGCGGGATCTTTGTAAGGCGCGGCCTCGACAGGAGCGAGTTCTCCTTTCACCGTTCCAGTTGCAGAATCGAGAATCCTCATTTGGACGCTGACGCCTGTGGCGGAATTTTGCTCCGGCGATGGATCGTACACTTCAAAATAGGCAAAAAACTGGCTACTCTGCGCGAAGTTCGCGTCCCCGGCCATGCTGAACTCGATGCCCTTGCTTACCAGGGGGACATACTGCGGGGCGAAATTTGCGGCGGCCGCTTCCTTGGCTGAAACGCCAGCGTCCCTCAGCCGCTTGCAGAGCGCCAGAGAGCTGAGCGCCAATCGTTTCCGATCGTAGGGAGCCAGTGTCAGTGGCGCTTCTGCCAAGCCGATATCCCATCCGTCGCTGAGAACCACCTGGAGTTTGTATTCGCCAGGCGGAAGATCCATCTGCGTTTTGTACTGAGCCGGAATCCAAAATGGGTCGGAGCTGTCCAGAGCTGTCTGTATAGAGCTCAGGTCTGGTTTAATTTCACCCGCCGCATTGCGAAAAGTGAGGGCGAGCGTGTCATTTCCGTCTGTACTGTCGCTCGCACCTAGATTTCGGCTCGATGCCGCCCCGTTAACCAGGTGTGGAATTGCACCCGATAGATTTGCAGTGCCTTTCTCCCAGGTGATGTATTTGGTTCCTCCCTGGTTAAAAGTAGGCCAGTAAGAAGGATATAGCAGGTCGCTGAAGCGCCCCGCAATACTTCCGTCTGCCCTGCGGACGATCCCCATGACCGCAATCCTGGCGTATAGCGTCCAATTCGAGGACTCCCATTTCCGATACAGGTCTTTCCACGGGAACTCCAAGCTGACGTCGACGCGGGACTGATCTCCGCTCGTATGAAAAGTCGCTGCCTGGAGCGACAGCGGTATTTTCCCGTGCTTTTGCGAAGCCAATTTGTGTTCCAATTCCTTGCCCAGCTCGCTTCCGATTAGCGGATCAGCCGGGGTCTGCCCCGTGCAGTATTGGTTGCGCGCGAACACGAGTAAGTTCGGCCGATCCACCTCGACCCTGATAGCGTGGCATCCCTCCGTCGCACTCTTCGGCACGTATGCCAGAGTTTGAAATTCGCGGTTGATCACCGGCACGCGCTTAATTTGGCTCAGTTCGCTCAAGCCCCAGATACCTCTCGGCGTTGCCGAGGCTTGCATGTGCCATCCCAGGTTGTCTCGCACCAGGGTCCACCAAGCGCCGGGGACCATTCTCACGATCTGCTGCTCGGTGCCGTCCTGAAATAGACGGAAATCCTCGGCCGTGAGGCCGTGTACTTCTGTCACGTCGCAGTCGGTGGGCAAGTACGGTTGCGTCGGCGGCAACTTAAAAAAGGCGGCTACGTCGGTGCGAGCGCACGGCATCTCCTCTTTAGGAGCTTCTGCCATTCGCGCTGGGTCGTAAGCGAATACGGGAACAACCACCAGGTTGGATTCCACGGTTATTTCAGGGGCAGGGCCCGGTGATTGCCCGGAACTGGGAGGCAAGGTCGTCGCCTGGGGGAAAACTGCGGAGACCGCAATAGACAACAGACCAGCCGCAGCCAACAGCGACCGAAACGACAGGTTCCATCTGGCCATCCGCGTAGACAACTTTCCGGCGCTCTGCCCCGGAACTGCGCCATGTTCGCCCATTCGGCATAATAACATCGCGGCATCTCAGGCGGCATCCTCGAAGCGGTCGCTAATTGTCGGGCCGCGTCTCGCTCGTCGGCCACAGCGAAAGCTAAATCCGATCCTATCTGGTGGCTGAACAGTCATGCAAAAATCGACTCAAAGTCCGTTGCCCCCGACGGCATCTCTGCTAAGTTACAGCGCGCCCTTGAAGAGCGCTGGCGGTCAAGTCCCCCCTACGGCCAAGGCGCCGCCACTGGTTTAGACTGTTCGCCTCACGGTGCAGGCGCGTTGAAATGCAGAGTGCTGTGAACAAGGAGAGCACAATGAAGAGAATCACCTTAATCTCGGTGATCCTGATCTTCGGACTGCGCGCTGCTTTCGTGCAGCCAGCGATTGCTCAACACGAGCATCCCGCGGGCGACCCGGCCAAACTCGGAAAAGTCACCTTCACCGTTTCCTGCGCCCCGTCGGTTCAGTCAGAGTTCAGCAGCGCCGTGGCAATGCTGCATTCCTTTTGGTACGAAAAAGCCAGCGAAACATTTGGTGCGATAGCGGAGCAAGATCCCACGTGTGGCATGGCGTACTGGGGAATCGCCATGAGCTACTATCATCCCATTTGGCCGACCCCAAGCCCGGCCGATCTGAGGGCGGGAAAGGCCGCTGCGGAAAAGGCAAAGGTGGCGGGTGCCAAGACGCAGCGCGAACGCGACTATATCGCAACCATCGACACCTTTTACAGCGATGCTGCCAGGTTGGATCACCCCACTCGCGCCCTGGCCTACGAAAAGGCCATGGACCAGCTGCAAGCGCGCTACCCTGACGACCACGAAGCGGCCATTTTTCATGCACTCGCGCTGCTAGCCATCGCGCCGCCCGCTGACAAGACATACGTCAACCAGAGAAAGGCAGGCGCCATCCTCGAGCCGCTGTTTGTCGAAGAACCGGAGCACCCCGGTATCGCCCACTACATCATTCACGCCTATGACTATCCCCCACTTGCGGAAAGAGCCCTGGATGCGGCGCGCCGCTATGCCAAGATCGCTCCGGACTCACCGCATGCGTTGCACATGCCGTCGCACATCTTTACGCGGCTCGGCTTGTGGCAGGAGTCTATTGATTCGAACCTGGCCTCAGCCGCTTCAGCGAAAAAAAACAAGGCCCCCGGCAACGAACTCCACGCGAAGGATTACCTCATCTACGCGTATCTCCAGGTTGGCCAGGATCGCGAGGCCAAGAGGGCGCTGGAAGCACCGCCGCCAGGCCGCACGGATGACCCTCAGTACATGAATTGGCTCTACGCAATGGGTACGTCGCCCGCGCGCTATGCCGTTGAGCGGCATCGTTGGGCGGAAGCCGCAGCGTTGCCTATACCGCTCAATACGTTCCCCGGCGGAACGGCCGCTTGGACCGAAGCGAATCTGCATTTCGCGCGAGCGCTCGGAGAGTCACATACGGGGCAAATCGATGCCGCCGAAAGCGAGGTGCAGGAGCTCGCATCCTTGCGCGACGCGCTTATCCAAGCTAACGAGAATTATTGGGCTGACCAGCTGGATATTCAGCGCGAGACAGCAACGGCGTGGATTACGCTGTCCGAGGGCAAGAAGGAAGAGGCTCTAGCGCAGATGCGTTCTGCCGCCGACCACGAGGACAGAACCGATAAGAACAACGTCACACCCGGGGCCATCCTGCCCGCTCGCGAGTTGCTTGGGGAAATGCTGCTGGAAGCGAACCAGCCTGCTCAAGCAATGATTGAATTTGAGGCCACGCTGCGCACTGCCCCCAATCGCTTCAACGCTTTTTCAGGTGCCGCGCGTGCCGCCCAACTCTCCGGCGATAACGCCAAGGCGAAAGCTTACTACGCTAAGCTGCTCTCCATGTGCGAACACGCCGATGGGGACAGGGCTGAGCTTCAGAGCGCACGCTCCTTTTTGGCCCAGAACTGAGGCGGAGTTCGCCGAGTCCCCGCCGAATCACTACATTCTGACCACCAACGGGTTGCGCGAATAGAACCCGCCTCTTCTCTAAATTACAATTTGACAAAAACTGCGGCAGGCTCCGTCAGGATATAATCCCGCGCATGAAAAACCTTCCTCAAACCTCCCTACGCAAAGGGTGCGCTGTTTGCGCGCTAGCACTCATGGCGCTGCTTCCGCCCGGTCCTCGAGGGCAGACCGATCCACAATCCGCACCACAAGCGCTGTCGCCGATGCGCGTGGCGATTGCCGGGCTGGCGCACGGACATATCACCGGATTCCTCGATCATTATCAGCATGATCCGCGGATACAAATCGTGGGAATCGCGGAGACAGACCGCGAGTTCGCGACGCGCGTGGCGAGCCAATACAAACTCGATCCCGCGCTGCTCTACGCCGACCTCGGCGACATGCTCGAGAAAACGCATCCTCAGGCGGTGCTTGCCTATACGAACACGTTCGACCACCGGCGCGTGGTGGAAGTGTGCGCGCGCCACAAAATTGACGTGATGATGGAAAAGCCGCTCGCGGTGAGCACCACGGACGCGTTGGCGATGCAAAAAGCGGCCGAGGCGGCTCATATCCACGTGCTGGTGAACTACGAGACGACGTGGTACGCGAGCAACCGCGCGGCCTACGAGATGCTGCACAGCGGCGCTATCGGGGACATGCGGAAATTCGTTGCGCGCGACGGGCATCGCGGTCCCAAGGAAATTGGCGTCGGGCCGGAATTTCTCGCGTGGCTGGTCGACCCGAGGCTCGATGGCGGCGGCGCCCTTTACGATTTCGGTTGCTACGGCGCGGACCTGGTGACCTGGCTGATGGACGATCAGACGCCGATATCAGTGACGGCAGTGACGCAGACAATCAAGCCGCAGATTTATACACATGTGGACGATGAGGCGACGATCATCCTGAAGTATCCGAGTGCGCAGGCGATTATTCAGGCGTCGTGGAATTGGCCCTTTGATGTGAAGGATATTCAGGTATTCGGCGCGACGGGATCCGTGAAAACCGTCCAGCGCGATCATGTGTTGGTGCGGCGCGCGGGCGAGCACGAGGAGGAGGATGTCGCCGCGAAGCCGATTCCCTCCCCCGACGATGATCCGATTTCCTATCTGCGGGCCGCAGTCATGGACGGACGTAAAGCGGAGGGGCCGACGTCGCTCGATACGAATGTGATTGTGGCTGAGATTCTGGATGCGGCGCGAGAATCGGCAAAAGAACGCAGGACGATCCCCTTGCCGCGGAAAGACAAAGTGCGGGTCAGCCAATGAGCGACGGACTGAAGGAGCAGATGGAGCGAGTGGCGCTGGAGTTAATGGAAGGGCGCGCAGCACATGCAGATCCGATTGCGTGCGTCGAGGATTTGTCGGCGGAGTTGGCCGCGCGGAAGCCAGCCGGATTCGAGCGCTGCGTAGCGGAGCTCCTTGCACACATCAACTATTGGATGGATTACGACATGAACCGCATGCGCGGCACGCCCGACAAATATCCGCAGCATGCGGCGGAGAGTTGGGAATCGTTCGACAGGCTCAGCACGGATCAATGGAAGAAAATTGTCGAGCGATTTCGCGTGTTGTTGCGCGCTCTGGAAGCGATCTGCCGATCCGATGAGGCGGACTGGAGGAAGAAGGCACCGGCCACCTACCCGAGCCACGAGCGGAATATCTCAACGGTTGGCGCGATGATTTTTCAGCTCATCGCACACAACAGCTATCACGTCGGACAAATTGTTGACGTGCGTCGCGCGATCGGCGCATGGCCCCCGCGCGGCGGCGGAGATACGTGGTGAAGGGCGCGGCGAGCGCGCCCTTCGTTCTCGGAGGCAATGTGCGAGTTTAGTTGCTGGCGCCGACAAGAGCCGGTTCGTGACTCGAATCGGAGCTTGAACTGGAGCTGGACTGCCGGGTGCGCTCGATTTCGATGCGGCCCTTGAAGTAAGCGCCGTCTTCCACGCTGATGCGCGCGGTGGTGATGTCGCCCGTGACGGAGCCGTCCTTCTTGATCTCGACGCGGTCGCTGGCGTGAACGTTGCCGGTCACGTTGCCGTAGACGATGACGTCGCGCGCGAAGATTTCCGAATTGAGGTGCCCGCTGCGGCCCACCGTAAGACGCTGGCCGTTCAGCGCGATGGCGCCTTCCACTTTGCCGTCGATCTGAAGATCTTCATCACCGGAAATCTTGCCTTTGATTTCGAGGCTGGCGCCCAGGCACGAAAGATTGCGTGTTGCCGATGAGCTCATGCTGGGGCTGGAGCTGATGTTGCTGCGAACGCCGCCCGAGGTTGAGACAGGCGATTGCGGCGGCTGCCATTGAGAGGCCGTTGGCGCCGGCGCATCGGATTGCTTATTCCACATGGTTCCTCCTGGTTCCGTCGAAGGGGTAGCTGCTGATGATTCACTGTAGGGCGGCGCAGCGAGGCGCAGCAATGCAGAAGAAAGGAGACTTGTCCTCAGCGGAAACTGACCGGAGGTACAGGGCGAAACCGGGCATGTACAGCCAGCGGCCGGCTGGCGGCGAGTCTGCGTTAAGCGTCACGCGCAAAAGTGACAATGCACACTGCGGGAAAAGCGCAGCCGCGGCCAAATAGGCACCCAAGGGGACGGATTGAGCTTCCGCGGCTGAAGCCCCCCAGGCACGCAGCCGCGCCAGTGGCATCGCCCCCGCATCATAGAATAAGGAGACGGTTATGTTTGCTCGCCACATCACAGTGCAGCTCAAGAGGAATGTGGAGAAGGAGTTTCCAATCGCGTTTGAAAAGGAAATTCTTCCGATCCTGCGGCGGCAGAAAGGCTTCCTGGAGGAAATGCTGCTGGTGACACCATTCAAGAACGAAGCGGTGGCAATCAGTCTGTGGGAGGAGAAGGAAAACGCGGAATCGTATCAACGGCAGGTGTATCCAGAGATCGAGAAGCTGATCACGAAATTCATCGAAGAAAAGCCGGTCGTAAAGAACTACGAAGTGGAGTATGCGACCTACCGGAAGTTTGCGACGGTGGCAGTCTAGAAGAGGCGCACTCCGGATTTGAGGTCGCGTGGGGGCGAGAGGTTTTTCGCCCCCTCCCTTTTTTTGCAGCTATTTATTCGGCGTTGTCGATTTGAGCGCGCTGCAGGCGATCGGAGTAGTCGATGTAGACGGTCTTCCACTCCGAGTAGAAATCGAGCGCTGCGTCGCCAGATTCGCGATGGCCGTTGCCGGTGTTTTTGATTCCGCCGAACGGGAGATGCGTTTCGGCGCCGATGGTGGGCGCGTTCACGTAGACGATGCCGGATTCTAGATCGCGCTCGGCGGTGAAGGCTTGATTCACGTTGCGCGTGTAGATCGACGTTGATAGGCCATACTTGACGCCGTTGGCAATTTCCAGGGCTTCGTCGAAACTCTCAAACGGAATCACCGAAACGACCGGGCCAAAGATTTCTTCCTGGCAAATGCGCATCTCGGGGTCGCAATCGACAAAGATCGTCGGCTCGTGGAACCACCCGTTTTTGTACTTGCCGTCTTCCAGGCGATGGCCCCCCGAGGCGAGCTTGGCGCCTTCGTCGATCCCGATTTTCACGTAACTCATGACGGTGTTGAGCTGCTGCTGGTTGATGCAGGGTCCCATTTGCGTGCCGGCGTCGAGGCCATCGCCCACTTTGAGTGCTTCGACTCGCGCAACGAACTTCTCGATGAACTGCGAGTAAACCTTCTTCTGGACCGCGACGCGGCTCGCCGCCGTGCACCGCTGGCCGCTGGTGCCGAAGCCGCCCCAAACTGCGCCGTCGACGGCGAGATCGAGGTTCGCATCGTCCATAACGATGATGATGTTCTTGCCACCCATTTCCAGGTGGCATTTCTTGAAAGTGGGCGCGCAGGCTTCGCTGACGATCCGGCCGACTTCCGTCGAGCCGGTGAAACTGACCAAGCGCACGTCGGGATTTTCGAGAATTGCTTTGCCGACGATCGTTCCCTTCCCGAAGACGACGTTGACGACCCCTCTCGGCAGGCCGGCCTCTTCTAGGACTTCGACGAGATTGTGCACCGACAGCGGCGTATCTTCGGCGGGCTTGATGACGACCGTGTTGCCGCAAACCAGCGCGGGCATGATTTTCCACGACGGAATAGCCATCGGAAAATTCCACGGCGTGATCAAGCCACAGACTCCAATCGGCGTGCGAACCGACATCGCGAATTTGTTAGGAAGCTCCGAAGGCGTCGTGTGACCGTAAAGGCGGCGGCCTTCGCCGGCCATGAAGTACGTCATGTCGATGGCTTCCTGAACATCGCCGCGCGTTTCGTCGAGAACCTTGCCCATTTCTCGAGTCATGTCCTGAGCGAAATCTTCTTTGCGTTCGATGAGGAGCTTGGCGGCGCGAAAAAGAATTTCAGCGCGCTTGGGCGCCGGCGTGAGGCGCCACGATTTATAGGCAGCGCGAGCGGCCTCTACCGCACGGCCGACGTCCTCGGCTGAAGATGACGGGAAAATGCCGATGAGTTCTTGCGTGTTCGCCGGATTGCGGTTTTCCAGCGTTTCAGAAGTGCGCGATTCCGTCCATTCACCGTCGATGTAGTTCTTGTAGGTCTTCAACGCGTACGAAGTGGCCATGCGGACTCCTCCGGGAAAACCTTGCGATCGTTGCCGTTCCTGATCAGTTGATGTTGCGGCAGAACGCGAAGGTTCAGGGTAACAAGCGAAAGTTGGCGGCGTCAATCGCGGCCGCGACGAGCCGACAGTGAGCTAGCGCTGTGGCTTCGCAACTGACAAGGAGGCTGAGGCGGTGGCGTTTGAGGATACAGGTGCAGCGGGGCCGGAAGGTTGAGGCTTGGGAGCCGGCGGCATCTGTGTTGCCGGAGGCGCGGTGGTTGTCGGAGTGATTGGGCGAGGCGCGGAGACGCCCGCGATGTCAGAGCCGAGGCCGAGTTTTTGCAGGCTTAGCGCATCGAGTTTGCCCGTGGCGTCCAGACCGTGGTCGGACTGAAATTTCTGCATCGCCGCGACCGTGCTGGAATCCCACTTCCCGTTCGCATTGCCCTGGTAATAGCCGTTGCGCGCGAGCGCCGATTGAATTTCGGAGATGCGGTCGGGGGCGGGCGCTTTTTGCATCGGCTGGCGACGGACGTAGTGATGGCGTCTTTTGGACGCGGGCTTCTTGGCCGGAATTGAAGCCGAAGATGCTGTAGACGAAGCGCTCTGGCTGGGGCGAGCAGAAGCCGCGCATGCGCATAGAGCGACGCACCCGGCTGCAAAAGCTACTGCCCTGATGGCGCGCTTCATTCTCATCTCAGGAGCTCCGCCGCTATTGGGCATTGACAGCGGGGACCGTGCCCGCAAGAAATAGAGTCAAAGTGCGGTCGCTATCACCGCGGCGCGCGACCTTGAAGAGCACGTCCTGGCCGGGACGGAGCTTCACCACTTCGCGCTTATATTCAGACAAAGAGCTTACCGGCGCGTGATTCACTTCGGTGATTACGTCGCCCCGCAACAACCCGATATCCTCGGCAAACGTCGCGGGCTCAACTTCGGTGACGATCACCCCGGTGGCCTTGGGCATACCGAGTTTGCGCGCAAGGTCGGCGGTCAAATCTTCCACGTGAGCGCCAAGCTGGCCGGGCTCTTCCACTTCTCCTGGCTGCTCCTCAGCGTCTTCTGCGGTCTGCGGGAAAATCTTCGAACGGTCAGCAACCGTCAGAGTCGCATCCTTCGTCTGCTTATCGCGGATGTATTGAACTGAAACGGATTGGCCAATGGGAGTCTGCGCGATGGGATTCACCAGGTCGGAACCGTTGTGAACGGGCTGCCCGTTGATGCGGGTGATTACATCGCCGGGCTTGATGCCCACTTTATCCGCTGGACTGCCGGGCGCGACATCCTCGACCACGATTCCATACGGCGCACCAAGCTCCTTCATGAGCACGGGATTATTGCTATTCGCTTCCTGGAACGTGACGCCAATGGAGCCCCGTATCACCTTGCCAGTGCTCACGAGCTCATTGTAGACGGTGATGGCGGTGTTTGAGGGCAGGGCGAAACCTACGCCTTCAAAGCCGCGGCTGCCCGTATAGATTGCCGTGTTAATGCCAATGACTTCGCCGGCGAGATTGACGAGCGGGCCGCCCGAATTCCCCGGGTTGATGGCAGCGTCGGTCTGGATGAAGCGCTGGAACTGCTTACCAACCGTAGAACGGTCTTTCGCGCTGACGATTCCCGCCGTGACTGTCGAGTTCAGGCCGAATGGGCTCCCGAAAGCCAGGACCCAGTCGCCCACCTGGACGCCGTCTGAATTGCCCAGCTTCGCTACCGTAAGCTCGCGGTCTGTCTCGATCTTGATAACGGCGAGGTCTGTGTCCTTATCGGTCCCGATCACCTTGGCGCTGTAGTGCGTGGGATCGCCGTCGAGTTCCACCTGAATCTTGGTGGCTTCGTCGATGACGTGATCGTTCGTAAGGATAAAGCCCTTTTTGTCGACCACGACGCCCGACCCGAGACTCCGTTCGGCGTCGGGACCATTATCCGGAGAGTCAAAGAAGCGATCAAAGAAATCCTGGAATGGATCGTTATATTGTTTGCGGCCTTTGTTGCTAGCCTTCGGCTTTTCAATCACTTGCGTAGTGGAGATGTTCACGACGGCAGGCCCGAGCTTCTTGGAGATACCGGAAAAGCCGTTTGAAAGAGTGATCGGATCGGGAATGGCCAGAAGGGTCGCGCCGCTGGGCGCCGTCTGCTCGTGCGTGGCGAGCGCATGGCCGGAGAGCAAAGTTCCAATTATGATGCCAACGCCTAGCGTCACGAGCACGAGGAGAGAGGCAAAAACCTTGCGCCGCCTTGCCCAGCTAACCAACTCCTGAAACTGTATGCCCATCCGCCTGCTCCTTTAACTCGGCCGAAAGCGCCAGAACTCTAAGTATAGCATCCCCGGCGAGCCGTTTGAGGTTCGACGGCTGATGCTTTGCCCAGGTAAGCAAGCCAGGGTATGGTCCCGTTGAGCCGTCTCAGGGCAAGCCCGTGGTTTTAGATGGCTCGCCCGCGCGAGATGTTTCCCAGGGCCCACAAAGAAAGCCCCATATCTCGAAGCATCCGTTCTCGGAACGGTCGAACCGCAGCGCTAGTGCTTTAGCCCCTCCAACTCCTGGGCCGCAGAGTTGATCAGGTCTGTCTCGTTGTTGAGGACGTTCGCGATGCGAGAGATTTCCGAATTGGCCTCATCCCAGTGCTTCAGCTCGATGGCTTCGCGGACGCCTGCTATTGTCTTCGCACCGTAGCCGGAATAGACGCCCGGGACGTAGATCATGTGCTTGTACCAGCCGCGGCGAAGCATGCCTTCTCCAGTGGTCAGGCGGCGTTCGCTCTGAATCATTTTCTGATTGAGGCTAGCGAGGGTACCCGCAGGGATTCCAACTGGCCAGGCCTTGCGAAGAGCATCCTGATAACGCTGGGCCGCGTTGGTAAGGGCGTCTGCGGAGTTATCAAATGGTGCGAAATTGAGGTGCGGGGGAACCTCTGCGCGAGGCGGCGCAACGCTGGGGTTGCGAGGATCGCTGACCGCGTTGAAGTAGCCTTCGTCGAGCTCCTTGTTGCGCTCGATGGCTTCGTCTCGTGCGTCATCGGCGGCTTTTTTGATCTCTTTCAGGTAAAGGTGAATTGTGTCGGCGAAATCAGTGAATTCAAAGGGGAGAAGGTCCGCGTCGGCGAGGCGCATGATCGCGGTGCCGGCAGTTTGTGAAAGCGCTCGCCCATACACGAAATCCGTATCGGAGAAATGAGTGAACCAGTAAAAGTCGTCGTAGATCGAGTGGTAGATCCCACCGCGATCCTCGCCTCCATAGCCGAGATTCACGGACGCAACGCCGAGATGATCCAGAAATGCGCTGTAATCGCTTCCGGAGCCGAGCGCGCCAATGCGAAGGTCCGGGCGATTTTGAATTTCCTTGCGCGCTTCCGCGCCTCGCGCATATTGCATTTCGACAAACATGGCGCGCTGGCGGACGGAAATGTTCTTTTCTGGATCATCAATATCGCGCGCGACGCCGTTGATGAAATGCTCGAGGGTATGCGAGCCCTCGGCGCCGAAATAGCCGCGGCCGTTGCTGTCGCTATTGATGTAAGCGACGGCATGCTGTTTCAGCTCCTCATCGTGCTCTTCAGCCCATTCCGTGGAACCGAGCAGACCTGGCTCCTCTCCATCCCACGCGCAATAAATGATCGTGCGTTTCGGTTTCCAACCTTGTTTCAAGAGTTCGGCGAAGGCGCGGCCTTCTTCCATTTCCGCCACTTGACCCGAGATTGGATCCTCCGCGCCGTTTACCCAGCCGTCGTGATGATTGCCGCGGACAACCCACTGGTCGGGCTGCTCTGAGCCAGGGATTTTGGCGATGACGTCGTAGACGGGTTTCATATCCCAATTGAAGGCGACTTTGAGGTGAACCTTCGCAGTGCCGGGGCCAACGTGATAAGGAGTGGAGAGAGCACCGCGCCATTCCGGGGGGGCAAGCGGGCCGCTAAGCGCGGCGAGCAAGGGCTGGGCGTCACCGTAGGAAATCGGGAGCGTGGGAATCTTGGTCAGCGCCGGATTGCCCTTGATGGGCAGGCGCTGCGCCTTTTCGTCCGCACCGACACCCGGAGTAAGCGGGTCGCCGGATTGAGTGGAGGCAAAATCCATGACGCTACCGCGCTGCACGCCGTCGGGCGGGCGCATGGGCCCCTTCGGGAAAACATTGCCATCGAAATAGCCGTCATCGTGCGGATCGGAATAAATCAAGCAGCCCACAGCGCCATGTTCCGCTGCGACCTTCGGCTTGATACCGCGCCACCCACCTCCATATCGCGTGATTACAATGGCACCCTTTGCCGATACCCCTAGCCGCTCAAGCTTTTCGTAATCGTCAGGCATACCGTAGTTGACGAAAACCAAGGGCGCGGTCACGTCGCCATCGATGGAATAAGCATTGTAGGTGGGGAGTTGCTCGTTCTGCTGGTTGGAGGTGGGATCTTCGGGGACCGCCGGCTCTTGCAGTTTCGCCACGAATTTCGTCGGCTCAACCATTTCGAGGACGCGTTCTTTCGGTGTGGGAAACAGAACGCTGAACGTCTCGATGTGCGCGTCCCATCCCCATTCTTTGTAGTGCGCAAGAATCCATTCGGCGTTGTCTTTGTCGTACGGCGAGCCGACGTTGTGGGGACGTGCCGCCAGGCGCTGCATGTAGTCGCGCTCATTCTGGGGACTCGGAATCGCTTTAAATTTCGTTTCCCACTGGCGCTCGATGGTGGAACTATCGCGCGTGAAACCCTGCAAAGGCTCTTCATCGGCGGACGCCGGGATCAAGAGGCAACACAGGGCCAGCAGCGAAAGAAGTCCGAAACGTCGCATAACGCCCCCTTTGAGTTATCGCGCTCGAAACGCGCAGCAATAGACTCGCGCAAAGCCCGGAAGGTTACAGCAAACGGGGCGCGAAGCCAAGAACGGAGCGCCAGCACGGGCGGTCGTGGTGCAATTGTTTCGGTGGACGCCTTCGGCTAGAATGCGCCGGATGCCACCTGCAGAGTTTTCGGTCAACCGGCGTTCGGGTTCAGGGGAGGGGGTGGAGATTGTCACCCCTAGAGGTCCAATCTCGTTCGCGACGGCGCCTCAGTTCAAGGATGCGATGGACGGCGTCACCACGCCGCGAGTCATCCTTGACCTTACCGAAGTGCCATCGATTGACTCGGTGGCTGTCGGCGTACTCGTGCGGGCTTTTGTGATCTGCAATAAATCTGGCCGAAAGCTAGCGCTCGTGGGTTTGGGCTACCGAGTGAGGAACGTCCTTCAACTGACCGGAATCGACCCACTCTTTGACATTTTTCCTACCGTAGAAGACGCTGAGCGCGGATTGGCTTGAGCCGGTCGGCGGCATGTAACGTCCCAGGAACGTCACATGCCGGCCTCCCGCCTCCCTGCGATTTACAGCGACCGCAGGAAATTCAATAGGTTCTGCTTCTGTTGCGGACTCAAAGAATTGAAAAGCGAAATTACTTGATTGGCTTCTGAGCCTTTGCTCGCGTGAGCTTGGATTGCGGTTAAGAGTCCTCCGTTTGCCGGTGTCGCCCTTCCGTCGTGCAGGAAGAAAATCCGCTGGCCTACTCCCCACAGAGGTGCGGTGCGGAATTCGTCGGGACCAGCCGAGCCCTGCATGATGTTGTCAGCCAGACCGGAGCCCATGTGGTGGACCAGGAGATCGGAGAACAAAGCCGCCGTTTGATTGTTCAAGCCGGAAGTGAGCGAGGACGCCGAAGTCTGCATGGCTGGGGTGTGGCAGGCGTCGCAGTGGATCTGGCTGAATGTCGCCTGACCGCTCTGAATCGATTGAAGCGATGGGTCTCCGGGAATCCCTTGGGCGGAGGGAGCTGGCGGAGCGAGGAAGCGCATAAAGTCAGAGAACGCGACGATGTCACTTGGGATCTGCGTGCCCGACAGCGTGTAGTTGGTATAGTCCTCCGGCGTCGCGTTGAACATGCATGAGACCGGTGCACCGCCGCGCTCATCGGGAAATAGCTCGTTCGTGACGCCGATTTCGACGTTGTAGGCTTCGCCGGCGAACATTTCGAGCGACTTGTTCTGGGCTTTCCACCCGAAGCGTGTGATGGTCCCGTCGTTGCCGCTGTTGTTGGTATGACCGCTGATGCCGAGGCTGCTCTTGAGTTGGGTGTCGGAGTTCATATTCGCGAGGATCGTGGCCTCCGAGATGTTTTCGATGAGGCCCGCGCCAAATGTGGGAGTGGGAATTCGGAAGATTAGATTGCCGAGACTCTCCATCTCTTCGAAGTTAGGTTGGGCGAGAGTGCAGGTCTGCGGCCCTCCTGTCACACCAACAACGTTTGTCGCGTCAGAGCGGCCTGCGATCGTGAAGAGGTCGTGAACTCCGCCATCCGGTGTTGAGCTGAGCGTGCCGTTCGAATTGACGAGATATGGGAAACGGGCCTCGCGGACGGGACCTCCGGCCGTAATAAAAAACGGAACCGTGTTGCCGGCGCCGGCATCATTGGCGGCTGCGATTTGCGGGTTCGGACCGATATTCGGATATTGACTGGTGCTTGGGCTTGAGCCGCCAACCGCCGGCTGCGAGTGGCAGCTTCCGCAGCTATTGGAGTTGAAGGTGGGGCCAAGTCCATTGCCGGTTTCACCCGAGATCGTGCCACCGACGGAGTCTACCTGGAGGAAGCGGGCCATTCCGTCCTGGAAAAACTGCAATTCGGCGGCGCTGAGCGAGGAAAGCGGCTGCCCTACAGTTACGCCTCCGGCCCGAACTCCGGGATCGTGAACGGCTCCAGAACTGACGGCGGTAGTTTGTCCCAGGAGCGCCGTTGTGGCCGATAATCCGGCGAAAGCCGCAGCGAGAATGGTTAGCTTGAGGCTTTTCATTCAATCTCCTTGTTTAAGCGAGAGCAGACACACCCCCGGTTCGTGTTTTTCGGGGTTAATCGCTCCTGGGACGGTTAACCGTGGACCTGAGGAAATTCCGTCGAGCCGCAGATTTTTCTCTGGGCCGACAAAGATCACTTCGACTTCTAATTCATGCTAAATTGAGCGCCAGCTCCTTCCCCGCAGTAGCGTGGACAAGCGCGCGGTTTAGATTTGCAACGCGACCAGCGGGCTGGGCGAGCCAGTTCGTGGAACAACCAGCGAATGCTGAAGCAAAATTAGAACCGCCGAACCTAGAATCTCAGCGGCTGAATTTCGAGCAACGTATGACAGTGTCGACATTCAGTCAATGGCGAAGGAAGAGAATTTTGGGAGTAAGCTTTTAGGCACAGTCCAGAGCGGCAGGGGCAGACGGTTCAGGGCCCCGGTACAGCGAAGAGCAGGCGCAGCTTCTTATGGGTTCCGGCCCATGCGATCTGAAAGCCGGGGCGAAGCAACCCTCTTGAACCGTCCGGCCCAAAACTGGCATCCAAGCCCCGGAGATGGTGAAGCCCGCTTCGGCGAATTGCTCGAGACCTGGGATCGAAAGGTTCGACTCAAATTCAAGGAGGAGTCATGGCAACTGGAACGAGTGCGGCGAAAGAACTGGAAATCACTCGCGAGCGTCTGGCAGAGCTCTTGAACGAAGATCTTGCGAGGGAATATCAAGCAATTATCGCTTACGTCGTGTATTCGCAGGTTTTGAAAGGCGCCGAGTATATGAGCATCGCCGATCAACTCGAAATTCATGCGAAGCAAGAGCTGCAGCATGCGCTGACGATTTCTCGGCAGATCGATTACCTGGGCGCGATGCCCACGGTCACACCGAAACAGGTGAAGACGTCGGACGATGCCAGAGAGATGCTCCGAGCCGATCTGAACAATGAAAACGAAACAGTACGAAATTACCGGGACCGCATCCGGCAGTGCGAGCAGCTAGGCGAGTTTGCCATGGCCGAGCAGATCCGGCAGATTCTGATGCAAGAGCAGGATCACCAAATCGATCTCGCTACCGCGCTCGGCGAGGAAGTTCCGGATGTGAATGGTCCGGTCAGCGGAGAGCGCAAGAGAAAGTGAATCTTCAGGGCTCGCCTGGTTTAGATCAGAAATGGATCGGGCTCGCCGGCGGTCGAGTCGTCGCCGAACGGCGGCGACCCGTCGAGGCGCGGCAATTGAGCGTCCCGAAATCCGGTAGGCCGTCGCTGCCCACGCTTCCGCGCAATTGCGCCGAATGCGCCATGTCTCATAACGACACAGCACAATGACAAGGGGCTGAAACCCCTCGCGCGGAGCAAGTAACCTTGAAACTCGAAGGTCCGCGGGGCGCGAGGACCATGAGACCTCTGAACTTTCTGGTTTCCCTCATCACTAGCAACAACGACTATCAGTTAGAGCAAGCCAGAGCCGCCGAAGAGATGGCGCGGAGGCTCGGTGCCACCGCGCAAATTGTGTACGCTGAAAACGACGCTATCAATCAGAGCCAGCAAATGCTGAGCAGCATCCAATCTCGAGGACGGCGGCCCGATGCGATTATTGTGGAGCCTGTGAGCGGCACCGGATTCCCCCATGTGGCCCGGGCCGCGGTCTCTGCAGGCATGGGATGGGTGATGCTGAACCGGGAAGGCGAATTCATCTCGAACCTGCGGCGGGAGAGCAAAGCGCCCGTGTTCTGTGTGAGCTCGAATCATCTCGAAGCCGGCCGCTTGCAAGGGCAACAGTTGGCGGCGCTGATTCCGCGAGATGGGACAGCTCTTTGGATTCAGGGTACTTCGACTTCAGATGCCGCCCGCCAACGCGCTCTCGGCATGGAGCAAACGAAGCCTCCCTCAGTGAAATTGATCGCTTTGAAGGGAAATTGGACGGAGCAGAGCGGCTATAAAGCAGTCTCGTCGTGGATGAACTTGTCCACTTCCAGAAAGGTTCCGATCGACATGGTGGTTGGGCAGAACGACGACATGGCGGTTGGAGCGCGCAAAGCTTTTCAGGAGCAAACAGACGTTGAGGTTCGTGATCGGTGGCTTAGTGTGCCGTTCACGGGATGCGACGGGCTGCCGAAAACCGGCCAGTCTTTTGTTCGCAGCGGTCTATTTGCCGCCACGATCGTGATTTCGCCAAATACGGGTGTGGCAATGGAAACTTTCGCGGAGTGCTTGAAGTCTGGAAAAACACCTCCGGAATTAATTCTCACCACTCCTCTCTCCTTTCCCCCTGTGGATGAACTCACCTCGTCAAGCGCTGGACGCAGGAAGGCCGTGCCCGTTCTCTAAGATTAGACTCGTTTGGCTCAACAGAAGCCAAAGAGCGCCGCCACTCGGCGCGAAAACTTCTTGCCTACACGAGCCTTCCGAGCCACGGCCACGCCATGTCTTAGAAGGACACAAAACGACGAAACGGAAGCAAAACCTGAGCCCGCGCGACTTACCCTATTTGACGTACGAGTCCTCACGTACCCGGGACCATGAAGAACCTGAATTTTCTTATCTCCCTGATCACCAACGAGAACGGTTACCAGCTCGAGCAAGCCAAAGCCGCCGAAGAGGCCGCGCGGAAGCTTGGAGCTGCCGCGCAAATTCTCTATGCCGGTAATGATTCGATCAATCAGAGCCAACAGCTACTGAACGTAATTCAATCTTCCGCCGCGCGGCCTGACGCGATCATTGTCGCGCCGGTGGGGGGCACAGGGCTTCCTCATGTCGCGCGTGCGGCTGTCGGCGCGGGTGTGGGATGGGTGGTCCTGAACCGGGAAGTCGACTACGTTTCAGAACTACGACTCGTAAGCCGAGCTCCAGTCTTCTGCGTTAGCTCGAATCATTTGGAAGCTGGTCGCATCCAAGGACAGCATCTGGCGGCTTTCGTTCCAAAGGGCGGTAGCGCACTCTACATCCAAGGTCCGTCCACCACCACGGCTGCCCGCCAGCGGACTCTCGGCATGGAGCAAGCAAAACCATCTGGAACAAAGTTGATCTACTTCAAAGGACACTGGACGGAGGAAAGCGCTTTCAAGGCCGTATGTTCGTGGATGAAATTGTCGACTTCGAAAAGGACGCAGATCGACATGGTTGTCGCGCAAAACGATGACATGGCGATGGGAGCCCGCAGAGCTTTTCAGGAACAAGCCGATCCTGAAATCCGGAGCAAATGGCTGAGGGTGCCGTTCTCCGGCTGCGACGGTCTTCCCGATAGAGGACAGGCGTTCGTGCGCAACAACTTGCTCGCGGCCACGGTCGTGATTCCCGCAAACACAAGCGTCGCGATGCAAATCTTCGCCGAGTGCCTGCGGAGCGGGAAGCAAGCCGAGGAACTGGTTTTGACCACTCCCGTTTCATTTCCTCCGCTGGAAATACTTGCGTCGGCAGCGGCCACCAGAGCCAGCCTCCCCGTAGCGCAATAGCCCAGTTCACTCACCCAAGGATTCCGCCAGACGCAATCTCGCCCGCGGCCGCCGTCCCTCATTCTTTATATTGCTTTCCCATACGAGATATGCTGCAATGCTATGGGGATCCAATAGGAGAGACTGTGGACGACAAGAAAGACGTTTGGCAGGGCACGCTGGCTCTGATGATCTTGAAGACCCTCGAAGGACTGGGGCCTTTGCATGGATACGGCATCGCGCGACGCATCGAGCAGACCAGCGGCGACAAACTGGCCGTGAACTATGGAACGCTCTACCCTGCCCTGCTGAAGCTGCAGCAGGAAGGCTATATCTCATCGGAATGGGGTTTTTCTGATAACAACCGGAAGGCCAAGTATTACAAGTTGACCCGGGCTGGTCGCAAGCAACTCGAGCGCGAAGCCCGCGACTGGGAACAGACAACTGCAATCCTGGCACGCTTTCTCGAGTCGGAGCGGTCATGAGCTCGATACGCGGTTGGATCTCGCGGTTCGGCGGCCTATTCGGAAAATCGGATCGCGACGCCGAACTTGACGACGAAATCTCCGGCCATCTAGCTATGCAAATCGAGGAGAACATCCGGAAAGGGATGACCGCTCAAGAAGCGCGGCGCTTTGCGCTGATTCAATCTGGCGGAATCGAATCTGCGAAGGAAAGCTATCGCGAGCGCCGCGGGATTCCCACGGTTGGGACGCTGATGCAGGACCTCCGATATGGCGCGCGAATGCTGTGGTCAAATCCGGGCTTCACTTCAGTTGCAGTGCTCACTCTGGCGCTCGGCATTGGCGCGAACGCCGCCATCTTCAGTGTTGTCGAAGCCGTGCTGCTTCGGCCGCTGCCGTTCAGAGATCCCAGCCGCCTCGTACTTCTGGATGAAGATAACCCCAACAAGATCGGCTCCACGGGCGTCTCCTATCCGGATTATGTGGCGTGGAGAAATCAGAATACGGTCTTCCAGGAGACCGCGGCTTACTGGAACACGGGCGCGGTGGACGATGTAGTTCTTGGGCTCTCTAGCTCTGCCGAAAGAGTGCACTATTCCTTGGTCACGAACAGTTTCTTCGCGATGCTTGGCGTCCAGCCGGCAATTGGACACGGGTTTGCCATTGACGATGAAAAGCCTGGCGCAAAGGTATTTCTCGCCAGCCACGCTTTGTGGCAACGCCTCCTGGGCGGGAGTCCGGACGTAATCGGCAAGAGCTACCTTCTCGACGGAGAGGTCTACACTCTCTCTGGAGTAATGCCGTCCGGCTTCGATTTTCCGCGTGGCTCAGATGTGTTGTTGCCGGTTGGAGCGCTGGACGCCAGCCAGATGAACGATCGCATCTCCCATCCGTTTCGAATCCTGGGCAGGCTGAAGCTGGGCGTCGATGTGCGACAGGCCCAGGCAGAGATAAACGGAATTCAGTCGCAGCTGGCGCGCGCGTATCCGAAGACGGACAGCGGCTGGCGCGTGGTGGCGCGTCCGCTCATGGATGATTTTGTCGGAAGCGTGCGAACGTCACTTTTCGTGCTGATGGGTGCCGTGGGATTCATTTTGCTGATCGCGTGCGTCAACGTGGTGAATTTGATGCTCGCCCGCGCGACCACTCGGGAAAAGGAATTCGCGATTCGGAGCGCGCTAGGCGCCGGACGCGGGAGGTTGATCCAGCAAACCCTCACTGAGAGTTTCCTGATTGCTGGCATCAGTTGTGCGCTGGCGCTAGCCTTTGGGAATTTCGGTTTGCGCGTCATAGGCGCAATCGCTGCGGGACGCATACCACGGCTCGAAACATTTCACTTGAACGGGGCCGTCCTGGCGTTCGCCGCCGGACTGGCGATTCTCACAACTATTTTCGTCGGTATCGCCCCGGCTCTCCAGCTCTCCGGAGTGGAGTCGCGAGAATCACTCTCCGAGGGGCCCCGCGCCGGGGCGAGCGTCCGAAGTCAGGCGGTGCGCAACGCACTCGTCGTCAGCGAAGTCGCGTTGACGCTGCTCTTGCTCTGCGGAGCAGGGCTCATGCTGAAAAGCCTGTACCAACTTGCTAAGGTCAGCCCCGGCTTCACGGCCGAAAACCTCGTAACCATGAAGATTGCGCTTCCGGGCGCCCAATACCCTCACGGGGCCCAAACGACTGTATTTCTCGATAGGCTGCTCGAGAAACTGCGCGCGATTCCGGGAGTGCAATCGGCCGCAGCCACGAACTTTGTTCCGTTCAGTGGCCAGTCCGACTGGGGCAGCTTCAATATCGTCGGCCGTGAAGCGCTCAGTTGGTCGCGCGCGCCCACGGCGGAAGGCCGCACCGTGAGTCCAAACTACTTTCGCACGATGGGCATTCTGTTGACGCGCGGCCGCGAGTTCAGCGAGGAAGACCAACAGAGTCAGGCCGCGGTTATCGTCATCAACGAAGCGATGGCGCGAAAGTTCTGGCCCGACAGCGATCCCATCGGCCAGCATCTAGTTGGCATCGACGAGCCGTCGAAGCCTCGCGAAATCATCGGCATCGTGGGCGACGTGAAGAGTTTTGGGCTCGACGCCGATGACCCACCTGAGATGTACACGCCCTACCACGCGTGGTTTTACATGAACATCGTGCTGCGGTCGAATCTCAATTCGGCGAGCCTGCTAGCTTCGGTTCGCAGCGAAGTCGCGAGCCTCGACAAGGGCGTGGCCCTCTACGGCGTTTCTACAATGGACGATCTGTTGTCGCGCTCGCTGGCGCCGCGACGATTCAATCTGCTTCTCCTTTCGCTTTTTGCCGCTCTCGCGTTGATTCTGGCGGTTGTCGGCATCTACGGAGTGCTGGCGTTTGGCGTTAGCCGCCGCAGGCACGAAATTGGGATTCGCATGGCGCTGGGCGCAATGCCGCGGGAAATTCTGAGGCTGATCGTGTGGCAGGGAATGCGGCTTGTGTTTATTGGCGCCGCCCTGGGTATTGCGGCCGCTTCGGTGCTGACCCGATTCATGTCCACGATGCTCTATGGGGTCAATGCGAATGATCCTGTGACGTTCGGCTGCGTTGCTCTGCTGCTGTCAGCCGCGGCGCTAGCCGCGTGCTACGTTCCTGCGCGGCGCGCGATGCGCGTGGATCCGATGGTCGCTCTGCGCTACGAGTAATCCGCACCACAAATCATCCAACGTAAGGCGACACGTTCTCTTGGGCACCTCGCTCCCGCCACAAATCTGACAGTCCGGCGTCTTGAACTTTCCCTGCAAGATTTACCCCCTCCTGCGTTCTAAGAGAGGCTCCGGAACCGGCCTGATTCTGGCTTCTTCTGCGTTAACGGAACGGATCGCCGTGTCTGTGAGCCCCGCGTCCCTGATCGAGGAGGCTTATGCGAACCGCACGTCGATTTGGTTTAGCGTTGTTGTCTGTTGCGATGTTGGCAGGAGCGGGGCTGTTTCATTGCGCCGCCCGGAACACGAGCACGAATGCGAACGAAGAAGAGACGAGCAATTCCCCCGCGCTGACCATTTACAATCAGAAATTTGCAGTCGTGCGGCAAATCCTTCCGCTCGACTTGAAGCCCGGGACCAATCACGTTGAAGTGACGGACATTACTGGACACCTCGATCCCGGCTCCGTGATCTTGCGGGCGCTCGATCCAGACCGGCAACTTCAGGTTCTCGAAGAAAATTACCGTAATGATCCGATCACGCAGGATCTGCTGCTCTCGCTATACGAAGGTAAGACCATCGATTTTCAGGTTTCGCCCGGCACGTTGGTCAAAGGAAAGATCATTCGCAGCGGCTTCGTTCCCCACTCCGAAATGGCCTATCAAACATACGGCCAGGATTATCGGTACGCGCAGCAGTCCTACATTCAAAGCGGAGGCAGCCAGCCCATTATCGAGGTCAACGGCCATCTTCAATTCACGTTGCCGGGCCAACCCGTATTCCCCGCGTTGGCCGACGACACCATCCTGAAGCCGACGCTCTCGTGGCAGCTCGACACGGATCGGCCCGGCTCATTCCCCGCTGAATTCAGCTACGTCACCGAGGGAATGAACTGGGAAGCTAATTACAACGTCGTGGCACCCCCAAAAGGAGACGTGCTGCAAATCATCGGTTGGGTCACACTCGACAATGAGAGCGGCAAGAGTTTTAAGGATGCCCGGATCAAGTTGATGGCCGGCGACGTCAACAAAATTCAGCAGCCCGGCGTCGTGCCTATGATGACCAGCGCTTCCGGAATGCTCGCTCGGGATGACCGAGAGGTTGTGCCGCCGGTCACTGAGCGCTCGTTCGATGAATACCATCTGTACACGCTGGCCCATCACACCACCCTGTACGACCGCGAGATCAAGCAGGTAGAGTTTGTTCGCGCGGAAAGCATTCAGTCGAAGCAGGTGTACGTCTACGACGGCTTCAAGTTTGACCAGAACTATCAAGGCTGGTCGGCCGAGGCGATTCGCCAACAGGAGAGCTTCGGGACGCGGTCGAACAACAAAGTGTGGGCCATGCGCGAGTTCAAAAACACTCGCGACAATCACCTCGGCATGCCGCTGCCAAAAGGACGCGTTCGCTTTTACCGGCGTGACGATGACGGGCAGCTCGAATTTACCGGTGAGAATGAAATCGATCACACGCCCAAGGATGAAACGATTCGCCTCTACACCGGCAACGCCTTCGACCTGACTGGAGAGCGGCATCGCACCGATTATCGGCTCGACGTCAATGCGCGCTCGGTGGATGAAACCTTTGAAATCAAAGTCAGAAACCACAAATCAATGCCAGTCGAAATTCGGGTAGTGGAACACCTCTACCGCTGGACGAACTGGAACGTAACGGCTAGCTCGGAGAACTACGAGAAGGACGACAGCCAAACGATTCACTTCAACGTGCAGGTTCCAGCGGACGGCGAAAGGGCACTTACGTATCACGTGCACTATTCGTGGTGAGAAGGTAGCTCCGCCAACTTTGATCGCCATCTAGCGGCGGCCAAAAGAACGACCTGGTCTATACTCGCGCCTTGAGAGCTTCGTTGTAGAAGGGGTTCGCGCGATGCGTAGATGGTTCGCCTTGACATCAATATCCCTGTTGCTTTTCGTTGCCTACGGATGGAGCGAGCCCGCGACCCGAAGAGTTTTGCAAGTGACCGTCCAACAGCCGCGTAAGATTCTGCTTTGGGAGAATGGCGCGCCGGGCGCTCTGGGTTCCGATGATGCCGACAAGCCTTCGCTGATGTATTTCCCTCCGTGGGACAAGAATCCCTCTGGCGTCGCTGTGATCGTGGCTCCTGGCGGCTCGTATGGGTTCCTTGCCTCGAATCACGAGGGCCGCCAGCCCGCCAACTGGTTCAACTCGCTTGGACTCGCCGCCTTCGTGCTCACATACCGTCTCGGCCCTCGTTATCACCATCCAATCGAGCTTGGCGATGCGCAACGTGCCATTCGACTCGTTCGCGCGCGTGCCAAAGAGTTCAACGTTTCTCCCGACCGCATAGGCATGATGGGCTTTTCGGCTGGCGGTCATCTCACGTCGACAGCCGAGACTCACTTCGATTCGGGCGACCCTCACGCGACCGACCCAATCGATCGCGTGAGCAGCAGGCCGGATTTTGCGATTCTCGCTTACCCAGTGATCACGATGTGGCCGCCGTACGCGCACGCGGGCTCGGTGCAAAACCTGCTCGGCGATAATCCCGACCCCAAACTTCGGCAGCTCTTATCGAGCGAGCAGCATGTCACCGCACAAACTCCTCCCACCTTTCTCTTCGCCACGGGCGATGACGATGCGGTACCCATCGAGAACACCATCAATTTCTATTCGGCGCTTCACAAAGCAGGCGTGCCGGCGGAGCTTCACGTCTTTGCTCACGGTCCGCACGGCGTCGGTCTGGATTTGGACGACCCTGCTATCGGCGAGTGGCCAAAGCTGCTCGAAGAATGGCTTCGTAGCCGCGGTTTGCTGGACCCGCCTAAGCACTAGCGGCTGAATTCGGCATCCCCCCCACTTTCCCCTTGATTATTGACAAGAGCAGGCGTACGCTCCCCTTGTCACTTACTAAGGGGAGTGAATGACCAAACCAATTGACCTCGTCCAGGGCACGCTCGACATGTTGATCCTGAAAACGCTCGCGCTCGAACCAGCCCACGGCTGGGCCATCGCACAACGCATCCGCCAGATTTCGAACGAAGTTTTACAGGTGAAGCAAGGCGCGCTCTACCCCGCTCTGCACCGGCTCGAACAGCAGGCCTGGATCAAATCGGAATGGGGCGAGTCCGAAAATAATCGCAAGGCGAAATACTATTCGCTCACCAAGGCCGGGCGGAAATACCTCGAGCAGGAGCACGCGAATTGGGAACGCCTCTCATCAGCTATCGGCATCGTGATGAACACGGCATAGAACAATGCGGCTCCTGGACAAAATCCGCCTCCGCTTCCACTCCCTCTTCAGCCGCGAAAGAATCGACACAGAACTCGACGCCGAATTGCGTGCCCACCTCGACCACCAAATCGCAGACAACATCTCCAGGGGAATGACGCCGTATGCCGCGCGCATCGCCGCCCTGCGCGAGTTTGGCGGCATCGACCAAATCCGGGAGGAGTGCAGCGACATGCGCCACGTGAACTGGCTTCAGGATCTGGGGCAAGACATTCGTTACGGTCTGCGCGTGCTCGCCAAGGCCCCCGGCTTTACGACCGTGGCGATACTCACATTAGCCCTCGGTATAGGCGCGAACAGCGCGATTTTCAGCATGGTCAATTCGCTGCTGCTTCGCGGCGTACCGGTAACAGATCCCCGGACTTTGATGGTTCTTCAATGGAGCGCTCATTCCGAACCGAAGCATCTGAGCTGGAGCGCCTATGGGGATTGTCCAACCGACCAGGGTAAGGCAAGTTCAGACGGCTGCTCGTTCTCTCAGCCGATGTTCAACGACATCGCGACGCACACAGACGTTTTCTCCAGCATGGCTGCTTTTGCCTCCGGCGACGGGCTCGACATGAGCGGCAACGGCACCGCAACCCGGATTGACAGCCCCGAATACGTTTCCGGCGACTACTTTCAGACTCTGGGGATTCGACCGCAGATCGGACGACTGATCGCTTCCGCCGACGATCAGCTCGCCGCTTCGCCTGTGGTCGTGCTCAGCTACAACTATTGGCGCAGCGATTTTGGGGGTTTGGCCTCAGCCGTCGGCAGAACCATTCTTCTTAACAAAATTCCGTTCACGATCATTGGTGTAGCGGAGCCGCGATTCGATGCGCTTTCGCCGGGCAACACCATTCAAGTTTGGCTTCCGCTTTCCACTTTACGCCGCATTGAAGTGCCTTGGGATAATCGGGACGCCGATTTCCACAATTGGTGGCTGGTGCTGCTTGGGCGGCTGAAGCCCGGCGTGGCGCGGATGCAAGCCCAGGCAGCCGTAACCACTTTCTTCAGCAACGAGATCCTTCATGACGCGAAGGCGATTTTCACACCTGAAGACAAGGCCGGCGTCAAACTCATACCGGTGCAAGAGGGCCTGACCGGCTACACCACGCAGCTTTCGCCCCCGCTCTACGTTCTAACGATGGCAGTCGGCGTGGTGCTGCTGATCGCTTGCGCCAACGTGGCCGGTTTGCTGCTATCTCGAGCAACGGCACGGCAAAAAGAGATCGCACTTCGCTTTGCGCTCGGCGCTCGCCGCGGACGCATCGTGCGCCAATTACTCACTGAGAGCCTTCTGCTCTCTATTGCCGGTGGGGCAATCGGACTGCTCTTTGCAAAGTGGTCCGCTGCATCGATTTCGAGTTTCGTTCAAACAAGTGTGGACGGCGCTTCCGACTTTAATCCCGGCCTGGAGCCGCGCGTGCTCATTTTCACTGCGGCCATATCGATCTTGACGGGCATTCTTTTTGGACTGGCGCCAGTCCTCCGTGGACTACGCGTAGACCTCACTCCTTCTTTGAAGGAAGGCTCGGGCAGCAGCGCGCCGTTCGCGCATCGAGGTGCGCGCTGGTTTAGCGCCTCAAACGCCCTCGTGGTTGCTCAAGTTGCTCTGACGATTGTTGTGCTGGTCGCTGCGGGCCTGCTTGTTCGCACTCTACAAAACCTGAAGTCCGTGGATCCCGGTTTCGACACGCGGAACATCGTCACGTTTCAAATCGATCCTGGCTTGATTGGCTACAAACGCGTGGAAATAGACACGTTCAACAGGGATTTGCAAAACCGGCTTGCCAAAACTCCTGGGGTTGTCTCCGTGAGTTATTCGTTTCGGCCGTTGCTTGGCGGCGGCCTCTGGACCACTAGCTTTCATCTGCCTGGCCATCCGAACGACGAGTTTGTCGATGCCGATATGATGCCGGTAGGCGCAGCGTTTTTCGAAACGATGCGGATTCCGTTGCGTCTCGGGCGTCCGTTCAACTCCGAGGATTTTGGCGAGGCACAGCGAGTGGCCGAGGCGCTGGCGGAGGAACAGGAACGGGTTGCCGCCGGCGTAGGAGGACCAGCAAGCGCCATTGTGAACCGGAATAAGGAGGCAGCAGCGGGCTTACCACCCACACCCGCCATCGTGAATTCAGTGTTCGTCAAAAAATATTTCCCGAACAGAAATCCTCTCGGTGTTCATTTCGGCGACCATCCGGCTACGGAAAACGACCCGACTTCGAATCCGGGCTGGGAAATTCAAGGTGTGGTCGGTGACGCCAAGTACAACAGCTTGCGTCGCGATGTTCAGCCAACAATATACGTGCCTTCCACTGGCCGTGCGGTGGCCTTCACAGTTCGCACCGCGATGGAGCCCTCAGCATTCGTTCCGCAGATTCGCAGCATCGTCGGGCAAATGGACAGCAATTTACCTGTCTTCAGAACCCGGACTGAGAGCCAGCAGCTTGACGCCCAGGTTTTTGCGGAACGCCTGATCGCACGCCTCTCAGGTTTCTTCGGCCTGCTGGCGCTTGTGCTCTCGTGCTTGGGATTGTACGGCCTGCTCTCGTATGAGGTCACTCGCCGTACTCGAGAAATCGGGATTCGCATGGCCCTCGGTGCGAAAGCGAACGATGTGCTTCGCATGGTCATCGCCCAGGGTATCGCGGTTGTCGCGGTCGGAGCTGTGGTGGGGATTGGGATCGCCTTCGGCATCATGCGATTTCTCGCGGCCATGCTCTACAACGTGAAGGCTTCCGATCCGTTCACGTTTGTCGGGGTGGCCGCGTTGCTAGGCGCGGTGGCCGCTCTCGCGTGCTACGTGCCTGCGCGCCGCGCCACGAGAGTCGATCCCCTCGTTGCCCTCAGGTATGAGTGAAACATGCGCGCGCTATACAAACTCCGGCTCCGCTTGATTTCGCTGCTGTGGCCTCACCGCGCTAGCCGCGAACTCGTTTCCGAGCTTTCGTTCCACATCGAGCGACAAACCACCGCGAATGTCGCCGCCGGCATGTCTCGCGACGACGCGCGCGCGGCAGCCCTCAGAGAATTCGGAGGTGTCGAGCAGGTCCGGGAGGAGTGCAGCGACATGCGCAAAGTGAATTGGCTTCAGGATCTCGCTCAAGACCTCCGTTATGGAGTGCGCACGCTCGCGAAATCGCCCGGCTTTGCCACAATTGCCATCGCCACTCTTGCCGTCGGCATCGGCGCAAACACTGCCATCTTTAGCGTCGTCTATGCAGTTCTCTTGCGACCGCTGCCCTTTACAGAACCGGATCAATTGGTCTTTCTCTCTGAAGCCAAGCCCCAACAAGGAATCTCTGCGGCGGGCGTCTCCTACGATAACTTCGACGAAATTCGCTCTCAAAATCATGTTTTCAGCGGACTCGGCGTCGTTCAGACTCACGAGCTGACGCTCACCGGACGTGGCGAGCCCACCGTGGTCGATGTGGCCGACGTAACTCCCGAACTTCTCCCTCTCCTCGACACCAAGCCTGTCATCGGCCGCTCCTTTGTTCTCGAGGACGGTAGGCAGGGTTCGGAGCCGGTGGTGATCTTGAGTGAGAATTACTGGCATGACGGCTTCGCCGCTGATCCGGCTGTCGTCGGTTCTTCCATCTCTCTCGACCAGCGTTCGTTCACGATCGTCGGTGTGTTGCCTGCCGATCCCTCTATCCTGTTTTCTCCGAGAAGGATCAAGGTTTGGATACCCGTCGCCCAGGACCCGCTTTGGTCCTCTTGGATTCCGCGCCGCGATCTTCGCTGGCTCGGTATCGTCGGAAGATTGAATAGCGGCGTATCGATTCCCCAAGCACAAGCCGAAATGGACGCCATAGCCGTCCGGCTCGCCAAAAAGTTTCCCGAGGAGAACGCAGGCTGGATGATTCGCATCGAACCCCTCGATCGCGTGGTCGTCGGTGATGTGAAGACTGCGCTCTTCGCGCTTCTGGGAGCTGTCGGGCTGATCCTCTTAATCGCCTGCGCCAACATTTCGAACTTGCTTCTCGCCCGCGCCACCTCTCGCGGCAAGGAAATTTCGCTGCGCCTCGCTCTCGGAGCGGGGCGGCCTCGAATCATCCGCCAACTCCTCACCGAAAGCGCCGTTCTCGGCTTGCTTGGCGGGATTGCAGGAATATTGATCGCTTATTTCGGCGTTCGCGGCCTCGTTTCATTTCTTCCCGAAAATATTCCCCAAGTTCACGCGGTGCGCGTCGATGCCGCTGTTCTGCTTTTTGCGCTCTTTCTCTCCGTCGCCGCCAGCTTCGTCTTTGGGCTCGCGCCTGCCTTTTTCGCCGCCGGTTCGAATCCGCAAATCGCGCTCAATGAAAGTGCCAGCCGATCCGGCGAGCCGGCGTCGCGCCGCTTCGCGCGCAGCGTCCTCGCCGTGGCCGAGGTCGCGCTCGCCATGGTTCTGCTCATCGCTGCAGGACTTCTCTTGCGCAGCTTCGCGAGCCTCACATCCCTGAACCCGGGCTTCAACATCGAGCACGTCGTGAAGGCGGACATTCAGCTGCCGCGATTCCAATACTCTAAACCGGACCAATGGTCGGCCTTTGCCGACGACCTCATGCGTCGCCTCCAATCGCAACCGGGCATGACTGATTCCGCCATCGGAATTCCTCTTCCGCTGAATTCCCAGGGCGCCGCCTCTTCCAGTTTCGATATCGTCGGCCACCCGCCCATGCTCAAAGGAGTTCCTCAAGCTGCCGACTACGTCTCGATTAGTCCCGCGTACTTCCATGTCATGAACATTCCGTTGCTTCGCGGCCGAATCTTCAACAACCACGATGTTGCCTCGGCACCCGCCGTCGTGATCATCAGCGAGACATTCGCGGGGCGCTATTTCCCGAATCAGAACCCTCTCGGCAAACAGCTCATGTTCGCGTTTCCTCCCAAACCCGGCTTTCCCCACGAAATCGTGGGTATTGTCGGCGACGTTCGCAACGACTCGCTCGCGCGAGAACCTGGCCCCATGATGTATGTTCCCTTTGATCAGGAGCCGCTCTGGGGAGCAGAAGTCGTGGTACGCAGCGGCCTGGGCGTCGGAGGCGTCGCCGCCACAATTCGCCACGAGGTAAACCAAGTCGATAAAGATTTGCCCGTTACCGACATCGAGGCGATGGCTGGGATGCTTGATAGCTCAGTGGCCGAGCCGCGGTTTCGCACCTGGCTTATTGGATTGTTTGGTGTGATAGCGCTTGTGCTGGCCGCCGCGGGAATCTTTGGAGTGATTTCCTACTCGGTTTCGCGGCGCACTCACGAAATCGGTATTCGCATCACGCTCGGAGCGAGCCCGCAAAGCGTACTGCGGCTAGTGCTCGGTGAGTCCGCACGACTCGTCTTGATTGGCTTGATGATTGGCGCGGTGGCGGCGCTTGCTCTAGGCCGTTTCCTCTCAAATCTTCTCTATGGTGTTCACGCGACCGACCCCGTCACCTTCCTAACTGTAGCAGCGCTGCTGGCCGCCGTCGCGCTCGCGGCCGCTTACGTCCCAACCCGCCGAGCCATGCGTGTGGATCCTATTGCCGCTCTGCGGCATGAATAATTAGTCGCGCGGTCCCAAGGCGCGATGAATTCGCCGGCTCTGGCCCTACAACTTGAACGACGTGAGCTTCGAAAAAAGCTTGGCGCGTGCGGTGATTTCGCGACGCCTTAGCCCGCATAACCGTTCCACTCCGAAGCGTTCCACTGCGAAGCTTCCAAGCACCGAGCCGTAGACCATCGCCGTGCGCAGCGTTTGTTCGTTGATGCGGCGGATGCTGGCAAGATAGCCCATGAAACCTCCCGCAAAACTGTCGCCGGCGCCCGTGGGATCCCGCACTTCTTCCAGCGGGAACGCGGGAATCGAAAACATAAACTTGTCGTGGACCAGCATGGCGCCGTGTTCGCCGCGCTTGATAATGAGCGTCTGCGGCCCCATGGCGAAAACACGCTTCGCGGCGCGGAGTAGGTTGTGCTCGCCTGTGAGCTGCCGCGTTTCGTCGTCGTTGATCATAAGAATTTGCGTTTGCTTTAGGGTTTCACGCAACTCTGCGGGCGTGCGTTCGATCCAGTAGTTCATCGTATCCAGGCCAACCATCGCAGGCTTTCGGCGCACTTGCGTCAGAACAGACCGCTGAAGAGTCGGATCGATATTCCCAAGGAAAATGTACGGCGAGTCGCCATAGGAAGCCGGCAGGCGCGGCCGAAAATCTGCGAAAACATTCAACTCGGTAGCGAGCGTCGTGCGCTCGTTCATGTTCTGGCTGTAGCGCCCGGCCCAGAAAAACGATTTGCCCGCAACCTGCTCGACCCCCGAGAGGTCAATCTTGCGGCCCTTAAAAATTGCGCGTTCTTTGTTGCTGAAATCCTCCCCGACGATTGCCACCACGCGCACCGTCGCAAAATGGCTCGCTGCTAGAGCAAAATAGCTGGCGGCGCCACCGAGCATGCGGTCAACCTTGCCGAATGGCGTTTCCACCGCATCGAACGCAACGGAACCCACCACAAGAAGTGACATGAAGTCTCCGATTTAAGCCGCAAGAGTGTACACGAGTTGTGAGGCGCGAAGGGGGCTGCCACACGACGACGTCGGGTTACAGGTAGTTTTGTTTTGGTATCAGGTTTGCGAAGGTTCTCTCGTCTGCCTCACGGTGCGTAACGAGTGAAGACTAAGTCCCGAGCTTTCATCTGCGCGTGGCAGGGGAAGCAAGGTTTCAGGAACGCGGCGTCGGCGGGCTTGCCGTCGACGAAGTGGCCGAACCCCCAGCCGCCCGTCGCCGCGTACTTCTTCGAGTCCTTCCACATGAACTGAACGTTCGTGGGCTCGCCCGCAACGAACGATTGAGGCTGGCCGAAGACTTTGTCGTTTTCCTCCGATGCGGTGTGTTTGTAATGCAGCGCGGCGATGATGCTGCCGTCCGGAAACGGAAGCTTACCTTCGCGGTAGGCCTTGATGGCCACGTCGTTGGCTAAAACAGCGCCAATACTGTTGAAGTTGCCTGCTTCGTGGGCCACAGAAACCCACGTCCAGTCGCGGTAGCCGGTCGGAACGGTGGTTACGTAAGGCGCGGCACCCTCTTCATCCGTGGGCCCTGCCGCAGGCGCGGCGGAAACAACAACGCCCGCCACTATTAGAACTGCACCTAACAAGAACGCGGTCCGCCTCATAGCTTTCCCTCCATTGGCGATACATCCGCCCTCTTTGAGCGGCTCATTATTACCCTGTTCGAGTTCGCTAGGGGAATCCTTTCCTCGTCTGATTGATGGGCAAGCCGAAGTTATGTCATGTGAAAGCCGCATATACAGGACCCTCCAATTATTCATTTCCCTATTTCTGCCGACCAGTTGGTCACGAGCGTAAGAGGCACCGTAGTCGCGTGTTCAAAGTCCTGAGAGATGATGAACTTCTGCCCGTCCGCAGTCACATCGTACAGATACCCGGGCACTCCCCCAAGAGGGCTGACCGTGAACAGCGTCCGCACACTACCGATACGGACGTCTCCGGGGGTTTCGGTGAGCTGCGCCGCCATCATTTTTAACTCCGCCGAAAGATAGAAAAGTTCCTGTCCATCCCCACGCCACCGCGGTTGAAAACCTCCACCGCTGGAAACCTGTACACGCGCTCCAGGACCGGGAAATGGCGCAACATAAACCTGATCCTCTCCCGAGTCGTTGGAAACATAGGCGACCCAACGCCCATCCGGAGAAAACTTTCCTGTGTGTGAGTTAGACTGACTTTCCACAAAGGTATAGGGCTTACGATCTCCGCCGAACGGCAAAACCCAAATCGAAAGTTTTCCGGCCTTATCCTGGTGATCGAATAGCAGCACCTGTCTGTCAGGCGACCACGAAGAAGGGTAATTACCTAGGGATTCAATGATGGGTTTCTCGAGCGCTTCTTCCTTACCGGTGCCGTCGGCATTCAACAGATACATGTGATCGCCTGGGGCCTGCTGTGAATAATGGGCGTAGGCCAATTGCTTCCCATTTGGCGACCATGCGGGGGCGTAAGCTGTCAGCGCACTGAAGCCCATTCGCGTCTGCACCCCACGAATCAGATCGTAGACCCAAATGTCATAAGTGCCTGCGGGAAGCCTCAACAGACGTATTGCGAGCTGTTTTCCGTCTGGTGAGATTTGCGGCCAACTGGAATACTCTGGCAAGCCCAGCTTGCTCAGCAGTTTTCCTTGGCGGTCATACCAAACCAACTCGCGCCCCATCTCCACCGCTCCAGAGGAGTAAACCAAAAGGCCTGTCTGCGAGACGGAGAAATTCAAGAAACTGGGCGCAGGTATGAACGAAACATCGCGTGCTGTTGCTGTAGGCTCGCCGGTGATCCGTATATTTTGTGCGTCAAAGGGCTGTACCATTAGCGCGTCGCCGCGGCCGAACAAGAGGTATCCCGGCGGCGCGTACGAGGCGTTCGTGGAAATGCTAAGCACCTGCTGCCGCTCGCTCGATCCCACCTTCCCAACGTAAAGACCAGTCGCGGATGGCAGTCCGGCGCGCACAAAGAAGAGATAGTGCTTCCCGTCGGGGAGAAACTGCGGCCAGCGATGCGTATTCTCCTGGCGCGAAGCATCGAGTTGGGTTATCGGAACTGGCGTGCCACCTGTCGCGGCCACCTGGAACAGCGGTTGCGAAATGTTTGGCGCGAAAATAATCAGCCCGTCCTGATTCCACGCGCCTCCGCGACCGGACTGTGCGGCACACACCGTCTCCACTGGACCGCCGGAGGCCTCCACCTTTTTCAGCATTCCATTGGCAGAGAAAAATGCAATCCATTTGCTGTCGGGCGACCAGAAAGGTGCGAATGCCTGTTCCGTGCCACTTAGCGGGTGCGACTCCAGGCTATCCAGTGAGCGCAACCAAAGCTGCGGAATATTATTTTTGGCTTCCGCTGAGAACACCAGCATTCTGCCGTCGGGAGAAATAGCCATTGTACCTGCAACGGATGACGAACCCGTGAAAGCTGCATTGGCAGGAGGCGCGATTGATGTGCGGATCGTTTGTGACTGAGCCCGAGGATGGCTGATGTAACCGATGACAAACAGCGCCAGTCCAAATAGAGCCAGAACCCCAACGCCTGCGCCACCCCAACCCACTCGCCAACCGAGGCCTCTGGCAGGCGCAAAACGGGCCGGAACGCCTGCCTGCGATCCACTCTCGGCGACCCACTTCAACTCCAGCGCCAAATCCCGCGCCGTTTGCCAACGTTCCTCGGCATCCTTCACCAAACAACGACGGATGGCGCGATCCAGCGTCGCCGGAGTCATGGGCTTAACCGCGCTGATCTGTGCCGGCTCCTTTTCCAGAATTGCTGAAGCAACGCTGAGATGGCTCTTGCCTTCAAAGGCCCTCTTCCCGGTCACCATCTCGTACAGCACCGCGCCCAGCGAAAATATGTCGCTTCTCCCGTCCAGTTCTTTGCCTTCAATCTGTTCCGGCGACATGTATTGAAATGTTCCGACAATGGTGCTTTGGTCGGTCACCGGCGAGTTTGGCGTCACCGCCGTCAGCGTTGCGGCGCTTGAGAGTGCTGCGGCGGGCTTGGCCAGGCCAAAGTCCAGCAGCTTTGCGCCGGTTGCCGTCAGCATGACGTTTCCAGGCTTCAGGTCCCGATGCACCACGCCACTGCGATGCGCCCTACCGAGCGCATCGGCAATCTGCGCTCCCAATTTCAAAACTTGGTCGATCGGCAGCGGGCCCTTCTCCAGCCGTTTCGCCAGCGTCTCACCCTCGACGCACTCCATCACGAGGTAATCGATTCCGTCTTGATGACCCACGTCGTGCAGCACGCAAATGTGCGGATGATTCAGATGGGAAATGGTCTTCGCTTCGCGTTCGAAACGTTGCTTGCGTGTCAAATCGGAAGAAAGCGCGGGGGGCAATATCTTGATCGCAACAATGCGCTCCAGTCGCGTATCCCTTGCGCGGTACACTTCACCCATACCGCCCGCGCCAAGCGGCGCCATGACCTCATACGGTCCCAGTCTTGTGCCTGAAACGAGAGACATGATTGGGCGCAATTATACCGCTGGAGCCCCATTCATGATGGGTTCTGCGCAACGGCCACGACGGAACCTGTCCGAAGCGCGAGTTTGCCCGTTTGGGCTAAATTGATGAAACTAGGTTGTAGTTCACGAAGTGCCAGAATCCGGAACTATTTTGACGTGTAGTTCGCGGCTACGCGGGCCATCGAATTCCGCGAAAAATATTTTCTGCCAGCGGCCCAGCGCGAGCCCCCCATTTTCAATCCACACGCTTTGCGACGATCCAATGAGCGCGGTCTTGATATGCGAATCGGAATTTCCCTCAGAATGCTGGAAGTGCGCGCTGTTTGGAACCAGGCGGTCGAGGGCCCCTTCCATGTCGCGCGCTACGTCAGGGTCGTAGCCTTCGTTGATGATCACGCCCGCCGTCGTGTGCGGCACGTAGAGATGGCAAACGCCGGACTTGCAACCCGATTGGCGCACCCGCTTCTCCACTTCGTCAGTAACGTCCTGGAGTTCGGTCCGCCGCGACGTTCTCAGCTTAATTGTTTCCGCTGGCATGCAGGGAGCCGTGCCGTTCTAAAGAGAGGCGCTACAAAGTGCGCGAAACGGCGCAGGCAGGCGGGCCCGCACTAATCGGCAACGAGCGCCGCTGCCGACTGCGCACCGTAAAAGCCATACCATGGCTTCGCGGCCTTCAGGCGTGCATTCACATTATTGATGTTCTTCACGCCCTGATCCTTCAGCCAATCCTCGAGCGCCTTCACACCTTGCTTCGCATAAACAGGAATTCCCTCTTTCCACGTGGCGCGTCCGCACAACACGCCCGAGAAATTCACGCCGGATTCGGCCGCAAGCTCAAGCGTTTCGAGGAACACGTCGTTATTCACGCCTGCTGACAAATAAATGAACGGCTTCTTGGCCGCAGCGGCAGCTCGACGGAAATACTCTTTCGCTTCGTCGCGTGAATAGGCCGCTTCGCCTTTGAAGCTTTTCGTCCCCGAAACGAATGCCATATTCACCGGCACTTCCACCTTCAGGACGTCAACGCCATATTGCGGCTTCGAAAATTCCTCCATGCTCTGCCTGACGATTTCCGGCTTTTTGCGCGCATAGGCGATTCCCTTCTCGTCGCCATTCTCTTCGTAGCCCACGAATTCGAGAAAAAATGGCACATCTGAGCCCGCGCACTCGCCGCCGATGCGTTCTATCCACGCATGCTTGATCTCGTTGATCTCGGGCGGATCGAAAGGTGTGTAGTAGATAAGAATTTTGATGCAATCGGCGCCGGCGGCCACCAACCGACGAACTGACCAGATGTCAAGCAGGTCCGGCAAGCGGCCCGGCTTCGTGTTGTCGTAGCCGCTATTTTCATACGCGAGCAGCAAGCCCGCATTCTTCGCGCGCGCGGCCGCGGCAGGCAGCCCGTATTCAGGATCGAGCAGAATCGCGCTCGCGTATGGCGTCAGCACTTTCACCACTGCGGTCTTGAATTCCTCCAGCATCCTCGCCGAAACATCTTTCTTGTCGATGCCCTTCTCTTTCGCGATCGCACTTTTCAGCGAGCCGCGCTGGTCCATCGCGGCTGCGGCGATCACGCCGTGCGCATTCGAAACCGCTTCGAGTCCTTTGCGCTTTCCCGGGGTGATTTTCATAATGTCCTGCCTCCAAAATACTTGGAATGATTTCGATGAGAACAAAATATCTTAGCATGTCGCGGCGCAGAGTCAGGAACGCATTCAAACGACGCGACCGGATATTAAAGGAAAAGAATCTCGTGTTTGTGGCTGCACGATGTGCCATCGGTAGATGTCGGAATTGACGATCGCTCCGCCAACTCGTCCAGCAGCGCCGGTCCGTAAGCCGCGATGAACGGCAGCGCCGAAAGGCTGCGTTCCTGGAGCTCGTGATTTGGATAGAGCGCATCGAAGAGGATTCGCTGATGCTCGTCCAGCACCCCGGTGCGGAAATTTTCAGCTCGCCCCACTTTTTCTTTCAGCTTCAGAAAGCTGTGGAGAATCTTCTCCTCCACCGCCTCCAGAGTTCCCAGCAGGCTTTTGTCGAGCTTCTCGATTGGTTCCGCGTAGGACTTTAAAATCGCCCGGAGCGTCCGTTCGTCGGCGTCGAAGCGTTTCGCAAGAACCTCCGGAATGAATTTCTGTTCCATTTGTGCGCGGACATGCTGCGGTCCCCGCAAGATATCCTCAAACCCTAATCCGTATTTGCCCAAAAAACGCGCCACCGTCGGTTCGACCAGGGTAAAACTCGAACGCGGAAGAATTGCCGGCATGCGTCCGAGAATTTTCTCGTAGACGACTTGCACCTGCGCCATATACGCGATTTCCGATGGCCCGCCAATGTACGCTGCCGTGGGAAGAAGCGTGTCCTGCACGATCGGTCGGAGCAAGACGCTCGAGCTGAACGCTAGCGGATCGGAGTCAATCGCCACCCGAAGCTGATCGCCCGAGAACTCCGATTCGCCCGCGAAGAATCTTCCGTCGCGAGCGCGAACTGGCTGGCGCTGCCCGTCCACGTTGTAGAAAAGCAGCGTCGATCCGCCGGCCACTTTTACTTGCGCGTGGAAGCCGTTCCGCTCAAGCTCTTTTGAGCGAACCTCCAAGGCATCACGCAGGGAATCGGCTTCATCGAGCGCTTGCCGATAAACCGGCGCGGCAATGCGGTGCAGCCGCACCTCGAGAGGATCGATGAAAATGATCCCGCGCCCCTCCAGCAAACGCGCCAGCAGCTTCCCGTACGCCGAGCCATACGTTTCACCCGAGGTGTACGAGTCGCGCAAGGCGCGCGCAACCTCAACCGCGTTCGGCCCTTCGAGCGCCTCCGCGGCCTGGTTGGCAATTCGATCGATCGCCTCTCCCAAGGCAATCTCGCCCACCCTGAAGTTCGTGGTTTCTGCCTGTCCCGGCAATTCGTAACGCACCAGCCCGCTGCGCGAATTGAAAAAAGTGTGGTTCACCTCGGCAAGATCGTGATCCTCCGTCGCCAGCCAGAAAACCGGAACCGCATCCACACCGAGCTTTGTGACCTCCTCTGCAAAGCGCACGGCGCATAGCGCCTTAAAAAAGCTGTACATCGGGCCCGAGAAGAGGCCAACCTGCTGTCCCGTCACAATGGCGACGGCTCCGGCCGCCAAGCGGTCCAGATTCCGCCAGGTCTCGGGAGTTGCGCCGAATCGTTCGTTCTGCTCGCGCAGCACTTCCACCACCGCCTGGCGCGTTGCCGCATCGAATTTCACTTTTCGAACAGCGGCCAGAATTCCCTCATAAGTGGGCGGATGCGCGTAATAGCGGGAAACGCGGCTAAAATCCTCCAGAAACGCCGAAAAGAGCTTGGTTGTCTGAGGAATTTCGCGGAAGGCGAGACAGTGCGACTCCATCGAATGAATCATGATACACGCGGCTCCGACGGACAACAACACGACGGGGAACAACACAGGAACCTGCGCCTAATCTGGCGCCGAGACGCAGCCGCCAAACCCACTCTCGATTAGATGGGGCGAGGTTGGAGACGTTTCGGCTATTTTTTCGGAGCCGGTACTGAGGGGAGGCCGTGCTATGCCGATGCCGCAGGAATTAGCCTGCTGGCCTCGATAAGGGCGTCAATCTCGCGTTTGCCTTCCTCGCTGACGGGTAGAAGCGGCAGACGCGGCAAGCCGCCGAAATATCCGAGCCGGTCCATCGCGTACTTGAACCCAGCAATTCCATAACGCGGCCCGAGAATCTTCGAAGCCTGCGTCAATCTATGCTGCAACTCTTCCGCACGGCGCGAATCGCCGCCTTTGTGTGCCCGATAGATTTCCACGCAAAGCTCGGGAAACACGTCGGAGATTGCCAGAATCGCCCCCACGGCGCCGCGCTGCAGCGAATCGTGAAGGGCCGAAGCGGCGCCCACGAGCACTTGAAAATCCTTCGACCCAGCCGCCACAATTTTCGCCGTGCCGTCCACGCTGCCGGAACTGTCCTTAATCCCGACGATATTTGGATACGCACCAACTCGCTCAATCAGTGAAGCCTCCACCGTGACGTGCGTGAAAACCGGCACAGAATAAATCAGCACTGGAATCGGCGACGCGTCCGCAACGCGCGTATAGTGCTCCGCCAGCATTTCATCGGTAATGGCAGGTTTGTAGAAACTTGGCGTCCGAACCAGCGCGACATCGAATCCAATCGCCGCTGCCCGGCGGGTGTGCGCAATTGTCTCAGCTGTAGATTCCGCGCCAGTGCCCGCGATCAGAATCTTCCCCTCTGCCGCCGCGTCCCTCGCTGTTTCCCAGACGCGGTAAACCTCCTCCCACAGCAGCAGGACGGATTCGCTCGTCGAGCCGTTCACCACATATCCGGCCACGCCAGAGCGATCGTAGCGCGCCATATTTTCCCGGAGCCGTGCGAGCGCGACGTTGCCGTCAGGCGCGAACGGGGTCGTCAGCGGAGGGAAAATGCCGTGTAGCTGCATCGAACGATTCTATACCAGAACGGGAATTTAGCTCAGATCGGCTGGCGCTGGCGCTGCTGCCGCCGATTTGCGCCGGTGCAAATCCTGAAGCGGCGCAACGTCCACAGCATGGCCCTTCATGTCGCGGATGCCGCGTGCGGCCGCATTGGCCGCGGAAAGCGTGGTGATGCATGGCACGTTGTAGCGAATTGCGGCCCGGCGAATCGATTTTTCGTCGTAAAACGACTCACGGCCAAGCGGCGTATTGATGACGAGATCGACCTTCTGCGTTTTGATCAGGTCTACGATATTTGGCCGCCCTTCATTTACCTTGAACACCGATTCCACTTCAATTCCCGCCTCAGCCAGAGCCGCGGCAGTCCCGCGCGTGGCTATCACTTTCAGGCCTGCCTGAATGAGTTCGCGAACCAGCGGCGCCGCGTGGCGCTTATCGCGATCGTTCACGCTGATAAAAACCGTTCCCTTCAAGGGCAGCCGCTGCCCCGCTGCCAGTTGGGCCTTCGCGAACGCGACTCCAAACGTCGACGAAATGCCCATCACTTCGCCTGTCGAGCGCATCTCCGGGCCCAGAATATTGTCCACGCCCCGGAATTTGCCGAAGGGGAACACCGGTGATTTCACTGCGTAGAAGTCGGGAACCGGCAGCTCCTTCACGCCATTTGTTTGCACGAGGGGCAAATTCATTTCACGCAGCTTGCGCCCGGTCATCAGCCGCGCCGCCACTTTTGCGAGCGGCACTCCGGTCGCTTTGCTCACATATGGAACCGTGCGGGACGCGCGCGGATTCACTTCGAGCACATAAACCGTTTCGCGCTGAATCGCGTACTGCACGTTCATTAGACCGACCACCTTCAAGGCTCGCGCCAGTTTCATCGTGTAGTCGCGGATGCGTTCCAGCACCTGCGGCTTCAGCGTTACCGCGGGAAGCACGCACGACGAATCGCCGGAATGGATGCCCGCCTCCTCGATGTGCTCCATGATTCCGGCGATCACCACGTCATCACCATCGGCGAGTGCGTCCACGTCCACTTCCGTCGCATCTTCGAGAAACTTGTCGATCAGGATCGGCCGCTTCGGGTCCGAACCGCCTCCGATTTGCGCGGCTTGCGCTACATATTCGTTCACCGTTTTCAGGTCGTACGCAATCACCATCGCCCGGCCGCCGAGCACGTAACTCGGCCGCACGAGCACCGGCAAACCTATATCCTCCGCGGCTTTCAGCGCTTCTTCAGGCGCGAGGGCCGTCGCATTTTTCGGCTGCGGAATTTTCAGATTTTCCAGCAGTTCTCCGAATCGACGCCGGTCCTCGGCGAGGTCGATCGATTCCGGCGCAGTTCCGATGATCTGCGCTCCGTTACGCTTCAATTCCAGTGCCAGATTCAGTGGCGTTTGGCCGCCGAACTGCACGATCACGCCTTGCGGTTTTTCGCGATCCAGAATCGCCAGGACGTCTTCCAGTGTGAGCGGCTCAAAATACAGCCGGTCCGAAGTGTCATAGTCGGTCGACACCGTTTCCGGATTGCAGTTCACCATCACCGTTTCGTAGCCGTCTTCTTTCAACGCCAGCGCCGCGTGGCAACAGCAATAGTCAAACTCAATTCCCTGCCCGATCCGGCTCGGACCGCTGCCTAGAATCACCACCTTCTTGCGGTCATCCGCGCCGGCTTCGTCTTCTTCCTCATACGTGGAATAGAGATATGGCGTGAACGATTCGAATTCCGCAGCGCACGTATCCACGCGCTTGAAAACAGGTCGCACGCCAAGCTTGTGCCGCCGCGCGCGCACTTCCGCAGCCGTCGTGTTCCACAGCTTCCCGAGCTCTTCATCACTGGCCCCGGAGCGCTTCGCTTCCAGCAGCAGCTCGCTCGACACTTCTGAAAATGGCGTTTTCGCGATGCGGCGGTCGAGCGCCACCATATCCGCGAGCTGCCGGATAAACCAGGGATCGATTTTCGTCAGCTCGTACACTTCGTCTTGGGTCATGCCGCGTTCGAGCGCTTCAAATAGCCAGTGAATGCGGTCAGGCCCGGGCACATGCAGCTTTTCACGCAGCAGCGCCGTCGTAACTTCCGCAGGCGGCCGCCACGGCGTATGCGGTTCCAGCGAACGAATCCCCTTGCACAGCGCTTCCTGGAACGTGCGCCCGATGGCCATCACTTCGCCCACCGACTTCATTTGCGTGTTCAGCGTGGTTTCGCTGCCGGGAAATTTCTCGAATTGCCATTTCGGGATTTTTGCCACAACGTAATCGATGGTCGGCTCAAAGCTCGAGGGCGTCTTGCGCGTGATGTCGTTCGGAATTTCGTCTAGCGTCATCCCGAGCGCAAGTTTCGCAGCAATCTTTGCGATCGGAAATCCCGTGGCCTTGCTGGCCAGCGCGGAACTCCGCGATACCCGCGGATTCATTTCGATTACCACCATCCGGCCTGTCTCCGGGTCGACCGCGAACTGAATGTTCGAACCGCCGGTCTCCACGCCCACTTCGCGAATGATGGCCGCCGCAGCGTCCCGCATCCGCTGATATTCCTTGTCGGTCAGCGTCTGCGCCGGCGCGACTGTGATCGAATCGCCTGTATGAATTCCCATGGGGTCGAAATTCTCGATCGAGCAGATCACCACGAAGTTGTCGCGAAAATCGCGCATCACTTCGAGCTCGTATTCCTTCCAGCCCAGCACCGACTCTTCAATCAGCGCCTGCCGCACCGGACTGGCGTCCAGCGCTCGCGCAATGGCATCCACGAATTCTTCGTGGTTGTACGCGATCGACCCACCCGTACCTCCCAGCGTGAACGACGGGCGAATGATGATGGGGTAACCCATCTCATCGGCAAGCTTGATGGCCTCGTGAACGTCGTTGACAACTTCAGACGCAGGCACTTCCAGACCAATTCGCCGGCACGCATCCTTGAATAGCAGGCGGTCCTCCGCAATCTTGATCGCGCGCAGCGAAGCACCGATGAGCTTCACCTTGTATTTGTCGAGAACACCGGATTCGGCTAGCTCGACCGCGAGATTCAAGCCCGTCTGGCCACCGACCGTCGGCAAAATCGCGTCCGGCCGCTCGGCCGCGATGATCGCCTCCAGATATTCCTTTGAAAGCGGCTCGACGTATGTCCGGTTCGCGATTTCGGGATCGGTCATGATCGTCGCTGGATTCGAGTTGACCAGCATCACGTCGTAGCCCTCGGCCCGCAGCGCCTTACACGCCTGCGTGCCCGAATAGTCGAACTCGCATGCCTGCCCAATCACAATCGGCCCCGAGCCGATAATCAAAATCTTCTTTATGTCAGTCCGCTTCGACATTTATTGCGAAGCCTCATGCATCATCGCGATGAAATCATCGAACAGATACCTCGCGTCGTGCGGCCCCGGCGAAGCCTCCGGATGATATTGAACGCTGAACAGCGGCAGCGACCGATGCCGCATCCCCTCGTTCGTGTGGTCGTTCAGGTTCACGTGCGTGATTTCCACGTCGCTCGACGGCAACGACTCCGGATCGACGCAAAACCCGTGATTCTGCGCCGTAATCTCCACCTTTTCCGTCAGCAGGTTCTTCACAGGATGATTCGAGCCGTGATGCCCGAATTTCAACTTGAACGTTTTCCCGCCGAGCGCCAGCCCGCACAGTTGATGCCCCAGGCAAATTCCGAAGATCGGCACGCGCCCGAGCAGCTTGCGAATATTCTCGACCGCATATCCGATCGGTTCCGGGTCGCCCGGCCCATTCGACAAGAACACGCCCGCCGGCTTCATCGCCAGCACGTCTTCCGCACTCGTCTGCGCCGGCACGACAGTCACTTCGCATCCATGATCCACAAGCAGCCGCAAAATATTCTGTTTGATCCCGAAGTCGTACGCGACTACCTTGAATCGCCGGTCTTCCTTGGAAGACGCCGCGCCGCCCTTTGCCTTGCTCACGCCTCCGAAAAGATCCCCGGACTTAGCTCGCGACGAAAGACCCGCGCTCGTGCTCGCGCCTGCTGCCACCGCCAACGGCTCCGCCAAATCAATCGAGCCCTGCGACCACACATACGCCGTAGGCGACGTCACTCGGCTCGCAAGCTCTTGCCCCGCCATCGTCGGCAGGGCGCGCGCTTCGGCCACAAGCTGCTCTTCGTCCGTTCCGTCCGTCGAGACAATCCCCCGCAGCGCGCCCGCCTGCCGCAAATGCCGTACCAGTGCACGCGTATCAACGTCCCAAATCACCGGCACGCCGTAGCGCTCCAGGTATTGCTGCGCCTCCTCGCTTGATCGCCAATTCGAGGCAATTGGCGAAAAGTCGCGCACCACGAGAGCCTCGATGTACGGCTTCGATGATTCCGTGTCTTCAGGATTTGTGCCGACGTTTCCGATGTGCGGATACGTCAGGCACACAATCTGCCCGGCATAGCTCGGATCGGTGAAAACTTCCTGGTAACCAGTGAGGCTTGTGTTGAAAACGACTTCGCCGCCACGGCGGGTCTTGGCGCCCGCCGCGCGACCCTTAAATACTCGCCCGTCCTCGAGCGCGAGAATCGCGCGACCTTCGGGGAACTCCGTCAGTGTGTCCTCCAATTGCTTTCATTTGGACGCCGCGTTGACCGTTGACGTCGACGTCAGCGATCCGAAATGATCCACCGGCCAGTAGGCAAATACGGCTTTGCCGTATATAAACTGCCGCGGTACCGGACCGAACACGCGCGAATCGTTCGAACTATCCCGGTGGTCGCCCATCACGAAATATTCGTCCGGCTGTATCGCCCTGGACGGATACTTCGACGAATCCAGATAGCTCGCCGGCACATACGGCTCCGCCAGCTCGATACCATTGATGTATAGGCGCCCCGAACGAATTTCCACTGTTTCGCCCGGCAATCCTATCACGCGCTTGATGAACGACTTCGAGCGGTCGAGAGGATACCAGAACACAACCACATCGCCACGCTCAATCGGCTCGAACCGGTAGACAAACTTGTTGATGAAGATTCGCTCCTGATCCGAAAGGAGCGGCGCCATGCTCGTGCCTTCCACCTTCACCGGCTGGTAGAGAAAAATGATGATCACTAGAGCCAGGCCCAGCGCCACCGCGAGGTCGCGCGTCCAACTGCGCAGTTCTCGCCGCAATTGAGGAAGCGGAGCGTTGTCGGATTGATTTGTCAGGCCAGGTTGAGAGTGGTCGAGCATTCGTTCGCGCGCTCGCTCGAGCGTTTGCTGCTCCAAATATTTATATCACGGAACCGAAGACCCGCAAAGGCGGCTCGGCACACGGTTGTTAGGATGCGTCTCACCGCGCGCTAGTCGCCTAAAGCAAAGCGCACGATTGCCAGCGCCGCAATAACGGCAGTTTCAGTGCGCAGGATGCCATCGCCGAGCGAAGCCTCGGTAAATCCGCCAGCCCGCGCCGCAGCCACTTCTTCATCGGTCCAGCCGCCTTGGGGACCGAACGCTAGAGCGCACTCGCGGGGATTCGCACCTTTCGACGCGTCAAGAACGTCGCGAATTGGCTTTGCATCCGAGCGCTCAGAGAGAAGTATTTTCGTCGCTGCTTCCGCTCGTTTGAAAGCGTCCGCCGGCCGAACGGCGGCGCCTAGCACCGGCGGACGCAAGTGTCGCGACTGCTGCGCCGATTCCAATAGAATTTTCCCCCAACGCTCTCTCCGCTTCGCTGCCGCCGCGATCAAAGGCTTGTCCGTGCGCGCAGCCGCAAGCGGCACAATTTCCGTGGCTCCCAGTTCCGTAGCTTTCTCCAGGCACCACTCGAAGCGATCGAATTTCACAACCGAGAGCAAGACCCGCAGCCGCAGCTTCGATCCCTGAGCAGGAATTGTCTCCACCAGCTCGAACTCGACGCTCGAATTGTCGCCGGTCGTCAGCGCCACCCGCTCCACGCGCGCGAGCCACACAGTCGCGCCATCGCTTAGCTCGTAGAGTTGACCCGGCGCCGCACGCAGAACTCGACCGAGATGCTCGGCCGCCTCGCCGCGCAGCACAGCCGAATTGCTCTCAAATCGCTCTACGAAGAACCGGCGCCGCACGGACAGATTCTATCGCGAGAATTCAGTAATGCCTGCGATTGATGCCCCGGATGGAATCGAAGAGGGAAAATGGTGGGTGACGGTGCTGCCCCGTCCCGGCACGCTAATCTGGCGTTTATCGGAGTTTATAAGACCCCGCCGCACGGCTGGTGCTACCGACCGAGGAGCGGAGTCGTATTAGAGGGCCTGATGTCATTTGCGATCAGCAAACAGAAACTATTTTAACCGAAGATGTCTTTCACCTTATCGAAGAAACTCGACGAGCGTTCGGTCGGCTTGTTATCCACCTTCATTGTCTCGCCCAGTTGCTCCAGCACTCGCCGCTGTTCACGATTCAGCTTCGACGGCACCACCACGCGAATATTCACGTAGAGATCGCCTTTGCCGCCATGCGGATCGGGCAGCCCCTTGCCCTTCTTGCGGAAAATTTGGCCTGACTGCGTGCCCTCAGGAATCTCCAGGTCGTCTTCGCCGCCCAGCGTCGGAATCTTTAGCTTCGCACCGAGACTCGCCTGCGGGAAGCTCACCGGAACTGTGCAATAGAGATCGGCCCCACGCCGCTCGAAGAACGCGTGCTCCTTCACTTCCAGAAAGATGTACAGGTCCCCAGCAGGCCCGCCGTTCACTCCCGGCTCGCCGTGGCCTGCCATGCGCAAACGCGTCCCAGTTTCCACGCCCGCCGGAACAGGCACCTCGATCGTGCGCTCGCGCTCGATGCGTCCCTGCCCGCGGCACGTTTCGCACGCGTCGCGAATCACCTGGCCCTGCCCCTGGCACGCTGGACATGTGCGCGAAATCGAAAAGAAGCCTTGCTGATACACGACCTGCCCGCGCCCACGACACGTCTGGCACGTCGTCGTGCCTGTGCCGGGCTTGGCTCCAGTTCCCTTGCAACTTTCGCAAATCTCGTGTCGCGAGATGCGAACACGCGATTTCACGCCCGATGCCGCCTCTTCGAAACTCAGTGAAAGATCGTAGCGAAGGTCAGCGCCCCGTTGCCCACGCGATCCTCGCCCGCCGCGGCGCCGCCCGCTGCCGCCCAGCACATCATCGAACCCGAAAAGATCGCCGAGAATATCGTGAAAATCCGCGAAGATCGAATCGTTGAAGTTGGTTTCGAACCCCCGGTTGCCCAGGCCCGCATGCCCAAACCGATCGTATGTTTGGCGTTTCTGCGGATCGGAAAGAACGGTGTAAGCTTCCGTCGCCTGGCGGAACTTTTCTTCGGCATGGTGCTTGTTCTCAGGGTTGCGATCCGGGTGATATTTCAGCGCGAGCTTCCGGTATGCCGATTTGATTTGTTCGCCGGAGGCATCGCGTTCGACGCCGAGAATTTCGTAATAATCAAGCTGGGCCGATGACATCGACTTTTAGTCCCCTTGGAAAACTTCTTTCCGCCGTCCTGCCCACATTGGATGACGCCGCAGGCGTCGCGCTTCAGCGCCTTGGCACTGACTTCGACACGTGCTCGGCGGCGACACGCACCATCGCCGGGCGCAATACGTGGTCGTGGAACATGTAGCCTGGTTGCAATTCTGCAACAACCGTGCCTTCGGCGTGGTCCGCCGTCTCCACGCGGTCGATCGCGTGATGCAGGTGCGGGTCGAACTCTTTGCCCACCGCGTCGATTCGTTTCACGCCCTGCTTCGAGATCACGTCCCAGAGCTGCCGGCGGATCAGCTCAAATCCTTTGCGATACTCGCCGCTCGCTCCCGCACCCTCACCCGCAAGTGCGTTGTCGAAAGCATCCAGCACCGGAAGTAACTGCTCGACGAACAATTCTACGCCACGGTGCCGGTCGGCCTGCCGTTCGCGCTCCACGCGCTTACGATAGTTCTCGAAATCGGCTTGCCGGCGAACGAGCGTGTCCGTCAATTCCTTTTTTTCTGCGAGCAGCTTTTGGACGTCACTGGGTACCGCATTCGCGGCCGCTTCGGTTTCTACCTCAGCCCGCGCCGATGCGTTTTCAGGACCGCTCGCCGGCCGCTCATTCCCTTCTTTTTTTCGCTGTTCAGAATCTTGGGGCGACACGCCTCTAGCTCCCTTGGTCATTTTCCGAAAAGAATTGTGCCATGAAGGCCACTGCCGTGATGACGCGCTCGTAGTGCATGCGCATGGGCGCCAGAATGCCCAGTGTTCCCTGCGCCTGATCTTTGGATGTATAGGACGACGAAATCAACGCAAGGTTTTTCCCCGCAGCCGACATCTGATCGATGCCCAGCTCGACGTGCACCGGTTCGGGCGCCTCGATGCAACCGCTCAGCAACGCAATCAGCCGGTCCTTCTCCTCGATTGCTTGCAGCAGCTCGCGCACCTGTTCGTGATTCGTGAACTCCGGCGACGACGCGATTTGTGCCGTGCCTTCGACGTAAATCTTCCGGTCGCTGCCGTCGCCGAGAATAGAGGGGTCGCACAGCACGAGCGCGTCCTTCGCGATGCGGCCGTATTCTTCTCGCTCGCGCTCCACTTGTGCACGCAGGTCGGCGCGCATCGCCTCCAGCGTCCAGCCCACATAATGGTGATTCAGGTAATCCGCGACACGGTCGAGATCGCTCTGGGTGAAAACCTTTTCGGTACGGATCACCTTATCGCGTGTGAGTCCACCCCCAATGATGAGAATCACCACCACCCGCCCATCAGGCAGCAGTAGAAAACGAATATGTTCCACCACGCTGCGCGCCAGCGGTGGCGAAATGAAAATTCCCAGGCCGCGCGAAACTGCCGATAGCACCCGGCTGGCCCGCTCCATTACTGCTTCCGGCGTTTGCGCCGACTCGAGCTCCCGCCGAATCCACTGGCGATCCTCAGGACTCACCGTGGCTTGCCCCGCCACCTGCTCGACAAAAAACCGGTAAGCTGCAGCCGTAGGAACGCGCCCGGCCGACGTATGCGGCTGATACAAAAGACCTTCGTCTTCGAGATCGGCCATCACGTTTCTCACCGTGGCCGGACTCAACGGCTCAAAGTGCCGCCGCGCGATGCTGCGCGACGACACGGGCTCTCCCGTCTCGATATATTCGCGCACCACATCCGTCAAGATTAGCTGGTGTCGCTTCTGTTGTAGTACCGATGGACTCATAGCCCCTTACGAAAATTTTAGTCGGGCTGCGCCAAGGCGTCAACTTTGAGGGCAGCGCAGGTTGCAACACCAAGGCGGCATGCACTTCGCCTCAGATCATTTCAACTCAGCCCGCGCTAAGAGTTCCATCATTCTCACCTCTGAGGGCGGCCGGAGAACGTTGTTTTCGGCGAAGTCCGCTGCCTGCGGGTACTTTGTAGCGCGAACGCGCGCCGCCGCATCCGCCAGATCGTACTCTGTGTGATGAAGCTCAACATCCGGACCTAGCAAAAGCCAGTCAGCACCCGCTTCTCCAAATGGCATTCCCACGCTGCCCGCGTTCACGACCCGAATCGAACTCACCATTCGATCGAATTGCATATGCGTGTGTCCGCATACAACGAACGCCGCACCAACACCGGCAAAAACCGGACGCAGGCGTTCCTCCGCCGTGGTGCGCAGGAATATCTCATTCTCATTGCGTGGTGTCGCATGGCAGAACAGAACATCGCCGATTTCAGGGATGTGCACGCGAAGGGTCTTCGGCCAGCCGCCAAACCACGAGGCGCCTTCCGGCGCGAGCTGTTCCGCATTCCAGCGAATCACCCCACGGTATTGCTCCGGAACGGTGGGGATGCTGCCAGCCATCTCGGCGATCACCGCCACCTCACCATTGCCGAGGATGAATTGGACAGGCACGTTCAGTTGCCTGAGGAGCATCAGTGCCTCGCGCGGCATCGGGCCCGGGACCACGTCGCCGCCGACGATTACGCGATCGACATCTGCCTCGCGCACTTCGGCAACTACGGCCTCAAGCGCAGGCAAATTCCCGTGAATGTCGTAAAGGGCCGCGACTCGCATGGCAAGCAGCTCAGGTAGCGGCGCGATTCACCAAATCCGGCAGCGCTCGCTTTCAGGACGGACCATCGGCGACCCCGCGCTGCAATTCCACGCCTTCGCGAACGCCGCCATGTTTGAGAGCGGCCCATTTACGCGGAATTTGCTCAGGGGGTGAGGGTCGGTGTTCGCCGCGAGCCGCGCGACTTCAGGCCGGTAATTTTCCGACCAGATGGCGGCGTAGCCCAGAAAGAAACGCTGGTCGGCGGTAAAACCGTCGGTTTGTGGCGGCGCCGGTTTCCCTTCGACGGAGCGGTGATAAGCAACGAGTGAAATCGTGAGGCCTCCGAGATCGGCAATGCTCTCGCCCTCAACCAGTTTGCCGTTCTCGTGCAGGCCCGTCTCCACTTCAAATCCATCGAACTGCTTGGCGACACAGTCGCCGCGCGCCGTGAAATTCTTCGAATCATCGGCAGTCCACCAATTCTTCAGGTTGCCGTAACCGTCGAATTTCGCCCCCGAATCGTCAAAACCATGCGTCATCTCATGGCCGATCACGACGCCGATTGCACCATAATTCATAGCGTCATCCCGGTTCGGATCGTAGAACGGCGGCTGCAAAATCCCCGCGGGAAACACGATCTCGTTCATTGTTGGATTGTAGTAAGCGTTCACGGTAGGTGGCGTCATGCCCCATTCCGTGCGGTCGACCGGCTTGCCGATTTTCGACATCTCAAACGCGTTGTCGAATTCATCCCCGCGCAGCACATTCTCCAGGTACGACGTCCGCGCGACTTCGAATTTCGAGTAGTCGCGCCATTTATCCGGGTAGCCGATGTGCGGCGTAATCATGTCCAGCTTTTCCGTGGCTTTTTGCCGCGTCTCGGGGCTCATCCAGTCGAGTGTTTTCAAATCTTCGCGCAACGCGGCCATCAGGTTCCGCACGAGCTCCTGTGCCCTCGCCTTTGCGGCCGGTGGAAACGCCTTTTGGACGTAATACTGACCCAGCGCCTCGCCCAGCTCGTTATCCGTTGCCTGCACGCAGCGCTTCCACCGCGGACGCAGCTCCTTGGCGCCGGTCAGCGTCTTGCTGTAGAAATCGAAATTCTCATTCACGAATTTCTTCGAGAGCGCAGGCGCTTCCGAATGAATCAGATGCCATCGCAGATACGTCTTCCAGTCGCCTATCGGCACGCTCTGCAAATCGGAGCTCAGCTCCTTGAAAAAGTCGGGCTGCGCGACATTCAAACTCGATATTTCCGCCGCACCGGTCTGCTTGAAATAACTGTCCCAATCGAGGTTCGGTGCGAGTTGCCGCAATTCGGTCACCGTTTTCATGTGATAGATGTTATTCGGATCCCGCATATCCACCCGCTTCATGGAGGCTTTCGCCAGCGAAGTCTCGATCCCCATCACGGTCTTGGCTTCGGCGCCGGCGGTCGACTCGTCGTCGCCCAGCAACTTGAACATATTGGCCACGTGTCGCGCGTAGGCATCGCGGAGCTGCTTCGATTTGTCGTCATCGCGCAAGTAGTAGTCGCGCTCCGGCAGGCCCAACCCTCCCTGCCCCACGGACGCGATTACGCGATTGCTGTCCTTGAAGTCCTGCTGCGGACCAAACCCAAAAAGTGCGCCGACTTCCTCGCGTTGAAGCCTGCCGACCTCAGCCTGAAAACTTGCAATATCGTGAACCGCGGCGATGCGCTCGAATTCAGGCTGGAGCGGCTTTATGCCCGCAGCTTCGATCTGGTCCTCGTCCATGCATGTTGCGTAGAAATCCCCGATCTTCTGCAAGTTTGATCCTGGCTGTGCTGACGTGTCTTTTCCAGCCTGCTCCAGAATGTCTCGCAGGACCTGCTGGTTGTGGTCCTGAAGAATATTGAAGCTTCCCCAGGTCGAATACGCGGGCGGAATCGGATTCGCCTTGAGCCACCCTCCATCGGCAAACTGATAGAAGTTCTCGCAAGGGGCTGCGGAGGGGTCAAAATTGGCTGGATCGATGGCGTGATCCTGATCAGCGTGCGACGCAAAATCCGCGCATCCTTCGCCAAACTCTCCCGCGAAATCGGCGGCACCGCCGCCGGATTGCGATGCTAACGGCATCGGACAAAACAACAGCGCCAAAACCGCGACCCCGTACAAAGTCCGGCGAATCATCGACACGTTCCTCCGTTAATGCTGAAGCTAAACTAGGTTCAAATTTCCGCGCGTTGATAATGTGTCGAGAATGGCGCAGGTGTCAACGCCGCGTGCGCCCCTTCTGCCCTCCAAGCGCCCACGCAAACTCAGCGATTCGCCAGACGTCGCGGTGCCGCAAATTCCCACGCAGCCTCTAACGCCCGGCGAAGCGTCGCTTTCTTCACATCACTTAGTTTGACGCTCGTCGCTCCCCGGCGTCCCCACGCGCCGTCGCACGGCTGGAATGCTTTCGGCTCCGCCTCCACAAACATTCGCTGCTCGATTGGCGTCAGCTTCACCATGCCGCAAGTCGCGTCCGGATATCCCAGCGTCGCGAAAATCTTGCCTGCCACGCGAAAATCCGGATGACCCATGTGCGACTTCGCTTCGGTTTCCGCGAAGCTCAGGGCTATTTGTCGAAATTGTCGCCTGGTGACAGCCATCGTTCTCCCTTTTCATCCCGCAATCCCAAACTCGAGCGCGCGCCATTTCGACGTTGGATAAGTGTAGCGCGCCCCGCGCCGACTGTCTCAACGCGGCGTTTCTAGTGCGAAATCTTCTCAACCTGAGACGGTACCGCTGAGACTTTTCATCGGAATGGACATTCCAGACAGGATAATTGGAGACCGACCCGCACCATAGTCCGTAAGCCACTCTGTGGCCGCAGTTTAGCGCCGCGTCAAGTCGTTCTGTTGCGGGAAACGTAAACTGTATACGCCATCAATTGGCCAGCCGCTTGCCCGCCATGCTACAGGGCATGCGGAGCGATTTCTCCGCCGGGGCCGGTTCGCAACCTTTCTGATCCACGAAGGCGCTCATGAAGTCATCTCGCGGTTCTTGGGGTCCCCAACCTGCGTACGCGTATTCTCTTGTTCTGCTGGGCGCTTTGCTCTTCGGTTCGCTCCTGGGAGCTCAGGACAGCAACCGCAAAATACTCAAGCAAGTCGAACCCGATTACCCTCACGTTCTGAAGAAAATGGAAATCGGCGGCATCGTTCGCCTGAGAGTTACGATCAAGGCTGACGGAACTGTACAGTCTTCAGAAGTTCTCGGCGGCAACCCCATTCTCGCCACCGAAGCCCAGAAGGCCGTGGCGCAATGGAAATTCGCCCCTGCCGCCGCGGCTTCCACTGCCGAAGTCAAAATCCTTTTCGACCCTCACAAGTAACTCCCTCGCTCGCCGGCTTAGGATCACCAGTCAGGCAAGCCGATGACAGGTTCGCTAACGATGACCTCCCCGCCGCGTCCAAAATCAGTACGAAGATTTTCGTTGACAATACGAAAGGCTTCGTAGTATCGTCTCGCTCATGACGAACGCAACCAATCCCAAGACCCCCGCAGCGCACAGGCCCACCGCCGCCGAGCTGGAAATTCTGCGCGTACTCTGGTCGCGCGGCCCTTCCACCGTGCGCGAAGTCCACGAGGCGCTGAGCGCCGCAAAAACAAAAGACGTAGGCTACACCAGCATCTTGAAATTTCTCCAGATTATGACCGAGAAAGGTCTCGTTCGGCGCAATGAGGAGCAGCGTGCGCACGTTTACGAGGCCTGCGAGCCTGCGGAGAAAACCAAGCGTCAGATCGCCGGCGACGTCCTCCAGCGCGTTTTCGAAGGCTCTGCGCGCGATTTGATGGTCCACGCGCTCGCCGGGCGGCGCACCTCCAAACAGGAAATCGAAGAATTGCGCCAACTCCTCGATGAACACGAAAGGAAACAGCGATGACGCACCTTTCCACCTGGGTTTCCATCGACATGCTGCGCCCCGATATCATGCGGACCTTGGGCTGGTCTCTCGTCCACTTTTTGTGGCAAGGAGCCGCAATCGCCGCGTTGCTGGCTGCGGCGATGGCGATGTGCCACAGCACCGCAACCCGCTATGTCCTCGCGGTGGGCGCGTTGACGCTAATGCTGGCCTCGCCGGTTGTGACCTTTTCAGTCCTGTGGCACGGACGCGAGAACGCGGCACAGTCGTTCGCACCGGGAATATCGCTGTCGTCTTTGCCGGAGATCATCTCGCTATCCCAAGTCGCGAGTAGCACTGCCGGGACCGCCGCAATTCCCTCCCCGGCGCCCCGCGTCGATGTTCTGCTCTGGTTCGTCGAACTCTGGTTCGCAGGAGTTGTAATCCTCAGCCTGCGCACAGCCGGCGGAGTGCTTTGGATCGAACGCATGCGCCGCCGCGATGCAAAGCCTGTCAGCGCGAAACTGCACGAACTCTGCGTCTCCGTCCAGCAGCGACTCGGCATCAGCCGCGCGATTCGCTATTGCGAATCCACTCTTCTCGACGCGCCCGCGGTGCTTGGCTGGTTTCGTCCCGCGATTCTCTTGCCCCTCACCGCAATTACCGGGCTTTCCGGCGAACAACTCCAGGCCGTGATCGCCCACGAACTTGCGCACATCCGCCGTTTCGACAACATCGTGAACCTCTTCCAGGTCTTGGTCGAAACCCTGCTCTTCTATCATCCAGCCGTATGGTGGGTGAGCAAGCGCATCCGCAGCGAACGCGAAAACTGCTGCGATGACGCCGCCATTTCCGTCTGCAATGACGCAATCGCCTACGCGCGTGCTCTCGCGCGCATGGCTGAGTCGCGAACTGCCCCAGGCTTGGCGATGGCCGCCAATCGCGGACCTCTTGCCGAGCGCGTAGCACGGCTTATCGGCGTGGGACGCACACGCAGCGAATTCCGCAGCGCGGGAATCGCTGCCAGCTGTCTCTGCCTCGCAGGCGCGGTGTTCGCTGCAAACGGCTTCGTCGGTGCAGCACACTCCGCATTCGCGCCGGGAGCTCCGGCGCACATGAACAATTTCGCGCGGCCCGGCAACGCCGCCGGCTTACGCGAACCGGCGACGTTGCCGAGTCACATCTCCGTGCCCCGATTAGCCACTTCGCAGACGCAGGCCCGGGCGGAATCTCTCGTTCACTCTGCCATTCACGCGATGGTGAGTGAAATGGCCACCGTCGCAACCCGCGTCGTTTACTCCGAGCCCGATCAGGAGCAGACCCAAAGCTCCGCCGCCGCCACCACACAGCCGGCAAAAAGCTCCTACATCGAGGGCATGAAAGCCGCGGGGTTCGATAATCTCACCGCCGACGAGCTCATCGCCCTCAAGGTCCAGGGCGTCACGCCCGACTACGTCCGCGCTATCCACGACCTCGGCCTGAAACCAACCGTAGACGAGCTGATTAGCCTGCGCGTCCAAGGCATCACGCCCGAATACATCAAAGAAATGCGCGCAGCTGGCTTCACTGTCAGCACAGACACGATCATCGGCATGAAAGTGCAGGGCATCACGCCCGAATACGTGAAAGGCATGCATGACATGGGAATTGATACCAAGGATGCCGACGAACTCATCGGACTGAAGGTCCAGGGCGTCACCCCCGACTACATCAATCGCATGCGCGCCGCTGGCGTGGGCCTGAAGAATGTCGACACCATCATCGGCATGAAAGTGCAGGGCATCACGCCCGACTACGTCGACCAGATGAAGCAGCTCGGCATCGACCCGAAAAGCGATGAGCTGATCGGGCTCAAAGTCCAGGGCGTCACTCCCGAGTACATCAAGCAAATGCGCGCCGCGGGGCTCGATGTCACCGCCGACCGCGCCATCGGCATGAAGGTGCAAGGCGTCACGCCGGAATACGTGAAAGAAATGCACGAGCTCGGCATCAAGCCGGACGCCGACGAACTGGTTGGCATGCGCGTCCAGGGCGTCACTCCCGAGTACATCAAGCAAATGCGCGCCGCGGGACTGAAAGCTTCCTCTGACCAGCTTGTCGGGATGAAGGTGCAAGGCGTCACGCCCGAGTACGTCAAGGCTCTTCGCGCCACCGGCCTCCCCGACTTCAAAGACGATCCCGACTGCTACATTGGCGCAAAGGTCCAGGGCATAACGCCGGAATTCATCGCTGCTGCCCAAAAGCATGGTTTTAAGGATCTCGATCTCGATAAGCTCATCCAGCTCAAGAACTCAGGTGTACTCGAGTAGAGGGAGTCCTCATGAAACTTCGCGAAACATTCGCAATCATCCTGATATTCACTTGCGCGATTGTGGCCGTTCGTCGCGGCCACGCCGCCGGTACCGAAACCGGTAACTGGACCATCGCGAAGAGCGACGAGCCCGGCAAAGTCCACTTTGGCTTGATCATCTCCCGCGAACACTGGCACTCGAACCACGAGGACGACTGGCCGCTCAGCGCCTTCCAGGGCCTCGATATTTCAAAGCCCGGCCACCAGGAAGTTCACTTCACCATCGCCCGCGACGCTGGCAAATTCGATTGTGAAGGCTTTCTCGACAACGGCGAAGGTGCCGGACTTTTCCACTTCTCGCCCGACGCCAACTACGCCCGGGAGATGAACGCTATCGGCTTCACCGGTATCGACAGCGACAAGCAATTCAGCATGGCCATCTTCGACGTCAGCACCGACTTCGCCCGCCAAATGAAGGCTGAGGGCATCCAGGGGCTCGACACCGACAAGCTCATCGCCTTCAAGATTCACGGCGTCACGCCGGAATTCATTCATGGCTTGCGCTCGGCAGGCCTCAACGAGAAAGATGCCGACAAACTCATCGCTTTCCGCATTCACGGTGTCTCCCCGGAGTTCGTTGCGGCGATTCGTTCCGCGGGTCTCAATGAGACCGACAGCGACAAGCTGATCGCCTTTCGCATTCACGGCGTTTCGCCGGAAATGATCGCCGAACTCCGCAAGTCCGGCTACACGCCAGACGCCGATTCCCTCATCGCCATGCGCATCCACGGCGCTTCACCCGAATGGATCGGCCAGCTCCGCGATGTAGGTTACGACCATGTGGACCTCGAGAAGCTCGTTGCCTTTCGCATTCACGGCGTCTCACCCGAATTCATCCACAGTTTGCAGGATCTCGGTTACAAGCATCCCGACCCCGACCAGCTCATCGCCATGCGCATTCACAACGTCTCGCCCGAATGGATCGCCAATCTCAAATCCCGCGGCATGCAAAACCTCTCCATCGACCAACTCGTCTCCATGCGCATCCACGGCATCGACTAATCACCTGCGCCGCAAGCCGGGCAAAGCCACCATGCCCGATTGTGTTTCCGGAGGACGCGTCACCGGGGCGCGATTCAGGCGCGGTAGAGTAGAATTTGGTGTCAATTCTCCGGAGAGACAAAATAATGCGCCGGTATCATCACATCGGGATCCCCACTACGGAATCCAAGCCCGGGGAGACCTACCTGAAGGGTCTGAAGGTCTTTGTTGTCAGTCACCAGAAAAGCGAATTCGGCGTGGAATGGATGCGCTTCGAAGCGGACGCGCCAGTTCCCGATCTCGTCCGGCGAGTGCCGCACGTCGCCTTTCAAGTTACCGACCTCTCCTCCGAGCTTGCCGGCCGCGAAGTCCTCATCCCTCCGAACAGCCCTTCCGACGGTGTCCGCGTCGCCTTCATCGTCGAAAACGGCGCGCCTATCGAACTGCTCGAATTCATTGACCCTAATCACCCAGCCCGTTTACCGGACCGAACAGGCGAGTAACCCGATAGCCGGACATTTGGTCGAGCAATTGGAACTTCCACTGCATCCGCAGCGCGTGGGCTGACAAAGCGGACATAGTTTCTTGCAACAATGTCCTTACAACCATTTCAAGCCTATAATCCCCTGCCGTTTCCGGCTAAGGAGAGAGAATGCAGAGTCTCGAGAAACTCGAGCCGCTGGCTTTTTTGTTGCTGCGTTCCGCGATCGGAGCGATCTTCATTTATCACGGATACCCGAAGCTGACCCACGCGCACCAAACGGTCGAGGCGTTCAGCCACATGGGATTCCCCGGCTACTTTGCTTACATCGCGGGAGTTCTTGAGGTGTTTGGCGGAGCGGTGCTGATCCCCGGCATCTTCACACGAATTGCGGCGCTGCTATTGGCGATTGAGATGGCGGTTGCGGTGTTGAAGGTTCACGGCCTAATTTCGCATCCGGCAGACGTTCACAGCTATGAATTCCCGCTCGCAGTAGGCTGCGCGTGCTTTGTGCTGGCGACGGCCGGTGCTGGCGCGATCTCGCTCGACCAGGCGCTTTTCGAGCGTCGATCACCCAGCCGGAAACCAAAAACTAGCTGACGCGCCTCTTAAGATCAGGCCGGCTGAGTTGAGCCAGGCGCCGGTTGCTGCACCTGTACTGGAACAGGCAGCGGCGCTTGCGGGATCACGATCCAGCAGATCAGGTAGGCCAAAGCTCCCGGAATGAAACCCGTGAAAATGAAAACTAGGACCCAGACGAGGCGCACGATGGTCGGGTCTACGTCCAGATACTCGGCGATGCCGCCGCAAACTCCCGCGAGCTTGCAATCCACCGACGAGCGCATCAGCCGCTTCTGTGCCGGCGCGCAGGGGTTAGCTGCGTTCACCTGCTGGCGCGCCCCGCAGTAGTAACAAAAATTCGAATAATCCGCGATGTCCCTTCGGCAGTTCGAGCATGTCATCGAGGTAGCCTCCCGCGCGGACTACGGCGTTTCCGCGCCTCTGTTATGGTTACGAATCACACGCCAAAAAGGTTTCCGCCCCGGGCGTGCCGCCAGCCGTTGCCCGCCTGCGTTCAGTACTCCGCGAGATCGCGTACAGCGCGAACGATATCTTCTGTTTGAGGCAGGATCCGATCCTCGAGCTTCGGCTGATAAGCGACGAAAGTGTCAGTGGCGGCCACACGCCTTACAGGCGCGTCCAGGTCATCGAACAGCTCGTCGGCGATACGCGCGGCGATTTCAGCGCCGTAGCCCCATGAAAGCGTGTCCTCGTACGCAACAATGACGCGGTTCGTCTTCATCACGCTGGCGGCAATCGCGGCCCAATCGTAGGGGCTGAGTGACCGCAAGTCCAGTATCTCCACCGATACGCCTTCGCGCGCCAGCGAAGCCGCAGCCACTTCAGCTCGATGCACCACGGCTCCATAGGTCACGATTGTGACGTCCGTCCCTTCTCGAACTACCCGCGCCTTCCCGAATGGAATCGTATAGTCGGTCCCCGGATAGGGCGACCGGTTGTACGGCTGCCGGTACAAATGCTTATGCTCGAGGAAAAGCACGGGATCGTCGGCTCGAATGGCCGTGCGAAGAAGGCCTGAAACATCCAGTGCGGTGGAAGGCATCAGTACTCGGAGCCCCGGAATGTGCGTGAACACCGCTTCGCCGCACTGGCTGTGATAGATCGCACCGCCCGTGAGGTAACCCCCGATGGGCACGCGAACGACCGCCGGCGCTTTGAACCTTCCGCCGGAACGCCAGCGCAAAGTGGCCATCTCGTTGCGAAGCTGCATCATGGCCGGCCAGATGTAGTCAAAGAACTGAATCTCCGGAACCGGCTTTAGCCCGCGAATCGCCATACCGATTGTGCGGCCGATAATCGCCGCTTCGGCTAGCGGCGAATTGAACACCCGCGATGATCCATAGCGCCGCTGGAGACCGGCGGTCGCTTTGAATACGCCGCCCTTCCCTTTTATGTTCGCAAGGTTTTCCTCGCGGCTGCAATCCGCCACATCTTCACCGAAAACGACCACACGCTCGTCGCGTGCCATCTCATCCATCAAAGTAGCCGAAATCATTTCCACCATCGTCTTGGGATGGCCCTGCGTCTTCGGTTCCGACTCGAATTGCTTTCCCGCAGGATCAATGTCCGGCGAGTAGACGAACGAATAAATCGTATCCGGCGCGGGCGTCTCGGCTGCAAGGGCACGGTCCGTCGCCTCCATAATTTCCCGGTCGACCTCGGCCTCAAGCGCCTCGAGTTCGCTGTCCTCAAGCACTCCTTCGCGCACCAGAAACAAACCGAATCGCGGGACGGGATCGCGGCGAGCTTCCGCTTCGCGCTCTTCCGTGGGCTTGTAGAGCTTCTCGTCGTCCGACAGCGAATGTGAATACGGGCGCGTTACATGGGCGTGCACGAGAGCCGGTCCCTGTCGCGCGCGGCAATACTCGGCAGCGCGACTCAACGCGCCATAACTTTCCAGGGGATCCGTGCCGTCGCATTCCTGAATCAGCAAATTCGGGAAATTGGCCACGAGTTTCGAGATGCTCCCGCCGGCCGTCTGCACTTCCACAGGAACCGAAATCGCGTAGCCGTTGTCTTCCACCAAAAACAAAGCTGGCGCGCGCCGCAATGCCGCGGCATTCATCGCCTCGAAGAATTCGCCTTCGCTCGTTGACCCCTCGCCACCTGAAACGTACACGACTTCATCGCCATGAAATTTCACAGCTTCGCCCAATGGCGCCCGGCGCGCCTGTTCGAGAGCCCTCGGAAACTTCTGATAGTACAGTGAGGCCTCAGCGGCGCCGACCGCGTGCAGCCAGCGCGTGCCCGTCGGCGACGAGCCGGTGACGATGTTGTACTTCTGATGCCCCCAGTGCGAAGGCATCTGCCGCCCACTCGACGAGGGATCATCCTTGGCGCCCACCGCCTGAAGGAGCATCTCGTACGGTGTAACGCCCAGCATCAGCGCGAGCGCGCGGTCACGGTAATACGGGAAAAACCAGTCGTAACCAGACTTCAGCACCAGTCCCGCCGCCGCCAGGACGCCTTCGTGCCCTGCGCCGCTCATCTGGAAGAAGATCTTGTTCTGCCGTTTGAGCTGAATTTCGCGGTCGTCCAGCCGCCGGGACAAGAACATCGTCCGGTACATGCGAATCAGCGCTTCGCGTTCAAGGCCCTGGAATTTTGCTCGATCGAATTGAGTGGCTGTTTTGATTTTCGTTTGCGACGCCACGCGGTTCGCCTCCAAGAACAGGAAGGCTGGTCGGGAATGTTACGGCTCATTATAACAAAGTTTACGCAGTCATCGGCACGCCAGAAGCTCGATAGCTGAGTGGCTTACACTTTTGTGTCCACGCCGGGCGCTTTGTCGCTGCGCTCGAACTGCATTACACTTCTGCACCGCCGCTCCCATGACGAACGCCTCCACCGCCAAAATAGTTCGCGAGCCGCGTTGGCCGGCATTCGTAGCCATGTTCGCGGCGGCGTGTCTCTATTGGGCCCTTCCAGAGCAGTTGTCCGTTGGCCCCGGATGGGGACTCCTCGTGGCGGTTTTCCTGTTGCTGATACCAATGGCCATCTCAACGCGTCAAGGCGCCTATCGTGTGACGCGCGCGCTTGCTTTTGTGGCAAACGGAGTTATCACCGCGGCGATGATCGCTTCGCTTTCGTTCCTGATTGAAGGTCTTCCCAAGCATCGGGACCCGCCGCAAATCCTCCTCCGGTCTGCCGTGGCTTTATGGCTGACGAACGTACTGGTGTTTGCACTCTGGTATTGGAAACTGGACGCCGGGGGACCTCTGGGGCGCGACCAATCAAGCGGTCGACTAGACAGCTCGTTCCTTTTCCCGCAGATGTTGATGCCGGGAGGGGATCCTTTCTGGACGCCGCATTTCGTGGACTACTTGTTCCTCGCTTTTAACACCAGCACCGCGTTCTCACCCACCGACACTGCCCCGCTATCGACATGGGCCAAGGCAGGCATGATGCTCCAGTCTCTGATTTCCCTCACTGTTATTGCGCTCATCGCGGCCCGTGCCGTGAACATTCTCTGAGCTGCCCGCCTTTTCTCAATCCAGTCTCCTCAAGCCTGCGTACTCATGATGGAACCCGGATCGGATGATTACCTCGTTTTGACAGCGCGATGACAAAGGCGATTTTGCGCGTTCGTAAAATCGGTGCTGTCGGGACAAATACAATGAACCATGAGGCAAGATCCCAAAAGGAAAAATGCCCCAACAACGTTAATGAGGATTCGCTAACGGGTCGTGGAACCGCGGGAGTCGGCGAAGCGGAAGCAATTCTCCGGGCCCAGAGTGGGGATGAAGCAGCATTCGAATTTCTCTACAGAATGCATTCGCGCCGCGTGTACGCGCTGTGCATGCGCATGACCAGCAATCCCGTTGAAGCGCAAGATTTGACCCAGGATACTTTTCTGCAGCTATTTAGAAAAATCAAAAGCTTCCGAGGCGAGTCCAGCTTCTCCACGTGGCTTCATCGATTAACCGTAAATATCGTTCTGATGAGGTTTCGCAAGAAGCGGCACCCTGAAGTTTCACTCGATGATCCCGCTGGTGAGGATGGAGACTCCTCGGCGTCCCTGGACTTAGGCGAGCCAGACCTGCGCGTTCGCGGAACACTGGACCGACTGATGCTTGACCGCGCCATCCAAGAACTTCCCGACGGCTATAAGGTCATGTTCGTGCTGCACGATATTCAAGGCTACGCGCACGAAGAAATCGCCCAAATCCTCGGCTGCACGATTGGAAATTCGAAATCGCAGCTTCACAAGGCGCGTCTCCGCATGCGTGAATTGCTAACGCGACGCATCCGCCGCGCAAGACGCAAGCGCCCCGCGAAATCACTCGCAGCTCTGCCTCGGGGATTGTCGCCGCGTGCCTCGCCAATCCCGTCTGAAACGTGAACTGAACTAGCGGGACCCGCCCAGCAGAATTGGGCGAGTAAAGAACTGCGCGTCCTAGGCTTTCGGGTACCAGTCCAGGATGCGCACCTCAATCCCTGTTCCCTGCAGATCCTTCTCGAAGACGCCTAGGTCCGAACCTCGATAATGATACGGAATCACGATCGCGGGATGAAACGCCTTCACTGCGTCGGCAGCTTCGTCGGGAGGCATCGTGTACGGCAGGTTCATGCAGACGAAGGCGACGTCGATGCCCTTCAGGGCGCGCATTTCTGGAATTCCTTCCGTGTCGCCGGAGAAATAGAATCGCTTTCCGCCATACGTGAGCACGTAACCATTTCCCCGGCCTTTGTCGTGGTACAGCGTGCCCGGTGTCGGGCCGCGCTTGATGTTGTACATCGGTATCGCTTCAATCGTCCAACCGCCCCATGTCTTCGTCTCACCGTTCGAAATCGGCTTGGCCGTGGTCACCGTTTTCACGACTGCCGGAGGCGCCATTACCTCGGTTGTCGGCTTGCTCAAGGAAAGGACGGTGCCAGGGTCCATGTGATCACCGTGAATATCTGTGATTAGAATCAAGTCCGCAGCCGGCAACCCCGCGAAATTTCCGGGCCTTGCCGGATCGACGTAAATCACTTTGCCTCCGGCTTCGATCACCAAACTTGCGTGGTAAATGGGGGTAATCTTCACGGAACCCGCAGCAGTTGAAAATGTCTGTGCGGGCCGCGGCGCTTGATCTCTGGCGCGCGCTACTAGCACAGCGACGCAAATCGGCACCACGCAAATGGAAGCGACGAGTGTAACCTTGAACGGGAATTGCATCTCCATCCCCCAGACTTCTGCGTTCGGGTTCGCCGGACGCTGCGAGTAACCGCGGGCACGCTGAAATCAATCCAGTGAATCGAAGCGTTCCGCAATCGCCGCATAGGATTCATCGTTCTGGCGAGCAGTTTCGCTTTTCGCGGACTTAAACGGCTCTTCCGCAGGAATACGATCAAGCCAGCGCTGGTAAGACAGCTTTTCATGGTCGGAAAAATCCAATCGCACCAGCAACTTGATCCGTTCATCGGCGGCATTGCTCGGCGCCGATTTTTCAGGCCCGGTCGCCCCTGTTTTTTTCTTTGCCGAATTCTTCGTGTCGGCAGAAGTTTTCTGCTCGCTGGCTTCAGATTTCTCCTCCGTCCCCGTTCTCTCGAACTTCATCGAGATCTTGGTTCCCAGACGAAACGCCTGCTTCCAGCTTTCGATCTTGTGACGTGCCTGCTGCGCAGCTTCTTCGTTCTTGCCGAAATCGAAAATCAAAATCGACTGTGCCATGGGCCATCTATATCGGCCTACCGTCTGGGTGTCAAGCAACGCAGTATGAGCGCCCCAGCCGGCCGGGCCGCGCGGCGACTTGTGTTACGATACACGCGACAATCGAAAGGCGATGGAGTTCGCCTGAACCGTCCGTCATCGGACTGATGACTCCTGGCCGCCGCACAGTGCCAGGAGTTTTTTTTTTGCAAACCGAGCGGCCTGCAGAACGGAGACAACGTGCGCATTGCCTTGCTGATCGTTTTCGGTACCGCGGGGACCCTTGCTCGCTATGGCTTGCAGGGCCTGGTGCAGGAACGCACGGGCGCCTCATTCCCCTATGGCACGCTCGTGGTTAACCTTATCGGCTGCTTGCTACTCGGTGGAATCGGCGAATACGCACTCACCCACTTGACCATTCCTCCCGAATGGCGCATTGGCATCACCGTCGGATTCTTTGGCGCCTTCACCACGTTTTCTACCTTCAGCTGGGAGACGGTGCGGCTGGTTCAGGACGGCGAATGGATGCGGGCTCTCGCCTATGTGCTCGCCAGCGTAATCGGCGGTTTGGCGTGCATTTTCGCCGGTATGCGCGTCGCCGACCGTCTCTAGGCGACCGGAGCAGTTCAGAACGTCCTACCTTGCTACCGCAGCGGCTGCCTCTGCCACGCTGCGGCCCACCGCAGGCGCGATCACGCGAATCTCCGCCATAAGTTGTGCGAACTGGTCCGGATAGAGTGACTGCACACCGTCGGATAGGGCGCGCTCAGGATCGGGGTGCACTTCGATCAGCAATCCATCTGCTCCCGCGGCAACCGAGGCGCGCGCCATTGGTGCCACCTTGTCCCGTCGACCGGTGCCGTGCGACGGATCCGCGACAATCGGCAAATGCGAAAGCTGCTTGATCACGGGAATCGCCGCAATATCGAGCGTATTGCGCGTGTACGTTTCGAATGTGCGGATGCCGCGCTCGCAGAGAATCACTTTGTAGTTTCCCCCCGACATGATGTACTCGGCGCTGAGGAGTAGTTCCTCTATCGTCGCAGACATTCCACGCTTGAGCAGTACGGGCGTGTCGATTTCACCCAGAGCCCTCAGCAGATGATAGTTCTGCATATTGCGCGCGCCAACTTGCATCACGTCGACATACGGGAGCATGACATCCACTTGCGATGGGTCCATCACCTCGCTGATCACCAGCAAGCTGCTGTCATCCGCAGCGGCGCGAAGCAGCTTTAGCCCTTCGAGCCCAAGTCCCTGGAAGCTGTACGGCGATGATCGCGGCTTGAATGCTCCGCCGCGCAGCAATTTCGCCCCGGAATGGGCCACCCTTCTCGCGACGTCGTTGATTTGTTCCCGTGATTCCACCGCGCACGGCCCGGCAGCAACCACCACCTCAGTCCCGCCAATCGTCACGCCGTTTCCGAGATCGATTACGGAGCCCTCCGGCCGGCAACTCCGCGCCGCCAGCTTGAACGGGTGCGAAATCTTTACGATCTCTTCTACGCCCGGCGCGGCGGACAGCGCTTCCAGTTCGCTGCGATGTTTATTGCTGTCGCCCACCACACCGATAACGGTGCGCTCCTCTCCTCGTATCAGGTGCGCGTTGAATCCGCACTCCTTAATACGCGTCACAACATGATTGATTTGCTCCTCCGTCGCGTTGCCAAACATGTTGACAATCATTTCCGCTCTCGCTTTCCTATGAGTTTGCCGCCACTGCGGTTGCTGCCGATCGATAAGAACCGAGAATCCGTAGTCCCACTACCAGGCTTTTCAATTCGTCCAGGGCCGCCTGCGTTTCGGCGTCGGCCATCGAGGCTTGCAAATCCAGATAGAAACGGTATTGCCACGGCGACCCATGCACGGGGCGGCTCTCGATCTTCATCATATTGATCGCACGCTCCGCGAACGGCGCAAGCGCGTGGTAGAGCGCGCCGGGACGATGATCCAGCTCAAAAACCAGAGAAAGCTTGTCAGCGTCTTCCACTGCGGCGCCGGGGCCTGCTAGGAGCAGGAACCTTGTGTAATTCTCCGGATTGTCTTCGAGATGCTCGCGCAAAATCTCGCCGCCATAGATTTCGGCAGCGCGCCGCCCGGCAATTGCGGCGCGCGTTAAGTCACCAGAGCGCACCACATCGCGGACACTGCCCGCCGTGTCTTCGGCAACTGCGCGTTTCAGCCGCGGGTGGGCGACGAAAAATTGCTCGCATTGTGCTAATGCCACCGGGTGCGATTCAACCACCTCGATCGATTCAATCGAAGTCCCCGGAGGGCCAATCAAATTATGTGCAATCGGAATGATCACTTCTCCTATGATCTGCAAGCAGCTTCCTACCAACAAATCGAACGACCGGTGCACCGAACCAGCAAGGCTGTTCTCAATCGGTGCGAGCACGTAGTCCGCGACCCCGTCATCGATCGCAGAGAACATCGCCTCGAACGTCGCCCTCGGCACAGGCCGAATCTTCGTTCCGAGAAGTCGAATCGCCGCTTCCTCGCTGAACGCTCCGCTTTCGCCCTGAAACGCTACCCGCGCCATGGGATCGGTCTTCATAGGTCGGCTCACAACGCCGTGACCTTCCGCAGTTTCTTGTGTGGTCGCCTCCGGTCCGATTTCCGTTCCTCGGAGGGGCCACAACCATTCAGAACCTGTGTGCGAATCGACTCGTCTAAAATCACCTGATAGATTGTCTCGATAGCTTTGCCGTCCAGCGGACCCGGATTCAGCGCCTTCATTCGGTTCAGAATCTCCCTCTCGCGTTCGGGCACGCGAAGCACTAGCCCGGCTTCACCCTTCAGCCGCCCCACCTCCAGTGCCAGTTCCGTCCGAAGATTCAGGAGGTGGAGCATGGCAGTGTCGATTGCGTCGATTTTTCTGCGCCAGTCATCGATCTTCATGCATTCCTCCCGGTCCTTCGCATACCGATGAAAAAAAAGGCCGCGATCCTCGCTCGAGGTTCGCGGCCAGGTTGCTCGAAACTTTGCGCGGCTACCGTCTGATCTGCGCGGCGCGCGTTTCGCCCGCCCGCTTCCCCGTAAAGGAGAAGCGGTACGTAAACGCGAAACTGTAATAGTACGGGCTCATGCGCGGCTAATTTGTGCCTTTCAGCTGAAAGAAAAAATGGAAGGGCAAATATACGGAACGCTGCCCGGCCGGGTCAAGCCAAAAACTCCTCATAAGCAGAACTTATACTTTTCGCAACAAGTAGAAACTTGACTCATACCCCCGTCTTACGGCCTACTAGACTGCTCGATGCAAAGCGACCTCATCAAGAAAGGGATCTCCCGCGCTCCGGCGCGCGCCATGCTCAAGGCCACCGGCCTGACCGACGCAGATCTCGCGCGCCCGCTCGTAGCCGTTGCCAACACCTGGACCGAAGTCACTCCCTGCAATTTCCATCTGCGCAGCCTGGCGGAGCGCGTCAAGGAAGGCATTCGCGCCGCCGGCGGCACGCCCATCGAATTCGATACCATAACGATTTCCGATGGCATCACTATGGGCACCGAAGGCATGAAGGCTTCGCTTGTCTCGCGCGAAGTAATCGCTGACTCCATCGAACTTTTCGTGCGAGCGCATGCCTTCGACGCTGTCGTCGCGATCTGCGGCTGCGACAAAACGATTCCCGGCACCGTCATGGCGCTGGCGCGGCTGAATATTCCCGGCCTCGCACTGTATGGCGGCTCGATTCTTCCCGGCAACTTTCGCGGACGCGAAGTCACGATTCAGGATGTCTTTGAAGCCGTGGGCGCCTGTGCCGCCGGCTCGATGACCACAAAGGAACTGGGCGAACTCGAAGACAAAGCGTGCCCCGGCGCTGGCGCCTGCGGCGGCCAATTCACCGCCAACACCATGGCGACCGCGATCACATTCCTGGGCATTTCCCCGATGGGCGCAAACGAAATCCCCGCGACCGATCCTCGCAAGGGCAAGGCCGCCTTCGATTGCGGCAAGCTCGTGATGAAGCTCTTGAAGGAAGACATTCGCCCGCGCCAAATCATCACGCATGAATCGCTCCACAACGCAATCACCTCGGTAGCCTCCACTGGCGGCTCGACGAACGCTGTCCTGCACTTGCTCGCGATTGCTCGCGACGCCGGGGTGGAGCTAAAACTCGAAGAATTCGACCGGATTTCGAAAGCGACTCCTTTGCTCGCTGATTTGAAGCCCGGCGGCCGCTTCACCGCGCCCGACATGTTCCGCGCCGGCGGTATGCGTCTGCTTGCGCAGCGATTACATCAAGCCGAATTGCTTAAGGATGGCCTGACCGCTTCCGGAAAAACTCTGTTTCAGGAAATGCGCGAAGGAGTCGAAGCACCGGGGCAGGAAGTCATCCGCACCTTGATCAACCCGATTAAGAAGGAAGGCGGGATCGCGATCCTGCGCGGAACTCTGGCGCCTGAGGGCTGCGTCGTGAAGCTCGCGGGGCACGAACGCCTTACGCATCGCGGCCCCGCTCGCGTCTTCGATTCGGAGGAAGAAGCTTTCGATGCCGTGCAAAACCGCAGGATTCAAGCCGGGGACGTGGTCGTGATCCGCTACGAAGGTCCGAAAGGCGGCCCCGGAATGCGTGAGATGCTCGCCGTTACGGGCGCTCTCGTGGGTCAGGGCCTGGGCGAATCCATTGCATTGATCACCGACGGCCGCTTCAGCGGCGCGACGCACGGCCTGATGGTTGGGCACGTCGCACCCGAAGCGGCTCGCGGCGGCCCGATCGCATTTTTGCGCGATGGGGATATTGTGCGCCTCGACGTCCGCACGCGCCGCCTCGATGCCGAAGTTGACCTCGAGCAGCGGCGCAACGGCTGGCGGCCCCCGGAGCCTAAATATTCCAGCGGCGTGATGGCGAAATACGCAAAGCTCGTCTCGTCCGCTTCTGAAGGTGCGGTTACCACTGTGGCCGACTAAGCCTTTTTTGCAGATTCGATAAGGAGAGAAACATGGCGAAAATTTTCTGGCAGGACGACTCAAATCCTCGGGCCCTTGAAGGGAAACGCATCGCCGTGATGGGCTATGGCAGCCAGGGTCGGGCCCACGCGTTGAATCTGCGCGATAGCCATCTGCACGTGGTCGTCGGCCTGCGGCGCGGCGGACCTTCGTGGAAGCAAGCGGAACAGGACGGCTGGACACCCGTCGCGCCGGCTGACGCGGCCGAAGGCGCCGATGTGATCGTAATGCTTGCGCCCGATATGGCGCAGCCCCCGCTCTATCACAACGAAGTCGCGCCAAATTTGAAAGAGGGCGCAATGCTGCTCTTCTCGCACGGCTTCAACATTCATTATGGCCAGATCACGCCGCCTAAGAACGTCGACGTGACCATGGTTGCGCCCAAGGGACCCGGTAATTTAGTTCGGCGCCAGTATGAGGACGGCCGCGGCGTCCCCTGCCTGCTCGCCGTTCACCAGGACGCCTCAGGCCGCGCCTTCGATCGAACCCTGGCATATGCAGGCGCGATCGGCGGTACGCGTGCCGGAGTGATTCAAACCACCTTTGCCGAAGAGACTGAAACCGACCTCTTCGGCGAACAGGCTGTTCTCTGCGGCGGCGCTCGCGAGCTGATTCAGGCCGGCTGGGAAACGCTGGTGAAAGCCGGCTATCAACCTGAGGCTGCCTACTTTGAATGCCTCCACGAGCTGAAGTTGATTGTCGACCTGATCTACGAAGGCGGTATCGCCAAGATGCATCAATTCGTCAGCGAGACCGCGAAATACGGCGACATCACACGCGGACCCCGCGTCATCGATCAGCACGTGCGCATGAACATGCAGAAAATTCTCGATGAGATTCAATCCGGCAAGTTCGCCAAAGAATGGGTGCTCGAAAATCAGGCAGGGCGCCCGGAATACTCGCGCCTCCTCGAACGCGACAAAAATCACCCCATCGAGAAAGTGGGAAAAGAGCTCCGTGCCCAAATGTCGTGGCTGAAACCGGAAACGTCAGCCGCCCGCAGCGCAAAGTAAGCGTACAGACAGCGATTAGAGACGGGGAGCTGGAGTTTTTCCCCGAGCTACGCGTCGGCTATCCTTTGACGTCCCCTTCAGGGACTTCTCTTATTCGTAGATCCAACCAACACCGTCCGTGATTTTCGCGTAGAATCTTTGGCCCATGTCTGTCGAGCTTCCGTTTCGCCGCGTAGCCGTCCTCGGTACAGGGTTGATTGGAGGCTCGTTCGGGCTCGCGATCCGCCAACACTTCCAAGGCGTTTCCGTAATCGGCTTTGACCGCGAAGAGCCCTTGGCTCGCGCAATCGCGCGCGGCGCAGTGCAGGAATTCGCGGCCAACATTTCCGACGCTGTCCGCGACGCTGACTTGGTTTATGTTGCGCTGCCAATCGCCGCCACCATCGACGCTTTGCCATCGATCGCCGCCAACTCACGCCAAGATGCCCTGGTCACAGACGCCTGTAGCACGAAAAAAGTCATCTGCACCACAGCGTCACGACATTTCCAAAAAGGGCCTCGGTTTCTCGGCGGCCACCCGATGGCGGGCAAGGAACGCTGCGGAATCGACCAAGCATTCGCTGAAATCTTCGTAGGGGCTCCCTACGTTCTTATCGGCTCGGAAAAAGAAGCGGGCAGACATCCGCAAGTGGCCAAGTTCATTGAGCTGCTCCAGGCAATCGGAGCGCGGTCCGTGTGGAGCGACGCGGAAACGCACGATTGGGCCGTC
>Ga0187783_10000071_pt1 | contig 76637 bp, 73 predicted proteins | sample 1015_SJ02_MP02_2_FD_132471 | JGI IMG/M metagenome (GOLD analysis project Ga0187783, IMG submission 132471) | Tropical peat soil microbial communities from peatlands in Department of Meta, Colombia - 1015_SJ02_MP02_20_MG | ecosystem: Environmental > Terrestrial > Soil > Wetlands > Peat | place... | reverse complement strand
GGTCCGATTCCAGACGGTCAGATGGAACCCGGCGGTCAGCAGATTCTGAGCCATTCGCGACCCCATCAGCCCAAGTCCAATAAAACCAATGCTGCGTTTCATTCTGCCTCCGTAATCAGTGAGTTTTCGCTCAAGCCCAATATACCTCTAGCGGGGGCGGACTCATTGTATTTTGCCTAGGATAAAGCGAAGACCGGGCGAAGCTTGGGTTGGTGTTTGTCGCTACGCGATTGGGGGCGTTTTCTGTTGAGGTTGCTCGACGGGATCATCCGTGAACATGGTGATCCTGACGACGTAATCGTAGGGAATCGCAACACGCATCATCTTGTCCTTGCCCGCCTGCACGAAACGGTCCTCAAGAACGATTGATTCACCGGTATCAATAACCAGGGTACCGACCACGGACAAATGTAGATCGCTCGCGCGGTAGTGCACCTCGACACGTCGTTCCAAAAATGAAAGGAAGCGTTTCATTTCGGCCTTCGCCACCGAGCGACACCACGGGCGTCGTCAATCCTTCTCTTTTATCGGCTCGTCGAGGGGCGCCCTATAGTACCAACGTAACGACGATGGCGAAAGTAATTCGAATAACTACTTAGTTATAACACTGAGAATTCAACTCGATGTCGCATGGGATCAATGCGCTCGGCGCGAACCCCGACGCGATCGCCGAGCCGGAAGATTCGCCTCGGCAAACTGGCACGGGAGTTGCGAAACGGCTCCGTGACAATGGTGTGGTCGCGTTCGCGATAAAGGCAATGCTGCCCCGTAGACCGTTCCAGGCTGTCGATACTTACCAAGCCTTCCACGAAGATCTCGATCAGTTCGATAAAAAATCCGAATTTCTGGACGGAAATGATCAGTGCATCGTATTCCTCACCAAGATGCTGTTCCATGAACTGCGACGTCTTCCAGTCCATCAGTTCCCGTTCTGCCGCATCTGCGCGGCGCTCTGCTTCAGAATTCTCCAAAGCCATTGCATCCAGTTCCGTCCGGCGATACGGGCCAAGCGTCGCTACGGATTCACCCTTTGCGGTGCGAGTTCTTCCGTGCGTGCTATGTGTCGATGAGGGTGGCGGGCCGCTTGATGGGTTTCGGAGCGCCCATTTCAATGCGCGGTGCACTATCAGGTCCGGATAACGGCGAATTGGGGAGGTGAAGTGCGTATATTCCTTCGTGGCCAAAGCGAAATGGCCCAACGGGTCCGCGGCGTAGCGGGCCTGCTTCAATGACCGTAGCATGAGATACGAAAGGATTCGCTCTTCCGGTTTGCCGGCGATTTTCGCTGTCAGCCGCTGATAGTGCTGTGGCTTCACGTCGATTTGCTGCTCGGCTGGCAGCGTGACGCTCATGGGTCGTGTGCGTCCCCGGCCGGTCCCTCCGTGGGCGCGCGCACCGGAACGGACTTGGCCGTGACGAACGGTAATCCTCCGCTCGGTCAAGTCCTCGACTCCTAGCGAATAGCCGAAGGCCTGAGCAAGTTCCTCAAATTCGAGAACCTTCTTCGGATCGGGCTTTTCGTGGACGCGGTGTAATGACGCGATGCCGCGGCTTTCGAGATATTGTGCGACAGCTTCATTCGCGGCGAGCATGAATTCCTCGATAATGCGGTGCGCGATGTTCCGCTCGCTGCGAACGATGCTCAGCATTGCGCCGGATTCGTCAAATTCAATAACCGGCTCTGGCAAATCGAAGTCGATCGAGCCGCGCGCTTCGCGACGCCGGTTCAGTAAAAGCGCGAGTTCCTTCATCCGCCGGAATTCGGCCACCAGCGGCGCGTAACGTTCCCTCATTTCCGTGTCGTCTTCTAGAACCTTGTTTACGTTGGTATATGTCATCCGCTCGGCTGATCGAATCACGCCAGGAGTGAAAGTGGCGCTCGCCGTTTTTCCCGTAGTGTCGATCTCCATGATTGCACTCATTACTAGGCGATCGACCTGTGGATTCAGCGAACAAATCCCGTTCGAAAGTTCCTCCGGCAGCATTGGCACGGCACGATTCGGAAAATATACGGATGTGCCGCGAACGCGAGCTTCCCGATCAAGTGCCGAGTCGCGCCGCACATAATGCGCCACGTCCGCAATGTGCACCTGCAGCTCGTAATTCCCATTCGGAAGAGAACGAACGTAAACGGCATCATCGAAATCGCGCGCCGTTTCGCCGTCGATGGTGACAATCGGCAAATCGCGAAAGTCGCGCCTGCCCGCCAAATCTGCCGCGTCGACTTGCTGCGGCTCGCTTCGCGCCTCCGCCAGCGCTTCGTCAGGAAAGATGTGTGGAAGATGATGCTTGCGGATGATGATTTCCACATCGACGCCGATATCGCCCGGGCGTCCGAGAATTTCGGTAACGCGTCCCACAGGGGCGAGCCCGGCCTTCGGGAAGCGGGTGATTTCGACCTCCACCACTGCGCCGTTCAGCTCCGGCAATCGCAATCGCCGCATCGATTGCGGTTCGCCCCTCGTGGGCGTGCCGAGCTTTTCGCGCAATTCGGGAGTTAATTCGTTTCCCGGCGGAACCAAGACCTCATGCAAAATGCGCGTGTCGTACGGCAACACGTGATTGCCATGTGACCCGTAGCGAAATAGCCCAACCAAGGTCGGGTGTGCGCGATCTAGGATCTGTACGACTCGCCCTTCCGCGCGCCCGTCAGCTCGCCTCCGCTCAATGCGCGCCAAGGCGCGATCGCCATGCATCGCGTCACCGAGCTTGTCACGGCCGATAAAAAGATCACCTTCGACATGCGGCATCGGTTGATCCGGGACGAGAAATCCATAGCCGTCACGATGAGCAACAATCCGGCCGGATACAAGGTTCGGATCACGCGAACGAAGCGGCTGCGGTCCGCTCTTCGCGCGCGCGGCAGCTTCGCCTTTCACGGCCAGATTCGGCGCGTGTGCCGCGGCCCTCGGCCCCTGGCGCAAAGCCCCAACCAGACGATACCGGTCACCTCCGATTCTTTCGAGATCTCCGCGCCGCACGAGCTGCTGAATGATTCTGGGAAGAAAGCGACGACCGCGATGTTTCAACTCCATTCCGCTTGCGATCTCACGAATACTTGCTGGTTTGGAAAGAGTCGCAAGATGGGAGACCACCTGTTCGTAGGTGACGTGCTCGGACCGAGCATCTTGTGATGGTGTGGGCCGCCCGGGTTTCATTGTGACTTCACAAACAGGCTAACGGAATTCGCCGCGCCTCGCAAAACCTGTCTTGTAGAAATAAGACCATCCATCGGCAGCTACTGCTGCGGCGCCACCACGGTTGGTATGTCCAGGATGACAATTTTCCCGTCCGCCTCGCGCTCCAACCCTGGCGCGTACTCGCCGAGTGACTCGCGTCGCCACCAAGCGCCGGTTTCTCGTTTCGTCTTCATATCGGTAAACCAATATTGGGAAATCACCGACCGAACCTCCCTCGGAGGCATTCCCGCAAACGGATTTTTCGCAAACAGCGCGAGGACGTCAGGCTGATCTTGTAGCAATCGTTCTTCGGTCCAGATCACCCAGCGGTACTCCTGCCATGTCCCTAAGGATGCGAACCACAGATTCCATTCAAACCGTGGCTGGTAGGGTGCGTAGATTCCAGGTGCTTGATTGATGTCCTGCGGCTTGTAGCGGAATGGATACGGAGTCCAGGTTTTTCCATCCGTCGAACCCTGAAATTCGATTTCGTATCGCGCGTGCGTCATCACTGCGAACAAGCCATACCGATTCGCGATTCGGAACGGATCGAGCATTTCCACGGGCGTTTGAGGCAAAGGCACACTTGGCGTCAATTCCCACAAGAGTTGCGCGGTAGTCGAGTAGAAAATTAGTCCTAGACAGATGCCGGCGATACTCCAACGAACCGGAGCGAGCCGTTTTTGCCAAACGATTCGCCACTTCGTGCTGGATGCTTCGCTTTCCCCGTTGCCCGGCTGTAATCGCGTTGTATCCACAAGCTGCCGAACTTTTTCAGGGACGAGCCACTCGATGAACCGATCGTCCAGCAAAAGAAATCCGAGCATGAGAACGATGTAGTTGAGGAAGGCGTAATTCGCGGTGAGAATGATTCCGATTTCAAACGGTGTAACGATTAAGAAACAGGCGATTCGAAAACGGCGAGGTAGAAAGACCATCCAGACGAGCACAAGCTCGACAGCAAGTGTCAAAAATACGGTCGAAGCGTGAAACCAATATGGCAGGTGCTGCGCGTACCATCCTATCCATGTCGGCAGCGGCCCGTTCTGGTAGTAGTCGTCCATCGCCGTGAAATTGCGCCAGGACTGGTCCCCGCTCGCCATTTTTGCGACGCCGGATTCGAAATAAATTCGAAACCATTCCCACCTGAGCAGATAGAGACTCGCGCGCGACGGCGCGTTTGTGCGACCGAGCCCAGGCCAAAATCCTGGAGGCGCGAAAAAAAGCGATACGAATCCCGCTTCAAGCAACATCCCATCCGATTGGTATTCGGAGAAAACCTGAGCTGTACTCACAAACGAAAGGAAACAAACGAAGGAAACCAGCAATGCGGCCCGTGGCCAAACATTGAATACTACAAGCAGGGAAGCAATCGCACCAATCCAGCACACCAACATAAGCGCCCGGTCGCTCGAACCGAACCAAAAAAGCGTTGGTGCAAACCAAAATCGCTCGCTATGAAGCTGCCCGGAAACTGCTTGTAGATAATCGACCGCCGGAAGAATTCCAAAAGGCCCGATCATGCCTTTGATTTGAAACAAGAGCGAATAGAACGCTGAGAAGTAGATCAAGCTGAGAGCGCGAAGGAAGATCCATCGCGGCCAAAGGTGAGTTGCGCCGGAGAGGGCCGGACGTACCACGGGCTCGGTAGCTTCGCCACGTGTAAGAATCGTTGGGCCGACAATTTCGCTTCGACGAGGAAAACGTGGTACTGCCGTCTCGGGACCAAGAAGCCATTGGACCAGCGACTGGAGAGTTTCTTCCACCGCTGCTGATTATACCGGCATGAAGTCAGAATACCTCAGCTTACTCCGCTTGCGGAACCGCGATATCGGACGGGTTGTATTTGAACAAGACAGTCGAGGGGGGAACTGACGAAAGGCTCTGACGGTTTTCTGCGAGATCAATCAGAAATTCCTGCGCGTTGAAGCGATGGCCATTGCGCAAGTGCGCCAGACGGCGCGAATCATTGAGGCGCATGTATTCACCATTTGGCATCAGCACGCGCGTCTTTACGGTGTCCGCGAGATAGGGCGCTACCACCTGAGCGAAGATCTGGTGGCACAAGGCCGTATCTTTCAAATGGAATATGACTTCCACCCGCTCGTAAATATTTCTCTGCATCCAGTCTGCGCTGCCCAGATACACTTCGGTCTTGCCCGCATTTGCGAACACGAAAATGCGACTGTGCTCGAGAAATCGCCCGATCACGCTGCGTACGCGGATGCGGCTGCTGAGTCCTCGAATGCCCGGCTGTAGAGCGCAAGCGCCGCGAATGAGCAATTCGACCTGCACCCCTGCCTGCGACGCGCGATAGAGCGCTTCAATAATTTTCTCATCGAGCAGCGAATTCATTTTTGCAAATAGAAACGCCGGCCGTCCCGCCCGTGCATGAGCGGTCTCGCGGTCGATTAAACTCAGGAAGTTCTTCCCGAGATTCAGCGGTGCCACAAACAGAGGCGAATATTGCGCGCGCTCGGAATACGCCGTCAGATAGTTGAAAACATGATGTACGGCTGACGTGATATGAACGTCACTCGTGAGCAGGCTCAAATCAGTGTAGAAGCGTGCCGTCGAAGGATTGTAGTTACCCGTTCCAAGGTGGGCGTAGCGCCGGATCTTTCCATCCGCCTCGCGCCGCGCAATCAGAGCGAGCTTGCAATGCGTTTTGAGGCCCACCACGCCATGAAAAACCTGCACACCCGCTTCCTGAAGATTACGCGCCCAGCGAATATTCGAGGCCTCATCGAACCGCGCCTTTAGCTCGACCACCACGGCTACTTCCTTTTTTGCCGCGGCTTCAATCAGGGCCCGCACGATGGGTGAGTTTTCGCTCGTGCGATAAAGCGTCTGCTTGATTGAGAGGACGTCCTGGTCGTGGGCCGCGCTTTCGATGAAGCGGACAACGGTCGAATACGAATCATACGGATGATGCAGCAAAATGCTGCGCTTTCGTACCAGCTCAAAGAGTGAGGAAGACCCTGGTTTAACGGCCAGCTCACGTGGAACGAAGGTTCGGAACTTCAAATCGGGTCGGGGCGTTTGATCGTACAGGTGGAAGAGTCGGGAAAGATTGATTGGACCATTCACACGGAAAACTTGGTCGGGCGACAGCCGGAAGTTCGTCTCGAGGCGCTCGACGATTTCCTGGTTTGCACTGTGCTCGATTTCCAGCCGCACGGCAGAACCCTTGCGGCGACGGTGAAGCTGCGAGTCGACCGACTCGAGCAGACTCCGCGATTCCTCCGCCTCCAGATACAGATTGCTGTTGCGTGTGACCCGGAACGCAGCCGCGGACAAAATCTCGTATCCATGATAAAGCCGCTCCGCGAACGCGTGAACCACGCCATGGAGGAATACGTATTCGACGGTGCCTTGTGCAGACGGAAGCAAAACGAGTCGAGGCAAGGCGCGCGGTACCGTTACAACACCCAAATAGATCTGCTTTCCGCGACGCTTTCTCTTGAGCAAGAAGGCCAGGCAGAGAGCCTTGTTCAGAACGTGCGGAAACGGATGCGCAGGGTCGACCGTAACAGGTGTTAATAACGGGTCCACCGTCGTGTTATAGAAGTTTTCGACATAATCACGCGCCGCTGGGTTCAGTTCTCCCATTCCCAGCACGCGTATGGATTCCTTCTCCAGAGCAGGCGTCAATTCTTCGCGCCAGCATCTGTATTGATCGTCAACGAAACCATGAATTCTGCCGGTCAGTTCTTGAAGAACCTCCTCCGGCCTTCGCCCGTCCGGCCCCGGCTCGCGGTTGCCTTGCTCCACCTGCTGCATCATCCCGGCTAAGCGAACTTCGACAAACTCGTCCAAATTGCTTGCTGTGATTGCCAGGAACTTAACACGCTCAAGGAGGGGATTATTTTGATCACGCGCCTCCTCCAGGACGCGCTCGTTGAACTGCAGCCAGGAGAAGTGGCGATTCAGAAAACGAGGCGTCTTAGTCACACTTGTACGCACCATGAGGACGACACCCTACCGCGCCTGTGTTAACGGCGTATTACGACCAAAGGGTCGGGGAGTCGCGCAGTATCAACGATTGTAGCTCTTCAGTTCAAGGTCCAATGCTACTGCTGCGGGTAAGAACTCGGAAGCGATTTCAAGTACGAAATGATCGCCATCGCGTCTTCATGACTCATGTGATAGATGTGCATGGGCTCTTGGATCGGCAGACCATTGGGGCCGATCCCTTTTTCAAGAATCTGCTCGCCTTGCTCGTCCGTAAAACCCTCGAAACCCGCCAGCGCCGGGGCGCGGTTTGCCCAATTCGTATCTGGATGCACCGGAACGATCCAGATCGGCGCGCCTTGCAGCCAACGAGATCTATCCAGATTTCCACGGCTATCGCGTGGTGTATGGCACTCACCACACATGGCCACGTCTTCTACCAGATAACGACCCCGCTCGACGGAACCTTGGTTTGCTGGCGGTGCAGGGGTGCGCTTCTGAGTGGGAGCTTGCCCAGTTGTTTGAGCCTTCGAGTCCTTCCCGTCTGGCGCGTTTGCACTTGCAGTTGCAGACAGAAGAACTGCGCTGGATGCGAAAGTCACTGCTGAGACGAACAGATACAAGTACGACCGAAGGTTTGCTCTCATAAATTTTTAGTCCTGGATTTTTCCAACTGCGGTCCGCTCGCGGAAGGGCGGTCGGTCGCCGCTCGAACGCAGAAGTATCGCAAAAAGCTGAATTCGATGTCCATGCGTTTTTCGGTTTTCTTCGCAAATTTGCTAACCGGATGTTGGAATCTCGCCGACCCTTGTCCCTCCAATCTCTTTATCGACAGAAACTTCTCGCCGATCAGACCTGGTGATCCGCGATAGCGCCCATCGGGCATGGCTCGAAATAGTCAAGTCGTCGGAACAGACCAGACGCTCAAGGGTCCGCACAACTCTCTCGTAGGATGCAGAATCCGGAGACACGTTCGAATTCCCGAGCGCAACACACGCATTCCTCACGAGCCCCCGCCATTTTGTCCGTTTCACCGCGCTGCGACGAAAAAGAGCGCTGAATTCCTGCTGCGAGAGGCGCGCTAGCGATTCCAACTCGGGCAAAAACAACGAAATGTTCGTAACGAGGCTTTCGCAGGAGCTCTCCTGGAAAGCGTTTTGGCCAGATCGATTTTCCGGTTGAAGATGCCCTAAGGCCATCTGCCGCGGCTGGAAAGCAGCTATGCTGCTGACAGGAGCCCTGCGGTTCCAAGGACAGACGTCCTGGCAAATATCGCAGCCTACGACCGCATCGCCAATCAGTGGTCGAAATTCCTCGGGAATTTGGCCGCGAAGTTCGATTGTGAGATATGAGATGCAACGCCGCGCATCAAGAACGTAGGGTTCGGGAAAAGCCTTCGTAGGACATGCGTCCAAGCAGCGTGTGCACGTGCCGCACAGGTCCGCTGGGGGTGGCTGATCCGGCGCGATACTCGGCTCGAGAAGCAAAGTCGTTACGATCACCCCCAAGAACAGCCATGAACCCATCTGCTGATTGATGAGACTCGTGTTCTTTCCGAGCCACCCGAGACCGGCATATTTCGCTGCAACACGCTCAATGATCGGCCCGGTATCCACATAAGCCCGTGCTTCGAATGGCTCGGAGACTTTGTCACGCATCGCGGTTACGAGCGCCGTCAGCTTGCCTTGCATCACTTCGTGGTAGTCATCTCCCCATGCGTATCGTGATATCCATCCTCGGGGGGATTCTGCCTGGTTGCTCGACGCCAGGATAGAATGCGGCTGTGGAGTGTTGTAGCTCATTGCGACAACGATCAGACTTCGAGCATCGTCAAGCAGGAGCTTCGGGTCGGCCCGACGCGGATTTTCGAGATATTTCATCTCACCGGCATAACCGCGAGCGAGCCAATCGGAAAAGTGGCCTAACTCGGGAAATCGTGCAGCCGGTGCAACACCGCAAAGATCAAAACCGAGGATGCGCGCTTGCTCACAAACCCATTCCCGTTTCTCGACCGGATTCATGCTTTTATAGTGCATCGAAATCAGCGTGTTGAAAACCAGGCACCCAGACAGAGCCCGATAGACCTCATTCAGACGGGTCAAGCAAGCTCGTTTAGCTTGTCAGCAGATGACGCGATTGCATACAATCGCGTATCACACTCTTTCGCTAATCTGCCCCAGGACAATGGAGAATCAATGAGCCGGCGAATCGCCGCAAAGATTACAGGCGTGGCTGGATATGTTCCACCGCGCGTCGTGACAAATACGGATCTCGAGAAGATCGTTGACACGACGGATGAGTGGATTCGCACTCGAACCGGCATTCGCGAACGGCACTACGCTGATCCCGGAGTTGCGTCTTCGCATCTCGGCACTGAGGCTGCCAAGAAGCTACTGGCAAGCACAAAGACCGACCCTACAGAAATCGACCTGATTATTGTCGCCACTACTACACCCGACATGTTCTTCCCTGCCACAGCTTGCTTGGTCGAGGATCGCTTAGGAGCGACGAATGCGTGGGGATTCGACCTGTCGGGTGCGTGCGCCGGTTTTACGTACGCGTTAACAGTTGGCGCGCAGTTCGTCGCCGCAGGGACACATCAAAAGGTACTCGTGATCGGCAGTGACGTGATGACGTCGATCCTGGATTTCAAAGATCGCGCCACGTGTGTTCTGTTCGGCGACGGGGCTGGAGCAGTGCTGGTGGAAAAGGCTGCGTCAGATTCCGAGGGGATTCTCGACTTCGCCAATGACGTTGATGGCTCCGGCGGATGTAACCTGTATATGCCCGGCGGAGGCTCGCTTCATCCGGCTACGCATGAGACTGTCGACAAACGGATGCACTTTGTTCATCAGGAAGGTCAGCAAGTTTTTAAATACGCCGTTCGGCGAATGAGCGAATTGGCTTGCCAAATCCTGGAACGCAACCGCCTCACCAGCCGCGACCTTGCCCTCGTTGTACCTCATCAGGCGAACCTGCGCATCATTCGCGCCATGCAAGAACGTCTTGGCGTGGATGACTCGAAGGTTCTGATCAATATTGATCGCTATGGAAACACGACCGCAGGGACAATCCCGCTGGGCCTGGTCGATGCGATCCAGCAGGGACGATTGCGCAAAGGAGACTTAGTGTTGCTGATCTCGGTGGGCGCTGGATATACGACAGGCGCCGTTCTGATGCGTTGGGCGTACTGAGGCCAGCAAAGACAACATCCTAGGGCTCACGGCGGAAGACCTAGTGTCCCAAAACTAGCAGAATAGGATTCGAATCGCCGGCCGTCGTCGATACCATCACAAGCTTCGTCGGCGAAACGATGAAGAACGAGGCTGTGAAGGGTGCGGGCGTGGTCAACGTAAATGTGCCACTTCCGTCCGTAGCTCCTGTAGCGCTCAGTGCGTAGGTCCCGGTGACCGCAATTCCAGCGGTATTGGCGCTCGTGGTGCTCACGTCTTGTGTTCCCGCAACTGTTCCGGCGGTATTTGTTGTGTTTGTCAGAGTGACGACACCCGATAGATTCAATACCAACGCGGTCGATGGGAACAGCGTACCTTCGATCAATGTCCCAGCAACTGTGGAGCTAGAGAAAGAAGAACTTGTGCCCATCGATTGCGGTTCAAACGTTCCCAAGAATGGATTGTCGTTGATTTGCCCAATGCACAGAGCCTCATTTTGATTAATGATGTACAGAATTGGAGCAAAAGGAAGGCTCAGATTCGTCGAGGCTCTGCCGTCCGGGTCAAGGGCATTGAAAGTCGCCTGGAATGGGCTTCCGTATGTGTCGATTGTTCCTGCCTGATTTTCAACGACCGACATCGTGAAGCTGTTTCCGCCGGTTCCCACCAACTCAGCGACAGCGACGTCTGAAACATATGTAGTGCTGTTAAAGAATTGGCCCTTCATGGCGGCCACGCTCGATGCAGTGAAAAACGTTCCCGGGGCTTGGCCTGAAAACGGAGAAGTAGCGCAGGCGCCACTCACGAGAACGCACTGCTGCATCAATTTGCCAACGGTAAGATAGGGCGTCGATGAACTCACGGTATCAGTTTCGATTAGGAATGCTTCCGTGAGTGCAGAAGCGCTTCCTGAGACCGGATAGACGCTGAAATTCATGCTGGATGATGTCTGCTGTGGCAGCAGGCTCATCGTGCAGACGCCTGAATTTGAACTTGTATTAAAGGTGCCGGAGAGAACAGGCGCGTTATTCGGGTTGTAGACGACCGTAATGCCCGGAATGTTTACGTCGGCTTCGCCACTCAGGCTTCCGGGCTGACCCGGCGTAGTCGACGCTGCCGCGGTGAATTGGCCAGCCAGATTGACCGGACCTGGAGTAATACCTGAGACGTTTGCGGCCGAACCGTCAAGACCGAAAACGTAGGACTCACCAACCGCTCCCGTTCCAGGAATCGTGCTAGCGCTGCAGCCGGAGACGCTCTGCAGGGCGATTTCGCCGGAGCCGCGAATGCCGGTCGAGTCAAATTCAACCATGCGAGCGCTGTCGCCTTGGGAATCTATGGCGAAATCGTAGGTGCGGGTCGTAGATGTTCCAGTGGTTGTGAAGACCAGCTGCCCCCGGTTGTCGTTGCCAATTGTGTAGGTGCCAGTGAAAGCCTCGCTCTTGTGACCCGATACCGAGTTGAAATCGTCGACACCGCTCGTAATATTTCCTGCGCCATTCGCCTTGAAACTGCCCGCCAGGACGACTCCTCCGCTCGAATTGAAACCACTAAACTCGAATGCGTAATTCCCGCTGAGCAATGCCAGGCCGGTTGGTCCTCCGACTGTGAGACTGAACGTCTGGGTCACGGAGGCCGGAGGCACTTCACTGTCTGTTACCGTTACGCCGAACGTGTAAGTTTGCTGTGTCGTCGGTGTCCCGGAAAGAACGCCCGCACTGTTGAGCGTGAGCCCCGCTGGAAGTGAAGATCCGCTCGCGACACTCCAGGAATACGGAGTGGTCCCGCCGCTGGCTTGGAATTGAAAATTGTAGACCGCCCCTTGGGATGCGCCGGGCAGAGGAGATGTTGTTATGATTGCCAGATTCCCGACGGTGATCGTATACGAGGGTGATACGGCGGATGCGCCCGTTGAATCGGTGACCTTGATGGTGAAAGGCGCCGATGTGCCAACTGTTGTCGGCGTGCCTACGATTGCCACTGAATTCGTGCTGCTTGCACCCAGGGACAATCCTGCAGGCAAAGTCCCGCTTGCGACAGACCAAGTGAATGGTGCCACGCCGCCCGTCGCGGCTACGACCCCGTTGTACGCGCCATTGATGCTCCCTGACGGAAGAGACATCGTCACGATTTCAGGGGCTGGCTCGATTGTGATCTTCAGACTGGAGGACTCGGTCGGATACGTAACGGATGTGGCTGTTACAGAGACGGTTGTTGCTGAGGTTACGCTCGCCGGCGCCGCGTACGTAGTAGAAGTGGTGGTCGATCCGGTCAAATTTCCTGTAGACGGATTAAGTGACCACGTAACGCCGGCTCCCGAGTTGTCGTTCAGGACTTGCGCTGAAATTGGCACGATGCCAGCCCCGCCAATTGTTACGGCTCCCTTTGGTGTGAGCGCGACGGAGTGAAAAGACGGTGGTGTTCCTGAGCAGCCAGTATTTAGGACGCAGAAGATCAAGGCAGCGCAGAACAGAAATGCAGTCGCGGCGCGTCTAAGCATGGCGCGGCGCCTGGACGAATCTGGAGCAGTGCAGATGCGGCTCAAGTGTCCCCACAAACCCACCACATTATTTTGAACATAAAAGAACGCGCATAGATGAAGAATGCCTCTGTGTCATAGCGTATGAGGCAACGAGGCCTGCGCCCTAGGCAAGGGATGGACCGATTTGCCCCACCTGTACTTCAATTGCCTTCATATGTCTGGTATTTTTGTTGATAATCGTTATGCCTAGCAGAGATTCCCATACGCGATTGAGGAGAGATCCGTGCGTCTTGTGATAACAGGTGGGGCGGGATTTTTAGGGTCTCATATGTGCGATTACTTCATCGCACGGGATTGGGATGTTCTCTGCCTTGACAATCTTGTGACGGGAAGCGATTCGAATGTTACACACCTTCTGTCGCATCCGCGCTTTCGATTCACTCGACAGGATGTTTCACAATACATCGATGTTCCTGGTCCCGTGGATGCGGTGCTCCATTTCGCTTCGCCTGCGAGCCCCCCGGACTATCTCAAGCTTCCCATTCAAACCTTGAAGGTGGGAGGCCTCGGCACACACAATGCGCTCGGGTTAGCCCTGGCAAAAAAAGCCCGGTTCCTACTGGCGTCCACGTCAGAGTGCTATGGCGACCCCGATGTGAGCCCTCAGCCTGAAACCTACTGGGGACATGTGAACCCAGTCGGTCCTCGTAGCGTATATGACGAATCAAAACGTTTTGCTGAGGCGATCACGATGGCCTACCACCGTTATCACGGGCTGGATACGCGCATCGTGCGAATTTTTAACACCTATGGACCTCGGATGAGACTGAACGACGGCAGGGCGCTTCCCAATTTTCTTTATCAGGCGCTCACGGGCGAGCCGATCACCGTGTACGGGGATGGAAAACAGACCCGGAGCTTTTGCTACGTTTCGGACCTGATCGAAGGGATCTTTCGACTGTTCGAGTCGAACGAGAGCGGACCAACGAACATTGGAAATCCGCAAGAGATCACGATTCTCGAATTCGCCGAGCGAGTCCGCGCTCTCGTGCGTAGCGAGGCGCCCATTGTATTCAAGCCTTTGCCGCAGGATGATCCCAAACAGCGTTGCCCTGACATAGCCAAAGCGCGGCGGGTCTTGAAGTGGGAACCGAAAGTGAACTTAGAAGACGGCTTGCGACGTACCTACGATTATTTCCGTGAGCGAGTGACGTCCGCGACTCCAGCTAGCTGAATGCTTCGCGCGCGCAGCTAACTTTCCGAACTTAGCCTACTCGACTGCCCTTTCGTACAGGATACCCTTTCCTAACAACTGCTGTCGTCGCCCGAAAGTACCCTGGACTTCATGGACTATTCTAAACGAGTCGCAGAAGGCCATGGACCAGCAAAGCCATCCAGACATGCACTTACTGAGTCGGGAAGAAGGCGCTCTCCATTCCGACGGGAATAAGACTGTAGTACTGACCGATCTTTCCGATATCAATCCTCGCCCGTCCGAAGCTCCTGCTCAAGGCGTTCTCGAAGCGGCACATCTGAGTTCGACCGCCCTAGCCGCCCTGTCGCAGCGCTACGACATCCTCGCCGAAGCTGGTCACGGCAGCATGGGAAATGTATACAAGGCACGCGACCGGGAAACCGGCGAGACAGTTGCCCTCAAGCTCCTAAAACCCGAGATCGCCTCCGACCAGGGCATGGTCGATCGCTTTAAGAACGAGCTTCTTTTCGCGCGCAAAATTACTCACAAAAATGTTTGCCGCGTGTACGAATTCAATCGCATCGGCGGGATCGCCTACACCTCAATGGAATTTGTTGAGGGCGAAAGCCTGCGTTCTGTCTTGAATCGTTTCGGCGGGCTACCTATTCGCAAGGCGACTGATCTGATAATCCAGATTTGCTCGGGTCTCAGGGAAGCACACGCCCAGGGCATCGTGCATCGCGATCTGAAACCTGAAAACGTCATGATCGATGGACAGGGCGGTGTAAAGATCATGGATTTTGGAATCGCTCGCTCGATGGAAGCGGCCACTCGGCTTACGGGCTCGATGGTCGGTACGCCAGCATACATGGCGCCCGAGCAGGTTGCGGGCAAGTCCATCGATTATCGCACCGACATCTATTCGCTCGGTCTGATCATGTATGAACTCTTCACCGGGAAACAGGCGTTCAACGCAGATAACGCTGTAGCGATCGCGCTAAAGCAGATGCGGGAATCACCAGCACCGCCTCACGAAATCGAACCCACCTTACCTGTTTCGATTGAGCGGACGATACTCAAATGCCTTGAAAAGGAACCAGCAAAACGTTTTCAGTCAATCGCAGAACTCGAACAGGCCATGAAGGTTCCGAGCGGACCGATAACTTCGGCTGTCGCTTCGGGCGCGGCCTTCAACAATCAAGTCGCTCACGTGAGTCCCGGTGCCTCCGCCTCGATGTCTCGCACGGCTCCTAGTTCCTCTTCTAAGAAAAAACCAACGATCGGCGTATTCGTGTGGATACTCGTGGCTGCATTGATGGCGGTTGCTGCCATGGCAGGTTGGCATTGGGGGAAAGTAGCGCAAGCGGCGGATAGAGTGACTCCACCCTCTTGGCCGACTCCAGCACCTCCGCGCTTCGCCCTGGATCCTGCGACTCTTCAAATTCCTGCCGCACCGGCACCGGCAGACTCTGCAAAAACCGACGCAGCAGCGCCTGCTCCGCCGCGGAAACAAGTTTCAGTCGCCAATCCTAAGGACGACAGTTCTGGGTCTGATTCTCGTGCATCCTCAAGCGGACCTCAGACCCAGGATAGTGCACAACCCGTCGAAGAGAAGCCGGTCGCGCCGGCCGTACAGCAGCGCGCCAATCAAGCCTTCGAGGGAAATCGGTCAGCTTCAGCCCCAGCTACCGGCGAGTATCGGGGCGTACATTTCCTGTGGGTCGGTCGCTATCAACGAGAAGACCGCGCCCAAGCCGCTGCAAAAAAAGTCGAAGACCTGCACTTACCGGTAGCGGTTTTTCCGAAACAAACGCCGCAAGGACAGTTTTACGTCGTGATATCGGGCCCAATCAGCTCTGGAAAAATCCAAGGCGTCATTGATTCGCTCCAGTCGGGTGGGTTCTCAAACGTTCGGCCTCTGAAAAATGCCCTCGGGAATCAAGGGCAAGGCGGAAATAGGAATTCTCTGCAAAGTCCGTCCGAAGACTCAGACGAGAACCCCTAACTGTGCAGTGTGACGCTTTTGATCAAGAGGGAAAGCTATGCCGGTGCAAATCGAATTCGGTGCTAGGACCGACACCGGCTGTGTCCGTCAGAATAATGAAGATGCCTACGGTCTCGCGCCTGACCTAAATCTCTTCGTCCTTTCTGATGGAATGGGCGGTCTTACGTGTGGCGAGATTGCCAGCTCCCTCGCCGTCGACACCATCATCACCTATTGTCGCGAGGCGGAGTCTCACCAGGCTTCAGCCGAAGAAGGCTCTTGTATTTCCGAGCACTTGGCCGAAGCCGTTCGTCGCGCGAACCAAGCTGTTCATCAGTTGGCTGAGCAGGACCCGAGCGGCAAGCAAATGGGTGCGACTGTCGTCGCAGTGCGGTTCGCTGGGGAGCGCATGAGCATCGCCCATATAGGAGATAGTCGAGTCTACAGACTGCGTGGCGACGATTTCGAGCAGCTTACGGACGACCATTCGTTTGTGGAAGAGCAGGTTCGGCTCGGACGAATGACGCGGCAGGAAGCGGGCACCAGCACGATGCAGAACGTCTTAGTACGGGCCCTGGGCGTAGATTCGGACGTCGAGGTGGATGTCTCCGAGGAACTCTTCAGCGATAACGACACGGTGCTCCTCTGCTCCGACGGACTGACTCGGGAGCTTACGGACGATCAGATAGCCGCTGTGTTGCGGGAGACGGATCGTCCTGAGGCCGCTGCCTCCCATCTGGTCGACTTTGCGAAGCAGGCTGGCGGGGCAGACAACATCACGGCGATTGTCCTGCGGCCGCATTCAAGGTCGGGCGGAGTGGGGCGCTGGCTTGGAAACCTGCGCCACTGGTTTAGGTAGCTCGCCTGAGACAAATGAAGACATACAGATTTTGAGTTCTGGTACAGGAGGAACAGATGTCTAAACTCGTACTCAAATTTGACGGCGCCGTCCTCCGTGAGGTCGCGGTAGGCGCCAAAGAGGTCAGTATCGGGCGCTCGCCGGACAACGGGCTAGTTATCGACAACCCGGCAATCTCGCATTATCACGCTAGGGTCTTTCGCGAAGATGATCGGCTGATGCTGGAGGATTTTGGCAGCCTGAATGGAACATTCGTGAATGGGCAGCGCGTAAAGATGGTGCATCTGAAGCCCGGAGATTCTGTCGTGGTTGGTAAGCACACGATCGTCGTGTCCGAGTCACGAGAACCGGAAACGGTCGTGGCCACCGAATCACCCCGTGCCGTCGCGCCAAAAATCAATGAGACCGTGATGCTGGACACGAGAGAACGCCGCGACTTCATGCAGAAAGTGGCATCCGCCGGCGAAAGTTCGCAAGTCGCCCCCTCACGTTTTAAAGTGCCCACTCTCGTTGTTCGCAAAGGCAAAACGAACCGAAAGGAATACACACTCTCAGGCAAGCTGACCGTGGTCGGGAAATCCGCGCTCGCGACAGTGAAACTTACTGGTTGGTTCGCCCCAAAAGCCGCCATTCAAATCAGCCGCCGCGAGGATCAGTCCTATTACGTCGGTTCAGCCGACAAAGTCCCTAACGTAAACGGCCGACCCATCACGCATCCGACCCAATTGGCTGCAGGAGATGTGATTGAGGTGGCGGGAGTTCAGTTGGAATTCGTTTATCACGACTAATTTGAAGCCGTCGCCGTATTGGCTTAAGGCGCTATACCCTTGCTGGTCCGCGCAGGATTCGGGCAGGCAACAGCAGCAATGCGCGCAAGAATTCGAATACCCCATCCAGCACGATTCCCACCAAGCGAAATGGCAGCAATAGAAGCCAGACAATCGGGTACAGCACCAGCACAAGCAGGGCTAAAGGCCAGCAAGGCACCAATAGCAGGCACCACAAAAGAAACTTCACCACTCACCGCCTCGAATACCGCTGTCATTGATACGACAGAGCTTTTCGATTTGTTTCAGATGATCCTTGCTCGGCGTCAGGCACCACGTGCTTTAGCTCCAGCGCCGCGCACATAAACCTCGAGAAACTCAAGCACGAGACTCCACGCCAGCCTGGCAGCGGCGGCATTGTAACTTGCCCGCGCATCGCAGAAGAACCCATGGTCGGCGTAGGAAACGTTCACGTTTACAAAGTCCTTTCCAGCCTGAGTAAGCGCCTCCGTCACGGCGTGCCTATGTTCAGGAAGAATGTGTTTGTCTAGACCGCCCCAAAACAAGAGTATCGGAGCGTGCAGGTCTTTAGCGCGGTGCAACATGCCTTGCGCAATTCCTCCTCCGTAAAAGGAAATCGACGCCTGCAGCGGCACAGTTGCATCCACCAGGAAGGATGCGCGTCCGCCCATGCAGAAGCCGATGCTGCCGATCCGGTCCGGAGTCACTTGGGGATGGTTGCGCAGCCACTCGTAGGACGCTCGGATGTCCGCAGCTTGGCCCGCTTCCGTCAGCGCCTGCATGTGTGGCATGACAGCCGGAAAGTCGTCGTAGCGTCCCTCGAAACCTGGCCCAGTTCGGTGAAAGAGCTCTGGCGCGATTGCCACGAATCCTTCCCGCGCAATCCGTTCCGTAACGTCGCGGATGTGCGCGTTTACTCCAAATGCCTCCTGAAGCACGAGCATTCCCGGAAATTTTCCTTCTTCGGCGGGGCGTGCCACGTAGGCATTCATCGAGGTCCCGTCATCGACTTGAAGGGTCATCCTCTGCGTCGCAATCTTGTTCATCTGCCGCCTCCTATTCTGATCATGCGTCGTCTAGCATAGTCTCTACCGCTGGAAATTCGAAGCCCCAGGACGGTTCCAACCTCCGAACGACGGCATTCTCATTAGACGTCGTTTGCGGGCTGTCTTTGATATTATTCAATAGCCCCACAGCCAAGCTCATTGACGGAGTAGGTCATGTCCGAACCAACCAGAGAAGAATTGATGGCGCGCATCGCCGAACTCGAAAAGCAGTCGGGTTCTCGCCCCAAGGGAAGTTTGGAATTCAGAGTCGGTGAAAAAGGAGGCGTTAGTGTTTACGGTCTTGGCCGCTTCCCCGTGACGCTGTACTACGAGCAATGGATTCGCTTGCTGGATAGGGCCGAAGACCTGCGCAACTTCCTCGAAGAAAACAAGAACCGTCTGAAGCTAAAGGACAAGGGTTAAGAAGCGGCCTGATAGGCGCTTGCAAACGTCACTTCGATTTCTCGAGCTCTTCGATCATGGCGGGCACAACCTCGAAGATATCGCCGACGATCCCGTAATCGGCGACTTCAAAAATCGGCGCATTTGCGTCTTTGTTGATTGCCGCAATCGTTCGCGATCCCTTCATGCCGACCACGTGTTGAATAGCGCCGCTGATTCCTAATGCAAGGTAGAGCTTCGGTGCAACCGTCTGTCCTGAGCTTCCGATCTGACGCTCCATTGGCAGCCAACCCTCATCGCAAATCGGACGCGAAGCGCAAAGTTCTCCACTGAGAAGCTTCGCCAATTTTTCAGCCATCGGGATGTTCTCAGGTCCTTTGATGCCACGCCCGATTGAGACCAATATCGGCGCCTGTGTCAGATCCACAGCTTGTTTCGCCTCCCGGAAGATCTCGAGTGGCTTCGTGCGAATCTGCTCCGGCTTTAAATCAACGGATATCGTCTTTACGGGCGCCTTCCCGCTCGCATTCTTGGCCGCCAGATCTGCGCGGAATGCGCCTGCTTGAAATGAGGCGATCCACGGAGGCGCGCCAACGAACACAACATCCGCCGCAGTGCGACCCTGGAACATCTGGCGCACGAACACCAATCTCGCATTCTCGTGGCGGTAGCCGATGCAGTCGCCAATCATTCCCTTCTGCAGCGATGCCGCTAGCTTCGGAGCGAAATCGCGAACCTGGTAAGTGTGTGGCAGCAGGACCAGATCCGGTTTAGAGGACTCGATTATCTGCCGCAACGCAATCGCGAACCCATCGGGCGTGTATTTCTCTAGCAGGTCATGCTCGACGAGCAAAACTTCATTTAGCTTGTATCCCGCCAGTTCGTCGGCCAACGTGGAAACGCCTTTGCCGATGACAATCCCCGACAGGGCACCTTTCGTCTGTTCGGCAATCTGCTGCCCGGCAGCGAGCGTTTCAAAACTGACTTTGTTCCACTGACCATCACGCTGTTCGGTAATCAGAAGGATTTTCATTGAAATTTGTGATGACACGAAAACCACTTGTGCTCGGCTAAAGAACTCGCGCCTCGTGGCGCAGCTTTTCAATCAGCTTCGCGGCAGCCTCTTTGGGAGTTCCTGAAATAAATTCTGTTCGTTTTGTCTTCTGGGGCACGTAGATTCTTTCGATCTGCTCAGTCCGCGCGTTCCCAACCCCAAGAGAACTGCGCTCAATCGTTGCAATCTCTTTTTTCTTCGCTGCCATGATTCCCTTCAGCGTCGCGTAGCGCGGTTTGTTGATTCCGGACTGGATCGTTATTACCGCCGGCAGTGGCAGTTCCACCCATTGAAACCATCCAGCCTCGAGTTCGCGCTTTACTTTCATGCGCCCGTCCATAATCTCTATCGCCATGATGATGGTTGCGTGGGGCCAGCCGAGTAACTCAGCCAACAAAACTCCAGTTTGTCCGAAACCCTGGTCGTCGCTCTGCAACCCCGTCAAGATCAAATCAAAGTTTTCCTTCTCGATAGCCGCCGCAAGCGACCGCGCCGAGCCGAGTGGATCCAATTTGAAAAATTCCGAATCGGCGACATGGATGCCGCGCTCGGCCCCTTTCGCGAGCGCTTCCTTAATCGTCTGCTTGACGCGCTCTGGACCCATCGATATCGCAACCACTTCACCGCCGTGTTTTTCCTTTAATCGAAGCGCTTCTTCAAGCGCGTAGGTATCCGGCTCGTTTGTTTCAAACCCGATGTCGGATTCGCGAATCCAAGTGCCGCCATCAGCAATTGTGAGAGGAGCGTCCTTGGCAGGAACCTGCTTAACGCAAACCCCGATTTTCACGTCTAGTGGCCTTCCCAGCGTTTAAAGAGCAACGACGCGTTCGTACCGCCGAAGCCGAACGAGTTTGAGAGCGCATAGTCCACGGTCGCCTTGCGTGAATGGTTTGGGATGTAGTCGAGATCGCAAGCCGGATCGGGATTCTCATAATTGATGGTGGGCGGAAGAATCTGATCGCGCAGCGCGAGGATGCTAATCCCCGCTTCGAGTCCGCCCGCACCGCCCAGCAGATGACCTGTCATCGATTTAGTCGAACTAATAGGAACCTTTTTCGCCCGCTCGCCGAAGACGCGCTTCAGCGCTACCGTCTCGATCGCATCTCCGATCGGTGTAGATGTCCCGTGCGCGTTGACATAATCCACCTCGTCGGGAGCAATCTTCGCGTCCTTAAGGGCTGCCAGTGTCACGCGGTAGCCGCCGTCACCCTCCTCGGCTGGTTGCGTGATGTGATAGGCGTCCCCGGACATCCCATAGCCCACAATCTCAGCGAGAATATTGGCGCCCCGGCGCTGCGCGAACTCGAGCGATTCGAGAATAAGTACGCCGGATCCTTCCCCGACCACGAACCCGTCCCGTTCTGCGTCGAATGGTCTGCTCGCGCGCTCCGGCTCATCATTGCGTGTCGAAAGCGCGCGCATTGCCGCGAACCCACCGATGCCCATCGGTGTGACAGCTGCTTCCGAGCCACCGGCAATCATGACCTCGGCCGCACATCGCTGAATGATTTTAAACGCATCGCCTACGGCGTGTGCCGAAGCAGAACAGGCCGTCGCCGTCGCAGAGTTTGGTCCCTTTGCGCCGTAGCGAATTGAAACATTCCCAGATGCCAAATTCACAATTGCCGCAGGAATGAAAAAGGGAGATATCTTGCCAGGACCCCCTTGCAGGTACTTCGAATGTTCGCGCTCGATCACGTCGAATCCGCCAATGCCTGAACCAATGTATACCCCAGTCGCATCAGCTATTCCGGGTGTGATCTCGAGACCCGCCATCCGTACCGCAAAATCCGACGCGGCCAATGCGAGCTGAATGAATCGCGCCATTTTCTTCAGCTCTTTTTTCTCGACCCAGTTCAGCGGCTCGAACCCTTTTACTTCTCCCGCGATCTGACAATCGAAACCGGTGATGTCGAATGCCGTAACGCGGCCGATTCCGCTCTTGCCAGCCAGCAGGTTCGCCCAAACCTCTTCGGTGCCAATCCCGCAGCCGCAGACCAGCCCAACGCCCGTCACGACAACCCGGCGGTTCAAAGGAAGCTTCTCCTGTTCGGGATGAGACAACCCAGCGGACTACTTGCTTGCCTTGGCGTGCTTGTCAATGTAATCGATCGCGTCCTTCACCGTGGCAATCTTCTCGGCATCCTCATCGGGGATTTCAATGCCGAATGCTTCCTCGAAGGCCATTACCAGCTCGACCGTGTCGAGCGAGTCAGCGCCGAGGTCGTCCACGAACGATGCATTGGGGGTGACTTCGCCTGCGTCCACACCGAGTTGCTCGACGATGATCTGCTTTACGCGTTCTTCGACGCTGGCCATTCTGATCGTTCCTCCGGTATCGGCAGCCTGCAACGGTTGAGGCCGCACATCAAGAGACGTTGCGCGCCGAAATTAACCTGCCCATTCTATGCGCGGCGCATGTTAAGGGTCAACTTTTTGGCATCCAAAGTCGTGATTTTAGAAACTGTGTCGCTAAGCAGCAGTAAGCAAGATGGGCGTCCTCTTTGTAAATCGCAATTTGACCGCACATTTGGACACTCAGCAGCCGTGGGCGGCTTAGCCCATGCGCATGCCGCCATTCACATCGAGTACGTGACCTGTGATGTACGCGGCTTCGTCACTCGCAAGGAAAACCACCGCGGCTGCAATTTCGCGGTCCTGGCCCATCCTCCCAAGTGGAATAAGCGACTTCATTTTGTCCTTCAGCTCCTGAGGCAAAGGGTCGGTCATCGGCGTCTCGATGAATCCCGGCGCAATGGCATTCACCGTAACGCTTCGAGACGCGACCTCGACCGCTATCGCGCGTGTCAATCCGATCAAGCCCGCTTTGGAGGCAACATAGTTTGCCTGTCCCGCATTGCCGGTCTCGGCGACTACGGAAGTGATGTTGATGATCCGGCCGGATCGCTGCCGAAGCATCGCGCCAAGAGCTTGCTGAATACATAAATGCGCGCCGGTCAAATTCGTCCGTAAGACGGCTTCCCAGTCTTCCAGTTTCATGCGCAGCGCGAGAGTATCGCGAGTCATCGCTGCGTTGTTAACCAGGATGTCCAGCTTGCCGAATTTCGCGATGGCCTGCTGGAAGCCGATTTTCACAGACCCTGCGTCAGCAACATCCATCTGAATCGCAAGCGCCTCACCGCCGGCCCCCACGATTTCCTCCACCAGCAGCGCCAGTTTCTCTGTGTTTCGTGCTGCGACGGCCACTTTCGCTCCGGATTCCGCCAGCGCAAGTGATGTTGCCCGGCCGATCCCCTGCGACGCACCCGTAACGAGAGCGACTTTTTCTTTGAGTGAGAACATGGATCAGGCTTCGGTCGTTTCCGCCCGCGCTTGCGCAACTTTCTCGAGCGTGGTCTTCAGCGTTGCGGAATCTTCAACATTGAAGCAGCGAACCGACCGGTCGATCTGGCGCAGTAATCCGCTAAGCACTCTGCCCGGGCCCACCTCGACGAAAATAGTCACGCCGCTGTCGATCATTTCACGCACCGAATCGAGCCAGCGCACGGGGTGGGTAACTTGCCGGATCAAAGCGTCGCGCGCCTCTTCACCGGAAGTAATTGCTTCCGCATCCACGTTGGTAATCACGGGAAATTGCAAATTGCTGAACTTAGCGGCGCGAAGTTCAGGCTCCAATCGCTTCTGCGCTGATGCCATCAGTTCGCAATGAAACGGCGCGGAAACTGCAAGCATCACCGCCCGCTTTGCGCCTGATTGCGAAGCGATTTCTACGGCGCGCTTCACGCCTCCCGCATGTCCCGAAATCGCTATCTGTTCAGGCGAGTTCAAGTTTGCCGGTGAGACAATTTCATTCTCTGCCGCTTTCCTGCACACTTCCGCGACATCGATCGGCGAAAGACCCATGATCGCCGCCATAGCTCCGGTCCCAGCTGGGACCGCCTCCTGCATATACCGGCCGCGCTTGCGCACCAGTTTTACGGCTGTCGGAAAGTCGACTCCTTTAGCCGCAACGACAGCCGAATATTCGCCGAGACTGTGGCCGGCCCCAAAATCTGGCGTAAGCCCGTGCGATTCCAATGCACGATAGGCAGCTATCGAAACGGTCAGGATTGCTGGTTGCGTATTTTCGGTCAGCTTCAGATCCTCTTCGGATCCTTCAAAGCAAAGCTTCGAAATCGAGAATCCGAGGGCCTCGTCTGCTTCGTCGAAAACTGCTTTGGACTCTGCGAAATTCGCTGAGAGGTCACGCCCCATGCCGGAGTACTGCGAAGCTTGGCCCGGAAAAAGAAAGGCGAGCTTGCTCATGTCGATCGATTTTTCCGTTACGAGTCAGCCGCGAGCGGGAACAGCGGCAGCGGAAAGCTCCTGTTCAATTTTCTCGTTGACGCGCATCCGGCTGAGTTCGCCGGCAACGCGGATCGCGTTCTTGACAGCATTAGCATTGGAGCGCCCGTGCCCGATAACCGTAATTCCACGCACGCCCAAAAGAGGCGCGCCACCATACTCTGAGTAATCCGTGCGCTTGCGGAACTCATCGAAGGCGCGTTTTGAAAGCGCATATCCAAGCTGAGATGTAAGGCTGCTCTTGATGGCTTTCTTCAACATGCCGCCAATGTGTTCCACGAGCCCTTCGCTTAGTTTCAAAGCAATATTTCCAATAAAACCATCGCACACGATCACGTCTACCGTTCCTCGAAAAATGTCACGTCCTTCGACGTTGCCTACGAAGTTGAGCGGCCCGTGCTTCAGTCGGCCCGCCGCCTCGCGCGTAAGTTCATTTCCCTTTGTTTCTTCCTCGCCGATCGAAAGCAGCGCGATGCGCGGCCGTTTCACTCCCCAAATCGAGCGGTAATAAATGTCGCCCATGACGGCGAACTGTTCGATGTGTTCGGGCTTCGAATCCACGTTCGCGCCCACATCGAGGATTACTGAAACCTTCTCCTTCATGTTCGGAAATGCCCACGCAAGCGCAGGTCGATCCACAGATGGAAGGGTGCCGAGCACGAACCGCGCCACCGTCATCACCGCGCCGGTGTTTCCAGCGCTTACCAGCGCATCAGCCCTTCCATCGCGAACCAACCGAGCAGCGATGTGGAGCGAACTGTCCTTCTTGCGGCGAAACGCCTGCGAGGGGGAATCGGTCATCGTGACAACGTCAGTCGCAGGAACGATCTCGATTTGCAGGTTGCCAACGCGATGGCGTTCGACCTCCTGCTGAACGGCCCCTTCTAGGCCGACCAGCAGAATGCGCACGCCGTACTCGCGCGCAGCCAAGATCGCTCCCTCAACCTCGGCGCGAGGCGCATGATCTCCGCCCATGGCATCCAAGGCTATAGTTGTCATCGACTCACCGAATCTTGACTAGCAGGCGAGGGAAACTTAGGCCGTCTGGGCCCCTGTGTCAATTACTTCGCGACCCTTGTAGTAACCGCACTTGCCACACGCCTGATGGGGCAACTTCTTTTCGTGGCAGTTGGGACATTCGGCTAGCGATAGTGCTCGAAGGTGATCGTGTGCCCGGCGATTGGAAGTCCGCCGTTTCGAGTGTCGTCGCTTCGGATTAGGCATTCGCGCTCCTCTTCACAGTCGGCCGCACACTGCGGCTCAAACGTAATCAATAAGTTTAGCTTTTTATTGCTTTTTGAACCAGTCCTGCTTCAGGCGTGCAAGTGGTGCGAGCCTCGGATCGGAACCGTTTTTTTCGCACCGGCAGTCTTCATTGTTCAGGTTTACGCCACAGTGGGGGCAAAGACCTCGGCAATCGCTTGAGCAAATCACTTTCATTGGAAGCGAGAGATTCACTTGTTCGGCAAGGACGTCGGCCAGGAAAAGGCCATCACCTTCGAAAAACGCGATCTCAGTATCGTCAAGATTTAGCTGAACTTCCTCTTCGTGGCTGATGGAAGTCATGGGGCGATAAAAAAGGTCAAAATCGCGGCTGATTTCCTCGACCACGGTATCCAAGCAGCGAGCGCATATCAGCTCTACGCGGGTATGTAGGTTGCCGTAGATGCGAATCTGTGAGTCGACAAGTTCCGCTGTCGCCCGAACTTCCAGAGGCTCTACCTGTCGGAATTCGCCGGAATGAAAGTCAAGTGTACCCGGCGCGTAACTTTTCCGGATCCGTGTTTTTCGGATTGCAAGTTCATTGACGTCCAGAAACATTTGAAATCCCCAGATTTCTCGGCGAAAGTTCATTATAAATCTGGGGTCGGCGATGTCAAGAAACCCACCCGCGACGATGTCGCGGCCGACAACCAACGGGATGCTTGCTGCTCCCCGCTAGCCGGCTCGTGCCGTGGCGATTCCAGGCTGTTCCAGGAATTGGCGCAGCAGAAAGCCATCAGTCATACCGGCTATGTAATCGCAGACAATTCGATGCCTGGGCTCAATTTCCGCTCGCTCGGCGTATTGTTTCGGCATGCGCTCGGGATACTGCATGAAGAAGCCGAAAAGTGCGTCCAGTGATGCCACTGAGCGTGCTCTGTCTTCTGCGATCGCCTGCTGCGAGTAGACGCGCGATAGAAGAAACTGCTTTAGTGTTGCGTCCTGATATGCTGCGTCCTTTGAGAATCCGGCAAGTCTCTGTTGTTGCGCACGGATGTCTTCCACCGTTTCGATCTCCGCTTCTTGGACTCTGCCCTGAGTGCTCTTAATCAAATCAGTCGTCAGGTAATCGAGAACGCGCTTCAGTGACTCGTTGAATTTCAGTTTGCGCGGGCTACCTGGATACCGCCGCTCGACATCTCGATATTCGGCATCGAAGATCGGAACTTCCGCCCGGAGCTGCTCAAAATCAAGCACGCGTGCTTCGAAAGCGTCGTCAAGGTCGGCAGTGTTGTAGGCGATCTCATCTACCAGGTCGATGATCTGGGCTTCGAGTGGTGGACGCTCATCGAGCAGATATTCAGCCAACCATGGGAATTCGTTTCCTGAATAGTCCCTGGAATGCTTGATGATGCCTTCGCGAACTTCGAACGTGAGATTAAGTCCCGGAAAGTCGAGATAGCGCTGCTCAAATTGCTCGACGATGCGCAGGGCGTGCAGGTTGTGATCGAACTTCTCGCCGTATTCCCGCATTCGAATATCAAGCTGTTTTTCCCCCGCGTGCCCAAATGGGGGATGTCCAATATCGTGGACTAGGGCGAGCGCTTCAGCGAGATCTGTATTGATCCGAAGCGTTCCAGCAACGGTGCGTGCGATCTGCGCGACCTCGATCGTGTGCGTCAATCGGTTTCGAAAATGATCGGAGTAGCGTGTTGTGAAGACTTGCGTTTTTGCCTCGAGCCGCCTAAATGCGCGCGCATGGATTACCCGGTCGCGGTCTCGCGCGAAATCATTGCGGTACGGATGGGGTGGCTCGGGATAGCGACGCCCTCGTGAACGCTCCACGTCCATTGCGTATGGGGCGTTTGCCATGCCCAAGATTGTATCAGCCTTGTAGCTTCGGGGATTCTCGGCTAGCTGCGGACCTCAGCCCTTGCCAGGCAGCAACGACATTTCCTGATCGGCCTGTTCGGCAATTGGGGTGTCGGGGTATTCGGATTTTATTTGCGCGTAGACCTTCGCCGCTTGCGCGGGATCTTTCTGACTGTAATGCTCGGCGAGAGTAAGCATCACAATCGCCTTAGGAACTAGAACGGTTGGTTTATCAATCAGCTCTTGATAGTACTTCGCAGCCTCGTCACCGCTTCCTGTAAGGTCATCGAGTTTTGCCAGCTCAAATTTCGCCAGCCCGGCCACTTCTGGGTCGCGAATCCCGACGATTCCCTGCAATGCTTGCTTGGCCTCCTGAGTCCGATTCAGTTTCTCAAGGCTCAGAGCTTCGTAATAGCGCGCCAATTGCCCGGACCGCGTTCGAGGGTACTTCGACGCCACACTCGCGAATTTCTGCTGCGCATCGGCGAATTTCTTGTTCGCATCACCGTACGCGAGTTGACCAGGAGTTGTGGGCGGGCCAACAGCCGCGTTGAAAACACTCATCGCGTTGTAAAACTCCGCGCTCGACTGCACCTCCTGCCGCTCGGAATATGTTCTCCAGCCATATATTCCAAGTGCCACGATGACCGCGACGGCCACGATATACAAAGTGGAGCGCTGATGAGAAAGCACCGCCTCAGCGCCGTGCGCGAGCGTATCGCGCACCTCATCCTTCTTCAGCTCCTTGCGTGAGATATGTGCCAATCGCGTCCCAGAGCTACATCTTCGATGAAAAATCGTACCACAATGCGTTGTACCAGCGAATTCTCGCGCCCGGCCCGAACGAGCGTGCGCAACCGAAGGACAGCAGCGGAGGTCGTCTACAAGGTAAAAAGCCCCATACGCACCATCGCGATGGCGCTTTCAGAGGAAACTTCTGTTAGACCTTCGTGACGTTTTCAGCTTGGAACCCTTTGGGGCCTTGCTTGACCTCAAATTCAACAAGCTGCCCTTCGTTCAACGACTTGTATCCATCCATCTGGATGGCCGAGAAGTGAACGAAGACATCCTCTCCCGACTGGCGCTGAATAAACCCATAACCCTTCGAAGCATTAAACCACTTGACCACACCCTGTTCTCGAGCCAACGTGATCCACTCCTCTTCGAGAGATATCCCGACTCTTGTAACGCCAGTCGGCAGTACACAGAACCCGCCACGGGCCAGCACTTCCTACAGGATTACAAGACCTCATCAGCGGCGGGATTCTGGCACAAACCGATTTCCGTGTCCAGACTTTGCAGTCCTTCGTACCCGCGGGAGGCAACACACGGCAACGCCGCGACGCACGGCGCCGAGCATAGCAGCGCGAGTTAGCGAAAACTGCGAACTGCGTCTTCTTCGTTCGGGCGAACGTCGAAGACTGTAAAGAGCCTCGTAATTTGGAGAATGTCCCTGACTCGCTTGGTGAGGTTCGTAAGCTTCAGCTCTCCGCTTGCATTGCGCACAGTTGTATAGGCTCCGACCAGTTCTCCAATCCCGGAACTATCGATGTAATCGACGTCTTCGAGGTTCAGCACGATTTTGGTGTGACCGCTTTCGATGGTTTCATGGATCATTTTACGCAGCTTGGCGCTACCCTCGCCTAGCGTGATCTTGCCGCTAAAATCGATTACGGCTACGTCGTTCACTTCGCGACACGTCCCCCTTAGTGCCATCAGAGACCTCGATTGTTCTGGTGATTTACGTTAGTCGATCCAGATCCGATTCGGAACTGTGCGCCATTATTTGACGGGCGGCAGATTTTTTGCCAGTACGACGTGTGCTCCCCCGTGCGGCGCGCGCTGGACAATAAACTCATCCATGAAAGCGCGCATCAAGAAGATGCCGCGCCCCGAAGTGCGCAACAAATTTTCTTCAGCCAAGGGATCAGGTACGTCGTCCAGGTTGAAGCCGCATCCCTGGTCTACGATGTGGACGAGCATTCGTTCCGGCTCTAACTCCACGATCATTGTGATTTTCTTGCTCCGGTCCTGGCAGTTTCCGTAGTTATACGCGTTTACAATGCCTTCACGCACCGCCATGCCGAGCCGGTGAATCTCGTCCTCCCCAAAGCCTGCCTCTTCGGAGACACGCTTCACGATGCTCTCTGCCAGATCGACGCTCTCGAGCTGCGTTTCCAGCGTTACTTCTAGTCTTTTCGTGTTTTTTGAGGCGTGAGTCAAAAGTCACCTGAAACGCCCACTATCCGTATCATAGCGTCTGAGCGCTCGTCAATTCACGCCCAGTAGCTTCGGTCGAGGGTGCGATACTGAATCGCTTCACTCAAATGCTTCGACTCGATCGATGGAACAGCTTCCAGGTCTGCGATGGTGCGAGACACTTTCAAGATTCGGTCGTGCGCCCTGGCCGACAAGCCAAGCCGCTGGATCGCATTCTCCAGCAATTTTTCGCCATCTGATGAAATAGCGCAGTGCTGTCGAATGAGTCGTGGCGGCATCTGAGCATTGGCGTAGACCTTCGGTTCGCTCCGATATCGATCCAGTTGAATCTGGCGCGCGCGTAGCACGCGTTCGCGTACGATGGCGGAGCTCTCTATTTCATTGTTTCCTCGCAGCTCCTTGTACTTCACCGCGGGAACTTCAATGTGAATGTCGATGCGATCGAGCAGCGGTCCGGAAATTTTCGAAACGTAGCGCTGAATCTGTGGCGGAGAGCAGTGGCACTCGCGCGTGGCATCGCCGAAAAAACCGCAGGGGCAAGGATTCATGGCTGCAGCAAGCATGAATCGCGACGGAAAACTGACTGAAACTGCAGCCTGCGCAATCGTTACGCAGCCATCTTCGAGTGGCTGGCGCATCACTTCCAGCACATTGCGCTGAAATTCGGGCAACTCGTCCAGAAACAAGACGCCATTATGTCCAAGCGAGACTTCTCCGGGACGCGGCACGGCGCCCCCGCCGATCAGACCCGCATCGCTTATTGTGTGATGCGGTGAGCGAAATGGGCGCGTGCCCACCAGTCCACGCGAATCGTCCAGCATTCCTGCCACACTGTGAATTCGTGTCGTCTCAATCGCTTCTTCCAGCGACATCGGTGGCAGAATTGTGGGAATTCGCTTCGCAAGCATGGTTTTGCCCGCACCGGGCAGACCGATCAACAGAATGTTGTGACTGCCCGCACATGAAACTTCGAGTGCCCGTTTTGCCGATAATTGGCCTCGCACGTCTCGTAGATCGACTGAGTACTGGCTCGCCTCGGCAAGCATCTGCGAGGTATCCACAGTGATTGCCCGAAATGACTCCGGCGCATTGATCATGTCAGCCGCTTGTGGCAACGATTTCACGCCATAAACGCAAATTCCCTCGACGACGGCGGCCTCCCGCGCATTCGCCTCGGGTACGACGACGTTCGGAATTCCCCGCTCGCGCGCAGCCAGCGCTGCCGATAGCGCACCACGAACAGATCGAACGCTTCCATCCAGAGATAGTTCCCCAAGAAAAAGGAAGGAATCGAGAATTTTTCCGAAGAATGTTCCCTGGCATCCCAGCAGCCCCAGAGCCATCGGAAGATCGAACGCCGAGCCTTCTTTTCGCATGTCCGCCGGTGCAAGGTTCACGGTGACCGTCTGCTGCGAGGGAAATCAAAACCGCAGTTCCGTAGGGCAGGCTTGATTCGCTCGCGGCTTTCCTTGACCGCAATGTCGGGAAGGCCGACAACATTATAATTTCCCTGAAAACTTGCGCGAATGTCGACCTCAACCTCGACGAGATAGGCGTCTATCCCGAAGACGGCCGCGCTGAATGTCTTGAAGAGCATCGCAGGACAGGACTGCTTACCGCTTTCGGGGCCGAGCGTAACTCAAAAAGCTACGTCACGCTAGAGATACTCCGAATGAACCGGGCCGCTTTTGAGTACTTCACGCATCCGATAGCGATTCGTCGAAACCCGCGGTTTCCTTCAGCTCACCGACTTCGAGTATTTCGCCGCAGTCGAGGCATTCGATGTATTTCGCCTCATTGTCTTCGGCGACTACTCGAGTATGTTTGTGCTCGCATCGTGGATGTGGCATGGTAGAAATTGGCTCGATGTTGCTGGTCATTATAACATCCGTCTGTCACCACGTGGCTTGACTGTCATCAGGGTATTGAATCATTTCGGAGAGCGAAGGCTGAGGCGCTTTGGTCACTGAGTCCACCTCACGGCAAAGAGTCGGCACTCTGCTCTACTATGGCATCGTCATTCTCCTTGCCTATCTGCTCTACTTGATCTTTGCTCCCTTCCTTGTTCCGCTTGCCTGGGCAGCCGTGATCGTTGTGGTCACTTATCCCGCGTACGAGTGGACGGCTCGGCGTTGGAACCCCACGTTAGCTTCGGTTGTTACTACCCTCGCCGTAACGGCAATAGTCATCGTGCCCATTGTTTTCGTGATGATTGCATTCGTAAAGCAGGGCATGAGTGCAGTTCAAACTTTGAATACCAAAATTTCGGCGGGCTCATCGGTCACCTGGCTTGATCAGATGTGGGTAAGGATTCAGAGCCGAGTTCCAGAACTAAATCTCACTAATTTCGACGCCTCCCTGCATTCTTACCTCGATCAGGGTATCAGCGCCCTCGCCGCGCGTATTGGCACGATTGTGAAGCATACGGCGGGGTTCTTCTTTGATGCCGGGCTCACGATTCTAGCCATGTTCTATTTATATCGCGACGGGGCCTCCATGATGGGCCGCCTCCGCGAAATTCTCCCTTTCCAAGCTGCCCATCGCGACCGGATGTTGCGCTCCGTGCACGATCTGATCTACGCGAGTGTCATATCTTCGCTTGTTGCCGGAGTGGTGCACGCTTTCCTCGGGGGGGTGGCGTTCGAAATCGCCGGCGTCAACTCCCCCGTTTTTTGGGGCGTTCTGATGGGATTGTGCTCGTTCATCCCCGTCATTGGATCCGCGCTCGTCTGGGTTCCGCTGGCGCTCGGCTTGTTTTTTGAAGGCCATTGGAAATCGGGAGTGTTCCTCGTCATCGCGTGCACAGTCATCATCGGTATGGTCGACAATTTCGTTCGGCCCTGGCTTATTTCGGGCCGCGCCAAAATGGGCGGGCTCGTGATCTTGATCGCCGTCCTCGGAGGAATCAGCGTCTTCGGACTTCTAGGAGTTGTCCTGGGGCCGATTGTCGTTGCCGTCGTTGCTGGCTTCCTTGATCTTTATGCGCCCAGTGCAAGGGGTGAAACCGAAGAGCTCAAGCCTCATGCGAGGACGGTAAAGGCCATGCTAGAGTAGCCTTCTCCGCAATCCGCAAACCAAAACCGATGGCCAAGAGCTCTAACCTCAACCACGCAAGCCTCCCTCCCGAAAAGCTCCGCTGGTATTGTGATCCGGCGTGCATACCGTTTGAAACTACCGCCGATGTCGAACGCGTTGGCAGCGACATGGGCCAGCAGCGCGCCCTTCAAGCTCTGCGCATGGGAGTCGAGCTCAACGCTCCGGGCTACAACCTCTTCGTCTGCGGCCTTTCCGGCACGAGTCGCGGCGGCATGATCGTCCGCATGATCGAGGAGATGAATCCGCAGACCGAGCTGGCACCAGATCGTTGTTATGTAAATAATTTCAAGAATTCCGACCGGCCTCGCCTGCTCACCCTTCCTCGCGGCCAGGCGAACGCCTTCAAAAAGGAAGTAGAGTCCGGAATCGAATTTCTTCGCCGCCGTATTCCTCAGGTCTTCGAAGGCGAGCCATTCCAGCGGCAGAAAACTCGCATTGTGGAGCGCTTCACCCAGCGCGAAAAAGAATTGATGGACGATTTCACGCGCCGTATCGCTCGCGAGCAATTCGCCCTCGGTCGAATGCAAGTCGGAGCCGTCGCTCTACCGGAAATTTTCCCCGTCCTCGACGGCCAAATGGTTCCTATCGAAGAAATCCCGAAGATGGTGCAGGACGGCAAACTCGAAAATACGGCCGCAGAAGAGCTCGAACGCAAATACGATCAGTTCCGCCAGGAATTTACGATTGTTTATCGGAGGACGCTTGCCCTCTCGCGAGAGCTCGCCAGTGAGATGAGTTATCTAGAACAGGAAGCGGCCTCCGTCCTTGTCGATGGAGTCATCGAAGAACTCAAGGAAAAATATCCGAACTCGCAAATCTCCGAATATCTCGAAGAAGTCCGCCACCACATTCTCGACAACCTGGATCCTTTCAAGGAACGTGAAGGAGAGGAGACCGGACAGCCCCCCTCAGAAGGAGGCGGCAGCCCGCGCCCTGAGAAGTCCGACCAGGATCCATTTCGCGTTTACGGCGTCAACGTCATCCTCGCCCATGGCGAGCGGGAAACCTGCCCCGTCATTTTCGAGACGATTCCCACCTACGCAAATCTTTTCGGCACCGTCCATCGCAGCTACGACTCGCGCGGCGGCTGGAACTCCGACTTCATGGATCTGCGCGGCGGATCGCTCTTGCGCGCCGATGGCGGCTTCCTCGTGATGTACGCGCTCGATGCGCTCACCGAAACAGGCGTCTGGCGTACGTTGAAACGCACCTTGAATCACGGCAAGCTCGAGATCCAACCTGTTGACATGTTCTTCCCGTTCAGCACTGGCGCCCTAAAACCGGAGCCGATTGATGTCCACGCGAAAATTATTTTGATCGGCGACCGCGAAATGTACGAACTTCTCTATGAACACGAGGACGATTTCAAGAAGATCTTCAAGGTCCACGTCGAATTCGACGAAGAGATGAAGTGGACCGACGAGGTTTTTTGCCACTACGGTGGACGCTTGCGAAAGCTCGCCGAAGAAGAAAACCTTCTTCACTTCGATCGCACGGCTGTCGCGGCCATCCTTGAATACGGTGTTCGTATCGCCGGACGCCGCGGCAAGATCACCACCCGGTTTTTTGATTTGGCTGACCTCGCGCGCGAGTCCTCCTACGCCGCCCGCCAAACTGGAAGCAAGCTCGTCACAGCCGAGCACGTCCGCCAGGCCCTCGCGGCAAAAATCGACCGCCACAACCTGGTCGAAATAAAAATCCGCGAGATGATCGAACAAAACCTCGTGTTCATCGACGCAGAGGGCTGCCGCGTCGGTCAGGTCAACGGGCTTAGCGTGATGGAGATCGGTGGCTACGCTTTTGGAAAGCCTGTGCGCATCACCGCTTCGGTCGCTCTTGGCAAAGTCGGCATTATCAATATCGAGCGCGAATCAAATCTCAGCGGCCGCTTTCACGACAAAGGCGTGCACATTATTTCAGGCTATCTGCGCCGTGTGTTTGCGCAGGACAAACCGCTTTCTTTGTCGGCCAGCGTCTGCTTCGAGCAATCTTATTCCGGCGTTGACGGAGATAGCGCCAGCTCCACCGAGGTCTACGCCCTTCTTTCGGCTCTTGCGGAAGTTCCGATTCGCCAGGACATCGCCGTTACCGGCTCTGTCAACCAACAGGGCGATATTCAGCCCATTGGCGGCGTGAATCAGAAAATCGAAGGATTCTACGATGTTTGCAAGATGAAAGGGCTCACCGGGACGCAGGGCGTTTTGATTCCATCCGAGAACGTTGACGATCTTATGCTCAAAGATGAAGTGATTGACGCAGTCGCAAAAGGTCAATTCCACATCTATCCCGTTTCAACCATCGAGCAGGGCGCCGAGATATTGACAGGGATGTGTGCCGCGCGCAGAGACTCCCACGGAAAATTTGATCCAGACACCCTGTTCGCGAGAGCAGACGCACGCCTCACCCAAATGGCTGAAAACCTTCACAAGTTCGAACGTTAATCCTCCTGATCTGCGTTCACTCGTAAGTCGAATCAGAGTAGTCGCTTCATATGAATCGTCACCGTATGCGTCTGCCCGTTGCGTTCGATCAGAAGCTTGTAGGAATGACCAACCTGCCGGAACAGGTCGCGAATCGCGGTCAAATTCAGATCAGCGGCAGCTTCATCGTCTACACCCGCTATGACGTCGCCCTTCTGAATGCCCGCCTCGGCGCCGGGCGTGCCGGACCTTACTTGGCTCACCACGAATCGCTTGAGTCCTGGTCCGGTCGCAATGAGTGAAATTCCGCTCATGTCTTCCGACTCGTCGTCGCGGAACTGGCTGTTCGGATCGAGAAACATCTGTTGCCGCGTGTAATCGAACACGACCCCGAATCTGCGCAAAATCCCGCCGCCAATTTCTCCGGCGATTTTGGGATCATTCCACTCAGGTTTGCCCGCCTCGAATTCCCCGAGAGGCGCAGGTATCGCGAACGGTCCAATTTCAAACTGCTTCAGTCGCCCGATAACCAGGCTCTCGCCCCCTGAGTTTTCCGCTGCGACTGGGATTGTCTTGACGCGCGACATCGATAATCTGTGCGATCGCGCGTACGCCTCCGAAATTCGAACCGACGACTCAAGTGCCGTATTCACGATGAAATTGCCTTCAATCGTCTTGTTGCCTGCCATGAATTTTGCTTCCAGTACCGGCAATCCCGACAAAAATGTCAGGTGCAGTGCCTTTCCCTGACCGGCATATTTGTAAGCAGCCGGATCATACAGCCGCACTGTCTGTCGCCCGTAGTCGACTTCCACGACCAGCGCCCGGAAGAAGTCGCCCCCGAGCGTTCCTTCGTACGGTCGTCCCACGTCCGTCGAAAACCCCTGATTGGGAAGCTCGGTTAATCGCGGCAGCAATATGTCCAGATCGCTCAAATTCAGCGTCGGCGATGGCGCGTCGGCGACTCCCAATTCCGAGGCTCGGTTCGGATCGATCGATGAAATTGGCGCTGCTGAACCGAGTTGGAATAGCGACGGTTGGCTTTGGTTGACTCGCACCTGCAAAAATACGAGATTGCCGATAAAAGAAGCCGGCACTTGGGTCGCATTTCCGCGCAATGCGAAGTGAATCACGGGCATTGGCTGCTGTGTTGCGTTATTGGATTGAGCCTGAATGCGGGATGATTCCCACGGCATTCCACAAAATGCCGTCAGCACAATGAAACAGCCAACGATCGACCTCTTCATCAACCCCCCGTGCGCGAGTTTTCCTGCCCGCGCGAACAGCCATTATACGGGTCAAGGTCTGGGCGCCACATAGGCTTCGCGCGCAAAAATTCGGTATTTCTCTTTCCTGGAATTGTTCCCTTCGGCCAAATCATGGCCGGCGATCTCGACCGTCAGTGTATGAAGTTGCCGATCGCGCGCCGGAGCAATCCCAAGAACGTACTGATGCCGCAAGGCCGCCGCGATCTGCCGGTAGGCTGGCGCGAAATCTTTGGTCGCTTGCGGGAAGAAAGCTTCTCCTCCGGTGATTCTCGCAAGCGAGCGCAGCGCCTCGTCGGCTCTCGCAAAGCTGGCCTCGCTGGCATTCGTCGCTTCTGCCCCAAGGTCAGCTTCGGGCTTGCCAGGCTGTTCGTTTGATTTTTTGCGCGCAGCCCCCCGCAGGGACGCGCCCAAAGCTATAGGAAAAATCACAACGTCCGAGCCCCGCAGCTTCCGCACCAAGGCGTCCCAATGATCCCTTGTCGATGAATCGAGCCCTGTCGTCAGCACGACCACCGCCCGCTTGCCTCCGCCCGCCGGCAACGAGTCGATCACTTGTGCCAGCGAATCGTACAGATTCAGCTGCCCCATTCCAATCATGTATTGCAGCCCATCGAGCGCGCTGAGAAAGGCCGCCTTGTTGGAAGTGAACGGCAAACGCAGCCGCGGTGTCACATCATAGGAGACCATCGCCACTTCATCATTCGATGCAAGTCCGTTCAGTAACGCATACGCCGCAGCGAAATGCTCGTCTTGGATCAGATAGACGGCCGGACTAGTCTCGATCAGCACGACCACTTGCGCTGGCGCTTCCGTGGGCACAAAGAAAATAATGGGCGCTTCGCTCTTATTGTCGAGCATACGAAAATCGTTCTTATTCAGGTTTGGCACGAAGTTGCCGTGCTTGTCGAGAACGCTTACATCGACTCTGACGAGCGCCGTCGAGGATTGAAGGGGTTCGGCCGAGTTAGGAATCTGTCCTGCGCGGAGCACACCTGAGAAGCCGCATAGAGACAGCAAGAACAATATGAGCGTTGCCGAAGGACAAAAACAATGCCGCGGAGCAAATCTTCTATTGGACGTACGAATCAAAATACACGCCGTTTGCATCTTTCCACGAGCCGCTGACCGCCATCCGCAGATGCCGCGAAATCGCGGGAGCCGCCGCTTTCCATTGGCTCAAATCGGGTAAGGGCGCACTCTTCGATTGCTGCGCCGCCTCATTCTCCTGCTCCTGTAGGTTCGCTATTACTTTGTCCCAGGGAACTGCCGCGATATCAGACGTACTCAGGGACGACAGCTTTTCCGGCAAGTGTGATCGCATTTGCACGTAACCAGGATCGCCAAAAATCCCTTTGGCTTGCGATCCGTCGGTTTCTGCGCGGACCTGCTGCGCCGCTTGCCGCAACATTGCCTTCCTTGGCGCTCCAAGAATCATTTCCTGAGTCACAGCGAGGTAATAAAACTTCCGGCGTTGCGTCCCTGTCTTCGGATCCTTGTACGGATAGGCTAGGTCGAGATACGTGGCATCTCCTGACGAATCTTCCGAAATGATCACCGAGCTCGCGGCCGCCCGCAACACGCGCAAGACGTCATCTGGCCTTTGAATCGCTATTGCCATCAGTTGTTGCCGTTCCCCATCCTCGGAATAAGAATTCACGGACGCGAACTCGCCCCTGAACAATTCCAAGGCACTCTGTAGCGGCATCCCCAGAAATCTCGCTGACATCGACTCGATCATCAGAAGACCAGCCGCCTGCTGTGGCGGTGCATTCGTGACAATCGCATTCCGCACAAGCTGGTAAATAGCAGGCACGTTCATTCGCCACACGCTGAAGGTCGGTCCGTCACCCAAAATCGGCTGCGTCTCGAAATGTGAGCTGCTCGCACCGATCACATCGAAGGGTCCGCCGGCGGATGTGTCTCCGAGAATGGCTCCACGAAACCGGGTCGCCTGGCCTTCAAACGCCAGTCCCACGCCCGCTACCCGGAGCTTATCGAGATGAATGTCGCTGAGAAACTTGGCTGGCGCCTGATTTTTCGAGTCTGACGCGGCCCAGGAATGAACGTCAGGGACGCGCGCGAAAAGCTCCACGGCGGCATCGGCCCCGATGTATTTTCGTATCTCGCCGTATTCTGCCAGTCGGGTGATGCATGATACCGGACTGCTCCCGGTGCGAAAACGAGTGATCAGTTCCTCGACGATTTCCTTCTGGTTCGACTCCACGAAATAGTGTCCGGCTTGGGCTGCGTACGAGGTGTCCTTGCCGTTCGCGCGCTGCTCGATGGTTGTACCACCGAAATCGTAATGCGTGATGGCAGGCTTTTGATCGCTCGCACCGGTTTCTGCAGCCCTTAATTTTTCGATCAGAGCCGTTTTCCCCGTGTCGTCATAAACCAGGAAAGTTCCGTATCGTTCGTTCACAGTTGCCGCAGAAGAAGCTGCCCTGGACGCCGAAGGCGATGCGTTGGCTTTTGCGGCGATTCCGAAAACCCCGGGATTGTCGAGTAATGAAATTAGATCGGTCAAAGTCACCGGCGGCTTTTGTTTCCCTTGTTTCTGCGCGTTTTGCTGAAAATCGGCTGCGAGCGATGCCCATACCGGCGCCATCGAGGGATCCGACATCAGCTGCAAGACATGATTCGTTTTCTCCGTGGAGCTGAGGTATGGCATCCCACGCCACTGCACGTAGAACGCAGTAGCCGGTGAGAGCCGCTCGGCAATCGTACCGGGCCCTTGCGCGCGAGCAGGTGAGCCCATCAAAAGCCACGAGATAGCCGCCAGAGCTAGCACCGAGCCGCACAAACTCCGTTCCAGTTGCTTGCTCACACGCACCCCCTCACTCGCTCGGATCGTAGGAAAAACTGCAGGACTTGGATCTCTTCCTGTCCTCAGAATGGCATGGGAATGCGCTGCTTCGGTGGAAAATCCGAATACCAGGTTCTAGATGAGCCAGTAATTACCGCAGCAAATTATGGGGTGTTAGCTTGGCTTTGACGCGGTCGGAGGCGCCTCGGTCCCCGATTTTGGCGTGCTCAAGTACCCTTTCGCCTGATCTTTGCTGAGATCGAATACCACGATCTCATACGGCGCACGCGCCCCTCGCACGTAGAACTGGATAGGCTCGCCCACCGTCCTGTCTTTCTTCTCGATGTTCTTGTCGTCGGCCACCACATTCAGAGTATATCGATAGTGCTTCGTATCGACCTTGCGCAACTGCACCTGGATTGGACCTACATGCTGCGGTGCCTTCGATTTCGAAAGTGAGAATTCGAAGATGTCGCGCTCTCCTAGCCGCTTCAGCTCTTCGACTTCGTCGTGATTCCGTGCGATCAGCCCGCTTTGGACTCCCAGATCGCCGATGGTGCTCTGCAGCTTCGTCTTTGTCGCTTCCAGGTCGGCCTTCGTCGACGCCACGTCACTCTTGGTTCCGTTTAAGTCGGTTGTGACCTGGTTGAACTTAGTCGCCGTGTCCGTCTGCACGGCCCCAATCTGTTGCCGCAATTGCGCATCGCTTTGCTGCTGGTCCTTTCGAATCGATTGCGCCAGGCTGCGGGCGCGAGCAAGCTCATCTTGCGTGAGCCCCAACTTCTGCGACGTAACGTCCAGCTTCCCCTTCAAATCAGCTACCCGGGCATTTGTCTTGTCCAGCTCGGCCCCAAGAGCTTCCTCACGCTTCGTTGCATCATCCTGAGCCTTCGCCGCCGCCTGCTTCTGCTCGTAATTTCCGTAGAAAAGATACGCCACCAGCGCGAACGCGATCACGAACAGCACCGCGACCCACCTGGGCAGCGACGACACCTCAACCGGTGTCGGAACCGAATCGCCCGCTGTGCTCGGGGTACTTGGTGTCAAGCTCATAATCGTCTCCTCTCGCGCGTCTAACTCATGATAGCGATGGCGGAATTATCGCCGAGCCTTTCGCCGAAGTCTATCTCCGCGAGCGTTTGGCGTGCCGATTTGTAGCGGCCCAGCGAGCCTCAACTGACGTGTACAACCCCCCGCGCGGCGTGAACTCCCCTGTCACCCGGCACCATGCCGGATCAACCGCCGCGACTATATCCCGTAAAATCCGGTTTACGGCATTCTCATAGAAAATTCCGAGGTTTCGGTACGCCAGCAAATAGATCTTCAGCGCCTTCAGCTCCACGCATTCCTTCCGCGGCTGGTACTGAATCACGATCGTGCCGTAGTCAGGCAGACCCGTTTTGGGGCACATGGACGTGTATTCAGGAAACCGGATAGTGATCTCATAGCCCGGGAAATGGTTAGGCCAAGTATCAATTTTGGGGAGCTTTGCGTCGATTCCAGCGCGAGCATGCGCGGCCGTATAGTCTGCCATCGCCTTCCTTTCAGCCCGCCATTTTACACCGCACAAAGAAGTGGCAGGAAATCGGGGTGTCCCGTTCCGCAAAATAGTCAATCATGTGATGACAAATTCGACTGCGTCAGCTGCCTCGCGTTTGTGCTCGGCTTTCGCTTCCGCTATTCTGGCCCGTTCGAGTTTGGAGGGAATTCGGTCTGTGATTTGCCCTCAGTGCCGAAGTGTGGATTGCGCTCGCGCGCGCCGTCGCGGCGTCACCGACTTTTTCGCCTCATGGTTTGGCTTGCGTCCCTGGACTTGCGACACCTGCGATTACCGCTTCTACGGACGGCGCGTCGCCTTCGCCTTCTCGCGCTATGCTCACTGCCCTCGTTGTGGGAATTTTGATCTCGAGCGAATTCCGCGGGAACGCGTGCAGAATGGAAACCTGCTCTACCCGAAACGCCTCGGCTTTCGTGGCTACCGTTGCGACCCCTGCCGGTTCCGCTTCTTCAGCCGGCGCCCATTCCGTGCGATCTTCCCCTCTTTGAAGCCCGCGCCCTTGCGAAATCTCAACAACAATTCCTGATCGTCGCCTCAGAAAACACCAATCCCAATCACGATTTCGGGGGTTGCCATCCAGCTCGGACCAGAATACTGCGGACTGTCTCAAACAGTGCGGTGGGCTTCCTGATTGGCGGTGCCGTCAGCGCCGCCTAACGACACAAGCAGGCGTCGCAGCTTTGCGCGATCCTCAATTCCCATCCCAATCGTCTCGAATCCCGCTTGATGCGAGCGCACGAACCTCACTACCGCCTGCAAGCTGATCGATCTCAGCCCGGAGGGAATCTTTAGCGTCGCTTCCGTGCCCACCGCCAGTTGTACATCCCCGTTCAGCAGCCCGCCCTCGAGACTCAGCACGCTGATGGACGACGAATATTTTCCTCGCTGTGACGTGATCGTGGCCGGCACACTGCGCGGCAGCTTCACCCGTTTGTACCGCCGATGCCTCACGACGTCGCGCTCTGCGATTGGATCGAGCGGCGCCAGCGCCAGCACTTTCCCATCAAGTCCTGACTGCGGCGCGAATCCTTGCGCCCATTCCGGATCGATCTTCGCCAACGCCTGAATCGCCGCCGTTCGAATTTCTTCCGGATAGGCCCAGCCGAACGCCTTGCGCGACTCGACAAATCGATACAGGGAGCCGGCGGCCGAAACCGCGCGCATCCGTCCCAGCGCCTCGATTGCCTTCACGCGTACGTAATCCGATGTCTCCGGCAAAATCGTTCCTTCCGCGAGCTGAGCCAGCCGGTCAGCTGTTTTCGGATCGCCGCACATCCCAATCTCGTCAAGCGCCAGCGGCAGGGCCATCGGATCAAGCAACTCGATCGCATTTGTCAGCAAGATTCCGCGGTCCGGCGATCCCGCTACTGACAGCTGCCGCACCATGGCGTCATGAAATCCACGTCCGCCATGACGCAGCCGATCCGGCCACAATTCCTCCACTGCCGCCGAATCGAGCCGGCTCAGTAGTCCCGCGACTGTTGCCGCCTTCGATTGGTGCGCGTCGCGAAACACTTCCTTCAAATGCCGCGCCCCCGCGCCTCCGATCGCTTTCGCGAGCTGAACAACATTCTCCCGCTCGCTGCGTTTCCCGGAACGCGCGAGTCGCACCGCCAGGTGCTCGCTCGCCACATCCGGCACGCGCATCAGCACGCCAACCAGCCCATCCGGAATCGCTTCGGCTGTCAGCGCCTCCTCGATGAATTCCGGCACGCGATTCTCAACGCCAATGCGCGGCCGCAGACTCTGCACCCACGTCGGCCGCAGCTCCTCGAGATCGCTGAGCGCATCCAGAGCCTGCTGCATCGCCCGGAAATATCGTCGCGACGACGATTCCTGGCTCAGTCGCACGAAAGCCGCGCTCAGCAGCGTCTGCAATTCGGGATCCTTCTCCGCCGCCATTTGCTGGCCGATTTGGGTGATCGCTTCCTGCAATCTCTGGCTTGCTGCCTTGCTGTAGAGTTCCGCTAACTGCCCCAGCCCGATTGCGGCCTTCTTGCGGGCCTCGGCATCTCTGCTTCGCACGCACGTCGCGTATTTCGCCAGGACGTCGCCGGCTGCATCGGACTCGCCGCGCTTCAGCAATTCCTCTACGTACTGCTGCACGTTGCGCGGCGGTATGCACCATGCTTCTGTTGAAGTCAGCACCGCCCGCTTCCCCGATTCCGGCACTGCGGCCCAGAATTGCCGGTCCAATACGTCCCCGTGCGACTCGACCGAAAGCCCCGCGCTCGCCATCTTCTCTTCCCGCGCTCGCAGCAGCTTGCGCAACGTCTCAAGTTCGTGCCCCATTTTTTCGAGCAGTTGCCGCACAGCATTGACGCGAACTTCGCCGCGCTGGAATCGATCGAGCGCGAACCGTATCGCCAGATCTTCGGCCAGCCGCAGTAGAACGGCTTCATCCAGTTTTGCGGACGGGCTCTGCGCCATTACGGTCGCGAGCGCCTGTCGCAGCGTCATCTGCGCATTCTGGGGAAGCGTGGCCAGCTTCTGCTGCCATTTCGCTTGCTCAAGTTGTTTCGGATTTTTCCCGTGTGCGGCGTCGCCGAATTGCGCGAGCAGTCGCAGCAGGCTCTGTAGCTCCGCCTCGTCGAGCTGCGGCAATGTGGCGGATCCTGCACCCTGGCCCGGTCCGGAGCCACCGCCCGCCGCACCAAGTCCCGAACCCTGCCCCACTCCTGCTGATCCTGCCGTCTGTGCGCTTCCCGGAACGGTCGCCACCCCGTGCGACCCTTCGGCCGCCGCGATCAGTTGAATCATCTTCTCGGGGCTGCGGAACCAGTCCTGGATTCGGTCCGCGTCGGCGCCAAGCGTTCTCGCTGTCAGTTGCGCCGCCACGCGCGCTTCCGAATACGCCGCATCCTCTGCCACAAACCGAATTTCGTTCACGCGTATCCCGCCGGCGCTGTCCTTGCCGAAGTACTGCTCCAGCCGGTCGCTCAACATGCCCACGCGCGGCCCCGTCTCCATGAACGCCCGCACCAAATTCGCTAGCTCGTCCCGATCGACGCCCTGCTGGAAGCAGATACTGGCCACGCCTGCGGTATCCAGCAGGTCAGCGAAGCTGCGTTCTGCCGGTGTCGACTCCAGGGGCACGCCATCCAGCAGCAATTGCGAACCTGAGGCGCCTAGCAGCAGCCCGGTTGGCCCGGACGACCCAACCGCCTCTTGCAGCTCGCTCCAGCACACTTCGAACTGGCCGGCTGACCGGGCATGCTCTAACCCATAGAGCCGAGCGAACTTAAGTAGCACGTTGAGGCTGCGGACAAAGGCCCGCGCGTTCGGGATGGCCGACTCGGTCTTGACTGCGGAGCCGCTGGGCAGGGTTGGCATCTTGCCAATTAATTGTACTGGGACGAACGATTGGGGAAATGGTACAGACGTACCAACGCGCCCGACTGGCTACTATGGGCGCTCTCAGGCCGGCAATTGCACTTCTACGTCGAGCCCCTTCAGGACCGGGCGCACGCGCCGAATCACTTCGCTGGCCCACAGTTTCTCGCTCAGCAGCACCAGCGAACCCTCCTCGAAGTTGCAAACAGCGCAAAAGAAGTACTTGGGGAAGGCGGTGTGATACGCGTCCACGCCGCGCCGCGCCAGTTCCCCCTCCAACGCCGGATCGCCCTGCGTAACCAAGCCGCCGGCGCGCGCGCCAAATGTCTCGCCCTGAAAACGATCGATCAGCGACTCGAGCGCGCCTTGTTCCGGCGCCGGAATCAGGATCGAGCGCTGGCTTGCCTCGCGGTATTTGATTCCGTGATTCGCGCAATATTCCCGCACGCGATCGAGGTGACTGAAAAAATCGAGTCCCCATTCCTCGGTCGCCGCCGTCGCCATTAAGACTCGGGTCCAGATTTGCGCGGCCTCTTTGCCGCGCACCGGCTCACGGTTTTCATCGTCTTCGGCCAGCTCCAGCCCGATGGCTTTCACATCTGGCCCCAAATCGAGGGGTTCAATTTCGAGAAGGAACACTATTCCTCCTCGAGTACGTGGGGGAAACTACGCTGAAACTCAGGCGACTGTTTTCGAACCTCCAGCCAATCGAAGAATGCATCCGGTGTCTCGAGCCAGATCGAAAACCAGTGCGCGATCTCTTCCTTCTCGCCGCGCTTCTTCGCTTCGACTTTCGGATTCCGCGCGATCATCTCCGCGCGCCTCCGCCCGAGTCTCGCCACCTCCCGAACGCGTTCGGCCGCCTGGGCTTCGCCATCGGTTTCGAATTTACGCAGCAATTCATCCAGCCGCACCAGGCACATCTCCGCTTCGTCAAGCGTCGAGAAATGCAGCAGATCGCTGAATTCCTCCTCGTATCGCCCTTCCGTATCAGAGCGCGTCGACCAAACCACGCGCAGTCCCGCCTCTTTGAGAATGCTCACGATGTAGTCGGGAGACGTTTTTCCCTTTTCGCCCAGATGTGCGATCAATTGTCGCCGGATCTGTTCGATTTCAGCCGGTGTGAATCGCGGTTTCCCCAATCCACGCGCCGCCTCCAGGATCATCGCCTTCTTCGTCGGCGACTCCTCGGAAGAGCGTTCCTCATCCTCTGGATCGATTGTGCTCAAGAGAGACCTCAGTGTGCTTTCGGTAAGATTATCTCGCTGGCGCGGGGTCCGAGTTAGCGCCGCTATCAAGCAGCAATCGCCGAAGCCGGGCCACGTTCCTGTTGTGCTCGGCGAGTGTCTTGCCGAAGAAGTGCCCACCCTGGTTGTTCGCCACAAAGTATAGATAATCGGTTTGCTGCGGCGCAAAGGCTGCACGCAGCGACGCCTCCCCCGGATTCGCAATTGGTCCCGGCGGCAGGCCTCGGTGCTTATAGGTGTTATAAGGCGAATCGACTCGCAAATCCTCGGGATGCACATCGCCGACCGTGCGACCCTCAAGCGCCAGCGCGTACTGCACCGTCGGATCGCACTGAAGCGGATAATCGCGCTTCAGCCGGTTGTAGAAAACGCCCGCAACCAGGGGACGCTCCTCGGCATCCGGCGTCTCGCGCTCGATCAGCGATGCGAGAGTGACGATTTGCTCCGGCGTCATCGCCCCCGATTCGGATCCTGAGCTTTTCGGCGGCAAGCTCTCCCAGACCGCCCGAAAATTATCCACCATTCGCTTTACGATCTCGCCGCAGCTGGTGTGCCGCGTGAATTCGTAGGTGGAAGGGAAAAGAAACCCTTCAAGGCTCTGTGCGTGCGGCGCTATGTCCGATATCAGCGCCGTATTGTGCGCCGCATTCAAAAAATCATCGCTGCTGCAAATTCCTTGCTTTGAGACCTCCCCCGCAATCTCGAACATCGTCCAGCCTTCGGGCACCAGAACCGTGTGCACGAAGATTCTCCCGTGCGCAATTTTCCAGAAAACCTCACGCGAGTTCACGGGCTGGTCGAACAAGTATTCGCCGGCTTGCAATCGGCGCCGTGCGTGCCATTCGCTCAAGAGTGTAAATGCGAGCCGATTCCGGATTACATCGTCGCGCCTCAGGATTCCCGCGGCTCCCCATCGTGACGTTCCGTGGGGTATGTCAACGAATACTCGCTCTGGCCGATGCCCGCGGTAAGGACGGCTGATTTGCGAATCGAGCCAGCCGGCAAATCCGCCGAGTGCCGCAATCGCCAAGAGAGCCAGTAGACCGAGACGCCTCATCCTTTTCCAGTCCCCTCGCTGGCCTTGCGCTGACGCGGTTCGCGCGTTTGCCCAAGATAATCGCGCAACAGAACCGCAGCCGCCACGTCGTCCACTGGAAACTGCTGTCTTGCGCCATTCTTTGCAACTGTTCCCTTTGCTTCCCAGCTTGTCAGCCGCTCGTCCACCAACTCCACCGCGATGCCCAGTTCCTTTTGGAGTCGCACCGCGAACCGCGCCGCTTCGCCCGCCATGGGGCTCAGCTGGCCACTCAAATGAACAGGATGACCCACCACAATCTGCCCGACGCCATGCTTGCGGCAAATTTCGCGCAATCGGCGCAAATCGTTCTGGCGGTTCGTGCGCACAATCGTTTCGAGCGGCCGCGCTGTCACTCCAAGCTCGTCTGAAAGAGCTAGTCCAATCCGTTTTCGCCCATAGTCCACGCCCAAAATTCGCGTCCTTTTCCGATCAGCGCCGCTGTCGAGGTTATTCGCTCGGCTGGTCGTATTCGCCGCAGGAATCATCTTCTTTTTATTATACGCGTCGCCCTTGGCGGGGTGAGGTGGCAAGCCGCCACGATGCGCTATGTTTCACGGCCACGCGGCTGTTTCCCAAGCGGACCACAAACCTTCAACTTTCATCTGCTGTTCAAGCCCTGTTTGTGCAAGCAGGCGTTCGATCTGCGCGCGTGATTGTCGTGGCGCGACGCGCTCGAGATCATCTGCCAGCGCGTACGCGGTGATCGCGGCGATGGCAACTTGGCGCTTGAGCTCGGCCAGTTCCGCCGAGTCCGGTTCGCTCTGCGCGTCCCTAGACTCTCGAGCAGACTCCCGGTCGGGCGCCAAAGTCGGCACACCTTCGAGGATGAATGGGAAACGATCGGAGTCGACAGATGCGCCCATTGTGAAATTTTTCACGCCGAGCGTTTTCAGCGGCTCGAGCGCCTCTCGTACCATCGCCAGCGCGTCCTCACGCCCACCAAGCGAGTAGCCTTGGATGCGTGCCGCTCCTCCCTCAAAAATGACAGCCGCGATCGCGCGATCGAGTTCCGCTCGATGCGCTCTGACGTAAGCCGACGATCCCTCTCTTGGCTGCCCGTCTGCAAATAGCACGAACCGAATGGATCGCCGTGGAGTGTTCCCGGAACTTTGGATCACGCGCGCCGCGTCAATCAGCACGGCCGCACCGCTCACGTTATCGAACAAGCCTCCTGAGTCTCCCAAGCCGAAATTCACGCCAAGCAGCACATACTCATTCGGTTTCTCGTGTCCGCGAATTTCCGCGATCAGATTTTGCGATTCTTCGTGTGGGTCGCGATCTTTCGCGGGCCCATGTGAGCCGCGCGTGGGAATCGCGAATTCTTCCGTTTGTACCGCATCTACTCCTGATTTGCGAAATGCTGCCGCGGCCCATGCCCTTGCTTTCGCGACATCCTGTGGATTTGTCGGCGTGTCGGCCGCGCGCATCAGATACCGCAGGTTTTTCTCGAGCGGCGAAGGGCCGAGCGCACTTTGGATCATGGCCGGCGCTAGTTCCGCGCACGACTTCTCGACCGAGCACGCTCCCGCGCCATTCGGAACTTTCCACTGTGGAGGTTGCTGAATCGGCGCAATTTGTGCGCCCGCAGCAGAAGAGAAAAAAAGCAAACTCAGCGATGCAAGAAAGAAATTTTCAGGTCGTCTCAGCGTTCCGTGACCAGGCATCGCACGACGAAACAAATTTGAGAGCCTTGAGCGGATTTTCATCGTTTCAGAAACGAACACCAAATTATACGCGGGTCGAAGTCGGTGTTCTCAATCGGGGATTTTGTCACTTCGGGCCGAAATGGGAAAATTTTCCGGAATAAAATACCGACTACAGGAATTTTCTACAACGCATACACAATTGCCTGTACCTGCCCTGAGTTGTATCTTGCTCATTCGAAACAAATTGTGGAAATGGACAAACTTTGGCACACGATCTGCCAAGTAGGGCAGTTTTTTGCACGCTGTTGAGACTCCAGCCTCTCGTGCTCGTTCAATCGTTCGCGCGCGGTCTCTCAATTGGTCGACCTGGCAGTTTCGCAAGGCAGTAGAAGTCTCATTACAAACCTTGCTGGCATCCCCACTCCATGCCGGACAAGAAGGGGGAAATGAGTGAAGCGAGTACGCGTCTTTTCGAAACTGATGAACCGCAACAAGAGAATCGAATCCGAACAACCTAGCCGCTTTTACATCTGCGATAAATCCAACAACTTCGCGCAGTTCCAGGCGGACATGAACGCCGATCCGAATTTCGCCGTCGAGCGCATTGCCGGCCTGCTGGCCATGCAATGTCTGATTCATGGCTCGAATCCCGATAATTTCTCCATCCTGGTTCCCGCAGAAAAAACTTTAGCGGACGAGTTGGTATCCCGGGCCAAGACACTTCTCGAGGAGGGGCGGACGGTCTCGGCGCCGGCGCCGCTCAGCTCTCGGCAGAAGGAAATTCTGCACTCGGTGATCCGCAACCGCGCGAACAAGGAAATCGCCTCGCAACTGAACATTACCGTGCGCACCGTGAAGTTCCACGTTTCCACGCTGCTGAACAAGTTCGGCGTCGAGAATCGCACGGAGTTGGCGCGCAAGGCGCTGACCGTGCTGCCCGCGGAGTCAAGCGAGCCGCTCGGGATCGAGGAAGCGGCCGAGAGCTCGAGGCCGGAGCCGCCCGGATTTCGCGACCCGCATTTGAACCGGCTGCGCATTGCCAACAAGCAAGAGGCGAATTTTCGGGCTTTTTCCAACTGAAGAGCGGCGGCCAAGCGGCGCCGGTGCGTTTCCGGCGCTGCTTTGTTCATTGCATCCGAAAGTCCTGCCGCAAGTTTCGCGCGAAAATTGGCTACGGCAATTTCAGCTTTTTGATGTCGACGGTCGGCTTGGGAAACTTCATCTTGAGGTTTTCCAGGGTCTCAACGATCACGTGCGAGACGGTGAGATTGCGAAACCATTTCTTGTTCGAAGGAATGATGTACCACGGAGCATGGTGCGCATTGCAGCGCGTGAGCATGTCCTCGAACGCCGCCGTGTAATCGGCCCAGTACTTGCGTTCATCAAAATCCGATTCTGAAATTTTCCATCGCCTATCGGGATCATCGATGCGCTGCTGGAACCGTTCCTTCTGCTCTTCCTTGCTGATGTGCAGGAAAAATTTCAAGATCACGACGTTGTTCTCGTAGAGCATCCGCTCGAAATCGTTGATCTGGTCGTAGCGGCGCGACCAGACGCTCTTCGATACCAGGTTGTGCACACGCACGACCAGAACATCTTCGTAATGCGATCGGTTGAAGATGCCAATATCGCCGATCTCCGGCATGGCTTTGTGGACCCGCCAAAGAAAATCGTGCTCCAGCTCCTCTTCGGTTGGCTTCTTGAATGAAGTAACTTTGCAGCCCTGCGGGTTAACGCCGGACATGACGTGGCGAATGGTGCCGTCCTTGCCCGCGGCGTCGATGCCCTGCAGCACGATCAGCAGGGCGTGCTTTCTCTCGGCATAGAGCAGGTACTGGAGCTGGTCGAGCTTCTCGATGGCCTTTTCGAGGCTCGCCTTCATTTTGTGGCCCTTGTCCCACCCAAGGGTATCTTCCGGGTCGTACTTCGATAGCTTCACCTTGCCGCCCGTGGGCGCGATCAGCTGCTTGCTGAAGCTGACGGCCATTTAGGCGAGCACCTGGGTGAGCCTTGAAGAGGCGCAGGCAGCAGCCGCAAGATGGGGATGAAAACATGCCAACCTTTCGCCCCCGTTTATGACAGAGTAGACGTGTACCCCATTCTTTGTTTTCAATGAGTTGCGCAAGATTCTACTCGTCACCACGTCAGAGTAGGCGAAGGCCCGTGAGCGCCCCGTGTAGGGCAGGTTTTGTGGCGGGTTGGGACTGGATGTGTCGCCCTGCTGTCGGCTCTGGACGCTGCTCGAGGTGAGTGCGGCGACCGCCAGCCCGCGCCGCGTTTGTGAATAGGGGTGAAAACGTAACCGCGCGAAATTGGAAATGGAGGGCTGGCCGAGGGTGGCGTGGCCGCCAGACCACCTCGTTCTGCCCCTAGACGGTTGAAACTGCCAAGTTCGCAACCCTTACCTCCGGAGTCAACGTGCCATATTGTGAGGCGAAGCACAAGGACCTCGCATTTAGGCTAGCAAACGCGGACGCGAAAAATACTGACCGGACGTACAAGCGGAAGAACAAGGCACAGTACCACCTGTACGAATTCCAGGAGCGCGTTAGAACGCGCAGTCGTGGAAAGTTTACGTTCACAATGTTTTGGCGTTTCCTAGCGAGACCAAACGAGAGAAGCGTACACACCATGAGACTCGCGGGGCTTCGCTCATAATTTCAAGTTCGCGCCGCTGTTCAATCGCAGTTTCAATTCATGTGAAGCTGGAGTCGACACCCATGGCGCGGGCGATCAGCATGAAATCCTTCTCTCGCGCTCTGAGATGTCCGAAGCGAAAGGCGGCGCCCCAATGAGTCTTGTCCTTGATGAACGATAAATCTGCGATGAGTGGTTTGATGGGCGCTTCGGTCGCTTTGAGAAACTTCACATCGAGCCTGTAGGGTTCGAAATCTTTGGCCATTTTCACTTGATAGACTTCGCCGGTTAGGACGGATCCGATGGCGGTGAAGCTCTGAAGGAGCTCGCCATCGGGATAGGATGTGCGCGGCGAGTACATCGCGATGCCATCTCCGGCGTGGAGGCGCTGAAGAGGGGCCTTCTTACCATGATTGAGCTGAATGAAACCGCCTTCGACGCCAAGGCGGACGTGCTGGAGCGAGACGACGCCGATCCAAAACTGGCGGGAAGTCGCTGACATACGCCGCACTCCGATGCGCAGATGCTACCGCCGCGTAAGATAGCTTAGGTCTGAACAGCAAACAAACAGGCGCGGCTAATTGGGGGAGAGGCGGCGGGAATCGAGATACGAGTTGAGGGGGGCGGGACTGGCCGCAGGATCGGCGAGGGCGACGTAGCCATCGGGGCGGATGAGATAGAGGGCGTTATGGCGGAGTCCGGTTCGCGACACCTCGTCGCGCCAAGGAAAAACGCACAATTGGATCTTTCGCTCGCGGCACAATTTTTCGATTTCGGGCGGCGCAGCTCCATAGATGTGAATTTGCCAAGCGAAAGACGTAAGCGGGGCAAAATTGTCCTGGTAGTTTCCATTCGAGGCGAACTTGACCCAGGGCAGGCGGTCGCCGCCGTGAACATCTCCGGCTTGTCCTTGGCTGAGGCTGCTGTCGCGATATTCGACGACGGACTGCGAGACGGTGCGGAACATGAGGCGCCGGAAGGCGTTGAATTTGAAGAGCAGCGGAAGAAGATTCGGAGCGACATCTAGCCGGATGACGCGCGCAATCAAGCCGGGGTCGGTGACGGCGATAAACGCTCGATCGGTGGTCGCGACGAGACGGCGGGCAAACGCGATTCGTTCGGGTTCATAGGAATCGAGCAGGGAGGCATCGGCGCGGCCCTTCAGGACGGCGGCGATTTTCCACGCCAGGTTGACTGCATCTCCGATGCCAGTGTTCATGCCCTGGCCGCCGACGGGGCTGTGGATGTGGCCTGCATCGCCGAGCAAAAAAGCACGGCCCTGACGAAAATGATCGGCCACGCGATGGTGCACGCGATAGCTTGAAAACCAGTTGACGCGGTTCACGTCGATTTTCATCCAGGCGACGACGCGTTTGTTGACATCCTCCCAATCGAGTTCGTCGCGCTGGCGGGTGGTCTCGTCGCGAATCGTGCCGACCAGGCGCGCACGGTGATCGCCCTTCATCGGAAAAACGGCGAGAAATTCGCTGCGGTCGAGTCCGACGTGGATGTCGCCGTTCATGACGGGCCCGCTGCCGTTGACGTCTGCGACGAAAAAGAGATGCGAGTAGGTGCCGCCGGGAAAGCCGATACCGAGCCGCTCGCGAACGACGGAGCGCGCGCCGTCGCAACCCAGGAGAAACGGCGTCTCGAATGTTTCGGACGAGCCATCCGGTTTTTTGAGACGCGCGAGGACGCGATCTGCCGCGAGATCGAAGCTGACGAGTTCGGTCTCGCGTTCCACGTGGACGCCGGCCGCCGCGAGGCGGTCGATCAGGAAGCGCTCGTGCTCGTCCTGGGAAAAATCCAACGCGAATGGGTAAGGGCTGAGGTTGGCGCCGAATTCTCCAAAGACGGCGCGCGTCTTTTTCTTGCCGGCGACCCAAAAGCTGACGGCTCCGATTCGGATGCCGCGCGAGACGACGTCATCGGCGAAGCCCATTTGGCGGTAGAACTCGAGGGTGCGCGCCTGGACGGCGAGGGCGCGAGAGGTTGTGCCGGGGCCCGCGGTCTTGTCGATGATGCGGACGCGCACGCCGAAGTGGGTGAGCCAGAGGGCGAGCACGAGCCCGGTGGGGCCGGCGCCGACGATGAGGACTTGGCTGTTGGCACTTGATGGTTGGTTCATTCCTGGCCCGTCCTGCGAAACCACTTCATATCGTACAGGAGTCGGCGAGCTCCGGTTAACGGCTGCAGAAACTCGCCAGATGACTTGCGGTAGCTCGGGTACAGGTCTACAGTTGGCAGCAAGAAAAATCGCAGTTATTTCCGGAGCCAGGCCATGACATTCCGACTTTCGACTCGTTTGTTTCTCGCGACCATGCTTGTCTTCTTCCCGTTGACCGCGCTTTCAGGGGATACCGCAAACCGGGTCACGATTCTTTACGACGCATTTGGCAACAATCCATCAATGACCAAAGCTTGGGGCTTCTCGGCGCTGGTCGAGTACGGCGGCAAGCGGATCCTCTTCGATACCGGCGGGAATGCCGAGATCTTCGAACACAACGTCAAGGCCCTGGCCGTGGACCTCAGCAAACTGGATTTCGTAGTGCTTTCGCACCGGCATAGCGATCACATCAGCGGCCTCAGCTACCTGCTGCGCGTCAATCCGACAGTGAAGATCTACGCCCCGGCGGATCCATGGGGGCCATTTGGGTGGGGCGTGCCGAACAGCTTCTATCGTAAAGATGAATCCCTGCCGGCGGAGATGCGCTACTTCGACGGGAATCCCCCTGCTACCCTTACGGCAAGTACGCCTTGGCCTCAAGCGAACTTCGTACGCGTGGATTCAACGACTGAGATCGCGCCGGGAATTTTCCTCGTCCCAACCGTATCGCAAGTGCCGGGCACTCTCGAGCTTCGGGAGATTTCTCTGGCGATTCGGAGCCCGCAAGGCTTGATTATCGTCGATGGATGCTCTCACGCGGGAGTCCAAAACGTTCTCGAAGCGGCTACGAAGGTCGATCCGCATGTGCGGATTCTCTTCGGAGGACTCCACCTCGTCGGGGCCTCGGATGCCGACATTCAGAAAATATCCGCGGCGCTGCACGATCAGTGGAAGCTGGATTACGTTGCCGTCGGCCACTGCACGGGCGAGCCGGCCTTCGCCTCGCTGCAAAAAACCTTCGCCGACCACTACATCTATGCGGGGGTCGGCACCCTCGTGAACCTTCCCTGAAACGGAAGTTCCGTCTTCCCCGAAACGCGAAGCCAATGTCACGGCGAGGTCATAGATTTTTCATGGTGGATTCACGGAACGGAAGTAAGATGGTCCAGAAGGGCTAAGTGTGTCCCGCATGGCGACAGTAACCGCACCCGACGTTCTTTCCAATCCGCAACCAGTGCCTGAGAAGGCTCCGTCGAAGCGGGAGTATCCCGGCGCACTGGTGGTCGTGGAGGGCACGGACGGCTCGGGCAAGAGCACGCAGCTATACCTGCTGAAGCGCTGGCTCGAGATCGGCAGCTACCGGATTCATTTCACGGAGTGGAATTCCTCGCCGCTGGTCAAATCCGCGACGCGGCGCGGGAAACAGCGCAGAACCCTGACGCCGACGACATTTTCGCTGCTGGCGGCCGCGGACTTTGCCGACCGTTGCGAACGGCAGATCATGCCGCTGCTACACGGCGGGTACCTGGTGCTGGCGGACCGGTACATTTACACAGCGTTTGCTCGCGACGCGGCCCGCGGCTGCTCGCCACAGTGGCTGCGAAATCTGTATAGCTTCGCGCCGGTGCCGGACATGGCGTTTTACTTCCGGGCGCCGCTGGAAGTGGCCGTGAACCGCATCATCGGTGGGCGGCCGAAGCTGAAATATTATGAAGCGGGCATGGACCTGGGAATTTCGCTAGATCGCGCAGAGAGCTTCCGGATTTTTCAGGAACGAATCCTGAGCAATTACGACCAGATGGTGGACACGGATCATTTCGTGCGCATGGACGGCACGATGCCGGTAAACAAGCTGCAGAGGCTGATGCGGAAGCTGCTGTCGGAAAGAATCGATCTTTCACAGTTCGCGCCGAAGAAAAAGAAATGACACGATCGCGCGCACATTCGAACGGAAGCGCGGGCTCGAATGGACGGCCGCCGAGGCGTTCGCGAAGCGGCAACGGACGGAACGGGCAGCCGGACAGATACTCGCGGTTTTTTGGGGCGCCACTGCCGGGTGTGAACCCCGAAGAGCTGAGCGGGTCGCTTTTCGTGGTGGAAGGGACCGACGGCTCGGGGCGTTCGACGCAGATCGCTTTGTTGACGGAGTGGCTCGAGTCGGAGGGATTCGCGGTCGAGACGATGGGTTTGCGGCGGTCGTCGCTGGTGGGCGAGGACATCGACGCGCTGCTGGCGGAAAACACCGTCACGCGAATGACCGTGGCCCTGATGTACAGCACGGATTTCTTCGACCAGCTCGAGCGGCGGATTCTGCCGGCGCTGCGGTCGGGGCTGATCGTGCTGGCGGACCGCTATATTTTCACGCTGATCGCGCGCGCGGCGGTGCGCGGGATTGGCCGCGACTACCTGCATGGGATTTACGAGATCGCGCTGCGTCCGGACCTGACATTTTGGCTGAACGTGCGGCCGGAGGTTGCGTTCGACCGCGAATTCAAGAAATCGCAGACGATCAGCTACTGGGAATCGGGCCGGGACATGTCGCTTTCGAGTGATTTGTTTCAGTCGTTCATTCGGTATCAGTCGATGATCAAGCGCGAGTTCGAATATCTTTCGAAGCGGCACGGCTTCATCGAATTGGACGGCGAAGGAAGCGTCTCCGAGGTGAACCGAGCACTGCGCAAGCGGATCGCGTCGCATCTCGGAATCCGGAGCACGCACTACAAGCCTTCGCACGCGTTGTCGCACCTCTGGCGCTGACCAGTGGCCGCCCCTGTCCAACTGAGCGCGATCGACGCGGGGTCGAACGCGATTCGATTGGTGATCGCGCGCGCCACCTCTCCACAGCAGATTCAAATCCTCGAAAACGAACGGGTGGCGGTGCGGCTGGGGCACAACGCGTTCACGCGGCGGCTACTCGATGACGACACGATTTCGCGGGCGTCGCGGGCGTTCCGGCATTTTCGCGACCGCATGGATCACTATCATGTAAGCGCGTATCGCGCGGTGGCCACGGCGGCGGCGCGCGAGGTGCGCAACTATCGCTACTTGATGGACCGCATCCGGCGGAAATCCGGGATCGAGCTAGAAGTGATCAGCAGCGAGGAAGAGGCGCGTCTGGTTTGTTCGGCGGTGCACTGGGCGCTGGGCGACAAAATCCAGCCACGGCTGATCTTCGATTTGGGCGGCGGCAGTCTCGAACTAAATTTTTTCGAGCACAATATTCTGCAGCATCGTATCGCGCTGCCGCTGGGAACGATCCGGCTGATGGAGACGTATTCGATTGCCGGCGCAATCGACGAGGATCAGGCGCGGCGGTTGCGGCACCACATCGAGTCGCTGCTGCGCAGCGTACTTCCGACACCGCCGAAATTGTCGCGGGCCATCTCGGTGGCGTGCGGGGGAAATGCGGAAGCGCTGGTGCGCATCGCGCCTGGTCCGCCCGTGGGGAGAATTCCGGCGATCAATGTGCGGCTCCTGAAGGACCAGATGTGGCGATTGCTGGGCCTGGATGTGCCGGGACGCATGCGCGTGTTTCGCGTGAGGAAGGATCGCGCGGAGGTGATGGGAATCGCGGCGATTATCTTCACGACGCTCGCAAGATGGCTCGATTTGCGGACGATGCTGGTGCCCGGCGTGGGCGTGCGCGAAGGAGTGCTGCTCGATTTGGTGGCCGAGCAGTATTCGGGCGGCGCGGCATCGGAGGAAGAGAAGAGCCGCGCGGCGGAGTTGCTGGCGAATGCGCGATGGTTCGGACGGCGCATGAACTACGATCCGCAGCATGCGGACCAGGTGGCGCGGCTCTCGCTGTCGCTATTTGATCAGCTGCGGCCAATTCACGAGATGGGGCCGGAGCAGCGCCTGCTGCTGGAGTTGGCGGCTCTGCTGCACGACGTGGGGCATTTCGTCCATCGCAAGTCGCACCATCGGCACGGCGAATATTTGATTCGCAATGGCGACATACCGGGGTTGCGCGGATGGCGGCGCGATATGGTGGCGGCGCTGGTGCGTTATCACAACTGCAAGTCGGAGCCGCAGGTGGAGCATGCGTCGTACGCTTCGCTCGACGGGCCGCGGCGGCGGCAAGTGCGGATGCTGACGGCATTGTTGCGGATCGCGGAAAAGCTTGAATCGGAGCACGCACAGCGCGTGGCGGGCGTGGATGTGCAGATCGCGGGGAATCGCGCGATTTTCGTGATTCGCGCGCTTGACGGGACGCGGCTGGATGCGTCTCGCCTCGAGCGCAAGGCTACGCTATTCGAGAGAGAGTTCCATTTGAAAGCGGAGTTCCGCCGCGCGCAGAGGCGCGAGAAGGTAGCATAGGAAAATGATTCTGTACTTGGTTCGTCATGGAATTGCGGTGGACCGCACGGATCCGAAGTCGCCGCCCGAGGCGGAAAGACCGCTGACGGCGAAGGGAGTGCAGAAGACGCGCTCGGCAGCGCTGGGATTGCGGGCGCTCGGAGCCAAGCCTGACGTGCTGATCACGAGTCCGTTCGTTCGCGCGGCGCAAACTGCGGAGATTTTTGCCGAGGCGCTGGGATTTGCGCCGGAGAAGATTCGAGTAAGCGAGACGTTGAAGCCGGCCGAAAATCCGGCGGACATCGTGAAGGAAATTTCGCGCGTGAAGGCGAAGGAGATCGCGTGCTTCGGTCACGCGCCCCATTTGGATTTGTTGGTCGCGCACCTGGCGGGGGCGCGCGCACCATTTACGGAGTTGAAAAAGGCTGGGGTGGCGTGCTTCGAACAGGGGAAGGCGCAGGGGCGGTGGCACTTGTTGTGGATCCTGACGCCGAAGACGCTGCGAGAACTTGCCGACTAAGCGGCGCTGCGCGGTGAGGCGAGTGCCGACTGCGTAGCCGGCATGGCGCTTTGGAAAAGCTGCGGCGAGGCTGCGGCTAACTGGAACCCCGAGCGCCAGGCGGTCCAGAGGGATTTCGGCCCCGAGACGAGCGCGGCAAACTCCGCAATTCGGAGTTTCCGGGCGCGATCAATTCCTGCAATCCAATCGGAAACGATTTTCGTATCGAGACTTACGGCGTTTCGGCGGAGGTCGATCCGCAAGACGTCGAGATCGTGCAATTCCCCGAGCAGGTCCTGGCATTTTTTCAGATCGTTGGCCCAAGCCTGGTAATGCTGCGGCAGGAAATTCTCAACGACGTATCGAAACGCCTTGATTCCGATTCGCAAGCGATGCCAGGCGGCCGTGCTGCGCCGTTTGCGGGCTTGTTCGTAAAGCTGCACGGCTTCGTTCAAACGCGCGAGCGCCAGGCGCTGGAACACGACGCTCTCGAGCGGGAAGAAGCGCGCCTTGGGATCGAGCTTGCGATCGAGCTTTTTCCACTCTTTGCGATCGAATCGATCGAGGGCCTTGACTGCGTTTTCTTTCAGTCCGCGTTCGCGTAAGGCAAGGGTCCGAAGCATATGCCGGCGAGGGGCGCTGCCGGCCGGGGCAAGTTTTTTCACCCAACCGCGTTCGACTTGCGTGTCGCGCAATTCGCCCAGCGCGTGAAAGAGCGCGCGGCTGGTCTTCTTGACCTTTCGCCAGCCGGGATCGGGATAGACCTCGCCCAAAGCCTCGGCCATTGTGCGGCACCGGCGTAGGGCGACGCGCAAGTCATGCACGTCGTCTGCTTCCCAACTCGACTGCAGCTGGTCGGCACGCTCGAGCGTTCGGGTCATCCAAACGTCAAGGCCGATGGGCGAGGAGCGCGCGCCGGAAGCTAATTGGAGTGTCACTGCCACCAGACGACCACTTCTCCAGGAGGGTCAACCGAGCATCCATCGTAACCCGAGAGCGGGCGATTTTGCCAGTGCGGACTCGTAGGTGGGCTGAAAGCAATTCGGGCCGAAGGCAGCGCTTGCCGGCAGCACGGCATTGTGCGCAACAAATGGAAGCTAAGAAACGAAGGAACAACCAACTCGCGTACGCCCGTTTTCCATCTGTCGCACGTAGGCTTTGCGCAAGATCACACGGACGGGAGGCAGGATCGGAACATGCAGGACTGCATTGAACTGCTGCGGAACATCCTCGAGCGCGTCTAGTTGAAGCGCGACGCCGCCGTAGCTGAGGTCCATGACTTTGGCCGACTTTTGTACCTGGTCCATGCTCAGCATGGCGCGCGCCTTCGTGCCAACCAGTGACACGCGCTCCCATTTCCGCTGCTCCTTCCAAGGGCTGGGAGCGGGGGCGGGCGGTTGTGGCTGCGATGGCGGAGGTGCAGGGGCCGGCTTGGCCGCGGGCGCAGGAGGTATCGCCGGCGCGGGAGCCGCCTGCGGAGGCGGAGCGGGATGGGTGGCTTCGCGAGCCGCATGCGATTCGAATGGAATCGTGCGAGCGCGCGCATTCTGCTCGCGCGCAGAATACTTCAGCTCATAAAGCCTTTCATCGGCAATCCGCAGAAGAACGCTTTTTTGATCGCCATCCTGCGGATGGACAGCGACGCCGAAATCCAGCGTCACGTCGATGCCGAGATCGAAGGGATGCACTTCCGCTTCGTACTGCGCGCGGACGCGGCGGCACAGCGTCACGGCTTGCTCCGTGTCGGTCTGAGGCAAGAGCAGGGCGAATTCGTCGCCGCCGATGCGGAAGGCGGAGTCGGAGACGCGCAATGTCCTGCGGAGAGTCGACGCCGCAAGCGTCAGAACCTCATCGCCTCGCAGGTGGCCGTGCCGGTCGTTTACTTCCTTCAATTTGTGCAAGTCGAGAATCACGATCGCGAGCTGCTGGCCGTAGCGCTTGGCGCGGTTCAGTTCTTTCTCGCAGGATTCATCGAAGAGACGGCGATTGTACAGACCTGTCAGGCCGTCCGTGGCTGCGTTAATCTGCAGCTTTTTGAAATCCTCGTACTCCATCATGATCGGGACGCGCAGAAAATTCGTGGAAGCGAGCACGTCTACGATCGCGGTCTTGAGCGAAACTTTTCTACCGAAGCTGTCGCTCAGCTCGCGGCGGCGCTGAATGATGCGCTGCCAGTATTCGTTGGCTTGCGATTCGGTGAGATCGACCTGCGCAATGGTGTGAAAATACTGGCGCAGGAATTGCCCACGCGGGGATTCGTCCATCGCTTCGAGAGTCTCCGAGAGGAGATCCAGGAAAGACTCTTCTGTCGATGGCTTCAGCTCTGGAGCTTCGCCTGGCTGGGCCATTAAGATTCCGGCGGTCCTCGACTAAACCCTGACGGGCCGTGCGGGGGCGTTCATTATGTAGCACGGGACAGTCCAATCCGCGCAGAAGATTAGAAACGGGCGATTTTCCGGATTTGCCGGATTACTAGGTCGATTTGGCCGTCACGGGATGGACAGAAGATGTCAACCAACGCAACGACAGTGAAAACTGATTCCACTCAACGGAGAATTGCCGCCGCTCACATTCGACCTAACGCAATTGCTTTTAGCCGATCGGTTTGAGGAATTCCACGCCAGCCAAATGAACATCGCCCGCCATCCTCTGCCGCCTGACTCTGGCTTGAATGGGCGGCATGCCGGCAGGAACCAAAGCCGAGGACGTTATGGATGGGGCTGGTATTGTGAGGGTGATGATCTCGTTCAACGCGAGGGCTCTGGGGCAGGTGATAAACGCGCCCAATGCCCCGATATTCAACGTCTTAGCAAGTTCCATGAATTGCTCGCCATGGGCGTCTCGCCCACGGATAAACAACGGCACCTGCAGACGGATGCGCTGATAGCGGCGGCGTTCGTCGGTGGTTGTAGCGGTCATCCGTTGTTGAAGCACTTCTTCTCTAGCGTTCATGCTCCCGTGCCCTGCGGGTACGAAAGTATTAGTACCTGATCTTGAGCCGCAATTTGAGGGCAAGTCGACCGCTCTCAGGCGGAATTACGGTAAGTCGCGCTGTGCCAGTGTGATACAGGGAGCGAAGCGAATGCAGACGACTGACTTCTGCAGTGAAAATGCGAGGATTTACTGCAATTCATTGCCAAAATTGTGCAAACGCAGGACCTGTTTACCATTGACACTCCAGGTGTTGGTTTGCGAGCATCGTCCAAGCCAATCTATTAGCGTCCCCATTCGCAATAGATGAAGTGTCTCTGGCCGGCCTTGAGGCCCGGAGGACGATTTGGCGAATAGTATTGCAATCGACAGGGAAGCCTCCGGCCATCCGAATTTTCAATTGATGGCGAGCTTGCTGGATGCAGTCGACCGTCCTTTGTTGGTTTCAGACCGGGCCGGACAACTGATTTTCATGAGCCTGCACGCCCAAGACGCCTTACATTCGGTTGGATTTAATTCGAAACCGGATTTCAATCTTTTTCGCGATCTTCTGCGGACCGATCGGGCTGGAGTAATCGATCAACTGGAGCGCGGCGAGCAAGAAGTAAATCTACCTGTCGAGCTGCCCGAGGGAAAATCCCGCGTTCGAATTCGCTGGCTGCCCGAGCCGGACTGGCTTGCCGTGTCGATCGAAGTAACTGCTGCGGAGCCTCCTGCGGACGAGGCGCAAATGCGCCAGACCGTGCAGGAGTTGATGCAGGAACGCGAAATCACGTATCGAAATCTTCTCGCTGCATATCTGCGATTGCAGGAAGCAAACCGGCAAAAAACGGTTTTTCTGGCGTCGGCAGCGCACGAATTGAAAACTCCTCTGGCGGTCATGAAGGGCTATTACGAGCTTTTGCTCTCGGGCTCGCTAGGGAAATTGAGCGAAAAGCAGCGCGAAATTTTGCAGGAATCAAAAGAGAGCTGCGACCGGCTGGTGCGACTCGTTTCGATGTTCCTGAATTATTCGGCTCTCGAGAGCGGCAAGCTGGTGCTGCAGTTGCGGGACAACGATTTGCGCGATTGTATCAACGACATGACCGGGAGATGGCAGGACGCGTTCCAGCGCGCGAATGTGCGGCTGGAGATGCGTGTTGACGCAAATCTGCCGATCTTCAAATTCGATTACCAGAAGGTCCAGCAATGCATGGTCAACCTGCTGGACAATGCATTGAAACACACGCCGCCGGGCGGATCGGTAACGTTGCAGGCGCAGCCCCATTTTTGGGAGCGCCGCGTTTCGGATGGGGCGCCCTCGCTGGAGCGACGCCGCACGAACGGGCAGCGACCGAATAGCGTTCTGGTCTCCGTGACGGATACCGGCGCAGGCATCGCTCCGGAATTTCACCAGGAGATATTCGAGGAGTTCGTGCGGGTTGATCCTTCTTCTTCGGGAATGGGCCTGGGTCTTGCAATCACGAAGAGGTTGATCCAGGCGCACCGCGGAAAGGTTTGGGTCGATAGCGAGATAGGACGAGGAAGCTCATTTTCGTTCCTGCTACCGATCAACGTGGAATAATAGGGAATGCGCCGGGGATGTACCATCCCCAGGGAAGACGATGACCAACAAAGAAAAGATCATGGTGGTAGACGACGAGCCGAGCATACGGAAGTATCTGCAGACTCTGCTCGAAGTGGACGGGTTTGACGTCGAGACGATCTCCAGCGGCAAAGAAGCGCTGAAACGGATCGCGGAAGACGGCGCGCGGCCAAACTTCATGATCCTGGACGTGCTGATGCCCGAGATGGACGGGCTCGAGACCCTGCGCCAACTGATGCAGATCGACCGAAGCTTGAACGTGATCATGCTTTCCTGCTCGAACGAGGTGACCACCGTCGTCGAGGCGATCCGAATCGGGGCGCTCGATTACCTTACTAAGCCGTTCGAGAAACCGGAGCTCGATGCTGCGTTTTTGAAGTGCCGCCAGAAACAGGAGCTTCGCTCCGAAAATCAGGCGCTGCGCGAATACTGCGAGACGCTGACGGAAGACATTTCGTTCCTCGCAGCCAGCCCGCAAATGCTGAAGATTCGGCAGCAGATTTTGCAGATCGCACCCGTGGATGTGCCGATCTTCATCAGCGGGGAAAGCGGAGTGGGAAAAGAAGTGGTGGCGCGCATGGTTCACTTGCGGTCGACTCGGCGCCAGCAGCCATTCGTGAAGGTGAACTGCGCTGCATTGCCGGGCGAACTGCTGGAATCCGAGTTGTTCGGCTATGAACAGGGCGCTTTCACGGGCGCGGTGCGGCCGAAACCGGGCAAGTTCGAATTGGCGAACAAGGGAACGATTTTCCTGGACGAAATTGCAGAGATGAGCCCGCATCTTCAGGCCAAGCTGTTACACGTGCTGCAGGATGGGCAGTTTTCGAGGCTCGGCGCGCGATCGGTGGTGAACGTGGATGTTCGCGTCCTGGCCGCAACGAATATGGACGTGAAGGAAGCGATGCGCTCCGGACGATTCCGCGAGGATCTGTACTATCGCTTGAACGTGCTTTCGATTCACATTCCTCCTCTGCGCGAGCGCATTTCGGAAATTCCGCTGCTGTTCCGGCACTTTCTTACGAAATATGCTGAGAAATACTCAAAGCCGGTTCCCGAGCCTTCCAAGCACCTGCTGGAAGCCGCGATGCGTTATTCATGGCCGGGCAACTTGCGCGAGCTGGAAAACTTTATCAAGCGTTACGTGATTCTCGAGGACGACGAAGGCAGCTTCAAAGAGCTGCTGGAAATGACCGGCCAGCAGCAGCGCATGGCTCCGCGCGAAGAGCCGCCGACGCCGCCCAAGGAGCAGGGACTGAAGGCCCTGGTGCGCAGCCTGAAGGATGAAGCGGAGATGGAGGCGATTGCCGACGCGCTCGAGAAGACGAATTGGTGCCGCAAGGACGCGGCCCGTATGCTCGAGATCAGCTACAAGGCGCTGCTCTACAAGATGCGCCAGTTTAATCTCGATTCAGGACGAGGTGCGCGGTCTGCCGCAGCGAAAGCCGCAAAGGCTAACGCAGTCGCGAAGGAAACAGCTGAGAAAGAGCCGGCAAAGGACGAAGCTGCGGCGCCTGCTCCTGCCGGCCGAGAATCCTAGCGTCTGCGTTTTAAGTCCAGCGCGTCATTTTCGGAGCGAGTCGTTCACCGAAGAGCCTCGCGAGTACTACAAAAATTTTTCCGCGCATCAATTTCTTGTGTCATCGGACTGCGAAGTTTGACTGATTTTGATTGATCGCCGCCGGCGCTAGATCTTTCGAAGTACAGAATTTCGGCGCGCGAGCTGCCGCAAATTGCAGTTCCACTTTCAAACAAACAGCGAAATCACTTCTCACTGAGAGTCCTATAACCCCTGATTTAAGTTGCATATCTAAGGCACATACTGCGAAATATTTCTTTTTGTTTGTGTGCAGGTTGGTCTAGTATGCGTGCTCGAAAGATTTTTGACGCGTCAATCCGGGCCGCGCTGAGGACGCTTTTTGCTGCAAAACTGTGTTGCGTTCTAGGTGCTTTTCTACCGCAACGAGGCCTTGTATATAGCTGCCAGGCATGAGCCATCGGGGCGTTGGCCGATCCTGCTTCTGCGGCCGAATTTCGAGTTTTCGGATTGTCGATTCAGCTGAGCGGTGATCTTTGCGCTTCAATCCAGTCCTGAAGGAGCAGCCAGAATGACCGAACGTCGCTTGGCCCGCCGGTATGATCTGTCCCTGCCGGTTACGGTTCGTTTGCCGATCAACCGAGAGCCGAAGTCGCACAGCGGCCAAACCCGAGACATCTCGACGCGCGGCGTGTATTTCACGGTACGAAACGACCTGGCGCCCGGGACGGAACTGGATTTCACACTCACATTGCCGGCCGAGATCACGCACGGCTCGGAGGTTTTCGTGCGCGCCCATGGGCGCGTGGTGCGCGTAGACAAGCGCGGCGAGGAAGCCCAGGAAGGGATCGGCGTGGCGGCCGTGATCGAACGCTACGACATCATTCGTGGCGAAGGCTCTCACGTCTAGCTTGTAACCTTCGAAGTTCAACATTCCTCCTTCAAAATCCCCGAGCGAGTACTAGGACGAGGTAGTTCCAGAGGCGCACGTGACGAAACCGATGTACCCTTGCTCGCTTCCCGCTGCTCGGAATTACGATTCCCATTAAGGCTATCGCTTTTCATGCGCCAAACGATTGAAGACGTGGCCGTGGTTATGGTATCTCCCCTGTAGTAGTCCTATAAACTGGTCGATATCCACTGAAAATAGGGGCGTTACGAATTTTAATGGTGAGCTCGCCTCTATTCTAAGGCCGCACGAAAGCGGCGACGTTTGGTTTCCCGAGTGCTGTATCTGGACCCGAGGAGCTGAGCTTCCGCAGCGCCAATGGCATCATCACCTCAATTAGCGCCCGAATATGGCTCATCGGCAGGAGAACTGCCGCCGACACACGTCTATTTCGGTCCGTCTGCCGCGATGCGGGCCGTCCGGCAGCGGGTCGAGCGAGCCGCGGGGCTGAACGTTCCGATTCTATTGCTGGGAGAAAGCGGCACCGGAAAAGAAGTTCTGGCGCGCTTCGTTCATGCACGCTCGCCGTGGCGGAATGGGCCATTCGTGAAAGTGAATTGTCCGGCGATTCCGGGCACGCTGCTCGAAAGTGAGCTGTTTGGCTTTCAAAAAGGGGCGTTCACGGGGGCGACGCAGGCCAAACCCGGCCGCATGGAGCTTGCCCAGGGCGGCACGCTGTTCATGGACGAGATTGGCGAGCTCGATCCAAGCCTGCAAGCAAAACTGCTGCACGTCCTGCAGGACGGGCACTTCACGCGAATCGGCGATCATGAAGAGAAACGCTTGGATGCGCGAGTAATTTGCGCGACCAATCGGGACCTTCATCGTGAAATTGAACGCGGCGCATTTCGGTCCGATCTCTTCTATCGAATCAATGTGATCAGCGTCGTGCTTCCGCCGTTGCGCGAACGCCGCGAGGACATCCCGCATCTTGCCGAATACCTCCGGCAGGCATTCAATCGGCGCTTTCAGAAAGAAGCGGCGCCACTTTCGCGGGATGTACTGCACGGCCTGGAGCGGCGCGAATGGCCAGGGAACGTCCGCGAGCTCGAAAATTGCATGGCGCGGTACGTGATCCTGGGGTCTGAGGAAGCGTTCTTCGCGGAACGCGATGAGAAAAAACCTCTGAACCTTAATCTCGAAACCAATGAACGCGGCAACATGCCGCTGAAACGCATCGCGCAGCAAGTAACGCGCCGTTTGGAACGCGACCTAATCTTGAAGGTGCTTCAGGAAAATCACTGGAATCGCCGCAAAACGGCCCAAGTGCTGAAAATCAGCTACCGCGCGCTTCTCTATAAGGTTCGGCAAGCGGGCATTCCGTCGAAGCGTCCCAGGCCGAAGGCGGACGCAGCAGTGAAAGCCGGCGACACTCCGGCAGCCGATCTGTAAATCCCCTCCTTACGCGGCGTCCCAATTTGGTAGAGCTGAAAGTACCCCGTGTCTGATATGAAATTACGCGTCCGTTAACCTTGCCCGACGCGCTCAGTTGGGCTAGCCTAAATTACAATGTCTAGAGCAGATAAAAATGGCAAGGCGAGTCTGAAAGTTTGTCTGCTTTCGCCGCACCCGATGGTGTTGGACGAATTCCGGCGGCTGCTCGAGGATTCAGGTTTCCAGATTGCGTCGCGTCAGCTTGATTCGATGCTGGCGCCTGACCTGCGCAACGTTGATCTTCCGAAGGCACCCATCTACGTGGTAGACGCTCACGCAGCGCGGCAAGCGACGGGAGCGCTGCTCACCAACATTTTGGACAAGTATCCAACCTCGCGACTTCTAGTGGTGGGAGACAAGCTCAAGGAAGCCGACAGCTATGGACTGTTGCGAATGGGAGTGAAGGGAATCCTTTCGTACGCGGAGGCTCGTGAGCAGCTCGCGCGGGCGTTGCCACAAGTTGCGGCTGGCGGGATCTGGGTTCCGCGGCCGGTGCTGTCGCGTTTTGTCGATTCGATCCTGAACACCACCCAGGGGCGCCGGCTGCGCGCGGAATCTCCCGGCGACCTGAGCAAGCGCGAGCAGGAAGTGCTGAATGGCTTGCTCGAGAATCTCGCGAACAAAGAAGTCGCGGACCGGCTGCACATTTCCGAGCGCACCGTAAAGTTTCACGTATCGAATCTGCTGGCCAAATTCGGCGTGCGGCGCCGCGCGGACCTGATCCTGCTGTGCTATCAGCGCCGCAACATGAACGCCTCCTAAGCGCGTCTGCCCTCGCGAATTTCATTCCTGTTTGAACAGGCTCGTAGCGAATCGCTGCTATAATTTTGCTCGCGTGTTTTTTGAGGCGCGAATATTCGAATCGCACGCCGCTAGCGAAATAGATGCCTGCCTTTTCTATCGAAAATTTCGGATGTCGAGCCACCGAAGCCGATGCGGCGGCATTGCGAAGCGGCCTGCAGTCGAGCGGTTTGAAACTGACCGACGAGCATGCGTCCGCCGACTTCGTGGTGCTGAACACGTGCACGGTGACGGCCCGGGCCGATTCGCAAGCTCGCGATGCGATCCGCAAGATTCATCGGGCAAACCCGAGTGCGCGGATTATCGTAACGGGTTGCTATGCACAGCGCGCACCCGACGAGATTGCGACGCTCGAAGGCGTCTCGTACGTGGTCGGAAATTCGCAACAGGCGGAGATTCCGCGCTTAGTGCGTGAATGCGTAGCGGGAGCATGTGGCAGTCCGCCAGCATCGCGTCTGCAAGCTGAGAATTTCGCGGGGCACGCTGCATTTGTTTCCATCGCGGAAGTGGATGACGGGATGTCGCTCTCGCGCGGGCCGGCAAAGATTCTTACGGGCGACATCTTGATGCATGCCGGCGTGCAAGTCGCTCCAGCGGAAATGGGGAGCGATCGCACCCGCCCCATACTGAAAGTGCAAGACGGCTGCAACAATCGTTGCAGCTACTGCGTGATTCCCTTCGTTCGCGGGCGCAGCCGCAGCCTGCCTCACGAAACAGTTGCGAACGAAGTGCGCAGCCTCGTTACGAGCGGCGCGAAAGAGATCGTGCTGAGCGGAATCAATCTCGGGAGCTACGGCCGGGACCTTTCACCGCGAGTCTCTCTCGCGAGTCTCGTAGCGCGCATTCTAGGCGAGACCAGCATCGACCAGCTTCGGTTTAGCTCGATTGAGCCGCAGGACGTGACTGCGGATTTTGTCGCATTCGTCGCCGGGTGCAATCGGATCGCGCCGCACTTTCACGTGCCGCTGCAGTCGGGCTGCGACCGCATTCTGCGCGCGATGCATCGGTGGTATCGCGCCGCACATTACGCGGAGCGCATCGAGCTAATTCGGGGCTTGCTGCCCGATGCCGCCATCGGCGCGGACGTGATCGTAGGCTTCCCCGGCGAGACAGATGAGGATTTCGCCGAAACTCGGCGATTCATCGAGCGGCTGCCGTTCACGTATCTGCACGTTTTTTCCTTTTCTGCGCGGCCCGGCACTGCGGCGGCTGACCTCGCGGCCGCTGTGCCCGCACACGTCATTCGTGAGCGGGCTCGCGCTCTGCGCACCTCGGCGGAGGAAAAGTCCTATGCATTTCGAGCGGCGCAGGCTGGACGAACGCACCGTGCGCTGACTTTGAATCGGCGCGGAGAAAATTGGACGGAGGCTCTCACCGGGAACTACTTGAAACTGCGAATCGCCGGATCCCATCCCCCAAACGAATGGTGCGAAGTGCGCCTCACTGCTGACCCGCTTGAGGTTCTGGACGCGGCCGTGACGTCGTCCGCAGAAACGCCTGCCTAACCCTCGAAAACTACCTGCGCGAGCGCCAGGTTTCCACTGTGCGTAATCGAGATTGAAATATTTTTCACCCCGAGCCGGTCCGCAATCTGCCGGGCCACTCCTTCCAGCCGCAGCGTGGGCTTGCCACTCGGCTCGCGGACTATTTCAATATCGCGCCAGCGCACTCCGCGGCTCCAGCCGGTGCCAAGCGCTTTCATCGCCGCTTCTTTGGCAGCGAAGCGCGCGGCATAACGCTCGAACTTGTTTTTGTGCTTCTCACAGTAGGAAACTTCTTTCGGAGTGAACAGGCGCTCGAGAAATGGCGCGCCGTGTCGCACAATGGCCGCTTCAATCCGGTCCACTTCAGCGATGTCCAAGCCCAGGCCGACGATCAATCTCGCTCCCGCAGACTCTGTGCGCCGTGCAGTCCACGCAATGCCGCACATACTATAATCGAATGGCGAGCCCACGGCTCGTTGACACGACGCAAGATGGCGACTGCACTCCAAAAGAACAAAACTGCGCGGCGCAATCGCGCCGGAAAGCGTGCGGCAGAAGGACAGCCCGAATGGAAGCTGCGCCGCGCGAGCGGTCTACAAATCCTCGAAGCGAGCGCCTTTGCCAAGCTGCCGTGGATCATCCACGGCTTCAGCACGTGCCCCGGCGGAGTGAGCGAATTGCCGCACGCGATCGCGGACGGCGAACGCGACACGCCAAGGAAGCCAGAACGAGTCTTAAACTTGGGCTTCAGCGACTGGGACTTGCGCGAGCATGTCGCCGAAAATCGCGCGAGGTTTTTTCGCGCGGTCAGCGCGGAAAAGCTCCGCATCGTCGCGCTGCGCCAGATTCATTCCGATATCGTGCATATCGTGCCGGCGAAAGCCACCGCTGGCTCCGAATTCGCGCCGCAAGGCGATGCGCTCATCGCGCACGAGCCGCACGTCTTGCTCACAATCCAAACCGCAGACTGCGTCCCGATCCTGCTGGCGGACACGAAGCGCCGCGTGGTGGCCGCGATTCATTCCGGCTGGCGCGGCACGCTGCGGCGCGTCGCTGCAAAAACGCTCGGGCGCATGCAGATGGAATTCGGAACGTGTCCAGAAGATGTAATCGCCGCGCTTGGGCCCGGCATCGGCCGCTGCTGTTATGAAGTTGGTGAAGAGGTCGCCAAGGAATTTCATGCGCAGTTCAGCCACGCGCGCGACTGGTTCGACGGTCCATTCGATGCGCTGGCAGCCGGTGAAAATGATCCGAGCTGGCTGCCGTGGCTTACGATGATGCCGCCGGGCCATCAGCCTGCGCCGCCGCGCGTCCGTCTCGACTTGATTGCGGCAAATCGTGCGATTCTGGCGGGTGCAGGCGTCGCAAGCGCGTGTATTTTTTCGTCCGGATACTGCACCGCCTGTCGAACGGATCTCTTCTTCAGTTACCGCCGCGAACGAACGACCGGCCGGTTGATGGCCGCGATTGGGATTCGCTGAAAATCGACGGGCGCTTCGTAGCAGAGGCGTTTGGGGCGGCTTAAGAGAACTTCCTCGATCCGCAAACGTCCTCGAAATGACCGTACTCTTTAGGGGGTGGCATCAGCCTGGCGCATTGCGCCTGCACCGAGAACCGCTGTTTCCAGTAGCGCGAGCTGGCCGCAGGCGGCCATCACGTCTTGCCCGCGCGAATAGCGCACGAACACCGGCACGCCTTTCTCGGCAAGTATCCTGCGAAATTCCTCGATTCGCGGCGCGCCCGGCTGCTTGTACGGCAAATCGCCCGGATTCCAAGGAATCAGATTCACCTTTGCGCGGACGTGCGAAAGCAATTTCACCACGCGCCGCGCATCTTCGGGCGAATCGTTGAACTCGCCGAGCAGCACGTATTCAAATGTCAGATGTTCCCACGGCCGCAACGGATATTTCGCGCAGGCATCGAGCAGCTTCTCGAGCGGGTATTTGCGATTGATGGGCATGATGGCGTCGCGCTGCGCGTTCGATGAAGCGTTCAGCGAAATCGCCAGCTTCGGGCGGATTTTTTCCTGCGCGAGTTTTTCGATTCCAGGCACGATGCCGCTGGTTGAAAGCGTCGCGTGCTTGGGCGAAATCGCCATCCCGTTCGGGTCAAGCAGAATGCGCAGCGCGGCCATAACCGGGTCGTAACTCAACAGCGGCTCGCCCTGCCCCATCAGCACGATGTTGGTCTGCGGCTTGAGCGCGTCGCGATTGTCTTCGAGTGCGACGAGCACCTGGCCGATAATTTCGCCGGCGGACAAATTTCGCACCAGCCCGAGCGTCGCCGTGAGGCAAAACCTGCAATCGACCGCGCAGCCCGCCTGAGTCGAGATGCAAATCGTCTGGCGATTTTCTTCCGGCATGAAGACTGTCTCGATCGTCGCCGCTTTTGCCGCACGCGCGTCGCCGAGGTTTGCGTTCACCGTTGCGTCCGCCGTGGCACTCGCGGCAGACAACGCAAGCACATAGCGCACCGTGCCATCGCTCGACGCGTGCCGTCGCACGATACGCGGCAGCGCAATCGAGGCTTCGCGCGCCAGCCGCTCGCGCAGCGCCGCCGGCAAATTCGACATCATCGTGAAGTCGAATCGCCGCTCAGCGTAGAGCGCGTGATAAATCTGAGCGCCGCGATAGCCCGGCTCGCCCATCGATTCAAACTGTGCGCGCAGCTCCGCCACAGATCGGCCGAGCAGATTGGTCGGATTCGAATCATTCAACAGCATTTGGCACGATGATAGCATGCCCGGATTTGCGCGCTTTTGAGCGCTGCACCTGGCATGACTTTGTCGTTGCGCCGTGCCAGAATAGAGTCTGACAACTTAGCTTGAGATAAACATGATTCAAGAAACTTCCAACGTGCACAAAACGATTCTGCCGAACGGGCTCGTCGTTCTCACCGAGCCGATGGACCACGTCTACTCGGTTTCGGTAGGAATCTGGGTGCGCGTCGGGTCGCGCCGCGAGCCTGCCGACCTGAACGGCATTTCGCATTTCATCGAGCACATGGTCTTCAAAGGCACTGCGCGGCGCACCGCCGAGGACATCGCGCAGGAAGTCGATGCCATCGGCGGGATGCTCGACGCATTCACTTCGAAAGAAATGGTCTGTTTCAACGCGCGCGTGCTCGACGAGCACCTTCCGAAAGTGTTCGATATCGTTGCAGACATGGTGCTCGAGCCGAAATTCGCGGACGAAGATATCGCGCGCGAGCAATCCGTCATCATGGAAGAAATCCGGATGACGCAGGATAATCCTGAAGACTTGGTCCACGAGCTGTTCACGCAAAATTTCTGGAATTCGCATCCGCTCGGCAAGCCAATTCTTGGCACGCAGGAGACGGTCTCCGCGTTCGATCGCAAGGCATTGCAGGACTGGTTCCGGCGGTGCTACGCGCCGAACAATCTGGTGGTGACCGCCGCGGGCCATCTCGCGCACGCGCAGTTGGTCGACCTGGTCGCGGAACGATTCGCGAATCTCGCGCCCGTTCCCGATGGCTTCGAGGACCCACGGCCCGAGCCAACGGCGCACATCACGCTGCGCACGAAGCGGGAACTCGAGCAGGTGCATCTCTGCCTGGGCGTTCCGGCGCTGCCGATGACGGATCGCCGGCGGTTCGCGCTTTCCGTGCTGAATAACATCCTTGGCGGCGGTATGTCGTCGCGGCTGTTTCAGAATATTCGCGAGCGCCTCGGGCTGGCGTATGCGATTTTCAGCGAGATGAGCGCGTATCGCGACGCCGGCGTGCTTTCTGTCTACGCCGGCACGTCGCTTGAGACGGTGGATCAGGTGTTGCGATGCGTAGTCGAAGAGCTGCGGCGCCTGCGCGACGAGCCGCTGAGCGAAGACGAATTGCGCCGCGCCAAAGATCACCTTAAGGGAGCGACGCTGCTGGCGCTCGAAGGCTCTGGCTCGCGCATGTCGAATCTGGCGCGCTATCACATCTACTTCGACCGCTATTTCACGCCCCAGGAATTGATCGCCATGCTCGAAAGCGTGACCGCCGATGAAGTGCAACAGCTGGCCCGCGAATTCTTCCGGCCCGATCAGGTCGCCGCTTCCGTCGTTGGCAACCTCAACGGATTCAAACTCACGCGCGACCGCCTCGTCATTTGAAGTGCTGCTTCCGGCACGGTTGCCGAATTAACTAGTTGATACAGTCCCACCTCATCACTAGCATCGGTCGAAGGGGGTGATCCTATGTCCTTCCGGCGGTCCGCTGTCTTATTCGCTTTCGTTTTGACGATCTCGGGGTAGCCGCTGGAGCCAATTATGTGACGGATCCGTCCTGGCAACTCTCTGATCCGAATGCTGCGGACACGAGGGCTTATGCGGCCGCACTCGAGCAGGCTCGGGCTATCGCGGATCAGATGGCGAAATCGTTCGGGGGAAAAGTAGGTGCTCTGCTATATGCGACGAACCAAAACCGGATGTTTTCGCAACTGCCTTATTTGACCTCAGAGGTGACCGTGAATGCAGACGCTGCAACCGTGGGGCCACGACAATGGCCGCCGGTTCATCCGGTCAAGCTGCTACCGCAAAAACTCGACCGCAGCGCCATGGTCCGCGCCATTTTCGCTCTGGAATAGCGGTACTTGGCTGTTTGCGTGTCCGTAGTTTCGATTTGGCACAGTGCGCATGAAAACGCCTGTGCCTTGCTCCGTTGGCGTCGCGGGCTCAAAATCTTCGTTTTTCCTTTGACGTGGTAGTCGCTGTTTGCGATTATCGTCCCGACCTCGTCGAAATGGGCTGCCCTGAGGCGTCTGGGCTGCCCGAAGTAACGGCGGGCGCTGGGGGACCCGGCATCTCGTTCCGCATTTCGATTCTCGCCTCCGGCAGCACGGGCAACGCGACGTTGCTCGAAACGGACCGCACGACTCTCCTCATCGACGCAGGCATCGGCAAAAAAGAAACGCAGCGGCGTTTTGAAGCGCTGGGGCGCGGGCTTCCCGAGCGCGTCGACGCGATTTTGTGCACGCACGAGCATTCGGACCATTCCTCGGCGCTTGCGCAGCTGTCTCGCGAATGGGACTGCCCGACGTACCTCACCGAGCTGACGCAGCGCGAAGTGCTGAAAATGTACGCGGATGGCTCGGAGAAAAAAGCCAAGCGCTGGGAGCGAGTGGAATACATTCGCGCGGGCGAGCCGTTTGCGATCGGCGATATCGAAATCGATCCGTTTGCGATTCCGCATGATGCGGCTGATCCGGTGGGCTATTGCTTCCGCGCGAACGGGGCCAGCCTGACCGGCGGGCAGGTAAAAGTCGCGATTGTCACCGATCTTGGCTACATGCCTGAGCTGGTGAAATACCGGCTGCGCGAAACCGATTTCCTGATACTCGAGTCGAATCACGATCTCGACATGCTGAAGCTTGGCCCCTATCCCTGGTACATCAAGCAGCGCATCATGAGCCGCACGGGGCATCTTTCAAATAATGTGGTCAGCGAATTTTTGGCCGATGCGGATGTTTTCGACGGCCAGGCGCAGCATCTAGTTCTCGCGCATCTGTCTGAGGAAAACAATAATCCCTACGTCGCGCGGCTTTCCGCCGAACAGGCTCTTGCCAGCCGTCCGTCTGAATACGCCTTCCGCGGCTCACTTCACGTCGCCTCGCAGCACACCCCCCTCGGCCCCTTCGAGCTCTAGCCGCGAGTTTTTGTTTTGCATTCGTAGCGCCTGCCTGCCGCGGGCAAGGCGACCTTCGGGTCGGCCGTCTATCCGTGCGGCATCCCCTCGAACGCTCGCAGGACAGCTCGTACTGTGCCCCGTCGCCGACTGTCCTTTAGTACAGTATTTGTTTCCCGCCGGTTTGCTAGCCTGAGAGGTTGCTATCCGGAGCATCTTGCGATGAACGGCAAAGTCGAGGCGCAATCGACAGCCACCAGAATGGCAGCTTGGCAGCCGCTCCAGCCCGGCAAGGACGCGCCGTTGGCCGCCCTCAGAGAGAGCCCCCGCGCTCGGTTCAGTCCGAAAATCTATGAAATTCTTAATCGCAACATCCAGGAATTAGAATCCGGCCAACTCATTGAAAACACAGAGGGCCGACGCACTCTAATCGCAACAAAACGGCAATTGCGAGAAAATGTAATTGCACGCGGTTGCCCCGCATTTCGCCGAAGTATATACTGGGAATATATATCACCCGAAAGGCTGTCATATGGCCAAGACCGGCATTGCCAAACTTTTTCGCAATGGGCGCAGCCAGGCTGTCCGACTGCCGCGCGAGTTCCGATTTGAAGGAGACGAAGTGCGCGTGCGCAAGGTTCCCGAAGGCGTCCTGCTCGAGCCGCTCATTTCGGATACGGCCACGTGGCTCAGCGAACTGGATCGGCTAAATGAAGAGCCGCTGCTCGAGGGCGGCCGCAAGCAGCCGAAAACTCCCCGCCGCCGGATCTTTTCGTGAGATACCTTCTCGACACGAATGCGTGCATTGCGCTCATCAACAAAACCTCGTCTGCGGTGCGGATTCGGCTCGATCGGGTGCTCGAAGAAGGCTCGGAGGTATTCACGTCGACGGTGGTATCTTTCGAGCTGTGGTACGGGGTGCACAGGAGCGCTCGAAAGGAAACCAATGCGAAGCGCGTCGATATGTTTTTCGCGGGGCCCATCCGGGTTTTGGCTTTCGAACAAGAAGATGCTCGGAGCGCGGGCCAAATCCGCGCGGCGCTCGAAACCGCCGGAAGAACTATCGGCGCATATGACACAATGATCGCGGGCCAGGCCGTTCGAAACAAGCTGACTCTAGTGACAGCGAATACTCGCGAATTCGGGCGAGTCGAGAAGTTATTCTGGGAAGATTGGGCTAAACCATCATGATCGAAGGAAAATGGAATTGATCGCACGGTATACGCGTTCGGAGATGGGCCGCGTCTGGAGCGACCAGAACAAGTTCGAGAAATGGCTCGCAGTGGAACTGGCCGCGACGGAGACGCTGGCGGAAGCAGGCATCGTGCCCCGCGAGGCCGCAGCGAAATTACGCGAACGGGCGCGCGTCGATGTGGCGAAGATCAATGAAGTTGAAGCGGAGGTGCGGCACGATGTGATCGCATTCACGATTGTGGTGCAGGAATCGGTGGGCGATCCCGAAGCGGCGCGCTGGCTGCACTACGGGCTCACTTCAAATGACGTAGTCGACACGGCGCAAGCGCTGCAGATTCGCGAAGCGTCCGCGCTAATCGAAAAAGGCATCACGCGCCTGGCCGAGGTGCTCGAAAAGCGCGCCTGGGAATTCAAGGACACGCCGGAAATCGGCCGGACCCATGGGATTCACGCCGAGCCGATTACGTTTGGGCTGAAGCTCGCGAACTGGTATGCGGAAAATCGCCGCGATGCGGCGCGGTTCGAACACGCGGCGCGCGAAATGGCGGTCGGGAAAATTTCTGGAGCGGTTGGGACGTGCACCCATCTTGGCCCGGAAATCGAGCAGAAAATCTGCGCGCGCCTCGGCCTTTCGACCGCTCCGATCAGCTCTCAAGTGATCGAGCGCGACCGGCACGCGCAGTATATTTCGACGCTCGCGATCATTGCCGCGGGGCTCGAACGGATCACGCAGGAAATCCGGCACCTGCAGCGCACCGAAGTGCGCGAGGTCGAGGAACCCTTCGGCGGGGAGCAGCGTGGCAGCTCAGCGATGCCGCACAAGCGCAATCCGGTTTCGAGCGAGCAGATCTCGGGGCTTGCGAGGGTGGTGCGCGCGAATTCCGTAGCGGCCATGGAAAATATCGCGCTGTGGCACGAACGCGACATCTCGCACAGCTCGGTTGAGCGCGTGATTCTGCCGGATTCGACGATTCTGATCGACTACATGCTGCACCGCACCGCCGAAATCGTGGCCAACATGAAAGTGTTTCCTGAGCGCATGCGGCGCAATCTTGACGCGACGCACGGGCTGGTCTTTTCGGGGCAGCTTCTGCAGGACTTGGTGGAGCATGGCGCCCCGCGCGAGGATTCGTACAAGTGGGTGCAGAGCCACGCGATGGCAGCGTGGGAATCGGAAACGAGTTTCAAGGATCGCGTCTCAGGCGATCCGAATATCCGCAAATTTCTCGATGAGAAAGCGCTCGGGCACACCTTCGATCTGAAGCGCCAAGTGCGCGCCGTGGACGCGATTTTCGCGCGCGTGTTCGGGCGCAGCGGAGCGGGCACAAAAACTTCCACCGCGCGTTGATTCCCGTGAAAACCTGCCGCAGCGCTGCGATCGGTAGCGGAAGCG